>Ga0075163_10011471_pt1 | contig 11547 bp, 14 predicted proteins | sample JI1023141ADNA_FD_71478 | JGI IMG/M metagenome (GOLD analysis project Ga0075163, IMG submission 71478) | Wastewater effluent complex algal communities from Wisconsin, to seasonally profile nutrient transformation and Carbon sequestration -... | ecosystem: Engineered > WWTP > Effluent > Algae... | reverse complement strand
ATAAAATAGAATTATTCATATGTGAGGATATAGTTAACCAATATGCAAGTATAATGCAACAATTAAAAGATGATAAAAATTACTATAACGAGATTTCAAACTATTTAAAAACGAGAGCGGATAATCTTTATGATTATATAAGTGTGTCTAGAAAATACCTTGAATTATACAAAACGATATTAAATGGATAATCAATTAGAAATACAGCAAGACGAATTTTTAAATATTATTTCGAATTTTTTTTCAGATTTTGAAATTAAAAATATTATGGAAATTGGTTCGTTAAATGGTAATGATTCGCGATTATACAAATCGCATTACCCAAATGCAAACGTGTATTGTATCGAGGGATTAAAAGAGAATTTTGATTTATATATAAAAGACGACACCGAAATAATACCAATTAATGTTATAGTTGCAGATTTTGACGGTACAATTATATTTCATAAAAAAAATATTAACGGTATACATAGTATATACAATCGTGGAAACAATTATGGTACCGAAATTTTAAATAATCAAACATGTAAAACGTTTGATACAATATGTAACGAGTACAACATACCAAACATCGATATAATTAAAATAGACGTTGAAGGTGCAACGTTTGATGTTCTGGTTGGAATGAAAGAACGAATCAAGGACATCAAAATAATGCACATCGAAACCGAATCAGCACCCTTCTTTGAGGGGCAAAAATTACACGATGAAGTTGCGGATTACCTCTCCAATAATGATTTTGAATTAGTAAAAATTACAAGGGCAAACATAAATGGGTATTTTCAACATGATTCAGTTTGGATAAATAAAAAATTTGTAAAATGAAAAAAGGTTGGTTAGTAAATGACACGTTAACTTGTATACCAGGTACAAAGACATTTTGGCACGATTTATTAGAGTGGTTACCAAACCTCGAAGATAAATGTAATGGCCATACATCGTTTCCAATATTAGCAAATCTAATCGAACAGCAAGGTTCGGTTAACCCACCCGATTACATAATTAGAAATGCGACATATTTTAGAAGGATTAATCTCCCAGTAAAAACTATTAGCTTATTACAGGATTTAGCCCCTGATAATCCGATGCAACTTGATGTTTGTAATAATTCGGATGTTGTCGTATATAATTCACCATATACACAAGCACACTATGCTGATAAAGTTAAAACAAAAGCTGTAATGATTCCATTAGGTGTTGATTTTAATAAGTTTACGCCGCATGATAAGAGTTACGCTGAGGAACTTGGTATTCACCCAAACTCAATTCTATTCATCGGCGCGGCAAATAACCACCCAAAAGGATTTGATATAATGTTGGATATCATCAATAATACCAATTATAATTTTTGCTTGGTTATGAAAGACGACTTTAAAACTGATAATCCTAGGGTGAAGGTTTTTAATAGAATAGACCACGATTTATTGGTTAAGGTTATAAATTCATGTGATTTACTCGTTTGCACATCAAGGGTAGAAACACTTCATTTAGCTGGGGTTGAGGCGGCGGCCTGTAATCTTCCGCTGGTAACGTCAAACGTCGGTATATACTATGGTTCTAAAAGTGGAGAATGGGGTAGAAATGTGAATACGTTTGAATCTCAAGACTTTATTAATGAAATTCAATTTGTTAAAGACAATTTAAACACTTTCAACCCACGAGAATATTTTTTATCACTTGGATTGGATATTGAAAGCTGTAAAAATAAATGGGTAAACCTTATTGACAATCTATAAGATATCACTATATTAACAATATGCATACTAAACGTGTAATCTTAAATAATTGGATATCCGAAAAAACCAATGGGTCAAATACAGTGGTTGAACTTGGTGCGATGTTTTTTGAAAAGCTTAAACATGTACACCCAAATGTTAATAACAAAATAGGCATTGAAATCTGGGAACCATACATTAATTCGGAGGTTGACCATTTTGGTGTCCCAGTAATAAAAGATTGTATTAAAATCCACGGGAGTGTCTTAGACTACAAAGAACTTTTAAAGGGATATGAAATGGACACAGCAATGATAATAGATGTTTTAGAACATTTTGACAAAGACACAGCATTTAAATGGATTGAAAACCTTAAAAGCGATTTTAATAAAATTATATTAATGGTACCAGCTGGCCACTTTCCGCAAGATATCGACCATTCTGGATTTGAAGCACATGAATATCAAAAACACAGAAGCTCATGGTATCAGAAAGATATCGAAAGTTTAGGTTTTGGGGAAGTTATTTTAGACCCAAATTTTCACACCAATCCAGAATTAATAGCAAATAAAATGGACACGGGATGTTGGTTCTGTGTTTGGACAAAAAATTAAATCATGAAACAAAAAGTTTTACTCGTAGGTGGCGCTGGTTATATCGGTGGACTAACTTGCGATTACCTAATTAACGCTGGATTCGATGTCACAGTATATGATAACTTATTATATGAAAATCGATATTTAAAAGAAATTCCATTTATATATGGGGATATAAGAGATACTGAAAAACTATACAACACATCAAAGGATTTTGATGTTATTGTTTTAATGGCCGCTTTAGTTGGTGACCCAGCGTGTAGTGTGGACCAAATTCTCACAGAGGAAATAAACCATATCGCAATAAAGAATTTTTGCGACGTCGTATTACCAACCAAACATTTGATTTTCATGTCAACTTGTTCTGTTTATGGGGCTCAAGATGGATTATTAAACGAAAGTAGCCCTACCAACCCATTATCATCATATGCATCGACTAAATTAAAAGCCGAAGAACATATTTTAAAATTGGGTGGTACGGTATTTAGATTAGGCACTGTATTCGGGCTTGGAGACACATACTCAAGATTAAGAATGGACCTTGTGGTAAATGTTTTAACGATGAAAGCAGTTAAGACTGGTTCAATTACAATTAATGGTGGTGAACAATGGAGACCAATAATTGCAGTTAAGGATATTGCTGGCTATGTAACTGAAGCTTGTAAAGAAAAATACTCAGGTATTTTTATTTTATCAAAAGAAAATGTTGTGATTAGAGAATTGGGTGAGAAAATAGCGAAACTAATTCCAAATACCGAAGTTAAATATACTGAAATTTCTTTCCAAGATGCTAGAAATTATAAAGTTGATAATACAAAATCATTAAACACATTTAAATATAAGCCAGTAGTTACCGTCGAAGATGAAGTAACAAGAATGATGAAACTTTTTAAAGAAAATAGGGTTGAAAATCCAGAGGATAACATTTATCATAATGGTGCATTTTTAAAAAATAAAAAAGAACAAAATCAATTAATATGAATGAAACAATAACAACATATATTGGCGGTATTTCCGTAGATGATAGAGGTCAACTGAGATTCGTAAACGATTTCAGTTTTGAAAATGTAAAAAGATTCTATCAGGTGGAAAATCACCGACAGGGTTTTATTAGAGCATGGCATGGCCATAAAAAAGAAGGTAAATATGTATATGTTGCGACTGGTACAGCACTTATCGGCGTTGTAAATATGGATACTGAAGAAATAAAAACATACGTTCTCAGCGCAAAGCAACCAAAAATTTTATATATACCACCAAATCATTATAACGGTTTTAAAAACCTTGAGGAAAATACATCAGTTATTTTCTTCTCAACATCAACCTTAGAGGAAAGTATGGGTGATGATATAAGAATGCCCCATGATAAATGGAATATCTGGGAAGAAAATTTTAGATAAAAAAAAATTATGAAAATTTATGTTTTAGGTTCCAGCGGAATGCTTGGAAAATACGTATCAAAATACTTAGGACAAAAGTATACACTTGTAGAGGTTAATAGAGATGTAATTGACGCAAGTACTGTAAATAAAGAATCATTAATGGCAAAGATGTTTCATTTGGGAATGCACAAAGGGGATATTTTAATTAATTGCATCGGAACGATTAAACCAAGAGTCGATGAACTTGGCGACACAAATGCAATTATTGTAAACTCTGTTTTTCCAAGAATATTATCAAAAACTTGTTTGGAGATGGGTATCAATATGATTCATCCAACAACAGATTGTGTTTATTCTGGTTTAAAGGGGTCCTATACAGAAGAAGATAAATATGATGTTAGTGATGTTTATGGTATGTCAAAAGCAATGGGCGAACCATCGGACTGCACAGTAATAAGAACATCAATAATTGGTGAGGAAGTTGGTCAAAAGCGTTCATTGGTTGAATGGGTTAAATCAAATGCAGACAATACTGTGTTTGGGTTTACCAATCATCATTGGAACGGAGTAACATGTTTACAGTTTGCAAAAATTTGCGAGGAAATAATAAACAAACACTTATATTGGAAAGGGACAAAACACATTCATTCAAACTCGTTAAATAAAAAAGAACTAGTTGAAACGATAAGTAACATTTATGGGTTAAACATAACAGTAACACCAAAAGAAACGCCCACCATGTGTGATAGAACATTATCAAGTGTTTATGACACTGGAATATCAATACCACCGCTTGAACAACAAATAATAGAAATGAGAGAATTCTCAAATATTTTACATAGCTAATGGGATTAACAGAATGGTTAAGGAATAAAATAACTGCGTTATCAATCGCATTATCTAATGTTGAGAAGAATACTTTTTCTCAAACAAAAGATTCATTTAATCAAGATACACATCACACCCAAAGACATCAGCAAGGGACACTTGCTGACGCTCTTGTACACGGTGAAATTAACCAAGAGGTTAAAAATCTTCGTTGGAGAACATATAAAATACTAAAAAATACAAATGGATTATCTTTATCTTTTGATAAAAAAGATGCGGAGGGTAATGAGTGGTATAAACTTAAAAAGGTAGAACAATCTAGGTTATTAAAAAAAATCACTCTTGATGAATATGATAAATATCCGTTAGAGTTGGTTGTTTTAAATGATGAAACAAAACTGTCCGATATCAATTCAATAACAGAACATTTTAAAGGTTATGACGAACCAATAAAAAATAAAAATGAAAAGGGTGAGGTTTTAAGTGCGACACACGGTGAGATTTCATCAAATGAATTTTTTATTGGAAATAAAGGGGAGAAGCAAATTCAAATTGGGCGCACCCAATTTCCTAAATTTTATATCGAACGGTATACCAAAAAGATGAATGTTAGGAAGATTAGTAAGACTGAACGACTATTAGAGTTTTATATTAGCATATATCCGAATGATTATGATAGAACAAATAATCAATTTATTAAAGAAATTAAGAAGTTAATAAATAATGAACCTAGTAGGGTAAATTTTTCAGAAATTCGAACAGTTGAGTTTATTAGCGAAAATACACTAGGTTGTGAGGATTATCTATATTATAACTATGAAATCAAATCTTTTGATAAAATTGTTGAATTTGATGGCCATTATATTATTAAATTCATTGCAATAATTATAAATAATGGCGAAGACATACTCTCTAAGTATGTTGAAAATGAACTTGAGGAAAAATATCTCAATAAAGAACGAAAAACTTAATAGTTTTCCGATATTTATATAAAAAACTGTATGTATAAAAAATCATCAGAAAAGAAACCTAAAGTAAAAAAGGTAAACTCACTATCCGCGTCATCAGAGACCGTTCACAAAGTAAATTACAGTATTGATGTTTCATCCTTAATTCATTTTTATGACCATTTTAAATGTAAAAACAAGACACAGAAAGATTTCTTAAACCTCATTAACAAAAAGGAAATTATAATCGCTTCTGGTCCAGCTGGTGTTGGTAAATCGTATGTCGCCGTTGCAAGGGCGTTGGAACTAATTAAAGATTCATCAACACCATATAGCAAAGTAATGATTTCAAAACCAGCTGTTGAAGCTGATGAACATTATGGGTTTACACCAGGTGATTTACGTGAAAAAATGGAACCTTATATCTCATCAACATTAGATATTATTGATGAGTTAATTGGAAAAGCTAATAGATTATCACTTGAAGAAATTGGAGTATTAATCGTACTCCCGTTAGCATTTATTAGAGGAAAGTCAATCAATAACACTGTTCTAGTCATGGAAGAGGCGCAAAATATGACCCCAAGACAAATGAAAACTTTACTAACACGTATTGGTCATGATAGTAAATTCATTATATCTGGAGACCTAGACCAATCAGATAAATTTAAAAATGTTACTGAAAGTGGTTTATATGATGCAATAAATAAACATAAAAATATTGACGAGATTGGTTTTATTGAATTTACAGAAGAAGAAATTGTAAGAAATAAAATTATTAGCAAAATACTCTTAAATTATAAACCAAAGCCAACCCCACCAACCCCACCACAAGATAGAGGGGAAAACGAACTAAAGAAAGTAGAAAAACGTAAAAAACTCACTTTATTTCAAAAATTTAAAAATATTTTTAAATAATAACTTGACTTATAATCATTTTTAATTAAAATTGTTTTATGAGAATAGGCGTTTCAATAAATGAAGTCCTAAGGGACTTTCTTAACCAGTTAGTATATACCTATGACAAATACATAGGCGTTTCAAACATTAAAGAGGGTGATATTAAATCATTAAATTTATTAGATTATTTTAGTTTTAGTAACCTTGATGAATTAAATAAATTTATGTACTTAGAAGCACCATTGGAAATATTTGGTCATGCCGACCAAGTGTCTGATGGACTTATGAACCACTTTAACAATTTTTTAGCCGACATTAATGATGATGGCGAACATGAAATAGAACTTGTAAGTAAAGAAGCAGATAAAAGCATCCCATCAACATACTTTTTCTTATCTAAAACTGGTTGTAAAATCGATAAAATTAGATTTGTTAAAAACTCTATTAAAGAGTGGGATGGTATCGATGTATTAATCACAGCCAACCCAGATGCACTTAAAAATAAACCTAGTGGAAAAGTTAGTATTAAAATCAATACTTCCTATAATAAAGATATAAAAGCTGATTTTGAATTAAACTCAATTTTGGATTTCATTAAAGATGAATCTTTGAGAGAGAAAATACTAAATACAGAAATAACAACTTACGAAGAAATTTAAACTATGATAGAATTTGGAGACACAATCTTTTATATTGATTTAAATGCGTTTGATAAAGCAATCACAATTTCAAACGGAAAATCAAACAATGTATCAGAAACAGAAGAAAAAACAACCTTTGATGGTGGTGGTCAAATGACATTACGCGAGCAATACAATAGGACAATACCAAAAGGTAAAGAAATCGACGCGACAAAATATGATTTACTTAAAACTCTTTTAGAGTATATTATTGATTACGACGAGATTTCTGATGACACATTAGGAGCTGACAGAGCGCTATCTCTAACACCCTTCCCATTTAAGTTAGCATTTAACACGTTATATAACGAAGGTATAATAAAAGAAAAAAAATAAGATATGGAAGAACAAAAAAAACATTCCGAACAAATCAATAATCTAATTAAAAAATTAGATGATAAAGATTTTGGGATATACTACTTTACATTGGATACCAAAGGTAATCCAACTGCTGGTATTGCAAACATTTACGAACACGTTAAATTACTTAATGAATTGGGTTATCATGCCTATATTCTACACGAAAAGAACGATTATAAATTAAAAGGTGATGAAACTGGAATGGGTATTTCAGACTGGCTTGGTGAAGAATACGCCGCACTACCACACGTTTCAATTGAGGGTCAAAACCTTAATATTTCACCATCTGACTTCATTGTTATTCCTGAGGTGTTTTCAACAATCATGGACCAAGTCAAAGGATTTCCTTGTAGAAAAGTAGTACTTAGTCAAAGTTATGATTACTTATTGGAACTTTTACCTATAGGTAAACGATGGGATATTGATTATGGTTTTAATCATGTTATCACTACTAGTGATAGACAAGCAAACTACGTTAAAAATTTATTTCCATTAACAACAATTCATACTGTCCCAGTATCAATACCAGAATATTTTACCCTTAACGATAAACCTAAAATCCCTGTTGTTACTATTCACACTAGAAATCAAAGTGATGCTGCTAAAATAGCCAAAGCTTTTTACTTACAATTCCCAATGTATAAATGGATTACTTTCAAAGAGCTTCGTGGACTTCCAAGAAAAACATTTGCTGAAGAACTTCGTAAATCATGTCTATCTATTTGGATTGATGACCAAGCTGGATTTGGAACATTCCCATTAGAAGCAATGGAATGTGGAACAACTGTAATAGGTAAAATACCAAACATGATTCCAGAATGGTTAGAAACAACCGACGAACAAGGAAATTTAATTGTGAAAAATAATGGTATTTGGACCAACACAACACTTAATATTCCTGAGCTTATTGCCACATATATTAAGGTTTGGTTGGAAGATGCTATACCATCCGATTTAATGGATTCTATTAAAGAATCAACTGGAAACTATACCCCAGAAAAACAAAAAACTATTTTATCAAAAGTATATAGTCAATTAGTAGAAGAAAGAAAACAAGAATTTAATAACATGCTACCAAAAGTAGAAGAAAAAGCTTAACACCATGGGAGAAAAAATTAATATAAGTGTTATATTACCAGTACACGAGTTGAATGATGAAACTAAACCAATGTTTCAAATTGCGGTTAAAAGTGTTGAATTACAAAAGGTTCAACCAGACGAATTAATAATCGTTGTTCCAAAAGACAGTGAAACTAGTAAGTATGTAAAATCAATAGATTATGAGGGGTTATCGGATAAAGTAACAATCATTGAAAATGATGGTGAGACTGATTTCAGTACTCAAATGAATCTTGGTGTAACAAATGCAAAATCCGACTGGGTTTCTTTATTGGAATTTGATGATGAGTATGCTAATATTTGGTTTAAGAATGTTATCGAATATCGTAAAGCGTACCCAAATTATGAAATATTTATGCCAATAATTATTGACACCGATGACAAAGGTGGGTTTATTGGACTTACAAATGAAGCTGTTTGGGCCCAAAGTTTCTCTGATGAATTAGGTATACTTGATTTAAACGCACTTCTAACATATCAAAACTTTAATATCGATGGTATGGTAATCAAAAAATCCCTTTTTGAAGATTTTGGTGGATTTAAATCGAATATCAAACTAACATTCATTTATGAATTCTTATTAAGAATGGCGTTTAAGGATGTTAAGATTACAACTATTCCAAGATTCGGATATAAACATGTAAACCAAAGAAGCGGTTCTTTATTTTCAAATTATAGAAATGAAATGGATGCAACTGAGGCAAAATGGTGGTTAGCACAAGCGAAGAAAGAATACTATTTTGATAAGGATAGAAAAATAACATACACGAAACCCATAGTATAATGGTTAACAAAAGGGGAAGAAAGAGAAAAAATGAAATGTATTTTGGTCCCGATGAAGAAAAAGCCGTTAACAATTACCTAGCCTCAACAGATGATAAAGAAAAAAATCTTATTTACAATCAATGGTTAAAAGAACCATTAAACAAAATGATTGAATCAATCATTAGAAAGTATAAGTTATATAGAAAGGGTGAAAGCTTTGAGGATTTACATAGCGACACCCTTTCTTTTCTTATGACAAAGGCTCATAAGTTTGAGAGTGGTAGAGGTAAAAAGGCATATTCTTATTATGGTACTATTTGTAAACACTATATTTTAGGTCTCCTTATTAAGGATGAAAAATATACAAAACAAACAGCATCGTATGAAGATATATCGTCAAATCTAGAAGAACGTAAAGACTTAAGTTACGTAATTGATAAAGAAGAGATAATTATGGACGAGTTTTTAAAAAAACTTGTTGACGGTATAAAAGAAGAGCTAAATGATGAAAACCAACCAACAAAGAAGAAACTCAATGATAATGAAAAAAAGGTTGGTGAATCATTAATTGAAATACTTCAAAATTGGGAAACAGCATTTAACACCATGGACGGTGGACCAAAATATAACAAGAATTCAGTTTTAGAAACGATGAGGAATTATACCAATTTGTCAACTAAAGATATTAGATTGGCAATGAGAAGATTTAAAGACCTCTACGAATTCTTAAAACACCAAGATTTTTGATAAAAAAATGCTTTAAGAGGTATTTATTAATAAACCAATATCAATGCCTAGAAAGAAAAAACAGGATGTTAAGGTCAATGATGTAGACAGTCTTGAAGGTTTAATGCAAGAAACCTATAATGATGCTTGTTTACAAATCAATGATGCTCAACGAAGCATTAATGAATTAACAACCAGCGCTACGCCACAAGATGTTGAAGACCTAACCAAAATAGCAAAAGAAAAAGGTGGTCTTCTAAAAGTTAAAGACTCTGCAATTAGAATTAAGCTTGAGTTAGCAAAATTACAAAGCGATATTATTAAAAACAGAGGTGATGCAAATTCCGCTATTCAAGAAAGAAGTGAAGGGAAAGCATCCTTGGATGATTTCAAATCAATTAGAGAAATGCTTAAGGTTGATAAAGACATAACCGATGAGACAGAATAACAATGGACCTATTAAATCAAAAAAGAGAAATTTTTGGTAATATTGCCGCTGATAAAACCTTAACACAGGGATTACCACAGTTGAGGACCACTTCCTCTATGCCATCAATTAACAATGATGGAGATTCAATAATGTTATTGTGTGACTTATTAAAGTCATTGGTTGGTTCTGAAAAAATGGAGGAGATTATTACCGACACCTTAATTTATAGTATCAATGATATAGAAAAGGAAATAAAAAAAGAATTAAAGCTCGAACTAAAATCAATAGTTAGTTGTGGTGTTAATCCTTCATTACCAGATTATATAAAAATCACTGGTATTAAATTTCCCGTTAATAAAGTCGATTATTTTGGCTTAATGTTTACCAACCCAAGGTCTATCGTTGGTCAGTTGGTCTATAATGATATTACAACAACATTAGTTGATAGCTCAGATTTCAATACCTTTTTATATCAAACAATTCAACTGGATGGTCAGACTGAAATATGGCCACAATTTGCAGGTTCAACAACCCCTATCTTAAATGTAAAATTTAAGTCACTGGCTAGTGGGGGTGACCCAAACAATACAATTACAATTAAATCTGACCCATCATTTAATGGAACGTTAACAGATTTAAACAATCAATTTATTGATAGTGTTAAGATTTTCAATACTGAAAAAATAGTATCAAAAGTTGTAGATTTAATTTTTGGTACTGTATCAAAAAATTCAAATAAATCAGTTAAGCAACTAGAATTAGAAGAACGGATAAATACTGTAATAAAAAAAATCATTAATGTTGATGCCAACACAGTAATAGATGATAGCACATTCTCATTTTCAAATGCCGAAAACAAAGTTAACGAATTTAACGCTAATATGAGAAAAAAGGGTGAGAAACTCTTTGATACATCAAGTCAAATCACTAGTAGTATTCCTTTGGAAACATTAAAATCTATGGATACAAATGTAAGTGGTTCGATTAATGATATAATAAAAAAAGAAGAGCTAACAAAATCACTTAAATCCATGAGCGATAGTGTTGCTGCAAATGCGACAGAAAGCTCAGACCAAAAAAGTTTAAAACTTGGTTTTAT
>Ga0075163_10011470_pt1 | contig 11547 bp, 7 predicted proteins | sample JI1023141ADNA_FD_71478 | JGI IMG/M metagenome (GOLD analysis project Ga0075163, IMG submission 71478) | Wastewater effluent complex algal communities from Wisconsin, to seasonally profile nutrient transformation and Carbon sequestration -... | ecosystem: Engineered > WWTP > Effluent > Algae... | reverse complement strand
ACCGGTGCCTTGCGGATAGCATTGATCACCAGCGCGAAACCGGTGAAGAACTCCAACCCCTTTTCCTTGCTGTCGATCGCCACCAATTCATCGAAGCTCGCACCTGCGCAAAACGCCTTGTCGCCGTCACTGCGGAGGATGATCACCCGCACGTCCGGGTTCTGGCCCGCGTCCTCAATGGCTTTCGCCATGCAACGCAGCACATGGCCGGGCAGGCTGTTGCTTTTCGGGTGGTGGAAGGTCACGGTGGCGACGCCCTCCGTGATGCTGGAATTGACGTAGCCGTCCGTGCTGTTCTGCATAACGGCAAAGGAAACGAGCTTTCTACTAGCGTTGTCCAGTTCTACCGCAAGCCTTCCACAGACCGTGGTCTATTGCCGTTCATACCCGTCTATTCACGGTTCTCATTTCCGGGCAGAACCGTGAATGGACGGGTATGGAGGGGATGGGAACGTGTGTGCGGTATTGAAGCAGCCAATGGCGGTGCAGCGCTCAAGCGGCCACAGACACGGCAGCCGACGCGAAGGGGATCGGCGCCGTGCGGCTGCGCAGGAAGGCGATCACCTCTTCGTCGTTCTTGTAGTGCCCGCCTACATCGACGAAATGGTCGGCCAGTTCCTGGTAGCGGTCCTTCATCAGCAGCAGGAAGATATCCAAGTAGTTCAAGCCTACGAAGACCACTGGCTTCTGGCGACCGAACTCGGCCAAGTGCTTGCGGAAATAGAGCGGGTGCTCCGTCCAGTGCATCGTGGGATCGATGTGGTGGCTGATGTGGTATCCATCGTTCCAGCACTTGTGGTTGAACTTCACATTGATGCAGGTGATGCTGTTCTGGAAGGGGTTCCCCGGCTCATCAGCGCTCACGAAGGCGTGCTGCGTCCAATTCCCGGCCATGGCCACCAAGCGGAACGCCACCAAGGGCAGGATGAAGACCATCAATGTCGCTTGCCAGTTCACCAGACAAAGGCCGATGCACATGAAGATGAACAGGAGTTCGCCCTGCACCGTGCGGTACATCAGGCGCTTCCGCTTGCGCATGAAGAAGTAGGCCGCCAGCGTGTAGATGCCGGTGAAGAAGAAGGTGAGGAAGTAGATCGAGAAGCCGCGCACACTGTCCCGCTGGTAGGGCATGGTGCTGCTCTCGTCAGGCTCCAGGTTGTTCTCCGCGTGATGCATGCCCACATGGTGCGCGTGGTAGGTGAAAGGCGTCTGCCCGAAGAAGGGCGCGATCACATAGGGGATCAGTCCGTTCAGCCAGCCGTACTGCTCCTTGTACAAAGGACGGTGCGTGCTGCAATGGAGCATCAGGCCGAAGGGCCCCTTGTAGGTGATGTTGTTGATGTAGAAGTATACCGCCGCGATCAACCACCACAGCCAGCCGCTGACGAAGGGCATGTACATCAGCACCGCCAGCGGCACCAGCGAGAACAAGACCTTCAGGCTCAGGTAGGGGAAAGGCAGGTCGCGCGGGTCGCGGATCAGCTTCAGGAAGAACCGGTCCAAGGCGGAATACCGCTCTGGTTTCGTGTACACCGGATCGGTGTTCGCGGGGAGTGTCAACATCGGGGGCAAGGTCGGGATTCCACAGAAAGCGCCGACGGGACCTCTGCGGCCGCGACTTTCCGCAGGCTGAGGGCAGGCGTGACCCGTCCGGGTCGAGCTGGATATCTTGAGCCGCGCCCTGCGATCAGCGATTTCCTGGAACAGGTGGTCTACTGGTGCGGGAGTTGCTCTGGTCGGATGTCCGTTCGTGTCGGATACAGCTTCGCTGCGAGAAGTACATCCTGATCTCCGTGCGAGCGACATGATCAGTGACCTGGGGTGGGGCGGGTTCTTGGAGCGCCCGGACCTGGCTGTGGGCCGACCGATCGCCGGGTCTGATAGCTTGGCCTTCAATTCCGTCCGACATGACCGACCATCGCGCGTACATCACCGCGTATTTCCAAGGAGAACGCGCAGAGATGATCTCCTTCTTGGCCTTCGCTGTGGGGCTGCTGATCGCCGCGGTCGTTCTGTGGACCACGCGCGATGCGTTCGCAAGGCCTTTGGCCATCGTGCTGGTGGCCTGCGCCCTGGTATCCTGCTCGGTGTCCATCCCTCTGCTCCTGCGTGATGGGCCGCACAAGGACCGCCTGTTGGAGCGCATCGGAAAAGGCGAGACGGCCAACGTGCTGCAGGATGAAACGGCGCGTATCGAGGTCGTCGTCCGCAACTATCCGTACTACCGCTATCTCTACGCTGCGGCGGTCCTTGCGGTCGTAGTGATGATGCTCTTCTTCCGCAATGCGACCACCTTGGGTGTCAGTGTCGGACTGCTGGTCTTCGCGGCCACTGGGCTGGTGGTGGACCACTACAGCGAGACCCGCGCGGACATCTATCTCAGCCAGTTGAAAAGCATGAACCCATGACCGACCGCCGCTCCTTCATCCAACAGAGCGCCGCAGCGCTGGGTTGCCTCGCCTTGCACCAGAACGTGGAAGCCGCCTACCCGGAAGTCGCCAAGCCTTCCGCCTCGATCCACGACAACGGCGACGAGGAGGACTTCTGGCGGCAGATCCGCGCGGCCTACGCGTGCAGCCCCACGCTCATCAACCTGAACAACGGTGGGGTGAGCCCTTCGCCGCGCGCGGCCATGGAGGCGCTGGACCATTACAACCGCATGTGCAATGAGGCCCCGAGCTACTACATGTGGCGTATCCTCGATCAGGACCGCGAGCCGCTGCGTATGAACCTGGCCGCCTTGGCCGGTGTGCCGCATGAGGAACTCGCCATCTGCCGCAATGCGACGGAGGCGCTGAACACGGTGATTTTCGGACTGCCGTTGGCGAGCGGGGATGAGGTGGTGGTGAGCACGTACGACTACCCCAACATGTACAACGCATGGCGGCAGCGCTCCCAGCGCGATGGCGTGAAGCTGGTGTATGCCGATCCGCAACTACCAAGTGAGGATGAGGCCGCCATGGTGGAGGCCTTTACCAGCAAGTTCACGGCGAAGACCAAGCTCGTACACATCACCCACGTGGTGAACTGGAACGGCCAGATCCTGCCCGTGCGGAAGATCGCCGACGCCGCACACGCCAAAGGCATCGAAGTGCTCGTGGACGCCGCCCACTCCTTCGCCCTGCTGGATTACACGATACCCGACCTGGGCTGCGACTACTGGGGCACCAGCTTGCACAAGTTCCTCTGCGCGCCCTTCGGCAACGGGCTCATGTGGGTGAAGAAGGAGAAGATCGGCAAGGTGTGGCCGCTTTTGAGCAGCGACAAGCCACAGGGCGATGACATCCGCAAGTTCGAAACGCTCGGCACGCGGAGCTTCCCGGTGGAAATGGCCACCGGCTACTCATTGGACCTGCACAACCTGATCGGATCCGCGCGCAAGCAGCAGCGCATGCATTTCCTGAAGAGTTATTGGATGGAGCGCGTGAAGGACGTGCCGGGCATCTTCTTCAAGACCTCTCTTGATCCCGGTTTCAGTTGTGCCATCGGCGTTTTCGGCATCGAAGGGAAGAAGGCCACCACCATCAGCGAGGAGCTTTTCGCCAAGTGGAAGATCCACACCGTGGCCATCGAGCGCGAGGCCAAGCCGGGTGTCGAAGCCGCGTTCAACCATGTGCGCGTGACGCCGAACGTTTACACCACGACACAGGAATTGGACCGGCTGGTACAAGCCATCCATTCCATCACCGGGTCATAGCTGTCCGGTATAAGCTCGCGGCGAACAGCGCTTTCGTTGCTTCGCACCATGAACGGAGAGTTCACTCCCAAGCTCGTTTCGCTCTGGCGAGCCGGCATTCCGAGGGAACAACTGCGCAAGGATGTCGTGGCGGGGGTGGTGGTGGGCATCGTGGCCTTGCCCTTGGCCATCGCCTTCGCCATCGCTTCCGGTGTTCCGCCGGAAAAGGGACTGGTCACGGCGATCATCGCCGGGTTCGCCATATCCGCTTTCGGTGGAAGTCGCGTCCAGATCGGCGGGCCCACAGGGGCCTTCATCGTGATCGTGGCCGGCATCGTGCAGGAGCACGGCGTAGCTGGCCTCACCATCGCCACATTCATGGCGGGAGCGATCATCATGGTGCTCGGTTTCCTGCGTGCCGGGACATTGCTCAAATACTTCCCGCATACGCTCGTCGTGGGGTTCACCTCCGGCATAGCCGTGGTGATCTTCTCCACGCAGATGAAGGATCTTTTCGGCCTGCGGATGCCGGATGTCCCGGCCGACATGATCGGCAAGTGGGCCGCGTATGGCGCTTGCGCCGGAACCACCACTCCGGCCGCGATACTGCTGGGTGCGGCTTCGGTGGTGTTGGCGCTCTTCACCACGAAACTGACCACCCGGGTACCCGGCCCATTGGTGGCCATCGTCGCCTGTACAGCGGTCGCTTGGGCCATGGAACTCCCGGTGGAGACGATCGCCACGCGCTTCGGTGACATTCCGAACCAACTACCAGCCCCTGGACTGCTCGACTTTGACTTGTCCACGATACGCCGCCTGATCCAACCCGCCATCGCCATAGCCTTGCTCGGGGCCATCGAATCCTTGCTCTCGGCTGTCGTGGCCGATGGGATGATCGGCGGGCGGCATCGCAGCAATATGGAACTGGTCGCCCAAGGAGGGGCGAACATGCTTTCCGCACTGTTCGGGGGGATCCCCGCCACCGGTGCCATCGCACGCACCGCGACCAACGTGAAGAACGGGGGGCGTACACCCGTGGCCGGTATCGTCCACGCGATCACGCTGCTCGCCATCATGCTCGTGGCCGCGCCGTTGGCCGGGCACATCCCGCTCGCCGTCCTCGCCGGCATCCTGGTGGTGGTGGCCTACAACATGAGCGAGTGGCGATCGTTCCGCACCATCCTCCAAGGCGATAGGCACGATGTGGTCGTGCTGCTCGTCACCTTCTTCATCACCGTGTTCTTCGATCTCATCCTCGCCATCGAGGTCGGCATGGTGCTCGCCGCATTCCTCTTCATGAAGCGCATGAGCGACATCACCGACCTGCGACCGGTGATGAACGAGGGCAGTGATACGATGATCGAGGATGAGATCGGTGCTGTGCCCAAGGGAGTGCTCGTCTTCGATATCAACGGTCCGCTCTTCTTCGGGGCGGCCCAGAAATTCCAGGATGTCCTGTCAGAGATCCACGATCGGCACCGTGTGGTGGTCCTGCGCATGAAGAACGTGCCCTTGATCGATGCCACAGGACTGCACCGGCTGAAGGACATTCTGCTCGGTATGGAGCGGAAGGGCAGGGCTGTATATCTCACCGACCTCGACCCTCGTGTACTCCTAGCCCTGAAGGAGCAACCTTGGTTCGAGGACCGCATGGTACTGGCGCGGATACAGGACCTCCCTTCGGATCCCAAGGGATGATGCGGAATTGGCGACTCCTTTCGTAGGGAACTCAGAGTTCACTGCGGCGCTGATGATGGGATCCGGGCGGGGACCGTGGCTCCAGCCTTTCTGAAGTCGAGGTTGTAGGTGAGGATCACATGAAGTGTGCTGTTCATCTCCACCAGATCGGCACCTGCCGCAGCACCCGGTCGTTGAAGCGTCTGTAGCATATAGCCCACCTGAACGTTGCCCTGCTTGGTATACTGGTAACCCAGCAGCCCGCTGATACGGTTCTGGTTCATCAGGTCGAGCCGGGCATTGTCCCCGAAATTCAGGAACAGTTCGTCGTACGCGCAGAGAAACCAGGTCTTCGGTTCCGTTTTCTCCTGCGCGCCCAACGGCAGTGTGGCCATCAACCGGATACGGAAGCGTGACTGGTAGGTGTACTGGTGGAAGGTGTAGCCGGACCCTGAAACCGCATCCGGTTTCAGTGCTGCGATGAACCGTTCTTCCATGCGGAAGCGGTGCTGCAATGCCACCTTGCCTGCGCGGGCCGTGAACTGCATCTGTTGGTACGCCTGATGTTCCCAGCTGCCCACCTTGATCGGCCACGCGCCGTAGCGGTAGTTGTAGTAGTAGCTGTAGCCCATCGTGAACATCACCTCCGGGTTCAGGTGGAAGTTGATCGCCGGGCGCAGCAGGAGCTGTTGTGGCATGGTGCCCCGTTCGGCCTGGCGCACGTGCGCTTCGGTGTGGAAGCCCCAGCGGTCGGTGATCTTGTGATCGCCGAGGTGCGAGATCCAGATGTGGCTGTTGCGGTCGGTCATCCGCTGAGCTTGGCCTAACGAGCAGGTCGCCAGCAGGAGGGAGCAGATGGAGCCCCGGAGGCTCTGTGGAGCATTCACGGCGGCGAAGATCCTATACCGCGCCCAAGGCCGCGCATCCGCATCCAGCGACAGTTCATCCATGCTGGACATATCCGCTCCGAACTGATCACGACCCAAGACCGTGGAGCCTCAAGTGCGCCACACGCCAACACGACTGAATGTTAATAAATCATGAACTTGCGGCAAATTCAGCGCGCGCTGTCCATGGCAATTACTCGCTTGATCCCAGCGATCACGGTCCTGCTTATCTCGAATTCCGGCTTGCGGGCCCAGTGTTGTGACCACATCCTCAGTATGCAGGACAGCTATGGTGACGGCTGGAATGGTGGCAACCTGCAGGTCTCCATCAACGGTTCGGTCATCGGCTCGTTCGCGGCCACGGGGTATAGCAGCAGCGCGACATTCACCGTGTGCGACGGGGATCCGATCCAACTGGACTATACCCCGCTTGACTGGGAGAATGAGAACACCTACACGCTCTTCGATCAATGGGGAGGCGTGGTGTTCTCCGACGGGCCTACGCCTGGAACGGGCACCGTGTTCACCGGGGTCGGTGTTTGTGGGGTGGAGCCTGACCCTGGCACCGTGCCTTGCATGGCCCTGCCGATCGATACCGTCGATTGTGTGACCGTGGACAACACCGGCATCGAGGGGACCGGTATCGCTCCCGGTTGTGCCGAGTACGCGGGCGGCGATCTCTGGTTCGCCATGCCGGTTCCTGCCAGCGGCAACGTTTACGTGGCCTCCGGCAACACCGGCGGACTGAACGACACCGGTATCGCACTCTGGACCGGTACCAGTTGCTTCGACATCACCAACCGCGGGTGTGATGATGACAGCGGTCTGGACTATTTCTCCGCCATTTCAGGCTTCGAACTCCCACAAGGCCAAACCCTTTTCATCCAAGTGTACGGTTACGGCGGGGGCACGGGTGAATTCGAGCTCTGCGTCACCGACCTCGGCACGATCAGACTGGACAGTTCCGATCTGCCCATCGTTTCGCTCTTCACGCAAGGGCAGGAGATCCCATATGACGGCAAAGTGGACGCGCTGATGGAGATCCGCTACAACGGACCCGGTAACATCACCTACGTGACCGATCCGCCGAACGTGTACGCGGGGAACATCGGCCTCGGGTTGCGCGGTGCGTCGTCAGGTGGTTATCCGCAACGGCCGTACGCGCTGGAAACGCGTGACGCCAATGGAGAGAACCTGGACGCTGCCATTCTCGGCATGCCTGAGGAGAACGATTGGGTGCTGCTCTCCAACTACAACGACCGTTCGCTCGTGCGCAATGAGCTCGCTTTCGACCTCGCCCGCCGCATGGGCCAGTACGCGCCGCGCACCCACCTGTGCGAAGTGCTGCTGGACAGTTCATATCGCGGCATCTACGTCTTCGGCGAGAAGATCAAGCGCGATGGCGGGCGCGTGGACATCGCCAAACTCACCGGTGACGAGAACGAGGGCGATGATCTCACCGGCGGCTACATACTCCAACAGAACTATTGGGACGCGAACACCAGCTTCCAGTCCAACTTCTCACCGATCGACCACCCGGACTTCGACGTGCATTTCGTGTACGAGTACCCGGCTCCGGATACCATCAGCACACCGCAGCGCACGTACATCGCCACGTACGTGGACAGCTTGGAGACCGCCCTGTACGGCGCTGATTTCACGGACCCGGTGAACGGATACCGCAAGTACTTGGATGTGCCTTCATTCATCAACTACTTTCTGGTGAACGAACTTTCCCGTAACAACGACGGCTTCAAGAAGAGCGTGTACTTCCACAAGGACAAATTCTCCAATGGCGGTACGTTGAAGGCCGGTCCCGTCTGGGATTTCGACTGGGCGTGGAAGAACCTCTACGGCTGCGACATCTTCGACAATATCGACGGCAGCGGCTGGGCGCACCTGATCAACGATTGCCCCACGGACAACTACTCCTGCGGCTGGTACGTGCGGCTGCTCCAGGACAGCACTTTCAACCAAGAGTTGGGCTGCGCGTACGACCAGTACCGCACCACGGCGCTTTCCACCGAGAGCATCTTCGCGTACATCGACAGCATTGGCGCTCGCGTGCAGAACGCACAGGCCCGGCACTTCCAGAAATGGCAGATCCTCGGCGTGAGCGGCCCGGCGCCCGAAGTGCTCGCTTGCGCCACTACGTACAACGCGGAGCTCGACACGCTCAAGGGCTGGATCGCGCAGCGCCTTGGTTGGTTGGACGCGAACATCCCGGGTACATGCACAAACGTGGGTGTCGCTGAAAACACCCCGGCTGCGTTAAATTGTTATCCGAACCCGACGGCTGGGGTGGTGCGCTTCAGCGGGGTGGACGCCGCTACAACCCAACGCTCCATCGTGATCCAGGATGTGACAGGGCGGGAGCTGCATCGCATCGTGGTACCCCCCGGTGTGATCAGCATAGAGCACACGTTCCGTGAAAGCGGCACGTTCCTGTTCACCCTGCGTGAAGGGGAGGTCGTATTGCGGACCGGTCGCTTGGTCGTATTGTGAGCGCACTGCTCTCCTCCGCAACATCAATACGAGAACCCGTGGCTGTGATGTCTTGTCCTCCGCATCGAAATATCCCGCACGTCCGGTTGCTTCAGCGGTCGAAGGCTTCCCGCGTGTCTATTGTGCCCTTCATTCAGCGATGAGGTCCGCAGCCTTTTTCGCCACACGTATGCCGATGGCCACCCCCATGCCACTGAGCCCGGCGGCGATAACGATGCGCTGGGCGGTGCGTTCTACCAGCGGGGATTTGCCGTGCGTCCGGAAACCCATTACCCCGCTCCAGCGCTGTTCGATGGTGAAGGACTGACCGGGCAGGATCACCTCGCGCAGCATCCGTTCCAAGGCTTCTTGGATCATCGGTGTAACGGCGTCCTCCGTAGTGGTCTCGCCAGCTTTGTCCAAGTGCCTTCCGCCCCCGAGGAGAACACGGCCTTGGTAGTTGCGGAAGTAGTAATAGCCTTCATCCGCGTGGAAGGTTCCGTTCAAACGGAGTCCGGGGATAGGGGAGGTGAGCAGCACTTGGCCGCGCGCCGGGATAATGCCCGCTTCAGGTAACAGTTCGGAGGTGTACCCGTTGAGGGCGAGCACCACATGTTCCGCACGGACCGGCTCATGCCCGGTGATGTCGAGCAGAACGCCGGAATCGTCCAGGTCCATCCCTTTCACCTGATGACCGAAGCGCACCTCCACTCCGGCCTCCCTGACCTTGGCCAGCAAGGCCTGCATCAGTTTTCCCGTGTCCAGCGGCCCCTCCAGATCGGTGAAGGCCACATGCCCGGTCCGTAATCCCATGTCACCTTTCAGGTGGTCGCGCCATTCATACACGGGGCGGCCGAAAACGGGGGAGAGGGTCCTGTTCAGCTCATCGAACCGATCGGCCACCCGGGTGTACAGCGCATCACCTTCCGCAAAGAGCTCATGACCGCCCGTCCGTTCGAACCCGATCCGGTCATCGCCCAGTTCTGCCCTCAACGCTTGGAGGCCAGACCAGCGCTCCGCCACGCGCGCCACGGCCGTTTCCGCGCTCTCGGCATCGATATCGGCCAGGATCTCGCTCGGGCTGCCGAAACAGGCGAAGCCCGCATTTTTCACACTGGCACCACTGGGGTGCGGACCGCGTTCCAGCACCAGCACGCGATGCTCAGGGAACCGTCGTTTATAGTGCAACGCCGTGAACAGCCCTGTGATGCCAGCGCCCACCACAGCCAGATGAGGTTCCGCCAGAAAGCTCCGTTGTTCCCAAATGCTGAACATGTCGCGGTGGGATCCCGTCGGTGGTCCGTTGGTCCCGCTGCTAAAGTCGCCGTATTTTGGCGGTCCCCCGCTGTGGACCCTTTCATCGCACGTATGACCGCTATCAGCACCCTTCGCTCCCTGCGCGCGTCATTCCTCGCTTTTTCCCTGCTCTTGTTCGTATCCGCTTTCGGGCAGGTGGACAATGTGTACGTCTATGGCACGGTGAAGGACTACGTGAGCAGCAAGAAGCTGGACGGCATCACCGTAACGGTCTTCAAGAACGGGGGCAAACTGGCCGAGGTCGTCACCAACGCCAGCGGCAAGTACGAGTTCAATCTCGACTACGGAAGCGACTACAAGCTCGTCTACTCAAAGGCCGGCATGGTGAGCAAGAACATCGCCATCGACACCAAGAACATCCCCGAAGAGGAGCGTGTGGGCGGCCACGGGATGAACGTGGAGATGACGCTCTTCACCGAGCTGCCGGGCATCGACTTCAGCGTGCTGCAACAACCCATCGGCAAGGCCAAGTTCGACCCGACCTCGAAGGAAGTGACCTGGGACCTGCAGTACACCGAGCAGGTGCGTGCTGAGATCCAGCGGCTGATGAAGGAGTACGACGAGAAGAAGAAGCGTGAAGCCAACGCCGAGGAGGATTTCGCCAAGATGATGGCTGCGGGTGACGCCGCCATGGCCGCTGCGGACTTCAAAAAAGCCGTGGACAATTTCACCGCTGCCCTCGCGCTGAAAGCCGGCGACGCCAAGGCCACAGCCAAGCTGAGCGACGCCAAGATGAAGCTCGATGAGCTCGAAGGCAACAAGAAGGAAGCCGAGAAGTATGCCGCCTTGATCAAGGAGGCCGATGGGCTGTTCGGAAAGAAGGACTACACCAACGCCATGGCCAAGTACCAAGCGGCCAGCGCGGTGAAAGAGGAGGAGGCCTACCCGAAAGGAAAGATGAAGGAGTGCCAAGCCTTCATCGATGAACTGGCCAAGAAGGCGGAGGAGGAGAAGAAGGCCAAGGAACTGGAAGAGAAATACAAGGCAGCACTCGCTGCGGCCGATCTGGCCTTCAAGGCTGATAAGCTGGAGGATGCCCGCACGAAGTACACCGATGCGTCCGGCCTCAAGCCGGATGAGAAGTACCCCAAGGACCAGATCGCGCTGATCGGCCAGAAACTGGAGGAAAAGGCCAAGAAGGACGCTGACGACAAGGCCAAGAAGGAGCTCGACGCGAAGTACAATGCCGCGATACTCGCTGGCGATGGCGCATTCAAGTCAGCCAAGTACGATCAGGCCAAAACCAGCTACAACGAGGCCTTGGCACTGAAGCCCGAGGAAAAGTACCCCAAGGACCAATTGGCCGCTATTGACAAGAAACTCGAGGAGTTGGCCAAGCAGGAAGAGGAGGAGCGCAAGGCCAAAGAGCTGGATGCACAGTACGCTGCACTGATCGCCGCTGCGGATGCCGCGTTCAAACAGGACAATTTCGAAGTGGCCAAGCCCAAGTACAACGAGGCGCTCGGGTTGAAGCCCAAGGAGAAATATCCGCAGGACCAGCTCGCT
>Ga0075163_10011468_pt1 | contig 11547 bp, 8 predicted proteins | sample JI1023141ADNA_FD_71478 | JGI IMG/M metagenome (GOLD analysis project Ga0075163, IMG submission 71478) | Wastewater effluent complex algal communities from Wisconsin, to seasonally profile nutrient transformation and Carbon sequestration -... | ecosystem: Engineered > WWTP > Effluent > Algae... | reverse complement strand
AGTATTACAGGTACTAAAGTATTACGCGGTATTGGTGGCGGCTGTAACGAAGAAGCTATGCGAGTAATAAACGCTATGCCCAACTGGAAACCCGGCAGACAGCAAGGTAATGCCGTTAAGGTAAGATATACACTACCTATTAAATTTAGGTTACAATAAATACACACTAACACATAAGGCAAAACCCACACCCCAACCCAATAAACCCCTTATACCTACGGCGTAAAAGGGGTTTATTACTATCAAACAAAAAACAAAAACTGTGCACTAAAAATAAACAAAATGAACCAAAAAATTACTTTCGGAGTACTTATAGTACTAAACTTACTTACCGCCACTATTTGCGTAAAGGCACAAACTACAAAAAAAATATCTTCGTCTAAATCCGTGTCTATTAATTCTTCAAAACCTGTAAACAATGATAATAACGTTTATAACACAGGTACTATTGAAGAACAACCCATTTACCAAGGTGGCGAAAAAGCCTTGCTTAAATACCTACACGATAACATCAAATATCCTGCCATAGCCCGCGAAAGTTGTATTGAAGGTACCGTTTATGTGGAGTTTGTGATTGGTAAAGATGGAGCTATTACAGGTGCTAACATAAAACGCGGTATTGGTGGCGGCTGTAACGAAGAAGCCTTAAAATTAGTAAAAGCTATGCCTAAATGGAAACCCGGCAGATATGAAGGCAAAGCAGTTAAGGTAAAATATACACTACCCATTAAGTTCAAACTATAACTAACACCCCCCACTACAACCCAACAAACCCTTTATACCTACGGTGTAAAAGGGGTTTATTACTACCAAACAAAAAACAAAAACTGTGCACTAAAAATAAACAAAATGAACCAAAAAATTACTTTCGGAGCATTTATAATGCTAAACTTACTTACCGCCACTATTTGCGTAAAGGCACAAACTACAAAAAACACACCTATCAAACAAACCTCTGTTGAACAAGTTTTAAAAACCTTAGACGAAAATGACATTGTTTATGATACAACTACTGTAGAAGAAAAACCAACTTACCCCGGTGGAATAAGTGCTTTATACAGTTATATAGGCAACAACATTAAATACCCCGCCATGGCTCGCGAAGAAGGTTTTGATGGAACCGTTGAAGTTGAATTTATTATTGATAGAGACGGAACTATTACCAATATGGTAGCAAAAACAGGCGTTAAAGGAGGCTGTACCGAAGAAGCTTTACGTGCAATAAAATCTATGCCTAAATGGATACCCGGTAAACAAAAAGGTAAACCTGTTAAGGTAAGATATACATTACCTATTAAGTTTGTATTAGCTGGCGATAACAATATTTCAACAAAAGTAGAAGCTAGTTTTACAGGTGGCGAAGATGCTTTATCCAAGTATCTTGCCAATAACATGAAATATCCAAAAGATGCCCGTAAGAAAAAAATAAAAGGAACCGTTATTGTTAATTTTATAGTTACAAAAGATGGCAAAATAAAAGAAGCTCTTGTAACAAAAAGATTAAACAAAGATTGTGACTCCGAAGCTTTGCGTTTAGTAAAATCTATGCCTAATTGGACACCCGCTACAATAAATAAAACTCCTATTAATACTAGAGTTAGCTTACCTATAATATTTAAACTACAATAACACCCCACCACTACATAAGGCAAAACCCACACCCCAACCCAACAAACCCTTTATACCTACGGTGTAAAGGGTTTTTGATTGGATAAAAAAAAATCCCCAAAAAGTAAAACAACAGGAACTTTTTTAAACCCTATATTGTTATACTACCAAACAAAAAACAAAAACTGTACACTAAAAACAAACAAAATGAAACAAAAAATTACTTTCGGAGCATTTATAATGCTAAACTTATTTACTGCCACTGTTTACGTAAAGGCACAAACTAATGCAGATACTATTGCAATAAACAAACAAGTAACTTCAACTGATTCCTTATCAGCTACAACTACTTTGCTAAATCAAACAGATCATTACATTTATAATTTAACAGTTATCGAAAAACCAGCTACTTTTAGAGGAGGAGAAAGAAAAATGTTCGAATACCTTAGCAAAAATAAAGTTGTACCAAATAGTGCATCAACAACAACAAAAAATAAAACCGTGTATGTCGGTTTTGCTATTGATGTAGATGGTTCTATTGTAGATGTTGCTATAATACGGAGTGTTGATACTGAATGTGATGCCGAAGCGCTAAGATTAATAAAATCTATGCCTAAATGGAAACCCGGTAAAAATCAAGGAAAGCCAGTTAAGATGAAATACACTTTGCCTGTTAAATTTAACTAATAACAACACCCCACTACTACATAAGGTAACCCCCCCACCCCAACCCAATAAACCCCTTATACCTACGGTGTAAAAGGGGTTTATTACTATCAAACAAAAAACAAAAACGACACACTAAATGTAAACAAAATGAACCAAAAAATTACTTTCGGAGCATTTATAATGCTAAACTTACTTACTGCCACTGTTTGCATAAAAGCACAAACTACAAAAGATTTGGCTCCTCCTGCACCCGCGTTTATTGATTCTTCAAAATTTGTAAACGAAGATGATAATGTTTATAACATAGCCGTTATTGAACAAATACCTTCTTTCCCCAATGGCGAAGCAGCTATGTTTAAATACCTCGCCAATAACATTAAATACCCCGCCATAGCCCGCGAAAATGGCATAGAAGGAACCGTTTATGTGGAGTTTATAATTGCCAAAGATGGCAGTGTTACCAATGTTGTAGCAAAACGTAAAGTTGATGGCGGTTGCACCGAAGAAGCCCTACGAGTAATAAAAAAAATGCCTAACTGGACACCCGGCAGACAAGAAGGCAAACCAGTTAATGTAAAATATACCTTACCCATTAAGTTTGAATTACAAGATAATTATACCACTTCAACAAACACAACAGCTAGTTTTACAGGTGGTGAGGCGGCTTTATCCGAGTATCTTGCCAATAACTTAAAATACCCCAAAAAAGCCCGTAAGAAAAAAATAGAAGGAACCGTTGTGGTTAATTTTATAGTTACTATAAACGGCAAAATACAAGGTGCAACCGTTACACAATCATTAAATAAAGATTGTGATACCGAAGCCCTAAGATTAGTAAACGCTATGCCTAAATGGACACCCGCTACTAAAAATGGCATCCCAGCTATGTCTACCCATAGCTTACCTATCAAGTTTAAACTATAACTAACACCCCCCACTACCCCAAAAAAACGCCCTACTTTATTAAAGTAGGGCGTTTTTTTATACGCTTACCACACCAATTTAGTCGGTAGGTAAGGTATTATCATCGGTTTTAGGCGGCTCGGGGGCGGTGCTGCTGCTTGTTTGATTGCTGTAGATAACATAATCGTTATACTTGGCTTCATCTTTATCAACGTACTGTTGTTTGCCATAGTCAAACAGTTCGCTAATTAAGCTGTACAGTTCGTTTGCCATAATAGCCCTTTTTTGTGTCGCGTTGTCGCGGTCTTGTACTGCAATGTCCTTTACTTCAATTGATTTATCAAACAAATCAATTTTGTTGCTTAGTTCATCAATTTCGCTTTGTCGTAAACCTTTTTCGTACAAGTCGTCAAGGTATTCGTTAGCCATGCGGCTTACTCTGCGGGCTGTTCTAACCAAATCGCTGTCGGTTTCATCGTACATATTACTGCTGCTAAACCGTTTGTAATCGGGCGAAGAGATACCGTACTTGTTTTTTACCCGTACCATAATGTCCGAAATGCCTTTGTGAACACTGTCACGAAGTGCGTCTTTCTCGCTAGTTTTTTTGGAGGTAAATCCACTAAATTCTTCGTCGGTCGGAAAGTTTTTGAAGTCAATATTTTTTTGCTTCAAATTGGCAGAAAATATTTCGTTAATGCCAAAACGAACTAAGTCAATCATATCACGGTTAGCTAAACTAGCAGCAACATCTCCTAATTGGCTTAATTGACCATAGCTAATGTTAGATAAAAAAGATACTACGCCTTGTTTCATCGTAATAATAATTTAAGTGTTAAAGGTGATAATTATCAAGTGCAAAGGTAATACTTTTTTTTTAACGTACTACACATTTATTACTCAGAGAACAAAATTTTTTTTTCAGATAGGCATTAAAGTGGCTAAAATAAGCCTAAAACTTAAAAAAAATAAAAAACTATGTTATTGAAAGTGTATTTTTATTTGTTAGATTATCCATTAACTGCTTCCGTTTAAAGCTACTTTGCCTATTTTATGGGCATTGTTTTATCCGCAATAAGCAATTGTTAATAAGAAAATCAAAAAAACTATTAATAGTAACTTTTTTTTTACTACGGTAATGCCGCAACTCTATACAACTAAGCTTCCATTTGTTTTTGGTGATACTCCACTTCATACAAGTGTCGTTCCAATTTGTACGGAGATAATTTCAGGACTTACAAGTGTTGTTCCAATTTGTACGGAGACAATTTCAGGGCTTACAAGTAACATTCCACCCCTTACAAGTAACGTTCCACCTCTTAGGATTAAAATTCCACTATATATGTTAGCGTCCGTATAGGTTTATGGCACACTAAAAAGCAATGGCGTACTACATCTACCAAAACAAAAATTAAACGGAGTAATTGGCGGGATAAAATTAAGTATTGGCAGTAACTGGTAGTGCCGATACTTGTATCGGCAAATGTTTTTTTACAGCGATACAAGTATCGCTGCTACCAGATAAGTACTTATTAGTTGCTTATAAAGCTATGTAACACTACATCTACCAAAATAAAAAACAAAAAAGGCAACTGATAACACAAAGTTATCAATTGCCTTTTATAGCTAATGGGGTGCTATGCTCAAAACAGTAGTTGAGTAGTTAAACAATTGGGGTGTTTTTATCGCCCAAAAATAATAATTGAGTAACCAATAAAACCAAACAATAAACGCTTGTTGTTGCTTAAACAAAAAAGGTGGTTTTTTATTTGGGCGATAAAACCAAGTGTTTAGCTAAATTACTTACTTAATCTTTCAACCATTTTAAGGTTTTAACTACCGAGTTGTTGCTGCTTATCACCAAAAAATAAACACCGCTTGGTAAGTTAGCCAAACCATCGAAGTTAGTGGTGTAGCTGCCTGTATTATTGGTATCTACGTTTATGCTGCGTATTGTTTTACCGTAAATATCGGTTAAGCTAAGGGTGTTATGGGCGTTAGTGGGTAAATTGGTGCTAATAGTTAGCACATCGGTAACGGGGTTAGGGTATAAAGTGGCATGAATATCCACAAAATTGCTGTTTTTACCGCTTGCAGGGGTTAAATTTACCAAATAATCTTCTACTTCGCCGCCCGAATAAATATCGCACTCGGTAGCAGCAGCACCGCGTTTTAACTGAACACGCATACGTGCGTAACCCACCGAAGCCGTAGCTGGAACCGTGATAGCTTGAGTAAAGGTGCTGTTGTTGGTAGTGGTGGTGCTGATAACAGTTTCGCCTGCATCGGCAAAGCTACCGTTGCGATTGTAGTCAATCAAAACTTTCCAGTATTCGGTAACGGGTGTGCCTGTGTAGCCTGCTGTAAAACTAATGTTTGCACCGCCGCCAATAATTAAGTTAGTACTTTGGTCTGCAAAATTACCAAAACCATTGTTATTGCCGCTGTTGTTGTTTAAGGTTCCGATACTATAGTTTTGTATCCACTCTTGGGTAGCGTTTAACGAGTAGGAGCTACAGTAATTATTAGGGGCTGCTGTACCAGTTCCGCCGCCTGTGTTGCCACCAGTTCCGCCTGTTCCGCCGCTTGTAGCACAACCATAGTTAAGGGCAATATTTGCACTTGGGTCGTCGGCGGGTAGGTTTAAGATAAGGGTATTTAAAACGGCTCCTAAGTTGTATCTAAACGATATAGCACCGCCTGCATTTATGCCATTAAAGGTAGTTTGTACGGCAGCACGCAAGTTAGTGATATTAACATCGGGATAAAGTGGGGCAATTTCGGTTATATAGCTGTCTACATCTGCCCAACTTACTTGAGGGTTGTAATAATTGCCAAAGCTGTTGTTTGTTTGGTCGGCAACAGGCACTTGGTTTAGCTTATCGCCCAATACCAAAACGTATTTAGTTAAGGCATTTTGGTAATCAAAACCATAACTGTTGTCGGTAAAGTACGACGAGATGCTGGCAGCGGATAAGGCATTTGCACGGTCGGTGTTTAAGACAGTGGCTAATGAGCCATACCACAAACCACGATTATAGGCTATAGCCATTAATTTTACGGCGGCGTTGGGGTCGGTGGCAGTGTTGAAAAAGCCGCTTGGGTTCCAACCTTTATTCACTTCCCAGTATTTAACGGTAAATATATCGTAATAGGCTTTTGATAAAGCGGCGGTTTCAAAGTTACTTCCGCCAATTAAAGCGGAGTGTTGTCCGGTAGGAAAACGTTGAGGGTACTCGGCAATCAATTCGTTGTAAGCCGAATTACCTTCTATCTGGAAACAACCGTCGCCCATTGCCGCTGCTTGGTAACTTAAGGGATAAGGCGTACCTGCGGGGGCAGCAATAATATTAGCATCGCAACCACCAAATGATTCTTTTACGGCAGTAGCCCAATAAAAGTCGGTGGGTATCTTATCGGTTTTGGCAACATTTTTAAACAAGTGAGCAGCATGTACCATACTTATTGCCCAACCTAAACGGTTTTGCGGTATATAGGCATCGACAGGCACGCCCCAAACAGGACTTAAACGACCTTGCCCTAGCTTTATTTCGCCTAATGGGGCATAAGTGGTATTGGTAAAGTAAAAAGTAGTGGGTGCGGAGCAATTGGCGGTGCTTGTACAGCCAGTTGTTTGGAAACCAAACACGGTGCTATAAGCACTTGATAGGGTGTTACTACAAACGCTAGAAACTTTGTACTCGTAGTTGGTGCAAGCGGTTAAACTGCTAATAGTTTTACTGTTAGTGGTCGATGTGGTAGTTGTCCAGGCTGTTGCGGTGGCTAACTTGTATTGTATTTGGTAAGATGCTGCACCCATTGAAGCCCAATTTAATACGGTAGATGTATTGGCGGGTGTAGCTGCTAAGGTAGTTGGGGTGTTGCAAACAGGTGTACAGCCAGTTGTTTGGAAACCAAACACGGTGCTATACGCACTTGATAGGGTGTTACTACAAACGCTAGAAACTTTGTACTCGTAGTTGGTACAGGCGGTTAAACCGCTAATAGTTTTGCTGTTAGTGTTTGATGTAGTGGTTATCCAGGTGGCACTGCTGGTAGGTTTAATTAGTACTTGGTAAGATGCTGCGCCTGTCGAAGCCCAATTTAATACGGTAGATGTATTGGCGGGTGTAGCTGCTAAGGTAGTTGGGGTGTTGCAAACAGGTGTACAGCCAGTTGTTTGGAAACCAAACACGGTGCTATAAGCACTTGATAAGGTGTTACTACAAACGCTTTTAACCTTAAACTGATAGTTGGTGCAGGCGGTTAAACCGCTAATAGTTTTGTTGTTAGTGTTTGATGTAGTGGTTATCCAGGTGGCACTGCTGGTAGGTTTAATTAGTACTTGGTAAGATGCTGCACCTGTCGAAGCCCAATTTAATACGGCTGATGTATTTGCGGGTGTAGCCGCTAAGGTAGTTGGGGTGTTGCAAGTAGAAGTACAGCCTGTTGTTTGGAAACCAAAGGTGGTACTATAAGCACTTGATAAGGTGTTACTACAAACGCTTTTAACCTTAAACTGATAGTTGGTGCAAGCAGTTAAACCGCTAATAGTTTTGCTATTAGTGGTTGATGTGGTAGTTGTCCAGGCTGTTGCGGTGGCTAACTTGTATTGTATTTGGTAAGATGCGGCACCGGTCGAAGCCCAATTTAATACGGCTGATGTATTGGCGGGTGTAGCCGCTAAGGTAGTTGGCACATTGCAAACTGGGGTACAGCCTGTTGTTTGGAAACCAAATGCAGTACTATAGGCACTTGATAAGGTATTACTACAAACGCTGGAAACTTTGTACTCGTAGTTGCTGCAGGCAGTTAGGGCTGATAAAGTGTAATTGTTAGTAGTTGATGTTACGCTTGTCCAGGTGGTTGCGGTAGCTAATTTGTATTGTATTTGGTAAGATGCGGCACCCGTCGAAGCCCAATTTAATACAGTAGATGTATTGGCGGGTGTAGCTGCTAAGGCAGTTGGTACATTGCAAACTGGGGTACAGCCTGTTGTTTGGAAACCAAACACGGTGCTATATGCACTTGATAAGGTATTACTACAAACGCTGGAAACTTTGTACTCGTAGTTGGTGCAAGCAGTTAAACCGCTAATAGTTTTGCTATTAGTGGTTGATGTGGTAGTTGTCCAGGTGGTTGCGGTAGCTAACTTGTATTGTATTTGGTAAGATGCTGCACCCGTTGAAGCCCAATTTAATACAGTAGATGTATTGGCGGGCGTAGCTGCTAAGGTAGTTGGGGTGTTGCAAGTAATAGGAGGTAAACCATTGCAAAAAACGTAGTTTAAGGTATCAGCCAATGGCGTATCGGCAATAACACCTGAACCAATGGCAGTTTCGAGGTAATCGCCGGTTATTTCCCAGATTATAGCGCCCGCTAAATTGTTATTAACAATGTATTGTGCTTTAAGGGCTATCGATTGAGCGTTATCGTAAGACACAAAAGTATTTAAACCATTAAGACCTAATAAGTAAGGTACTTGGGCTTGTGAGTCCCATTGTTGGCTAAAAAGACTAAAGCGTTTGGCAATATTGTAGTATAAAGGCGAACCTTCGTCTTCGGAGAAAGTAGCGGCATCGGTGCCAGATATAGGGGCGAACAAAGCAGGTGTACCGTTTGTTTTAGCCGACCTACCGTAGAAAGCTGTTCCGGCATTGATTTTATTGGCAGGTACGCCGTAATGGGTTAGTAGGTATTGCACTGCACTATTTAGGTTAAAGTTTACATCGCCTTGTGCAGGGGCATATAAGGGCGAGTTATGGTTAGCAGTTGCGTCCCACGAGCCGAAAAAGTCGTAGCTCATCAAGTTAATGTAATCTAAAACGGAGGCAATGTTGCCCCATTCTACGTTACTCATATTGCTTTGTGATGCACCTACGCAAGCAGTCAATAACATAGTTTTGTTATGGCTTGTGCCGTAGGTAGTTAATGAGTCGCGGATTTGTTGTAAAAAGACGGTGAAATTATGTTTGTCGGCAGTGGTACCAAGGTGTTCTGTATAGCCGGGATATTCCCAATCAATGTCAACACCATCGAAGTTATATTGCTGGCATAATTGTACGCAGGCATGGGCAAAGTTTGCTCTTTTTGTAGCATTAGCAGCAATGGCGGGGAACTTGTCGGATAAAGTCCAGCCACCTATCGAAGGGACAATCTTAACGCCTGCATTGTGCGCACGGTCTACAATAGAGGTATTAGGATAGTAGCTTGTGGGTGTAGTAGACCAGTTAATTTGCCCAAGTAATAAGTTTTCGTCAGCCCAAGCGTCGGTAGTTAAAATACTACCGTTATCTTGTGGCGCAAAAAAGGCGTAGTTTATCACGGTATATTTGCTGTAGTTAATCGTTGCGGGATTAACTAAATGGGCGCGGTCGTACCATTGCCAATTAGGGTAATAACCTATTACCTGTTTGCAAGGTTGTGCCTGTATACCAAAGCAAGTGACGAGTAAAGAAAAGAAGGTGAGAAGAGAAAAAAGATACTTTTTCATAGTAGCAATAAAAACTATTGATGATGAAATATAGATTGCTGGTTAAAAAAAGGGGGTGTTGGGCTATCCAAACAAAGTAGGCAATTTGCTTAAGTAATAGTGTTTGGTAGTTTCTTTTGTTGTACGATAAAATTAAACAAAAGTTGGGTAAGGGCGTGCAAAATAAGCACAATTTTATGGGATAAAGAAATAAAAACAGGAAAAGTTTTTAAAATCGTGTGTACAGAGTTAATAGCCAATAATGATTAGTTGTGTGCCAATAGTGTTTAAAAGTCAATTAATTTTTGTACCTTTGCGTCCAAAATAAACTTAATAATGGCAGTAGTTAAAAGTATAGATGTCGTTTTTGAAGACGAAGACATAGTAGTAATTAATAAGCCGTCGGGTATGTTATCTATCCCCGACCGCTACAATGCGGCAATCCCCAATGCTCAAGCCTTGTTGACCGAGTTATATGGAGGCATTTTTGTAGTACATCGGTTGGACAGAGAAACGAGTGGTATTATATGCTTTGCTAAAAACGAAGATGCCCATCGTCATTTATCGTTACAATTTAACAAGCACACGGTCACCAAAATTTATCATGCCATTGTACAAGGCAAGGTAGCGCAGCCCGAAGGGGATATTAATTTGCCCTTAGCCCCTAACCCCATGCGCGGCGGTACTATGCGGGTAGATAAATTAGAAGGAAAGCCCTCGCATACCCATTATCGGGTGTTAGAAACGTTTAGACACTACACCTATGTAGAAGCCCAGATTTATACGGGAAGAATGCACCAAATCAGGGTACATTTACAAGCCATCGGGTATCCTATGATGGTTGACGAATATTACAGCAAGAAGACCGAATTTTATTTGTCGGAGGTAAAATCGCGTTACCACACTAAAAAAACCGACGAAGAGTTGCCCATGCTTGCCCGCGTGCCACTTCATGCTTACGCCCTAACCATCGAACATCCTAGAACCAACGAAAAAATAACTATTAGTGCCGATTTACCTAAAGATTTGCGTGCCGTATTAACCCAACTACGCAAACACGATGCTATTTAAGCCACCGCAGTAGTTGTAGCGATAAACAAAAACAGCCCTAAGTTTTGCGTAAAACTTGGGGCTGTTTTAGGTTAAAGTTGGGTGATTTGGGGATTGGGTATCTTAACCAGTAATGTATATGCGTATAGCACCAGCAATAGGGAAATTGATAAAGGTTTGTTGTAAGCAATACCTAAAAACGTTGAACAACATACCTGATTCTTCCATCATAATTTTACCTTCGGCGGCTAACATAATAGAGGTAGAGAAGATGCTTGCGGAGGGTCTAAACGGTTTATCGAAGCGAAAGTACTCGTTTTGTCCGTATTCATCTATCTGGAATGCTTCTTCTCGTTTTTCTTCGGCAAAGTTTAGCCATTCTGCTGGGGGTGTTTTTTTTAGTGCGTCTAATGTGGATTGATAATCGGTACTATCTGGATAGAGTAAGGGGTATAATTTTTCCAGAAAAGGAATTAATTGCTGTTCTAACACATCAGGTTTTAGGGTAAAAAGGTAGTTGTCGTTAGCTTCGGATAGGTTGTAGATGGTTGGGTCGAAATGCAATTTGTTTTTCATTCCGTCAATCAATTCTTCTTGGGTAACATTTTGTTGTTCTAATTTTTTTTTCGAGCAACCGCATTCCGTAACTAAGCCAATAGATAGATATTGTCCCATAGCGTTGTAAATTTGAAAGTTAATAAAAAGTGAATGATTTTATGGTGCAAAGTTACAAAAAAACAAGGAGATTTGGTAATAATAAACGACAAACTTGGCGTTACAATTGATTGATTTGGGCATCAGATAAACCTGTGTATCGTTTAATTTTGTCGATAGGTTCTCCTTCT
>Ga0075163_10011467_pt1 | contig 11547 bp, 15 predicted proteins | sample JI1023141ADNA_FD_71478 | JGI IMG/M metagenome (GOLD analysis project Ga0075163, IMG submission 71478) | Wastewater effluent complex algal communities from Wisconsin, to seasonally profile nutrient transformation and Carbon sequestration -... | ecosystem: Engineered > WWTP > Effluent > Algae... | reverse complement strand
TTTGGAAAGATCTCCCTGTGCCGGTTCGCCTCCTCGTCGAAGGCCTTGCGATCGCCTCAGTCGTCGTTCTTGGAATTCGGATAGGACCGATCGCACGAAACATGTACGAAGCTCGAATGGAGAAACGCCTCCAAACGATGATCGCAGCGGAAGACCTATCAAACCAAGCCGTTCCGCTGACACGAGGCAAATCCGAATCCGACGAAGGCGAAGAACTGACGGGGTCCGATGGAGAACCCGAGGGCTCGGCGGGCGGTGAAGTCGAATCGGATATTCAAGTCGGGAAATCTGAAATCTGGCGATTCAACTTAAAAACAGATGCTCCGACAATCGTTCGTGGACAGATTTTGAAGGCACTTCGCGAATCCGGAGTTCCTGAGACGACGAGCGGAATTGGCGGTGTTGAGGCTCCCGGAGGAATCCAGTTTGATCTTCTGGTTCCCCAATCGGTTATCGCCCCATTGAAAACCCAACTCCAACAGCTCGCCGGAAAACCGAGTGAAAACCTTCCCTTCAGCGAAACCTTCACCTGGTATAAAAACCATTCAAAAAAACCGATCCCAAGCGGCATGAGTCGCGTGGTGATCTGGCTTTCCCAAATTTAGCTATTTCGTCGATTCGCCGATATCCTTCAGAAGATCATTGATATCGTACTTGATGTACCGCGAATTCTTCATCTCGGTCGGACGCTCGAGTTTTTCGTCGTCCCCATAGGTTTTGTACCCCGATGGGGCACGAAGCGCACTATTACCCGTCGTTACTTTTACATCTCGAGAAACACCTCCGTTCCCGGTCACGGGCACCGGAGAAGGCGACGCCGAAGGATGAGGCTTCGGTCGCATATCGCTCGCGACCTTCCGATTTGTCTCTTCTGCATCCCTGAGTTTCGTATCCTTTTCGACCTTCGAGTTCACAATCGAGCGAGCCTGGGTAAACGCGTTGTACGAAATTTCATCGTCGTCTTTGAGTTTCTTCGTAGGAGTGACGACTTTAATTTCGCGATCCGCAATTTCATGATTTTTATCCTCGGCGAACTCGCGAATTTCCTTTTCGGACTGTTGATGAAGCTTCACGGCTCTCTCGTCTGCACCGAGCGGGCGCCCCTGCTCATCACGCTTTTCCATATACAGCGAATAAGAAGTCTTTTCGTTTTGAAACGGATTACCGACGACGGGTTTTCCCGAAAATTCGAGGTAACGCGCCTTCGGATTATTAATCACGAGTTCCTGACTCCATTTTTGAATTTCTTCACGCGAATACTTGGAGCCCGCGGGTTTAAGCTTCCCCTTCAAATAGGATGCTTCGAGTTCAGCAAGCGTAGGCATATCTGGAAGATAAGGAGCGTTTGCGGTCCCCGTCTCGTAAACGAGGGCCGTACCTTCGACCGTTCCATCGGCCTTTCGACCGGTCGTGAGCCGCGCAAGCGTGTCTTCGTTCTTTCCGATGGCCTGACGAATCTCAAGGAGAGCGACTCGCTGAAACGCTTTGTAACGATTGTAGCAAGCCTCTAAATCCTCGGCAGTGGTCTTACAAAATCCGCCGAGTGCCGTACGAGCCGACATCGACTCGGTATCTCGACCGAGCTCTTCGCCGATCTTTTGGATCTTGGTCACCAGATAAAGCGCCTGAAGAGTCAGGTTATCATTCGCTTGGTGATAGCGGCACGCTAAGCCACAACTCGCTTCGGTCTCGACACCGGAGCCACGCCTATTCACAGTCGTCGACGAAGGCACACCGCCCGAAATCGAAACCGATCGATTCAGGTTTCCGTTCGGAGGATTTTCCGCGCGAGAGGGCACGGAAGATAACCCAAACCCAAGGGCGAGGATGAGCGTGGATGCGTAAGGCCAGGTGAACTTCATAAAATCTCATCTTCAGTATCGGTTCCCTAGAGGCGTTCCCTCGAGGACCTTCACGATCCATAAAGCAAGCTAGGGGCCGTCGACGGGCCTTAAAAACAGTCCTGTTTACGAAGGGATCAATACGGATCCGACACCATCTGTGTCGAACTTCTATTCGAAAGAACACTCATAGAACGCGTCACTTTTGACCCAGAGGCGAGTATTCCCTTTCACTCAAAAAACAAAAAAGGCCGCCCCCGGAACTCGGGAGCGGCCTTTTAACTTATTCAAAAGAAGATCGCTTAGGCGTCTTTCTTCGCGGTCTTTTTAGCAGCTGGCTTCTTAGGAGCTTTCGCTACTTTTTCGGCCTTCGGTGCTTTCTCTTTTTTGTCCTTCTTCGCCGCTTGTTTTCCGAACATCTTCCGGAAACGTGCGAATGGATCGGCAGCGACAGCTGGTTGAGCGGCGGTTTCGCCTTCAGCCAATACTTTCACTTTTTTCTTCTTGTCCACGATCACAGCATCGACGAGCTGAACCACGGCCATCTCAGCCGCGTCGCCCCAGCGACGATCCGAGAGCTTCAACACGCGAGTGTATCCGCCAGCCCGAGTCTTGTACCGAGTCGCGAGTTCTGTGAAGAGTTTCTTCACAACCACTTCATCACGCGTGCGATCGAAAGCCAGACGGCGCGAAGCCGGCGTGCCTCTCTTTGCAAGCGTCACGAGACGATCAACGACTCGGCGAATTTCCTTCGCCTTTTGGAGAGTCGTCACCACTTGTTCGTGAGTGATCACGGAATTCGCCATGTTCTTGAACATTGCTTTCCGGTGGGAGGTATTTCGGCCGAGTTTACGGCCATCTACTGCATGTCTCATGGTCTTTCTCTTTCGTTAAATCTTAGTCTTCGATGTCGTCGTCAGAGTCGTCGAAGTCGTCGCCGGCTTCGCGGTCGCTCATGATCCGGCTCTCATCCACATCGGAGTCAGCTGGCTTTGGAGGCTGGCTTGGAGCCACGAATCCATCGAGCTTCATCCCGAGTCCAAGGCCCATCTCTGAGAGGATGTCCTTGATTTCGTTCAGCGACTTCCGACCGAAGTTCTTCGTCTTCAGCATTTCGGCTTCGGTCTTTTGAACGAGTTCGTAGATGTACTTGATGTTGGCGTTTTGGAGGCAGTTCGCCGAACGAACGGAAAGCTCAAGCTCTTCCACCGAACGATAAAGGTTCGGGTTGAACTGAGGCTGACCCTTCACTTCTTCCATCAGAGTTGGCTCTTCTTCTTCTTCGAAATTTAAGAAGATCGAGAGTTGGTCCTTGAGGATTTTCGAAGCGAGTCCGACCGAGTCTTCGGGCTTCACTGCGCCGTCCGTCCAGACTTCCATCGTGAGCTTGTCGTAATCGGTACGTTGACCGACGCGGGACTGAGTCACCGTGTAGTTCACACGACGAATCGGCGAGAAGAAGGAGTCGACTGCAATCCAGCCAACGCCCATGTCGTCAGTCTTATTCGACTCAGCAGCGACGTAGCCACGTCCGCGCTTCACGCGAATCTCAGCCTTGATCTTGCCGCCTTTTCCGATCGTAGCGATGTGCTGCTCAGGGTTCAAAACTTGTACCTGATCGCTACCGACAATGTCAGAAGCCTTCACTTCGCAAGGTCCGACCTTATCGATCGTGACTGTGGTTTCTTCCGAATGCAGCTTGAAGCGAACTTCTTTCAAGTTCAGGATAATTTCTGCGACGTCTTCCGTCACATCTGGAACCGCAGTGAACTCGTGAAGAACGCCGTCCATCTTCACTGCCGTAACGGCAGCGCCCTGAAGGGACGAGAGGAGAACACGGCGAAGCGAGTTCCCGAGAGTCAGTCCATAGCCACGCTCAAGCGGCTTCGCGATAAACTTCCCGTAATTTCCAGAAAGCGTATCCTTGTCGACGTCGAGCGCCTTCGGCTTGATCAGATCGCGCCAATTTTTTTCTAAATTTCCCATTTTGATTTCCTTTTCCTGGCACCCCTCGCTGCAGACTTCGTGTCACAGCCATGCGGAGTATTTCGGTTATGACGAAAACCCGAGAGCCGTCTTGGCTCTCGGGTTCCGCCGGTTTAAAAAAATTATTTCGAGTACAACTCGACAACCATACGTTCTTGCATCGGAGCCGTAACATCGTCCCGCGATGGAAGATCCCGAATGCGCGACTTAAAGGAAGCGCTGTCGAGTTCGAGCCATTGTGGAATTTCCCGACGCTTTACGCTTTCGAGAGCGCTCGCAATCCGAACCGTATTCCGGCTCGTCTCTTTCACTTCGACAAGGTCGCCCTTTTCGATTTGATAAGAAGGGATGTTCACGCGCTTTCCGTTGATACGGAAGTGACCGTGACGAACAAGCTGACGGGCATCTGCGCGGGAGTTTGCAAATCCCGAACGATAAACGACGTTATCAAAACGGCGCTCAAGCATAGAGAGGAGGTGGTTACCCGTAATCCCCTTCATGGTGCTCGCTTTTTCGAACAAGCCGCGGAACTGCGACTCACCGAGACCGTACATCCGCTTGATCTTCTGCTTCTCACGAAGCTGAAGGCCATATTCGGAGAACTTAATGCGGCCTTGGCCGTGCTGTCCTGGCGGATAGCCTCGGCGCTCAAATGCGCATTTCTCGGTCATGCAGCGATCGCCCTTCAAAAAGAGCTTTTGGTTTTCGCGGCGGCAAAGACGACAAACTGAACCAGTATAACGTGCCATGATCTAATCCTTCTTACATTAAACGCGACGGCGCTTCGGTGGGCGGCAACCATTATGTGGAATTGGGGTAACGTCTTCGATCGACGTAACGCGAATACCAGCGGACGAAATCGCACGGAGTGCGGATTCACGACCGGCACCTGGGCCCGATACAAACACAGAGCAGGAACGCATTCCGCCTTCAGCTGCCTTGCGTGCAGCGTCTTCGGCAGCGACCTGAGCAGCGAATGGAGTATTTTTCCGCGATCCGCGGAAGCCTTTTCCACCTGCGCTCGCCCATGCGATCGCGTTCCCCATCGGGTCTGTGATCGTGACGATCGTGTTATTGAAGGAAGACAGAACGTAGACGTTTCCAGTGACGGATCCGCGCTTGCTCTTCTTTACTTTTTTCGCAGCATCCGCTGCGCCTTCAGTTTTCGTTTCAGTCGCTTTTTCAGTTTTAGTTTCCGACATTTTTTCTACTCCTCGGTATTTTGGTCGTTACCGACGGTTACTTCATCGCCTTAACGGACTTCTTACCTGCGATCGCAACAGCTGGGCCCTTACGGGTGCGCGCGTTCGAGTGGGTCCGTTGACCGCGGACTGGGAGGCCCTTACGGTGACGGTTCCCGCGGTAAGTACCGAGGTCGACGAGACGTTTAATGCTCAGGGAAATTTCGCGGCGAAGATCGCCTTCGACCCGAAGGTCTTTTTCCATGAATTCACGAATGTTTTGAAGATCGGTTTCGGAAAGATCATCCGTCTTCTTGTTCTTGTCGACTTTCGCTTGTTCGCAGATTTTGCGAGCAGTCGAGGTTCCGACGCCATAGATGTAAGTGAGAGCCACTTCCATCCGCTTATTCCGAGGCAAATCAACACCAGAAATACGTGCCATTTCTAATAAACCTTTCCCTTATCCCTGACGTTGCTTGTGACGGGGGTTCGTGCAGATCACACGGACCACACCCGCACGTCGGATGACCTTACATTTTTCACAGATTTTTTTTACGGACGCGCGAACTTTCATGGACGACTCCACCCTTTCTCCAGCCCGGCATCGCGCCGAGCCTTCAGATCTTTACACTCATTTTCTTCCGCAAAATGCGGGTTAAAGAGCTTCTTCGATCGTTAAACTTTCAATTTTCGCGGATTGAAAGTTCCTATTTCACACGGCCGGGACAGGAGACGAACAAAGCGTTCAAACCTATTTCTGCCGTGAACCTTATTAAAAGTTTTTCGTTTCTAACCCTACTCGACGCTCGAGATCAACAGGATAGTTTGGCTCTTTTTTTCGAAAAACCCTAGGTGAGCGAGGTGAGGATCACCGGACCATTCTCGGTGATTGCCACAGTGTGTTCGAAGTGTGCTGAAAGCGAGCGGTCGGTAGTGACGGCCGTCCAGCCATCCTTCAGAACCCGGACGTCAGGCGTTCCGGCATTAATCATCGGCTCGATGGCGAGGACCATCCCAGCCTTCAGGACCATCCCCTTGCCCTTCGGACCGTAGTTTGGGACCTGTGGGTCCTCGTGGAGCGCGCGGCCGATCCCATGCCCGACAAACTCGCGAACGACACTAAAGCCCGCTGCCTCGGCGTGAGACTGAACGGCGTGCCCGATATCGAAAACCCGATTTCCTGGCTTTGCCTGTGCGATCCCCTTTAAAAGAGACTCCTGAGTGATTCGGAGAAGCGCTTCCGCAGCCGGAGAGACCTTACCCACCGCTACGCTACGCGCTGTGTCACCAAACCAGCCCTCTTGGATCACCCCAAAATCGAGACCGACGATGTCGCCCTCTTTTAGGACTCGCTTCTTGGACGGGATCCCATGGACGACTTCTTCATTCACCGAGATGCAAACGCACGCAGGGAAGCCATGGTAGCCCTTAAACGCGGGTATCACCCCTGCTTTGCGGCACATCTCCTCGGCGATCTGATCAAGATCCCAGGTTGAGACCCCTGGTTTCACTTCTCGACACATCGCGTCTAAAATTACTGCGGTCGTCTTCCCAGCAGCGCGCATGAGCTCGATTTCGCGGTCTGTCTTTACGGTAACCATTGGCCCGGACCTTACCCTAAAACCGACGCTTAGGCGATCGCCGAATGGAGAACACCAAAAACCTGGTCCATCGTCTGGCTCGCATCGAGGGTCTGAAGCTTTCCCTGACCAGCATAATACGCGACGAGCGGAGCCGTCTGAGCGTGATAAACCTGTAGCCGCTTTTCGATCACGGCCTCGTGATCGTCGTCACGCTGTACGACGGAGCCGCCGCATTGATCGCAAACACCAGCGGTTTTAGTTGGGGAGGTCTGGACATGAAACATCGATCCGCACTTCGTACAGGTTCGGCGACCACTCAAACGACCCACAAGCTCCTGGTCTTCGATTTTAAATTCGATGGCACGATTCACTTTCAAGTTTTTAGCGGCCAGCATCTCGTCGAGCGCTTCTGCCTGAGGAATCGTTCGCGGGAAGCCATCGAGAATGAATCCATCCGCACAGTCTGGGGCTTCAATCCGAGCTCGAATCATTCCGATCACCACTTCGTCGGGCACGAGCTGGCCGGCATCCATGATTTTTTTTGCCGCTAAACCGATAGGCGTCCCTTTGGAAATGTTCGCGCGGAACATGTCCCCGGTAGAAAGCTGCGGCCATTTTTTTTCCGCCGTCAGACGCTTGGCTTGCGTCCCTTTTCCAGAACCCGGCGGGCCCAAGAAAATCAGAATCATGTGTAAGCCGTTCGTCCTTTAACTCGCGAATGCTTCATAAAGCCTTCGTAGTTTCGAGTCAGAAGGAATGTCTCGATCTGAGCTACGGTATCGAGAGCGACACCAACCAAGATCAGAACACTCGTTCCACCGAAGTAAAACGGAACCTTAATCGTCTGAGTGAAGACCGTCGGAAGAACACAAATCGCAGCCATATAAGCCGCGCCACCAAGCGTGATCCGCCCGAGAACGTAATCGATGTACTGAGCAGTCGCTTCTCCGGGACGAATTCCGGGAATAAATCCGCCGTTCTTTTTCAGATTTTCCGCGACGTCGTCCGTCTTGAAAACTACAGCCGTGTAGAAGTAGGTGAAGAAAACGATCAAGCACACGAAAAGGATTTCGTAGAGCATCGACCCGGGTTGGATCATCTGCGAAAAAGACTGCAACGGCTTGAAGTGGGAAAACGCCGCGAAAGTCGCCGGAAACATCAAGAGAGACGACGCAAAGATCGGAGGGATAACGCCGGAAACGTTTACTTTCAGAGGAAGGAACGTGTTTTGGCCGCCATATACTTTCCGTCCGACCACCCGCTTCGCGTACTGAATTGGAATACGACGTGCGCCGCGCTCGACGAAAATGATCGCGAAGAAGGTCACTAGAATAATAGCTGCGACGATCAAAATCTTAAGAAAGCTCAGTTCTCCGGAGCGATAAAGAGAAAGGGCACTGCCAATCCCGGTTGGAATACGGGCCGCGATTCCGCCATAAATCAGCACGGAAGTTCCGTTTCCGATCCCACGCTCAGACATCTGTTCGCCAATCCACATCAAGAACAGCGTGCCCGCGACAAGGGTAATGACTGTCATCGCGACGAAGGAGAAGCCCGGATTTAAAACGACGGCTGGATTTTGATAGTTCTGAAGCTGGGTCGCGATCCCCGTGCCTTGAATCACGGCAAGAATGACAGCGCCGTAGCGTGTGTATTGCGTAATCTTCTTTCGCCCTTGGTCGCCTTCTTTTTGGAGCTCATGGAAGTACGGCACAACGACCGTAAGGAGCTGGAAAATAATCGAGGACGAGATGTACGGCATGATCCCGAGCGCAAATACCGAAAAGCGCTCGAGCGCTCCGCCTGAGAAAAGATTAAAGAACCCGAAAATCGTTCCTTGCATGCTCTCGAAAACTTGCTTCAAAGCGGCGCCGTCGACACCCGGAGTGGGGATATGAACCCCGAGGCGGTAAACCGCGAGCATGATGATCGTGAAAGTAATGCGTTTGCGGAGTTCTTCGATTTTAAAGAGGCCAGCGACGCCGGACATGGATGATCTTCCTTTTGATGGGCGGGACAAGAAAAAGGCCTGGCCGATCCCGTACTTGGAGAGCGACCAGGCCTACTTATATCACCTGAACTTGTTTAGGGACGAAAGCCTTATTTTTTAGAAGCGGCCTTCTTTTCAGATTTTTTCTTTTCGCGCTTGATACCGACTGGAATCGGAATCAGTTCGACCTTACCGCCTGCCTGAGTGATTTTTTCAGCTGCTGCGCCTGAAACGCGGTGAGCCTTAATCACATAGGCAGACTTCACATCGCCGGTAGCAAGAATCGTAAGGCGGTCATGACGACCCTTCACGATGCCCGCTTCGGTCAGCGTCTGCATGGAAACTTCTTTAATAGACTTCCCAAGCTTCTCGAGCTCAGAAAGATTCACTACAGCATTCGTCCGACGGTGGATATTCGTGAATCCCTTTTTAGGAATCCGACGATACATCGGCATCTGACCGCCTTCGAACCCAGGGCGAACCGAGCCACCCGTGCGGGCGAGCTGTCCTTTATCCCCTTTACCAGCGGTAGGGCCAAGTCCCGATCCCGATCCACGTCCGAGACGCTTACGTGCGGAGGTTGCTCCAGGGTGCTTCTTGATCGTATTGAGTCTTAACATCTTCTTTTTTCCTTCTGCTAACGCTTCTGGCTGAATATGCCTCACGGGCATCTGCCATCCACTCGCATTTTATTCTGTCTGACGAGTGCGAATTAACGCGTTTCGCCGACGATTTCAACCAGGTGCAGCACTTTCTTGATCATTCCACGAACCGCAGAAGTATTCTCAAGAGTAACCACTTGTTCCCGACGCTTTAAGCCAAGCCCATTGATACAAGCTCGTTGATTTGGCGGGCATGCGATCGTTCCCTTTGCGAGGCGGATCGTAATCGTACGCTTCGAACCTGCAGCTTTTTTAGCCTTCGGTGCGACAGCAGTCTTCTTTTTCGTTTCGGTCGCCATGGTCGGCTCCTTATTCCAAGATTTCAGCGACGGTCTTACCGCGTGCGGCGGCGATATCGCTGAACTGACGAAGTTTCTTCAGAGCATCAAACGTAGCGCGCACGACATTGTGCGGGTTATCGCGCTTGATGGACTTCGTAAGAATGTTTTGAATCCCAGCGACTTCGAGGATTGCGCGAATCGAAGAGCTCGCGATGATTCCCGTTCCTTCTGGAGCTGGCTTCATGAGAACGCGGCTGGCGCCCCACTGACCAACGATTTCGTGCGGAATAGAAGTTCCAGCCATCGAAACCTTCATCAGGTTTTTCTTTGCTTGCTTGCCGGCCTTTTTGATCGCTTCCGGAACTTCGCCTGCTTTGCCGAGGCCGACTCCGACTTGACCTTTTTTATCGCCGACGACGACGATCGCTGCGAAACTGAAGCGACGTCCGCCCTTCACAACTTTCGCACAGCGATTGATGTGAATGACCTTGTCTTCGAATTCAGACTCTTCGCGATTATCGCGGTTATTTTGCCGTTCAAAAGCCATTGAATAAATCTCCTAGGAAATTAGAATTTCAGTCCGCCTTCACGTGCGCCTTCGGCCAATGCCTTCAGACGTCCGTGATAGAGGTAACCGCTGCGATCAAAAACAACCGCGTTGATGTTCTTTGCCATGGCCTTTTTCGCGAGAAGGGCGCCAACCGCTTTTGCGCCCTCCGCGCCGCCTGGAGACTTCGCGTTTAGACCTTCGTCCAACGTTGAAGCCGAGACGAGCGTGACACCCTTCAGGTCATCGACCAGCTGAGCGTACATGTTTGCATTCGAGCGGAACACCGCAAGGCGGGGCTGGGTTGCCGTGCCTTCGATTTTCGCGCGAATTCGGGCTTTCCGCTTGAAGCGGATCTGCTGTTTGGAACTCGTGGATTTACGAATTTTCGTTGCCATAATTTCCTCTTACTTCACGCCTTACTTAGCGCCAGCAGCCTTACCCTGCTTACGGATAATGTGCTCGTTCGTGTACTTGATTCCCTTACCTTGGTAAGGCTCTGGAGGACGGAATCCGCGAACTTTCGCCGCGACTTCACCGACCAACATTTTGTCTGCACCCGAGATCGTGACATGGGTATTCCCATCGACCTTCGCTGTGATTCCGGCGGGCATTGTGTAATCGATTTGGTGCGAGAAGCCGACGTTTAGGGTCAAAACTTGGCCCTTCGTCGCCGCCCGGAAACCGACGCCTACAATGTCGAGCTCTTTAGAGAAACCCGTCGAAACGCCATGGACCATATTGTGGACCAATGTGCGAGTGAGGCCCCAGAGAGCTGCAGCCTTCACGGAAAGTTCAGGCTGTTTCTCAACAATGATTTGATCCTTGTCGACCTTAGCCGTCACCCCACGAGCGAGCTTATGGGAAAGTTTCCCTTTCGGGCCTTCCACTTTCACGACGCCATCAGCGATCGCGACCTTCACTCCAGAACCAATCTTAATGGGCTGTTTACCTACGCGTGACATCTTACCAAACCTCGCAAAGAAGCTCGCCGCCGATTTTAGCTTGGCGCGCCTTCGATCCCGTCATCACGCCTTTAGACGTGGAGACGATCGCGATGCCTGCGCCGCTGAGCGGACGAGGGAACGATTCATAACCGGAGTAACGGCGAAGGCCAGGACGGGAAACCCGACGGATCCCTTGGATCACCGAAGCGCCGTCGCCAGCGTACTTCAGGTAAACCTTAATCACGGGAATCCCTTCGTCACGGGAAAGGCGGAAGTTCTTTACGTAACCTTCGTCCTTCAACACGCGAACGATGTTCGCCTTCAAGCGCGAGGCTGGAATTTCCACCTTCTCGTGCTTCTCGGAAGCTGCGTTCCGAATTCTTGTCAACAAATCTGCAATCGGATCAGTCATGCTCATAGTTCAATATCTCCGATCTTACTTTTTAAACGGCATTCCAAGCTCGGCGAGCATCGCACGCGCTTGTTCGTTGTTTCTCGCCGTGGTCGCGATGGTGATCGTCATCCCGCG
>Ga0075163_10011466_pt1 | contig 11548 bp, 14 predicted proteins | sample JI1023141ADNA_FD_71478 | JGI IMG/M metagenome (GOLD analysis project Ga0075163, IMG submission 71478) | Wastewater effluent complex algal communities from Wisconsin, to seasonally profile nutrient transformation and Carbon sequestration -... | ecosystem: Engineered > WWTP > Effluent > Algae... | reverse complement strand
CAGCATGTCGCGCGCGGCGCCGCTGCGGCCCATCTCCGCGATCTGCTGCCCGGCCTTCACCAACTGGCCTTCGTTCACCAGTCGCGCGCGGTTGTGGCCATAGGCCGACAACCACTGGTCGTTGTGCTTGACGATGATCAGTTCGCCGTAGCCGACGAGTCCGGAACCCGAATACACCACCACGCCGTCGGCAGCGGCGCGCACCGGCTGGCCCGCGCTGCCGGCGATGTCGATGCCCTGTCGCGTCGGATCGCCTGCGGCATAACTCTCGATCAGATTCCCGTCAGTCGGCCAGCGCCAGGCGAACGGCGCGTTCGCCGGCGTCGCGACGACGGGCGGCGACGTGGGCGTCGATGGCGCGCGCGTCGTGGTCGAACGCGACGGCGAAGTCGTTCCTGCCGTCGATGCGGCGCCGGGATACAGGCGCAGGCGCTGCCCCGGATAGATGGTGTACGGCGGCGAGATGCCGTTCCACAACGCAAGGTCGAGCGCGGTGATGCCGTTGACCGTGGCGATGTGGTAGATCGTGTCGCCGCGCCGCACGACGGCGGTGGCGCCGTAACGCGGCGTCGAGACCCGTACCGGGGGCGGGGAACTGCGTGTCGGGCGATGCGAGGACGGCCCACGCACGACGCGACTGCTGGCGCAGGACGCGAGGAACAAGGCAAGGGTCGCGGTGGCGACGATGGCGAAGACCGGGCGCATGCGCGCCATCATGCCGCATGCCCGCGCAACAGCAACCAACCGAGCAGCGCGAGCACCAGCACCACCACCGCCCAGCCGATCGGCTCGATGTACTTGTGCAGCGCGCGTTCGGCGCGTTCGCCACCGAGGCGGATCGCCAGCGCGACCAGGAACACGCGCTTGCCGCGCCCCACCGCCATGCTCGCGAGGTACGGCAGCCACGGCACGCCGACGATCCCCGACGCCCACGTGAACACCTTCATCGGGATCGGCATGAAGCCGCCGAGCACGAGGAAACCGAACACCGACCATGGCGATTGCGCCATCTTCGCCTGCAGCGTGGCGATGCCGGCATTGACCTTGTCGAGCATGCCCAGCGCTTCCAGCGCGGGGCGCACCGCCTCGAATGCGTAGTGGCCGAGCAGGTAGCCGACGACCGCGCCGAGCATCGAACCGGCGAGGCTGATCGCGGCGTAGGCGAAGCCGCGCTTCGGCCGCGCCAGGCACATCGGCGCCAGCATCACCTCGGGCATCACCGGGAAGAAGATCGCCTCGATGAAGCTGAGCCCGGCGAGCAGCCAGGTCGCGCGCGGGTGCTTCGACCAGCGCAAGGCTTTTTCGTACAGCGGCGCGAACAGGCGCATCAGCCGACCGTTCCCGACAGCAGCGGCACGAACACGACCTGCGCCAGGTTCTGCTCGTGGATGTTGCCGTCCGCGTCCTTGCGCAACATCAACAAACCTTGCGAATTCGCACCACCGACCGGTGCGACCAGGGTGCCGCCAGGCGCGAGTTGCTCGGTGAGCGCATCCTGCAGCGCGGGCGCGCCGGCGGTGACGACGATGGCATCGAACGGCGCGTGTTCCGGCCAGCCGATGCGGCCGTCGTCGTGCTTGCTGCGCACGTTCAGACCCAGCGTGCGGAAACGTTTTCGCGCGGTGCGCAGCAGATCGCCGATACGTTCGACCGTATGCACTTCCAGCCCCAGCGCGGCGAGAATCGCGGCCTGATAACCGGAACCGGTACCGATCTCCAGCACTTTTTTCGGCGTGGCGCCATCCTCGAACAACGCCTCTGTCATCCTCGCGACCACCCAAGGCTGCGAAATGGTCTGGCCGTGGCCGATCGGCAACGCGTTGTCCTCGTAGGCGCGCGCGGCCAGCGCTTCATCGACGAACAGATGCCGCGGCACGGTGCGGATCGCGTTGAGCACGTTCTCGTTGACGATGCCCTTCTCGCGCAGCCGTTCGATCAAACGGTCGCGTACGCGTTGCGACGTCATGCCCATGCCGATGGCTTCGGGCTGCAGACGCATGCGCGCGGTCATGCCGCATCTCCATCGTCGCGCAGACCGGCGGCGAGACCACCCACCCAACTCGCGACCTGTTCCAGCGCCTGATAACGGGTCAGATCGACATGGATCGGGGTGATCGAAATGCAGCCGCGACGCACCGCATGGAAATCGGTGCCGGGGCCGGCGTCCTGCTCGGGGCCGGCCGCGCCGATCCACCACCATTGGCGACCGCGCGGGTCTTCCTGCGGGATACAGGCTTCGGCGCGGTGGCGGTTGCCCAGCCGGGTCACTTCGAAGCCTGCGATCTCGGCCCACGGCAGATCCGGGACGTTGACGTTGAGAATGGTGTCGGCCGGCAGCGGATCGGTGCGCAGCCGGGCGACGATCTCGGCGGCCGCGCGCGCGGCGGTTTCGTAGTGCATGCCCTTGTGATCGGCGGTGACCAGCGACATCGCGACCGCAGGCAGGCCGAGGAAACGGCCTTCCATCGCCGCAGCGACGGTACCGGAATAGATCACGTCGTCGCCGAGGTTCGCGGTGTTGTTGATCCCCGACACCACGATGTCGGGCTCCAGTTCCAGCATACCGGTGATGGCGACGTGGACGCAGTCGGTCGGCGTACCGTGGACCCGCCATGTGCGTTCGTCCTGACGCACCACCCGGATCGGCATGTCCAGGGTCAGCGAATTGCTGGCCCCGGAACGGTCGCGGTCGGGTGCGACCACCAGCACCTCATGCCCGGCCTCGCGCAGACCAGCGGCGAGGATGCGGATGCCGGGGGCGTCGACACCATCGTCGTTGCTGACCAGAATGCGCATGGATCGGAGTCGTCGCCTTGCCGCGGAGTGGGGAAGTCCGCGCCATGATACCGGAAGCATCGGTCGATCCCCCGACCATGCCGTCACCCGATGCACAGGGCCCTGCTAATCTGTTCCGCGATGACTGCCCGCGACCGCCGACGCGAAGCCGATCCCCCCGCCGACGACGCGCAGGGCGACGATGATGCCTCCCTGTTCCGCGCGGCGATCGGCCATGTTCGCGAACTGCCGGCGACGCCGGTCGGGCCGCAGAAGCCGAGACCGAAACCCCAGGCGAGCATGCGCGATCGCGACGAAGCCGATGCCCGCAGCGAATTCCAACGCGCGCTGGAGGCTTCACCGTTGCTGGCCGGCGATGTGTCGAGTTATCGCCGCGACAATGTGCCCAAGGGCGTGCTGCAGCGATTGGCGCGCGGCGAATACGCGGCGCAGGACGAACTGGATCTGCATCACGTCACCGCATCTTCCGCCGAAGCGATGCTGCGCCGGTTCATGAAGGAATCGTTCGAGTCCGGCATGGGCTGCGTGCGGGTGATCCACGGCAAGGGCCTGAATTCGCCGGATGGCGTCCCCACGATCAAGAATCTGGTCGACCGCGTGTTGCGTCACCGCAGCGACGTGCTCGCGTTCCACTCGGCGCCGCCCGCGCAGGGCGGCACCGGCGCGGTGCTGGTCTTGCTGTCGTCGCACTGACGGCGGCGCACGCGCCGCCGACGCATCACTCGCGGTCGACGTACCGGATCACCGGCTTGTGGACCCACTGCACGGTGATGCCGCGTCGCCGCGCCGTTCTTTCGACATAGGCGACATAAGCGGCATCTTCCTCGAACCTGGGTTGGAGTCTCGTGCCTGCCTGAACCGGCTTGCTGGCGGGAACATAGGCGGTATCGCCTGTTGTCTTGCAGCCCGGGAGCGACAGAGCTGCGGCCATGGCCACGAGTGCGCAGATTTTGGTGTTCATCGGAAGCCTCCAGAAATATCGACTGGTTGCAACGCCCTGAATATGTGATGGGCGTAATTCGGTCTTATACGCCTGCCTGCCGGAAACGGATGAACATGATTTGCCTTTCTGACAAGCGGTTGCCGGTCGATCAATGCGCGACAGGCTTCAACGCACGGCCGCGTCGGTCACAGTGCCCAACTCGGCCAGTACCGCGGTGGCATAGCAGCCTGCCGGCAAACCGAAGCGGAGTCTGAGCGCATGCGGTTCGGGCCAGTCGAAGCCGATCGCTTCCGGACGCACACGCAGCGCACGCCGCTCCTGTTCCAGCCCAGCGCGCTCGAGTCCTGCGCAGATCTCGGTGATGCGATCGCCATCGAGCGCCGCGAGTTCGAACGCCAGCGCTTCGCCATCGCTGCGCAACGCGCCGCGACCCCACAGCGGGCCGCTGGGATGGATGTCGAAACGCGCCAACCGTTCGGCCAGGGCGTCGTTCCACGGCTCCGGGCCGAACACGCTGCGACTGCCGTCGAGCATCCAGACTTCGCCGTCGAGGCCGCTGTCCCAGCACCCTGCGCGCACTCGCGCCGCGAGCACCCGGTTGAACACTTCCGAACGTGCCGCCGACAGCAGATGCCCACGTTCTTCGCGCGCTACACGACGTCCTGCGAACATCGACAGCGCCTTGGAGACATTGTCGCCGCCGCGTCCGAAGCGCTGCTCGCCGAAATAGTTGGCCACGCCGCGTGCGGCGATTCCGCCTACGCGGGCCTCGATCGCGTCGCGATCGCCTTCGACTTCGCGCAAGGTCAGCACGAAACGATTGCCCGCAAGCGCGCCTCGCGGCAGCTTCCGTGCATGCCAGCGCGCATCGAGCACGCGCAGGTCGTCAGACTGCAGCGTCTCGACATCGGGCGCGATCTTCTTCGGGATCCAGACGCTGAAACGCTGCCGCGTCAGCGCATGGCGATCCTTCAGGCCGGCATACCCGATCGCGGATTCCGCAACGCCTGCCCAGGCTGCGATGCGCTTCGCGGCGAACGCGGTATTCATGCCGCGCTTCTCGACCGTCAGCAGCAGATGTTCGCCCGCGCCGCTGGCTTCGAAAGCATCGATTTCCTCGACGACGAAATCTTCCGGCGCGACCCGGAATTTCGCCGCGAGCACCGCATCGCCGTGGGCGCGCGGCAACACCGATTCGTTCACACCCGCACCAGCAAACAGACCGCCTGTGCGGCGATCCCCTCGCCACGGCCGGTGAATCCGAGCGTTTCGGTGGTGGTGGCCTTGACGCTGACCGCATCGGGTTCGATGCCGAGATCCAGTGCGATGATCCGCCGCATCGCCTCGGCGTGCGGGCCGACCTTCGGCCGTTCGCAGATCACGGTGATGTCGGCATTGCTCACTTTCCAACCGAGGTTGCGCACGAGGTGGTCGCAATGGCGCAGGAACGTGCGGCTGTCGGCATCCCTCCACTGCGGGTCGGACGGCGGAAAATGTTTGCCGATATCGCCCAGCGCCAACGCCCCGAGCAGCGCATCGCACAACGCATGCAGCGCCACGTCGCCGTCGCTGTGGGCGACGATGCCGCGATCGTGCGGCACGCGCACGCCACCCAGCATCACATGATCGCCATCGCCGAAGGCGTGGACATCGAAACCCTGGCCGATGCGGAACATCGCAGTCATGGCACGATCAACGCCAGCAGGATGCGCTGCATGTCCAGATGTTTCATCAGGGACGCGCCGCTGGTGACGACCTGCGGGTTCTGCAGCATGTCGGTCGCCGCGGAAGTGCCGAGGGCCTGAAAACTCTTGCCGATGGCATCGGTGCCGGACTGTTTCATCGCAGTGCGCAGCGGGCCGGCGCACTGATCCGCCAACAGCTGCTCGAAGACCTTGGCCGCTTCGCGGTCGATCGCGCTGCGCTGCACCGTATCGATCCGGGTCATCGACGAGATATCCGGATGCTGGGCGATCACCGCGAACACCCATTTCACCAGGACGCGCTTGTCGTCCGCCGTAGTCGATTTCATCAGGCACTGGGTCAATGCCTCCTGCGGAGCGAGCGGCCGCACCGGTTTGGGCACCGCCTGCTCGCCCCGCACTGCGACCGGCGGCTGCGGTTGTGCGGCCAGCGCGGCTCCGGACATCGCGGAAACGACGGCGAGCGCGGCCGACAGCCTGAAAGCGAACATGTTCATGACACTCCTTTCATCGCCGGGGATCAGCGATGGCGATGCGAAACTACGTATTCGAACCGCGCCAGATCCGCCGGCGTGGTGATCTTGAAATTGTCTTCGCTGCCTTCCACCAGCAGCGGACGCATGCCCTGCCGCTCCATCGCCATCGATTCGTCGGTGATGGCGACGCCGGCAGCGTGCGCGGCCGCGAGCGCGCGGCCGAGTTGCATGCGCCGGAACAACTGCGGCGTCAGCGCGCGCCACAGGCGTTCGCGCGGTTCGGTGCGATCGATGCCGCCGTCGTCGCCGGCGCGTTTCAGGGTGTCGCGCACCGGCGCGGCGAGAATCGCGCCGACCGGGTCGCCGGTGCCGAGTTCGAGCAAGCGGTCGAGATCGGCGTGCGCGAGATTCGGTCGCGCCGCATCGTGCACCAGCACGAACTCGTCGGCACGCACCGTATCGGGCAGCGCATTGAGCCCGGCAAGCACCGAATCGGCGCGCTCCGCGCCGCCGGTGCAGGTCATCACCGGTTTGCCGCCCCCGGATTCCATGCCGTGCCAATGACGGTCGTCGTCGGCAAGCACCACCACGGCGCCGCTGACCGACGGATGCGACAACAGCGCATCGAGGGTGTGGGCGATCAATGGCCGGCCGGCCACCTCGAGATATTGTTTCGGCAGTTCGCCGCCGAAGCGGGTGCCGCGTCCTGCCGCAGGCACCACCACCCATGTCATGGCGATTCTTCCGTGTCGGCAGGCGCATCGACCGGCGCCGGCGGTTCGACCACGCGATAGAACGTTTCGCCGGGCTTGATCATCCCCAACTCGCTGCGCGCGCGCTCCTCTGCGGCGGACTCGCCGGACTTGAGGTTCTCGACTTCCGCCGCAAGTTGTTCGTTGCGTTGCTGCAGACCGCGGTTCTCTTCACCCTGACGCTCGACCTTGCCCTGCAGCGAGGCGGTGGCGACGGCGCCGCCCTCGCCGAACCAGAGCCGATACTGCAGCCACGCCAAGAGCGCCACCAGAATCAGCGCCAGTATCCGCAACACGCGCAACCCGTCGCTCATGCGTGTCGCATCAACCGCGATTCAACGACACGAACGCCGCACGGCCGGCATACTTCGCCGCAGCGCCGAGCTGCTGTTCGATACGCAACAGTTGGTTGTACTTGGCGACGCGATCGCTGCGACACAGCGAGCCGGTCTTGATCTGGGTCGCGGTGGTCGCCACCGAAATGTCGGCGATGGTGGTGTCCTCGGTCTCGCCGGAACGATGCGACACGATCGACGCGTAGCCTGCCGCATGCGCCATCGCGATGGCCTCCAGGGTTTCGGTGAGCGTGCCGATCTGATTGACCTTGATCAGGATCGCATTGGCGATGCCCTTGTCGATGCCTTCCCGGAAAATCTTCGGATTGGTGACGAAGAGATCGTCGCCTACGAGCTGGATTTTGCTGGTCAGACGCTCGGTAAGCAGTTTCCAGCCGGCCCAGTCGTGCTCGGCCATGCCGTCTTCGATGGTGATGATCGGATACTGGCGGCACCAGTCGGCGAGGAAATCGGTGAACTGTTCGCTGGTGAGGCGCTTGCCTTCGCCGGTGAGGTTGTACTTGCCGTTGTCGAAGAATTCGCTGGAGGCCACGTCCAGACCGAGCATCACGTCCTCACCGGCCTTGTAGCCGGCCTTGCCGATGGCTTCGATGATGGTGTCCAGCGCTTCGGAATTGCTGCGCAGGTCGGGCGCGAAACCGCCCTCGTCGCCGACCGCCGTGCTCAGGCCCTTGCCTTTCAGCACCGATTTCAGCGCATGGAAGATTTCGGTACCGCAGCGCAGCGCTTCGGAGAACGTATCGAACCCGACCGGCAGCACCATGAATTCCTGCAGATCGACATTGTTGTCGGCATGCGCGCCGCCGTTGATGATGTTCATCATCGGCACCGGCAGGGTCACGTCGCGGCCGTTGGCGAGGTACTGCCACAGTGCCTGTCTGCGCGACGCGGCGACCGCATGCGCGGCGGCCATCGACACGCCCAGCAATGCATTCGCACCGAGACGGCCCTTGTTCTCGGTGCCGTCGAGATCGATCAGACGCCGGTCGAGACCGGATTGATCGGCGGCATCGAACCCGGTCAGGGTCTGCGCGATCGCGCCGTTGACGTTGCCGACGGCCTTCTGCACGCCCTTGCCGAGATAGCGGGTCTTGTCGCCATCGCGCAGTTCGACCGCTTCCTTGGTGCCGGTAGAAGCGCCCGAGGGCACCATCGCGCGACCGAAACTGCCGTCGGCGAGCGTGACTTCCGCCTCAAGCGTGGGATTGCCGCGGCTGTCGAGGATTTCGCGGGCGTGGATCTTGGTGATGGTGGTCATGGGTGCGTCGAGTGGGTGGAATTCACAGGGTGCGCCTTGGCGCACCGGCTTTTGTCATTGATCCGGTGAACGGTGCGCCGAGGCGCACCCTATGCATGGGCGGACATTTCCAGGAACCCGCTGCGCTTGGTCACCGCGTCCAGCGCCTGCAGCGTTTCCAGCAGCTCACGCATCTTGCCGAGCGGCCATGCGTTCGGGCCGTCGGACAGCGCATTGCTCGGATCGGGATGGGTTTCCATGAACAGGCCGGCGATACCGACGGCGGTGGCGGCGCGCGCCAGCACCGGCACGAATTCGCGCTGACCACCGCTGCTGTTGCCCTGCCCGCCCGGCAACTGCACCGAGTGGGTGGCATCGAACACCACCGGGCAGCCGGTGTCGCGCATCACCGACAGGCTGCGCATGTCGCTGACCAGATTGTTGTAGCCGAAGCTGGCGCCGCGCTCGCAGACCATGATGTCGTGATTGCCGGTGGACTTCGCCTTCTCGACCACGGGCTTCATGTCCCACGGCGACAGGAACTGGCCCTTCTTGATGTTGACCGGCTTGCCGGCGGCGCAGACCTTTTTGATGAAATCGGTCTGACGCACGAGGAACGCGGGTGTCTGCAGCACATCGACCACGCTCGCCACTTCGTCCATCGGCGTGTATTCGTGTACGTCGGTGAGCACCGGCACGCCGATCTGGCGCTTCACTTCGGCCAGCACACGCAGCCCTTCTTCCATGCCTGGGCCACGGAAGCTGGTGCCCGAGGTGCGGTTGGCCTTGTCGAAACTCGACTTGAAGATGAAAGGAATGCCGAGCGCGGAGGTAATTTCCTTGAGCTGGCCGGCGACGTCGAGCTGCAACTGCTCGGATTCGATCACGCAGGGACCGGCGATGAGGAAGAAAGGCCGATCAAGACCGACATCGAAACCGCAGAGTTTCACGCGCTCGCCTCCTTCAACAATTTGCCGCCGGCCCGGCCTTCATTGACCCTGTACTCGCGCGCGGCGCGGATGAAACCCACGAACAGCGGATGGCCGTGGCGCGGCGTGGACAGGAATTCGGGATGCGCCTGACAGGCCAGGAACCACGGATGCTGCGCCTGCGGCAGTTCGATCATCTCGACCAGCAGATCGTCCATCGACTTGGCCGAGATCACCAGACCGGCGTCTTCGAGCTGGGTGCGGTAACGATTGTTGAATTCATAGCGGTGACGATGACGTTCGCCGACCACGTCCTTGCCGTACATGCGATGCGCCAGCGTGCCCGGCTTCACCCGCTGCTCCTGCAGGCCCAGACGCATCGTGCCGCCGAGATCGCTTTGCTCGCTGCGACGCTCGACTTCGCCGGTGGCGGTGCGCCATTCGGTGATCAGGCCGATTACCGGATGTGGGCTCTGGCGGTCGTTCTCCGTGCTGTTGGCGTCGGCCAGACCCAGGATATTGCGAGCGTAATCCACCACCGCCGCCTGCATGCCGTAGCAGATGCCGAAATACGGGACGCTGTGCTCGCGCGCGTACTGCGCGGTCAGCACCTTGCCCTCGAAGCCACGATCGCCGAAGCCACCGGGCACCAGAATGCCGTCGACGCCGGCCAGTGCGACCGCAGCGCCTTCGCGCTCGATATCCTCGGATTCCAGCCACTTCAGCGTGACCCGGCTGCGCTGGCGGATGCCGCCGTGCTTCAGCGCTTCGGCCACCGACTTGTAGGCGTCCTTGTGATCGACGTACTTGCCGACGACCGCGATGGTCACCTCGTCGATCGGCCGTTCGGAGGCATCGACCACCGCTTCCCACTCCGACAGGTCGGCGGTCGCTGCGGCCTTGTGCTGCAGATGCAGATGTTCGACCACGATCTGGTCGAGTTGCTGCTGGTGCAACCACATCGGAATCTTGTAGATATTGTCCAGATCGACGGCCGAGATCACCGCTTTCTCGGACACGTTGGTGAACAGCGCGATCTTGCGGCGTTCGCCGTCCGGCAGCGGCTGTTCGCTGCGGCAGAGCAGTACATCGGGCTGGATGCCGATGGAGCGCAGTTCCTTCACCGAATGCTGGGTGGGCTTGGTCTTCAGCTCGCCTGCAGCGGCGATGTAGGGCACCAGGGTGAGGTGCATGAACATCGCGTGGTCGGCGCCGCGCTCGGTGCGGATCTGGCGGATGGCTTCGAGGAACGGCAGCGATTCGATATCGCCGACGGTGCCGCCGATCTCGACCAGGGCCACGTCGAACCCCTCTGTGGCGGCATCGATGCAACGCTTGATCTCGTCGGTGATGTGCGGGATCACCTGCACGGTGGCGCCGAGGTAATCGCCGCGGCGCTCCTTGCGGATCACCGCCTCGTAGATCTTGCCGGTGGTGATCGAGTTCTTGCCGGACAGGCGGGTGTTGACGTAACGCTCGTAGTGGCCGAGATCGAGGTCGGTCTCGGCGCCGTCGTCGGTGACGTACACCTCGCCATGCTGGAACGGGCTCATCGTGCCCGGATCGACATTGATGTACGGGTCGAGCTTCATCATCGTCACCCGCAGGCCGCGGGCTTCGAGAATCGCGGCGAGCGAGGCGGCGGCAATACCTTTGCCGAGCGAGGACACCACGCCGCCGGTGACGAAGACGAGGGGAGTCGCGGAACGGGGGGAGTTCATGGCGTCAGCGGGTCGCTGGAAAGCCACAGTCTACCGGGATGCGGCGCCCGCGGCGACTCTAGAAAGACAAGTCATTGATTCGACAGAGACGAAAACGCCCCGGGGACCGGGGCGTCGGGGAACGGATGGGCGGCAAGTGGACTCAGATGTCCTCTTCTTCCTCGAGTTCGCGCCCGGAGTCCTCGCTGTCCTTGGACTTGTCGCGCTTGGGCTTGCGGGCCTCGGCCTTGCGCGCGGCTTCGTCGGCTTCGGCCTGGCGACGCTTCTCGGCTTCGGCCTTCCCGGCGTCCTCGGAGGACTGCTGCGCGTCGGCGCCTGTACTGCCGCCGGCGTTCTGGGCCATCACCTGGCCCGCTGCCGCCAGCAACAGGCTGGCCAGCAAGGCTGTCGAAAGCTGCAGCAGCAACTGGCGCGGATGGCGAGAAATCTGGATGTTCGACAAAGTCTTCATGACGGATCGGTTGCGGGCGATGCCATCGAGGATCGACGGCTCCAACACACGCGGACGCCACGATAGAGCGCGGCGACCGGCTGGGGGATGAATGCACGGCCTCTAACAGGATGTTGAAAAACGCTCTTCGTGAGCGTTTTTCAAGTCGCGAGTCAGGCACATGTCCTGACTCGCTCCCGACGAA
>Ga0075163_10011465_pt1 | contig 11548 bp, 6 predicted proteins | sample JI1023141ADNA_FD_71478 | JGI IMG/M metagenome (GOLD analysis project Ga0075163, IMG submission 71478) | Wastewater effluent complex algal communities from Wisconsin, to seasonally profile nutrient transformation and Carbon sequestration -... | ecosystem: Engineered > WWTP > Effluent > Algae... | reverse complement strand
TCGTCGTCCTTGCTCGGATAGCCGACCTTGATCTTCAGCATGAAGCGATCGAGCTGCGCCTCGGGCAGCGGGTAGGTGCCCTCCTGCTCGATCGGGTTCTGGGTGGCCAGCACCAGGAACGGCTCGCTGAGCTTGAAGGTGTGCTCGCCCAGCGTGACCTGCCGCTCCTGCATCGCCTCGAGCAGCGCCGACTGCACCTTGGCCGGCGCGCGGTTGATCTCGTCGGCGAGGACGAAGTTGCCGAACACCGGCCCCTTCTTGACCGCGTAGGTGCCCTCGCGCGGGTTGTAGATCTGCGTGCCGATGACGTCGCCCGGCAGCATGTCCGGCGTGAACTGGATGCGCGAGAACGTGCCGTCGAGCGACTCGGCCAGCGTGCGGATCACCAGCGTCTTGGCCAGGCCGGGCACACCCTCGAGCAGCACGTGGCCGCCGGCGAGCAGCCCGAGCAGCAGGCGGTGCAGCATGTCGTCCTGCCCCACCAGCACCTTGCTGACCTCGGCCTTGAGCGCGGTGAAGCGACCCTGGAAACGCGCGACCTCTTCGCTCAGACGATCGGACATGATTCCTCGACAGCTCGGAAAGCGTAGGGATTCAGACGCGGTACGGAAGCGGCCGGGGATGTAAGCCCGTCCGGCCGCCCTGTCAACTGGAGCCCCGCGCACGCTATTCCCGCCGTGCGACAGCGGCTGCGACAGCCCCGCCGCGCCGCGCACCTATATATAGGTGCGGTCAGCGCAGCGGCAGGCGCACGGTGAAGCGGGCGCCGCGGCCCGGCGCGCTGTCGACGTCGATCGTCCCGCCGTGCGCGGTGACCACGCCGTGCGCGACCGCGAGGCCGAGCCCCACGCCGTGCCCGGGCGGCTTGGTCGTGAAGAACGGCTCGAAGATGCGGGCCACCACCTCGGGCGCCATGCCGGGGCCGTCGTCGGCGACCACCAGCTCGATCGCGTCGCCGCGGGCGGCCAGCGTGACGGTCACCGTGCCGCCGGCGCGCAGCGCGTCGAGGGCGTTGGCGATCAAGCCGAGCGTCACCTGGCCGAGCTGCCGCGCCAGCCCGTGGATGCGCACGTTCGGGGCGATCGTCGCCGCCAGCACCTGCCGCGGCCCGAGCTGGGTGCGGGCGATCCGCACCGCCGCGTTGATCTCGTCCGACAGATCGACCTCGGCCAGCGTCGCCGGCTCGCCGCGCGCGAACCGCCGCAGGTCGCCGGCGATCGAGTTGACCCGCGCGATGCCGCCGATGGTCTCGGGGACGATCGCGTCGCGGTACGGCACCAGGCGCGGCGGCAGCGCCGGCTCGGCGCGCAGGTCGGCCAGCAGATCGTCGACGTTGGCGGTGACGAAGCACATCGGGTTGTTGATCTCGTGGGCGATGCCGGCCGCGAGCTGGCCGATGCTGGCGAGCCGCTCGCGGCTGAGCGCCAGCGCCTGGGCCCGCGTCAGCGCGCTCAGCGTCTGCTCGCGCTCGGCCAGCATGCGCTCGGCGAAGTCGAGGTGCGCGCGGATGAGCATGTACACGAACACCGACAGCCCGGCGAAGGCCGCGAGCGCGGTGCGATCACCGTCGGTGGCCAGCGCCAGCGCCGCGAAGCCGACCAGGATGCCGGCGACGCGCAGCCCGCCGCCGGGCGCCTTGGGCACCGCCGCGAGGCTGGTCGCGAACGGCACGAACATCCACGCGAGGAAGTGCCAGTGGCTGATCACCCCGACCGCGCCGAGCACGCCGAGGTTGAACGCGGCGCGCACGTCCTCGGCGCCGCGGTAGCCGATCCGCCGCATCAGCTGCGTCGTGATCAGCAGGTTGCCGACGGCGTCGAGCAGCCCCAGCGCCGTCACCGTCCACGCGCCGCGCGCCGCGCCGAGGTCCGTCGCGAGCGCGGCGAACACCGAGATCGCGAACAGGTTGGCGACGATGAACAGCTGCCGCGCCTGGCGCACCGGGCGAGCGGGCAGCGGGAAGGTCGCCGGCGCGGTCATCGACACGCCGCCAGCAGCTCGGCCGCGACGTACGGCTTGGCCACGTAGGTCACGCCGTCGCCGACCTCGATGTCGACGTAGCCCGACAGCAGCACCCGCCGCGCCTGCGGGAACCGCGCGGCGACGACGCGCAAGAGCTCGACGCCGGTCATGCCAGCCATGCGGTGATCCGACACGACGACGTCGGGCGTGAAACCGTCGAGCACCGCCAGCGCCGCCTCGGCGCTCGGCGCGGTGCGCACCTCGGCGCCGGCACGCGTGAACAGCCGCGTCAGCGCGTTGAGCACGCCGGGCTCGTCATCGACTAGCAGGACACGTCGCATCGCAGGCGTCCGGACGCGCGCCCGGACACTCGGAGTATCGACCAGATCGGCTCACCTGCCAGGGGTGATCGCCGCGCGTCTTCGTCGCGGGTCACGTCACGGATCAGCCGGATTCGTAGGCCCGCGACGCGCGCCCGCGCCGTGGCACGCTGGACCGCGCATGTCCGCCTCGCCGCCGCTGCCGCTCGCCATGCGCCGCTCGGGCTGGGTGCTGTACGTCGGCCTCGGTGAGGGGCTGCTCGACGTCACCGCCGTCGTCGCCTGGGCCGACCACTGGATCATGGCGTTGCCCGACTGGCCGCTCGCGCTGACCGAGCTGTCGATGCCGGGGCGCGCCGCGCCGGCCGACGCGATCTCCCACCTCGGCGCGGTGCTCGGCGAGGTGCCCGCGGCCGACGCCTTCGCGATCACCGTCGCGCTGTTCGATCGCGCGGTCGCCGCCGGGCGCCGCACGCCCGAGGCCGCGATCCGCCGCCTCACTGCGTGCATGCTGGTCACCGACGCCGCGGTCCCCGACGCCGACCAGAGCGAGCTGTGGCACCTCGACTACAACGCCGAGCTCGAGCACCCGCTCGACGGCCCCGCGTTCACCGCCGCCTTCCGCGCCTTCGCCGCGCCGTACGTCGACGCCTGGGCCGACGCGATCGCCGCGGTCGCCGGGGCACCCTAGGCCGCGACGACGCGCGCTCCGCGCTTCGGTAGCGCCGCACACGCGCGCAGGCGCGGGAGACGAACGGTGGGAAGATCGGCGGGCGGGCGCGTCGGACCGGCCATGCAGCATCACTCCCTCGCGATCGTCACCATCGCCGCGACGCTGGCCACGGCTTGCACCGAGACACCGCCGGCAGAACCTGGCACGGCCGCGGCGACGCTCGGCGCGTATCGTCCCTTCGGCTTCGCGCGCGTGACCGCCAGCGCCGGGTTCGTCACCCGCTTCAACAGCAGCGGCGGCGCGGTCACCGCCACCCGCACCGCGGTCGGTCGCTACCGCGTCGACTTCGCCGGCCTGGCCAACCCGGTGAGCAGCGACGGCTCGCGCGGGACGGCCCACGTCACGGCCGAGGGCAGCGGCAACGTGCGCTGTCGACTGTTCGACTGGGCCACGACCACGACGACCGCGGCGATCACCGTCGAGTGCTTCGCCGCCGACGGCGCCGCCGCCGACAGCGCCTTCGCGATCATGTACCAGCGCGACATCTGGCCGACGACGCCCAACACGTTCGCCACCCAGGCCGCCTTCACCCGGGTCTCGAGCGCCGGCGCGGTCCGGCTCGACGAGGACCACAACTCATCGGGGACCCACAACGTCGTGACCCGCACCGCCGCGGGTCGCTACACCGTCCGCATCCCCAACGCGACCAGCGCCAACGCCAGCATCATCGTCACGCCGCTGGCGGGGATCTTCGTCGGGCCGCTGGTGTGTGGGCTGGTGGCTTGGAGCGGCGACACCGGCACCGTCGAGTGCCGCAGCCACACCGGCGTGCTGGCCAACAACCCCTTCACGCTCACCTACGCCGCGACCGGGCCGTCGATGGAGCAGCAGAGCGGCCACGGCCTGTTCGACGGCACCGCGTTGGTCCCCGCCGTGTCGTGGGCGCTGGGCAAGTACGCCTGGTGCTCACCGGCGACGATCACCGGCAGCCGCAGCGGCTCGCTGGCCTCGATCACGGTCGCCGGCGACCTCGGCGCGTGGGACGGCGGCGCGTTCCTGCGCGCCTCGTTCGCGACCCGCCAAGGCGGCGCCGGCTACTGCAAGGTCGAGGCGCTCACCGCGTCCGGCCTCGCGCCGTCGTCGACCGCGACCACCACCGTGCGCTGCTACACGTCGACCGGCGCCGTGGTCGCCGCGCCGGTGTTCCGCTTCGTCCACACCACCAGCGATCCGTCCGGTCCCTGCTGAGCCGCGCCGGCTGCGCCGCCTCCGGCCCACGCTCTCCCTCGCGCACACCCTGGCGGCTCGGCGGCACGTCACGGCAAGTTCACTCGGTGGTGGACGCCTGGAGCCGCCCCCGCGGACGATCGCGCCGGCGCCGGACGGCACCGTGATCGGCATCGCGGTAGGCTGGCGCGGTGCCCGGGGCCCCCACGCCGTCGTCCGTGTTGTCGGTCCTCGCCAAGGCGCGCCTGGTCGAGCTCGGCCGCGACCTCGCGGTCGCGCTGCCGGCCTCCGCGACCAAGGACCAGCAGATCGAGCGCCTGACCCGCGCCACCGCCCTCGACCTGCCGGCGATCACGCGGCTGCTCAGCCGCGACGAGCTCAAGCAGGCGTGTCGCGCCCACGGGCTCGACGACGCCGGCCGGGCGCGCAACGACCTCGCCGCGCGCCTGCTCGGCCGCGATCTCGACGCCGCCCCGCCGCCGCTGTTCGCCGGCGCGCCCCGCGGCGCCGCCAGCGAGCTGCCCCGCCCCGGCGACATCGCGCTGGTGCGCCATCGCCAGTACCTCGTCGAGGAGGTGATCGCGCGCCCGCTGTTCGGCGAGGCGACGCGGGTCCGGCTGGTGTGCCTCGACGACGACGATCAGGGCCGGCCGCTCGAGGTGCTGTGGGAACTCGAGCTGGGCGCCCGGGTGCTCCAGCCCGAGACCCACGGCCTCGGCGACGTCGCCGCGCTCGACCCGCCGACCCACTTCGCGGCGTACCTGCACGCGCTGCGCTGGCACGCGGTCACCGCCACCGACGCACGCCTGTTCCAGGCCCCGTTCCGTGCCGGCATCGAGCTAATGAACCACCAGCTCACGCCGCTCAAGAAGGCGCTCGAGCTGCCTCGCGCCAACCTGTTCATCGCCGACGACGTCGGCCTGGGCAAGACCATCGAGGCCGGGCTGGTCCTGCAGGAGCTGCTGCTGCGCCAGCAGGTCGAGCTGGTGCTGATCGTCGCGCCGGCCGCGGTGTGCCTGCAGTGGCAGGGCGAGATGCAGCGGCGGTTCGGCCTGCACTTCGAGATCTACAACCGCGCGTTCATGGCCCGCCGGCGCCAGGAGCGCGGCTTCGGCTGCAACCCGTGGACGACCCACAACCGGTTCATCATCTCGTACCAGACGCTGCGGCGCCCGGAGTACCGCGATCCGCTGCTGGCGCGGCTCGGCGAGCGCGCGCGCAAGTCGCTGCTCATCCTCGACGAGGCCCACGCCGCGGCCCCGGCGACCGCGTCGAAGTACGCGGTCGACTCGCGCGTCACCAAGGTGGTGCGCGATCTGGCGCCGCGCTTCGACAACCGCCTGTTCCTGTCGGCCACCCCGCACAACGGCCACTCGAACAGCTTCTCGGCGCTGCTCGAGCTGCTCGACCCGCAGCGCTTCACCCGCGGCGTCCGCCCGTCCGCGCACGCGCTGGCCACCGTCATGGTGCGGCGCCTGAAGGACGACCTCCGCCAGCTCGGCGTCGACAGCTTCCCGCGCCGGGTGCTGGTCCAGCACGACGTCGGCGCGGCCGACGCGCCCGAGGTCCGGTTGTCGGTGCTGCTCGCCGAGTACACCGGGCTGATGCGCCCCGAGCGCGGCCGCGGCAAGCTGGTGTTCATCAACCTGCAGAAGCGGCTGTTGTCCAGCGTCGAGGCGTTCCGCCGCACGCTCGAGGTCCACGCCGCCAGCGTCGCCGCCGGCCGCGCGCGCACCGCGCTGCAGCTCGACCTGACCGCCGCCGCCACCGACGACGACGACGCGTACGGACCCGACGACGACGCGGCCGAGGCCGCCGACGCCGACGCGGTGGCCGCCGCCAGCGCGACCCTGGCCAGCCCCGCCGGCCGCGCCGCCGAGCTCCTGGCCGAGATGCGCAGCCTGGCCGCGCAGCACGCCACCGCTCCCGACGCCAAGGTCGCGGCGCTGCTCGACTGGATCCGCGCCCACCAGTGCCCGGCGGTCGCGGTCGGCGGCGCCACCGGCACCAAGGCCGAGCGCAAGTGGACCGACACCCGGGTGATCGTCTTCACCGAGTACGGCGACACCAAGCGCTACCTGCACCAGCTGCTGTCCACCGCGGTCGAGGGCAGCCACCTCGGCGACGAGCGCATCCTCGCGTTCCACGGCGGCATGTCCGACGATCAGCGCGCCGAGGTCCAGCGCGCCTTCAACGGCCCGCCGGCCGATCACCCCGTGCGCATCCTGATCGCGACCGACGCCGCGCGCGAGGGCGTCAACCTCCAGGGCCACTGCGCCGACCTGTTCCACCAGGACGTGCCGTGGAACCCGGCGCGCATGGAGCAGCGCAACGGGCGCATCGATCGCACGCTCCAGCCCGCGCCCGAGGTGCGCTGCCACTACTTCTACTACCCCGATCGCGCCGAGGACGTGGTCCTCAACAAGCTGGTCGCCAAGGTCGACACGATCTCCGCCGAACTCGGCTCGCTGGGCGCGGTGGTGATGGCGCAGCTCGCCGACGTCCTCGATCGCGGCATCGACGCCACCACCGGCGCCGCGATCGAGAGCGCGACCGCCACCTCCGCGGTGCGCGCCCGGGTCACCGACGAGCTCGAGAGCCAGCGCGAGCTCAAGCGGCTCAAGGCCGACATCGACGACAACGCGCGGATCGCCGCCGGCTCGCGCAAGCTGCTCGACTTCGAGCCCGCGCAGCTCCGGCAAGTGATCGACGTCGGCCTGGCGCTGGCCGGCGCCGGGCCGCTCACCCGGGTCGCCGGCGCCGACACCGAGACCCCCGACGACGACGCGTACGCGCTGCCGCCGCTGGGCGACAGCTGGCACCGCACGCTCGACACGCTGCGCCGGCCGCGCGCCAAGGACGAGAGCGTCTGGGAGTGGCGCGACGCCGCCCCGCCGCAGCCGGTGGTGTTCCAGCCGCCGCCGCGGCTCGCCGCCGAGGTCGCGCAGCTGCACCTGTCGCACCCGTTCGTGCAGCGGATCCTGGCGCGGTTCCGCGCCCAGGGCTTCTCGGCCCAGGACCTCACCCGGGTCACCGCGCTGCGCAACCCGCACGGCGACCAGGTCGTCGCGATCGCCTTCGGGCGGCTGTCGCTGTTCGGCGCCGGCGCGAGCCGCCTCCACGATCAGCTGATCGCGGTCGCCGCGCACTGGGAGGCCAGCGGCGGCCCCGGCCACCGCGCGCCGCTCGACGACAAGGCCGACGCCGCCGCGCAGGAGATGCTCCACCGCGTGCTGCGCGAGCTGCGCGCGGACACCAAGCCGGTGGCCAAGCAGGTCGCCGCCACGCTCGCCGCCGCGGCCCCCGAGGACTTCGCGGCGCTGTGGCCCGAGATCCAGGTCGAGGCCGACGCGGTGGCCCACGAGGCCGGCGCCAAGCTCGACGCCCGGGCCCGCGCCGAGTCGGCCGCGCTGACCCGGCTGCTCGAGGAGCAGCGCGCCGCGATCGGCGCCGAGCTCGCGCGCCGTCGGCAGCTCGGCTTCGAGTGGAGCGACGCCGAGCGCGATCAGCGCGACCAGTACGAGGCCGACGAGGCACACATGGCCGCGCGGCTCGCGGCGATCGACCGCGAGCTCGACACCGAGCCGGCGCAGATCCGCTCGCTCTACCAGGTCGCGCTGCGCCGCCTCGAGCCGGTCGGCCTGGTGTACCTGTGGCCAGCGACCCGATAGCGGCTACGCGTCGCGCAGCAACTCGGCCAACGTGAACGGCGGCAGCATCAGGTCCAACGGCGCCACCGCCGCGTCGGCCGCGTGCGTCGTGATCGCCGTCCAGCGGCCGGCCGCCCGCGCGCGGTGCACGACCACCACGCCGCGGCCCAGATCGATCACCCAGTACTCGTCGACCGCACTCTCGGCGTACAGCGCCGCCTTGGCGCCGAGATCGTAGTCCACGGAGGTGTCGGCCACCTCGATCACCAGCACCGCCGCCACCGGGTGCGCGTCGCGGTATGGCCGCCGCGCGACGACAGCCAGGTCGGGCTCTGGCTCGGACTCGTCCGCGCACGCCAGCGGCTGTTGGCTGCTCACCATCAGGTGGGGCGGCAACGCGCGCACCAGTCGCTCGCTCAACACCCGCACCACCGCGCTGTGCACGCTGCCGATCGGACTCATCGCCACCAGCTCCCCCCGGATCAGCTCCACGTGCTCACCGTGGAACAGCCCCGCCATCACCATCCGGTCGTACTCGTCGCGCCGGAGCCTCCGCCGCGCCCGACCATCGAGTGCCACCATGGACCCAGGCTAGCAGCGCCGCGCCGGGCAGCCAAGCGACACATCACCCCAGCCGGGTGATGCGATCTTCTCGCGCTGCGATCCGCGCACGCGGTTCCGTTCGCGCGTGTGCCGACGTACCATCGAGCGCGATGACGAGCCGGGCGTCATGGGGGACGCGGCCCGCGACGGCGGGGCGCGCGTGAGCACCCACGAGGAGCGCTTCCACGAGGAGTGGCTCGGCATGGTGCAGCCGATCGACGGCCTGGTGGTCTCGATCCCGGTGCTGGTCGAGGCGCAGTGCCTGGAGCGCCAGCCGCCGGAGCGACAGCGCGCGCTGGCGAGCGCGTGCATGATCACCGCGAGCGGCGCGCCGGCCATCGCCGACGTCGGCGGGTTCTTCGCCGACGTGCTGGGATGGCAGCCCAGCTGGCTGCGCGCCGACGAGGCGCTGCCGGCGGCGCTGTCCTTGTACGTGCCCGAAGGCCAGCAGGTGGTGAAGCCGACCGCGGCGCTGGTGCCGCCTCACGCGGGCGACGCGCCGATGCTGTTGGTCTGGGACCTCGGGCGCGAGGCGACCGGGCTGGCGCTCGACCGCCCGGAGGTGGTGACCGGGCCGTGGGAGTACCCGGTGGCCGCGAAGTTCGATCGGCTGCTGCGCCACTGCCGCGTGCCGATCGGCGTCTTGACCAACCGCACCGAGGTGCGGCTGATGTACGCGCCGCACGGCGAGTCATCGGGCTCGATCACGTTCCGCGTGGCCGACATGCTCGAGGTCGGCGGCCGGCCGATCCTCGACGCGCTGGTGATGCTGCTCGGCGCCGCGCGGGTGGCCGGCGTCGCGGTCGAGCGCCAGCTGCCGGCGATCCTCGCCGAGAGCCGGAAGCGGCAAGCCAACGTCACCAACGAGCTGGCCGAGCAGGTGTTCGACGCGCTGCAGGTGTTGTTGCGCGGGTTCGAGGCGGCGGCGGAGCGCGACGGGCGCGCGGTGCTCGACGCGGCCTACGAGCGCGGGGACGATCACCTCTACGGCGGACTGCTCACGCACCTGCTGCGGCTGGTGTTCGTGCTGTACGCGGAGGATCGCGGCTTGCTCCCGGTCGATCACCCGCTGTACGCGGAGCACCTGAGCGTGCTCGGGCTGTTCGATCGGCTGCAAGACGATCACGGCGCGCACCCCGACTCGATGGCGCGCCGCTTCGGCGCCTACGGCCGGCTGACGGCGCTGTTCCGCGCGGTCTACCTGGGCGTGCAGCACGACGACCTGACGATGCCGGCGCGGCGCGGGACGTTGTTCTCGCCGCAGGAGTACCCGTTCCTCGAGGGCTGGGACGGCGAGCCGGGGGCGGCGCCGATCGTCGACCCGGCGGCGCGCGCGGCGGTGCGGCTGCCGAGCGTCGACGACGAGACGGTCTACCAGGTGCTCGAGCGGCTGCTGGTGCTGCGGCGCCAGCGGCTGTCGTACCGCGCGCTCGACGTGGAGCAGATCGGCTCGGTCTACGAGGCGCTGATGGGCTACCACGTGGTGCGCCTGGAGGGCGACGCGGTGTGCGTGAAGCCGGCGAAGGTGTGGGTGACGGCGGAGGAGGTGCTTGCGGAGAAGGCGGCGACCCGCGGCAAGTGGCTGCAAGAGACGACGGGCATGGCGAAGGGCCAGGCCGAGAAGGTGGCGAAGGCGCTGGCGGCAGTCGGGGGTAGCGGAGGCAGCGGGGCGAAGGCGCGGGGGGAGGTCCTGGACGTGCTGGAGGAGCTGGCGGGGGTGCGTGGGAAGGCGGGGACGTCGCGGCGCGCGGCGGGGCAGCTGGTGGTGCAGCCGGGGCCGGAGCGCCGGCGGACGAGCTCGCACTACACGCCGCGCAGCCTGACGGCGCCGATCGTGCAGAAGACGCTGGAGCCGCTGTTCCGGGCGATGGGAGAGGCACCCCCGAGCGAGCGCATCCTGAACCTGAAGGTGTGCGACCCGGCGATGGGCAGCGGCGCCTTCCTGGTGGAGGCGTGCCGGTACCTGGCGGACGCGGTGGTGTCGGCCTGGGTGCGGGAGGGGCGGCACGATCTCTTGTCGGGGACGGAGGACGTGACGCTGGTGGCGAGACGGCTGGTGGCGCAGCGGTGCCTCTATGGCGTCGACAAGAATGGGTACGCGGTGGGGCTGGCGAAGCTGTCGATGTGGCTGGTGACGCTGGCGAAGGACCTGCCGTTCACGTTCGTCGATCACGCGCTGCGGTGCGGGGATTCGCTGGTCGGGCTGTCGTTCGAGCAGATCACCGCGGGCCACTGGAAGCCGGCGGCGCAGGTGGAATTGTGCGAGGCCGAGCTGAAGGCGACGCTGGGGGAAGCGATCGCGGCGCGGGAGAGGATTCTGGAGCTGGCGGGGGACGTGTCGGCGGCGGCGCAGAAGGAGAAGGAGTGGCTGCTGCGGGACGCCGAGGACGCGCTCGAGAGGGTGCGGATGATCGGGGACGTCGTGGTCGGGGCGTTCTTCGCGGAGCAGAAGGAGAAGGCGCGGGAGGCGGAGAGGAGGCGGCGGATGGACGTGGTGATGGAGTGGCTGCGGAGGGGCGGGGAAGCGCAGATGGCGGGCGAAGAGCTGCGTGGATGGCGCGACGAGGCGCGGCGGAGGATCAAGCCGTTCCATTGGATGGCGGAGTTCCCGGAGGTGTTCTGGGTACGGAGGCGAGACCCGCTCGATGGCGATCGGGAGGGCGGGGACGCGTGGATCGATGCGTTCGTCGGGAATCCGCCGTTCGCGGGGAAGAATGCGATCACGGACTCGAACGCGCCGGGCTACGTCGACTGGTTGATGATGTGCCGCCCCGAGGTGAAGGGGCACCCGAACACCGACCTCAGCGCGTACTTCTTCAGGCGCGCAGCAGACCTACTGGGAACCCACGGCACGCTCGGCCTGATCGCGACCAACACGATCGCGCAGGGCGACTCCCGCCACTTGTCGCTCAAGTACCTGGTCGAGCACGGTGCCCAGATCTACGCGGCGACGAGCAGTTTCCCGTGGCCGGGCGACGCCGCGGTCACGGCATCGGTAGTCCACTTCGCCGTCGGCGCCAGGTTCGGAGCACTCGGCCGCGAACTCGACGGGCAGCAGGTGGCCGCGATCGACTCACGCCTCATGGCGACACGCGAGCGCCCGGATCCGGTGC
>Ga0075163_10011463_pt1 | contig 11550 bp, 15 predicted proteins | sample JI1023141ADNA_FD_71478 | JGI IMG/M metagenome (GOLD analysis project Ga0075163, IMG submission 71478) | Wastewater effluent complex algal communities from Wisconsin, to seasonally profile nutrient transformation and Carbon sequestration -... | ecosystem: Engineered > WWTP > Effluent > Algae... | reverse complement strand
CGCACTCATCCAGAACTAGGTTATCCTGCCCGAATGGCACTGAGGTACCTGGAGCAGCTTCGCAAGGACAATCCTTCGCTCACAGAAAGTATTCCGACACCTGCTGGTGGCTCTATTAGAGTGGAGATTAATCATGTGGATGACTCTAATCTACCTACGGTTCTCAAGACAGCTGAGAACGACAACAGAATCCTCGCTGTGGCGTCTAATCTGGGCCGTGAAGGCCATGAAGTAGTTCTACTTACCAAGGACCTACCTCTACGTTTAAAGGCTTCTATCGCTGGCATAGGGGCCGATGATTTCGACTACGAATCTTCAGTTGACGCCGATTGGGGTGGAATTCTTACCTTGAAAGTAGACGGAGATGTTATCGACCAGATCTATCATGACGGAAAAGTCTGGATTGATGAGACAGAAGTAGAGCCTATTCATTCAGGTATTATTCTCAAGTCAAACGAAAACCAGTCGGCTCTAGGTAAAATTGATCGTGAGGGAAATGTACGTCTTATCAAAGATAGAAAGCCGATGGGGCTTGAAAGTAAAAATGCGGGCCAAGCTATCGCCCTTGAGCTTTTATCTGATCCTTCGATCGGAATTGTATCCCTCGGTGGGCTTGCTGGATCGGGCAAGACTGTTATGGCTTTGGCGGCGGGCATTGCGGCGGTCAAAGATCCAAGTTCGAAGATTAAGAAAATGGTTGTTTTTAGACCGGTTACGGCAGTCGGCAATCAAGACCTTGGTTTCTTACCTGGTACCGCTGAAGAGAAGATGGCACCGTGGTCCGCTGCGGTCCATGATGCGTTAGAATCGTTCATGAAACCAAACGAGATTCGTGATATGCGGGCACAGATTGAAGTGCTACCTCTTACGCATATCCGTGGCCGTACCTTGAAAGATACGTTCGTAGTTATTGACGAGGCACAGAATCTCGACATTATGACGCTTGTCACAGCACTCAGTCGCCTCGGTGAAGGATCTCGTGCCATCCTGACTCATGACGTCAGCCAGCGTGACAACCTCAGAGTAGGTAAGTATGATGGTATCGCTAGAGTGATCTCGACTCTCTCAGAAAGTGACTTATTCGCCCATATCTCACTTGAAAAGTCTGAGAGAAGTGCTATCGCAGAACTTGTAGCTAGTTCGTTTGACCTATAGATGTCGTCACATAGAATAAGACAAGCAAGGAGAAAGTCATGGCTAAAATAGTCTCACCAGGAAGTTCTATTAACAAATCTGCAGATGAACTAGGTCCGGCTCCTAAAGATTTACAGGTACTAGGTCCTCGTCTTATTGACTATGGTGGTGGACCGTCACCGACTGGATTTCTTACCCTTGGACTCGCTGACTATTCAGTTCCGATCTATAAATATGATGAAACTAAAACCAATGGTAAGCCTAATCAGGGTGGTTCTTACTATTTTCCATTGACCTTCTCGTTGAATGAAGGGTCTAATGGTAATGTCCCCGCTGGAACATGGGTTCCAGACAATCCTACTTGGGTTGGCGGTAGCGGTAATGATAACATTATGATTGTCGAGCGTGAATCTACAGGACAAGCTTGGGGCTGGTGGATGATTCGTCAGCCAGCTTATAATGCTATCAATTGGACTAACATTTTAGCTGGTATCTTCTGGAAACAACCGCAACACTGTGCTGCGGCGTGTAGTCTTAATAATAATTTCTACAAGCCAGTTTCATCTAAGGATGATTTTGAACGTGGTAATGGTATGAAGCAGCGTGAACTCCTTGTTACTATCGATGAAATGCTTGAAGGCGAAATTAAGCACGCTCTTCAACTAACACTGACTAATACTTGGTTTTCAGAAGGTCCCGCTCATCTTGGCCAACTTGGTACCGATTATCTATATCCTGCTCGCCGTTGTGAATGGGATCGTGCTCGATCTATTCCAACTCGTATGGGACATGCGTTCCCTGATGATAAGAACAAGCTAACGCTCCACGGTACACGTATTCGATTTAAGCTTACAGCCAAGGAACGTTCTGATTGGCTTGACAAGAACGTGACAGCAACTAAGACTACATTCCGTGAGTTCTGCCGCATCTACCTTAACGCTATGTGTGACTACGGTTTTGTTACCACAGACACAGGTAACTGGGGTATGCTCAGCCAGTTTGATGGTGTTCTTGGTCCTGCCGGTCCAGTCTACAAGAGTAAATTTGGTATCGACAGAACCAAGAAGGACATCTTTGCTAATCAGGTCAATGTCTTCTCTAAGTTTATGGCAGAGTGGCGTAGCCGTGTAGAGGTCGTAAATCCACCAGCTAGTATCTACTGATAGCGGTCATCTCGACCATGCCAGTCTGAATAGAACCCGCCACCGTTACTTAGATCTTGCAACTGCAAGAAATAATCTTCATACTTGTAACGTACAACATCCATAGAAAAGCGATCAATTGCCCGTTGTCTTATTTCTTCAGCAGCGGGCAATTTTGCTAACATATCATCCGAGGCAAAGTACGCAGCTTCTCCGATGGTACGAAAACGGTAGCCATCTAGACCATGCTTGATCGTCTCAGGGAATACGCCATAATCTGTGGCAACTACAGGAGTACCAGATAAGAGTGCTTCAATACTTACACCGCCGAATGGCTCTAGATATGTTGTAGGCATGAAGCAAGCCTTCGCACCGGATAGCAACTTAGCTCGCTCTTCTACGTTTACATGACCAATATGAGAAAGATGATCACCCTGTACAGTTAGTTCATCACCGATAAATTTGTTACCTTCCTGTCGACAACCCTGGCCCGCCATGATAAGTTTTGCCCCGAGTTTACGTGTAGCTTCTACGGCAATTTCTACGCCTTTACGTTGAGTGAACCGGCCTAGGAAGACATAGTAATCTTCTTTATCAGCAAGGTAGAAGTCGTCAGGATTGAAATAGTTTGGAATTACTGCATCATAGTGCTGTCCGTTGTCAGTGTTAAAAACATTTCCATATACATAGTTCATATGTGAATATGATTCAAACACCTTGAAGTTAGCGAAGCATCCTCGATAACCAATGCCATATTCTACTACGGGATTATTCGGGAAAGCTTCAGCGACTTGACGCTGGCATTCCCCAGCGATCAGGCAGATAAAGTCACCCGGCTCTAGGCGATCATTGATTTCAGCGATAGCACGATAGTTGGTAACCTTCCAGTGCGTATCGTTCGGTCCCCACGTAATGGGATAAAACTGGGTCTTATAGTCGAACTTACCAAACCATTTTGTCTGCTGCGCCCGTGTAGCGATTGTTACTAGCTCTGTTACATCAGCATCAGTTTCTTCGCCAGCATATAGAAAAGTATCATGGCCTAGAGAACTCATCATTGTTGCAAAATTTCTGGCTTTCATTGAATAAGCACAACTAATATATTCTTGAGTTACTTGTGTGTGCGGTAAACCTAAAATATGAAATTTCAAAGTCTTCTCCATTCTCCATAGTATTTCTCTGCAGCTATTTCGTAAGCCTTTGCGGCCTCTTCTATGTCATCATAAAGACCTAGAGATAATCTTTTACCTTCATATTTAATTTGTGCACGCCATTTTCCAGTTGTTTTTCCAGTTTTAAGCCAATAGACACCCTTATATCCAGATTTATTATCTTGTCTTATAGGTCTATTTATAGCTTGTTGCTGCTTAGTTGCTAAACGTAAATTAATCTTCTGGTTATTTAGTCCATTTCCGTCAATGTGATCAGTAGTTAAATTTGAATCTGGCGAAGGTAGAAGAAGTCGATGCATCGCAATACTAGTTACCTTTTTAGTATCGGGATTCCATTGTCCTCGTTCAGCATAGATTACTCCTGCCGAAGTTTCGGCAGAAGCGCACCATTTCCATTGACTTAACCATTCATAATCTTCATCGTCAACAATAACCTCATAACCCCTAGTTAGGGGAATAGTTTTACCCATATACTGCCTTTGTCACTTTACCGTTATCGACAGAAAGGTTGACCCGTTCAGGTACCAGGTCACTTGTTACTACGTTCACCAGCGAGTCACGACGCACGGTACGATAAGGGATATCTGCATTCTGCAGGGTTTCTAGTGCCATGAACTCTGTCATGCCAATCAGATAATCTAGTTCATGATTATTCATTTAAATCTTCCTTAAGATAAGTAATAGCTTTTTCTAAAATTTCTATAGAATCTTTCATCATCCCCAAACCTACATTGCATTCAGTACAAAGCAAGCCACGAATTTTTCCTGTTGTATGGTTGTGATCAACAACAAATGACCCCCGACCTCTAGGTGTATCTGTTTTACAAATCTTACATAAATTATTCTGGCTTGCTAGAAGTGATTCAAATTCATCGATACCAATACCAAATTTTTTCTTAAGATTTCTATCTTTATTAGATCGAAATAGAGCTTCTGGATTTTCTTTCTTTTTACGTTGGTATAACTCTCTTGCCAATTGCCGTTCACATGGTGGGCAATGTGGACCTCGACCATCAGTAGTATTACCTTTGGTTTTAACTCGAAAAACTTCAACTGGCAAAGATTTCTTACAAGTTCTACAAATTTTAGTCACGGACTAACGCTACCAAATTTTCTGAACGCTGTACTAGTGATAGGATATTTTTCCTGAAAAGGAACTTCCATTGATCGTCCACATTGTTCGATTTCCCACATAGGAAACGATGGAAATGTAGAGTTTTCATCTGTTGTCCGAAGTGACAGAAATGACATAAGACTACGTGGATTAAGTGTGACATACATTGAAGAATATGTATAGACCGGAAGAACCCCACGAGCTACTTCTTTAGCCACACCAGAATCAAGCTGTCTCTGGTAGGAAGAGTATGCACTAGTACACTGTTGTTCGATCTCAGCTACAAGAATTTCATATTGTTCATCTGTACCCGCTTCAAAGGTGTAGTGACCCGGTTTCCCGACCTGTGTAATCGGTCGGTGACGAGGCGGTACATAAAACTTAGGCTCTAGTTGCGTATATCTACCGCTGATCTCATTGTAAGAGAAGCCAATACGATGACGATGCCATTCACGGAAGACAGCAATGGGAGCTTCAACAAAAAACGTCATCGCTCCATGTTCAAAGGGCGAGCCATGGCGATTTTTTATCAGAAATTCAATCTTGCCACGGGACTCTTCTGTAGGCATGGATAGAAACTCCTGAGATTGGGGGCCCTGTGTGCTCACCATCATCGCAGCAAGCACTGAGTGATCCCCTCCCATAGAGTCAACCAAGTTTACACTAAGATCACTACTAAATTCAGTCATCGGTTAATCTTTCTTGCCTGCTTGGCCCGTTTAGCCTTAGCACGGCGTTCCTCTAGAACGGTCCATGGACGACGCTTCGTCATCGAGTATCGGGAGAACTTCAAGCCTTCAGGCTCAGATACGAAGATCGTATGCTTAGATGCGCCACGACGCTCCTGCAGGGCTTGGTACAGGTCTTTGACCTGATCAGGTGTAAGATTTTCGAGTTGCTGTGGATTCATAATTTCCTTTCGTCTAGTTCAATTATAGCTCATGACGAGGATCCTGTCAAGAGTTTCCGTTAAATTAGGAAGAGAGACAAGGAGAATTCTATGGGAATGAGTTACGGCGGTAAGAGATGGACACTCCCACTTTCGCTGCGAGCGCTAGAACAGGAAGCTAACCTGATAGCACCGAGACGTTCTAAGGCTAGTGATGGTTCGATTGGTGACCAGGCCCATGCTTCTAGAAAATCTGACCATAATCCTTCTGGTGGCTGGGTACATGCAATTGACCTAACACACGATCCGAGAAATGGTTTTGATGCACACGCCCATGCCCGCAATATCGCTGCACGACATGACGGTCGTATCGAATATATCATTTCTAATCGCAAGATTGCAGAACGTGAAAATGGGTTTAGATGGCGTAATTATGATGGAGAGAATCCTCATACTAAACACGCTCATTTTTCTATCAGACATACTACACTTGCCCGATATGATACAAGTAAATGGCTTAATGCCATAATTTTATTTCCTACACCTACCCCTCCAGTATATGTTCCACCAACACCAAAGCCTACACCTGCACCACCGGTAATTATTCCAGCCCCACCCGTTATCAACCCACCAACTTACACAGAGGATGATGAAATGTCAATTTTTAGAGATCACACAGGAGCTATCTGGCTTATCTATGGCAGCGGTGAACGTCGTCACCTTAGTTCTATGGATGAGGTGAATGTACTGCGGATGACTATTGCTCCTAAGTATATTGATCTTGGAGCTAATGCTATTCAGAGTCAAATTATTCTTAATAACACTCGGCCACTATGATCCAAGACTGGGCTTCGGCCATGGAAAAATCTACAGTTAAATTAGGAAGAGAGATAGGAGATCTATGGTAGCCGTAAGTGGTAGGGGATGGTCGCTCGCACCGTCACTAGTAGCGTTAGTGAAAGAATGTGATAGACGAGCACCAAGGCGTTCTACACTGAGTGACGGATCTATCGGTGATTCCGCTCATCGAGCGAGAAAATCTGACCATAATCCTTCAGGTGGGTGGGTTCATGGTGTAGATATTACTCATGACCCTAAAGATGGCATGGATATCCACGCTCATCTACGCAATATTGCTGCGAGACACGATGGTCGTGTAGAGTATATGATCTCACTAGGTATGATTGCCGAACGAGAAAACGGATTCCGCTGGGTACGTTACAACGGCGAAAATCCTCATAATAAACATGGACATATTTCTGTCAGACACACAACGCTAGCACGATTCGATACAAGTCCTTGGCTTGGTGGTGTAGTAAGTTTCCCTACTCCTGTGCCACCGCAGATTTATGTGCCGTCAACACCTAAGCCAACTGCTAATCCACCCGCACCACCAACTGAGATAGTTGAAGATGGACCACCTATAGAGGAAGAAGAGATGAAAATTTACGCACTGAATTATCCAAACCGAGTCGAATACTGGCTTACCTATGCTGATGGTTGGCGCACTAATCTTAATGCACAGAATGATCTACCAACATTCTTCCGCATGGGAATGCCTGTTGTCAATATCGTAGGCGAGTATGATTGTAATACATTCAAGAACTTTACTAGTGAGCGTCCGTACGGCCAATGGTAAACGACTGGGCTTCGGCCATGGAAAAAGTCTACAGCGAGGCTATTTATCAGTCTTGTAATGTAGCTGATCTTGAATTTACTAGCGGTCATCGTATTGAAGTCCGACTTGCCCTTTCTGATTCTCAGAAGCAGGTCGGACTTTCTGCCGCAGAGACGCTTGATATGGGAATGCTATTTTATTATAAGCAGCCTACATATATTCCTTTCACGATGGCTGAGATGGCCCACGATCTTGATATAGGTCACTATAATTCCGAGGGTATTCTTATTCAGTCTACTCAGTGTGAGGCTGGCTCTCTAGAACATGTGACTTGCTCGATGCCTTTCAGCTACGTATTGGAAATGCCTGCTGGCACTCTTCCTGTCGGAAACTTTCGGATTATCTGATGGCTGAACAGAAGAATCTATGGTATGATGAAGATGTAGATCTTTGTCAATCCTGTGGTCAAAGTCGCTATGTTCCATCAAAAACAGCCGGGTTATGCATCGAATGCAACCCGGCTGATCCTAAATATATTGGAGCGGATAACGAGATTTGAACTCGTACCTTCAGTTTGGAAGACTGACGTGCTAGACCGTTAAACACTACATCCACTAGACAGGATAGCGGGACCTTATCTCCGCATCTTGCGGCCCCAATGGCCGACGTTCTAGATTTTAAACTATATCCTGTTGTCGGAATGGGTAGATTCGAACTACCGACTTCCGGGGTTTCGAGCCGGTACTCTTCCTAACTGAGTTACATTCCCTAGTTAGTGTTAGGTCACTACCCTCCGGTTTAAGGCTTACCGTTGCCATACACTATTTGGGTGATCGACGGGACTTGAACCCGCAGTCTTCGGTATCACAAACCGACGATTTTATTCCGATTAATCTACGATCACAGTGTAGTAGGTAGGAATCGAACCTACAATGCCGAAGCGGCTGATTTACAGTCAGCGGAGCACACCACCTGCTCAACTACTACATGATATTTAATTGTTAGAGGAGGGTAGAAGAGTCGAACTCCCAGACTTTCACCTGCCCTGGTATTCAACACCAGTTGCCAGCCAACCTAGCGGTACCCTCCTAGGTTTATGGTGGACACATATCGGCGTCGAACCGATGTCTTCCTCATTGCAAGTGAGGAGCTTTCCCAGCTAAGCTAATGGCCCAAGTTGGTGGCGTGCCTCGGAGTTGAACCGAGAGTTGAGGCTTATGAAGCCCCCGTGTTACCATTACACTAGCCCGCAACGGCTTTTTTAAAAGGCGGTACACCCAAAGGGAAGGGAGCCTGGACAATGATACTCGTAACGACGATGCTGATACATTCGGCTCAACCTTTCCCTTCGTGTTTCTTACTAACCTTATCGACACTTGCTATATTTTTATTTACAACGATTAATCTTCGTCATCTAGATCGAGGAAGAAAACCTCATCATCACAGGCGATGACTTGACCAAGCGTTGATATGGTAGGACGCATCGGCATCGCCTCTAGCATGTCTGCAGCGTTCCGAAAAATGTTTGCTGCTACGAGTGGATGGCATCCATCGAGATCTATTTTTGGTTCTACATCATCTTCAAGAATAATAGAGATGATTGTAAGTCCTGTACCTAGATCAAACTGTTCTTCCATTAGTAGCTCCAGTCTATTTGGTTCTACTATATTTAACGGCTTAGTCGACGGGGTTGCCTTCGCCGTCTACAGTACTAGTATAGCGCTTCCCACGGAAGATTGCAACTCCGTCGTTGATCAGGACGTTGGTTGGCCATGCCGCACGGCCTTTCTTCTCATAGTATATCACCATCATACCCTGTTGCCAAGACTCTGTGCCAGATTTATCTGTCTGACTGCCACGAGAGTTGATGCCAGTGCTAGCCGAAGGTACCTGTCCGTCAATCTTACATGAACAGCCAGCCGACCCTGCGAAGATATCGTATCCGCCGCTACGGTCGCTTCTACGGTCCCAGACTAGCTCTGCACGGTGAGTGTGCCCGAAGACCGTTGACACGCCCTTAGCGAGGTGCTTAGCGGCTGTAGCGCCCCTTGTACCGGACACGAGCTTGCCGTGCTCGAAACGTAGCCCGTCGTTCGCCCAGAATTCGCCGTTAGGATAACTATCGATGTAATTTACGTTGCTCTCATCGAAGCGGCACAGGTAGCTGAGGCCGAGCACAGGTTCATCATCGTCGGCACGGGTAATGCCCAGAAGAGAAGGAATCTTATCTGTAACAATATTGTCTAGACGATCTTCGTGGTTGCCCTTTAGATAGACAAGTTCTGCATCAGGAGTAATCTGACGCTGAGTAGCGGCTACGGTAGCGATACGATTGATTGTAAGCTGGGTATTGCCGAAGTATCCTGGTGCTGAACGATGCGTAGAGAACTCTGCAAAATCAGCATTGTCACCCTGCCATACGACGATATCGATTCCCTCTTCAGCTTCTAGATCAGCCATGATCTGATTCTGGATATCAAGAACACGCTCATCGTGAATCGTTGTCAGGTTACCTTCGTTATCACGACTGTAACCAATCTGCATATCAGGGATACTAATAGCTAGCCCAATGCCATCCGCTTTACCGTTCTTAGATTTTGGAACGTTAACCGTAATACTAGGTAGAGTAGCACGTTCATACTTAGGCTGTAGATCAGGAATAATTTCAATCGTCTGGCCTGATGTTTCTTTCGGAACCTGCTTGTTCGACCCATCTTCCTGCTTCTCCCATACGTATGTGGTGCGAGAACCTACGGTTACTTTGCCGACTCGAAGTCCAGCATCATCGTACTCTTCGAGAAGTTCTTTCAGATTGTCTAGACCGGTGTCATCTGTTACTACAGAGACTTTGCCGTTCCACTTACGCTGGCCATACTTGGCGAGACTTTTCACGTTAACTGGTGCAAGGTCATTATCGGCAAGATACTGGACAATCTGTGTCGCCCTCTTCCCTGCTAGCCATAGCTCTTCGATTACGTCTAACTGGGGATGTTCTGAGGGTTTCACTGTTTTCATCAAAGGTTTGCCTTTCAATTGGGCGACAAAACGAACGTCTCTTCTTGTCGATTTAACGGCTTATTCGTCAGATTCTGGCCGTTGCCGACCGAGACGTTTATTCTTCTTTTTCTTCTTATCGGGGAACTTGTCCGAACGGAATGGGTTGAAGTATCCTGGTCCATTCGGTTCGTCGTGGATACCACGCAGATTGCTTTTAAGATACTTCTTCTTTTTCTTTTTTGATCCCATGATCACAAATTAAAATTCCCTGTAGATGGTCATACTCATGTTGGAAAATTTGAGCAATTTCACCAGTTAATGTTTCATAACCTCGATTAAAGGAGCGCACTTGAATTTTCCTATACCTAGTAACAACGTAGGTTCGCCCATCTAATGAAAGGCAACCTTCTGTAGTTAGGTATTTATCTGACATCCAGATAATATCTGGAGCGGTGAAATATCCAGTTTCTCCACTAGCAAGTTTATAGACAAAAATTGAGCTGCTATTTCCAACTTGATTAGCAGCAAGTCCAACGCCACCACTTTTCTTAAGTGTCCGAAACATCTCCTTCACAATATCGTCAACGACTTCTTCAGCCGGGACAGTCAGTGCTCGCTGTCGCAGGAGATAGTTCGGATACTGAATAATCGATCTCATATAACTATGATAGCACAGATCCTAGGGCTTTGTCAAGCGCCTAACTTCAGCCGTAGCATCCCAGAGAGACAGGTGACGGTTCTTGTTGTGGAACCGGTGGATCTTCTTGTGGCACTTGCGATGCACCGGTACGAGATCTCGAAGGTGCTCGTTCTCGAAACGTTCGTACGTCCGGTGATGTAAGTCCATCGGTAGATTTGTCTTACGACAGACGTAGCATTCCTTCGGCAGCTTGCTAGCCCAGTAGCGTGCTCGTTTAGCTTTCCACTCAGCCGAGGCGAGGTACTTGCGGTGAGCTTTCTGTTTCGGTGAGAGTTTGCGAGCCATGTCATAGTTGACGGCTGGTTCTTGTTTAAGTGGTCGCTAATGGTTTTTCCCTTCGACTGGAGACAGTGCGAGGACCTAGACTCCCCTCACCAGAACTAAGAGAACTGGTCTAGGCTTTCTAAGCTAAGCCTACTAGTGTGCCGAGAGGAAGGCGCAAATGAATCAAGACCCTCGTAGACTTCTCAGCCTACGTAACTCACCAGTTTTTCAGGAACTGTAACCCACCGTCCGTCGTGCGCCGTAAACTCTCCACCTCTACACGATTTTCTCACCCTGGTACCCGTAGGCCAGCACAGCAAGAGAGGTAGACGAGCAATTTCCAGTGTCGATAACGAGTTAACCCACCGAATTGATTCATCTGTTGTTTGATGTCATCGGGCCGTGCCCGGTCAAGTGCTTGTATCCGTCTCCTTCGAAATTTCTCCGTCCTTAAACTATACCACGGCATGAACGGAGAGTCAAGTACCTCTTGACACAGGTTTGAAATCCTGCTATAATG
>Ga0075163_10011461_pt1 | contig 11551 bp, 10 predicted proteins | sample JI1023141ADNA_FD_71478 | JGI IMG/M metagenome (GOLD analysis project Ga0075163, IMG submission 71478) | Wastewater effluent complex algal communities from Wisconsin, to seasonally profile nutrient transformation and Carbon sequestration -... | ecosystem: Engineered > WWTP > Effluent > Algae... | reverse complement strand
TTTTTTTGCAGCCGTCCTCGGCTGTGGCGCTGGAGAGTCCTACAGGGTGCGAAACCACAAGGAGCACCCAGTATGAACACGGAAACAGAAGAAGCCAACCCGGAGCGTCGCACCTTCGAAATCGTCATCAACGGCGAGCAGCACGTGGTGCCGCGCCGTCGCCTGACCTTCGAGGACGTCGTCCGGCTGGCCTTCACCGACGCGATCTTCAACGACAACATCGTCTACACGGTCACCTACAAACGCGGCCCCGAGCAGAACCGCGAAGGTTCGCTGGTCGCCGGTGAGGCGGTATTCGTCAACAACGGGATGATCTTCAATGCAAAGCGCACTGATAAGTCGTAGTCCTGACCTGCTCAGGCTGCGCGACGAGGGCTACGAGCTCGAGATCCGCTCCGGACACCTGCTGGTGCACAACATTCCGTACGTCAACGCCGCCGGCACCATCGGCTACGGCACGTTGGTGTCGGACCTGACGCTGGCGGGCGACACCACCTCGCGGCCCGGCAACCACGTCTCGTGGTTCATCGGCGAGCACCCGTGTGACCGCGCCGGGCGCGCGATCACCGCGATCCAGCACGGCACGACGAGGTTCGAGCTGGCGCCGGACATCACGGCGCAGCACGCTTTTTCGAACAAGCCGCCGACCGGGTATCCGGACTATCACGCCAAGATGACCCGCTACATCGAGATCATCAGCGCGCCGGCGCAGTCGCTGCAGACGGGCCTGACGGCGCGCACCCACCGCCCGATGGCGGCCGACGAGACCGAGTCCGTGTTCCGCTACATCGATTCTGCCTCGAGCCGCGCCGGCATCATGGCCGTGGCGGCCAAGCTGTTGGGGGCGCGCATCGCCATCATTGGCCTGGGCGGCACGGGCTCGTACCTGCTGGATCTCGTCGCCAAGACGCCGGTCCTGGAGATCCATCTCTTCGACGGCGACCTCTTTCTGCAGCACAACGCATTCCGGGCACCGTCGGCCGCTTCACTGGAAGAACTGCACGCGAAGCCGACCAAGGTGGCGTACCTCGCGGCGCTCTACCGCAAGATGCGCCGCGGCATCGTGCCGCACGAGGTCTTCGTCGACGAGACGAACGTGGGCGAGCTCCTCGGGTACGACTTCGTGTTCCTGTGCATGGACAGCGGGCCGGCCAAGCGCCTGATCATCGAGACGTTGCAGGCCGCCAAGCGCTCGTTCATCGACACCGGCATCGGCGTCGAACTGCAGCCAGCCAAGCTGCAGCTCTGGGGCATCTGCCGGGCGACGACTAGCACCGCGAACCAGCAGGACCACGTCGCGCAGCGCGTGTCCTGTGCCGCGAACGACGACGACGACCTTTACGCCCGCAACATACAGGTCGCCGAGCTGAACGCGCTGTGTGCCGTGATGGCCGTGATCAAGTGGAAGAAGCTCTGCGGCTTCTACGCCGACGACGACCGGGAGCACGACTCGACCTACACGACGAACACCAACCTCCTGACGAGCGACGTGACGCGGTGAAGCACCAGACCTACACCTTCCAGTTCGTCGAGTTCATGCCGAAGGTGCTCGACGAGGGCGTGCTCTACGTGTCGATGACCTACGCAACGGCGAGCCACCGATGCTTCTGCGGCTGCGGCATGAAGGTGGTGACGCCCCTGTCGCCCACCGACTGGCGGCTCACCTTCGACGGCGACTCGCTGTCGCTGCACCCGTCGATCGGCAACTGGAGCTATCCCTGCCGCTCGCACTACATCCTGCGCGGCAACCGAGTCGTCTGGGCGGGACCGATGTCGGATACGGATGTTCGCGCGGTGCGCGACGCCGATGTTCGCGACAAGCGGCGCTACTACCGCCAGCGGTTCGATCCGCAAGCGGCGCCGGTGCCGTCGGTCAAGTCACCGTCGACTCCGGCCGACACGGGGCGCCGACGAGGATGGCGGCGCATTCTGGACTGGCTTGAATGAGGTCTGCGGTCTTGCCTCAATAGAGATGCTGCTCGTTCGATTGCGCAGGAAGAGCCAGCTTCGTTGGCTTCACTGCGCCAGTTCCTCCAGCTCCTCGATCACTTCAACCATGAAGCGTGCACCGGTGGAACGGAAGGCTTCCATCGTCACGTCCAAGGAGGCAAGGAGCCCGAGGTTGGCGATGCGCAGTGCCTGATCGAGGTCGGCAGGGTTCGCCAGCAGCGCGCGCAGCCCGGCGCCGGCCTGTGTCGCCAGTCGTGGCGCCTGGTCGCCGAACTTGTCCTTCAGTGCGCTCCACATCCGGCCCGGCCAGGCGTCGAGTTCTTCGGTGCCGTCGCGCCTGTCGCGCTGCCCCGTTAGGTAGGCCAGCGCCAGGACGCGGCCCAGATCCTTGTTGGATCGCTTGTAGTCGGTGCCGGCGATCAGCGTGTCGGCGACTTTCGGGTGGTGCAGCAGGTTGGCCAGCGCCATCATCTCCGGCCGCGCAATGCGCACACCGTGCGCTGTCTCCAGCGGCTGCCATTCCGCCAGCGCGAGGAAGTCGAAGCTGCAGATGGCGAAGTGCCCGATGCTGGTCTCCACGCGACGCAGCTTCTTGCCTGGGGCGCCTGGCTCGAAGGCTGGCGGCGCCGACAGCAGCTCCAGGAACCAGGGGCTGGCCGTCTCGCCTGGTGGGCGCAGGCGGACCATCGGCAGCTTTTCCTCAGGGTCCCCTTCCTTGCCCGGCAGACCCCACGCGGGATCCTCGCGCAATTTCCAGTCGGCCTTGATGAGCTGATCCGTGACCTCGGTCGCGGCAGCGATCGCCTTCGAGTGCGGCGAGAACAGGCAGTCCACGTCCTTGGTGCGGATCGCCCGTGCGCCGTCGCCGGCGTAGTAGTGGTAGCCGGCCGCCAGGCTCCCGATGATGATGACGCTGCCTCGGACGTCAGGTGGCAGCGCATCGGCCACCTGAGCCAGCACTTCGGTCGGGGACAGCGAGTCTTCGAGCTTCAAGGCGTCCTCCTTGCCGCTTCACACAACTGGTGAGCAAAGTCCCGGGCCTCCGCCTGCAGGCCCATCTGCTCGAGATCTGCCAGGCAGTCCAGCCGTGCGGCAAGATCAACCCCCTGTGTCGCCAACTCATCCGGTCGGCAGTCACGCTGGAGATGCAGCACGACCGTCGCCTTGCGTTTTGAGTCGTCCACCACCACGAGGCCGGCGTCGAGCTTGGACATGAAGCGTACGTCACCGTCGTAGACGCTCACGTCCAGCCGCGGTGCAGCCGTGATGTCCAGGTCGGGGAAGTAGCGTGTCGCGCCCAGTACTCCGGAGATCGCCGCCTTGCCCATGAGGCCCTTACGGCGGAGGGTCAGTAGCCGGTCGGCCAGCGCGCTTGGCAGGCGGCCTTCGCCGGTCGGGTCGGTGTATCGCACCAGCTTGCGTGCAAGTGCATGCTCCTCGGCCAGCTTCATCAGCCCGATCGGGCCGAGACCACGAAGCGGGATTGGGCCGTCACGTTCCTCGGTCACGATGCCGAGGCGCTCAAGTTCACCCAGGGCGGCGGACGCCGTTTGGTAGCTGCTCCCGGTCAAGCGCCTGAGCTCCGCCAGCGTCACGGGCATCAGACCGCTCAGCCACCGCTCCACCAAGACCGCCTTGACCTGCTGCCGCGTCACGCGTGTGGCACTGGTCGCGGCTGTCTCCTCGCGGATTGCTGTCTGAAGCGCCTGCATGAACCCGTCCGAGTGCTCGGGCAGTTCGCCATCGATGACGAACACACGCCGCGTCTCGGCCCGTACGAGGAAGATCCTCTGCGCCATCTCGGCGCGAGCGACGGAGCGGAACCTCTCCAGCTCGTCTGCCAGGCGCGTCGATGACAGCCGACTGTCCACGATGACGCAGAGGCCCGTTGATAGCCGAGGGGTCGACTGGACCGCGTAGGCGAGAGCCAGCAAGCCCTCCCGGACGTCCCGGGCAGTGTGGGTGCGGCGGATCTCGACCAGGACGTCTGGCCCGGCCGGATTGCTCCAGTGCAAGTCGACAAGCGAGTCGTCAGTGAAGTTGCGACCTACCATTGAGTTGCAACTCTACCAATAAAGTCGCAACCAACCAAGCAGTAGCTGTCGAAGCAGGGTGGCAAGCGGCAGGGGCGTCGCCATCAAGGTTGACGAAAATCGCCAGATGCACATAATAGGTTGACGTTCGATGCGAGATGCACACTATGGAACTGCGAAAGCCCTGTGACTTCCAGCCCGCCCTCACTGATAACCGGCTTGCCGTTGTGGCAGCTTGGTTGATGGATGAGTGGGCAGCCACCGAAGACGATCTGGTCCGGGACACTGACTCGCCATACACCCGGGGCACGACCTGTTTCGGTCGGCAGCGCACCCGGATCCTGAACGAGTACCTGGGCGGCAGGCACCCTTGGCTCGGCATCGAGAACAGTGCGAACGACCTGGTCTTCTCGATCGGCGGCGTGCCTTGTCGTTTCAGCAACGACAGCCTCGCCGCACCCAGCAAGCGTGCGGTCCTCGAGGCCCATCGTTTCCAACTGCCGCTTATAGAGGACGCGCAGCCCGGTGAGGCCGTGCGCTTCTGCTTCGTGGTGGACCGCGGCATCGACGAGGACAGTGAACCACGGATCGAGTTGCTGGGCTTCACGGCCGGCGACGAGTTGGTCTGCCGCTGGCGCTCCGCTGCACCGGTCCGGACGCTCGCGGCCGTCAAGGCCGAGTTGCCGCAGCCTGTCGAGATCGCCAGGCCAGCTGTCGTGCCGAAACGTCGCGACGCAGGAGACGAGCAGGCTGCAGCATCGGCCGGACCATGAGTCCTGTCCTCGGAGCCAACATCCGGCTGGCGAGGCTGTTCCATGGCCTGTCGCTGTCGGATCTCGGCGAGCGGCTGGGCCGCTCCAAGCAGTTCCTGAGCCGTGTGGAGACGGGCGTCGAGCCGGTCTCCGATGCCCTGGAGAACGCTCTCGTGGACGAACTCGGTGTGCTTCCCGAGTTCCTGCGCGAGGTGGAGGCGATGCCGCTCACCGAAGAGCAATGCCACTTCAGGAAACAGCTCACCACCAAGGTGACGCTGCGGCAGTACGCGCGTGCCCGAGGTGAAATGCTCAAGCGCCTGGTCGGGGTGCTCGATGCTCACCTTGAATTGCCACCCTACAAGATCGCGGAGGCAGACCCGACATCCGACGAGGCGATCGAGCGAGGAGCCGAGCGTTGCCGCCTGGAGTGGGGGCTCGGATGGGGGCCGATCAGCAACATCACCCGTGTTGCGGAGAACGCGGGCGCCGTCGTCATGCGGGTAGCGGGAATGGCCGGCGAGATCGACGCCGTGTCCTTCGCGACGGCACGTCCTGTGATCGCGCTGAACGCGGTAGGGCGCTCGGCCTGTCGGGCCCGCTTCGGTGTGGCACATGAGCTGGGCCACTTCGCATTGCATACGGGTGTCCTGACAGGCGACCGGCTGACAGAGAGCCAGGCGAACCGTTTTGCGAGTGCACTGTTGCTGCCCAGGGCGTCATTCTTGACGGAGGGCCATGTCGCCTTGCGGCGCTCTCGGCTGAGCTGGGAAGGCATGAGCGAGCTCAAGCTGCGATGGGGCGTGTCCAAGGCGGCCATCCTTTACCGGGGAGGCCAGCTCGGCGTGTTCACGCCAGACCAGCTACGTGCCGGCTACGTCCATCTGAAGCGCCGAGGCGAGGCACTTGAGGAACACGAGGATCGGGACATGCCGGTGGAGGTGCCCGAGGTTGTGAGTGAGGGCATGAGCGTCCTCGAACGGGAACTTGGTGTTCCGACCGTTGCGGTCGCTCGCCAGATGCGTGTTCAGCCAAGGCTGCTGCAGGACTTGCTGGGAATGAACGCTGGTGGCTCGGACCCAAGCGTCGTTCCACTCTTTCGCGCAGGCCGTTCCGGTAATGCCGCCACGGACGGCGCCGCGACCCATTGATGTCCCCCTGTCGTGTCAGACGGAGCTGTCCACATCCAACTCATTGAGCACTTGGCCGTCGGTCAAGGTCGCACTATGTGCTCTGCATTGAGCCGGCCCGAACGACGTTCTCAGAAGTCTCGCCCTGGTAGCAGGCCAGATCGTCTCAGCTTGCGCTGGAGTTTCCTCTTTAGCGCGTTCATGAGAACCGGGCTTACACAAGTCGCGACGAACGCAGTCACGCCCGACGCCGTCTTGAACTTCACCGCTTCACGACCGTTGTGTCGAACCAGCTTGACTGCATCTTCCATTCTTGCCTTCCCCGCGAAGCAGTCCCACTGCAACTCGCGCCGCGGCTGAAGGGACGATGGGCAGATCATGCACAGGCGCAGCACCGATGGCTACTGGGACTCGTATGAGTTTTGGTAGAAGCGCGCCGTCCACCTGGCCAACACAGTGCGGAAGGCGTCTTCAAGAGTTTCGATCGGGTAGCCAAATCGCTCGGTGGGTTTGCCTTCTTCCGGCTTCGGCGCAGTCCAGATTTCGTAGCGGTACCTATCGTGGAGTGGGCGAACCTTGAGAGTCCAGTCACGGCCCTTCTCGTCCACCACACTCCTGGTAAAGATGCCTTCCCGGTTGACCGCAAACGCAGATTTGACGTCCGACGTCGGATCGCTTGGGTCAAGCCGATGAATCCGCGTTCGCTCAACTTCGATCGCTGCGACATGATAGGAGGTGTTCTTGAACGACATCTGCACGAAGAAGAGAGACAGGTCGGCGCCAATGTGACGCTGCACGGCCTTTGTGATGCGATTCTTGTGATCAACTTTCCGACCGGCAAGGTTCACCAGATCGGACCGATAGACGATGGTGGGAACATTGGCGACCAACGAACTGAGAGTCGGTGCTCGGCGACGAGTGACATCAATCAAAGACCTGGCAAGGGCCAACATCTTCAGGCCTGATTTGTCAGCTGACTCGACCTCGACCCACTGAATCATGTCTTGGTGGGATCCGTCCCGCATCCGGACCTTGGATACGACGAGGCCATCAGGGTATTTGCGTTGCCCCGGGTTCTCGGCCCGGATCTCGAGTTCGGTCTTTATCGTGGCACCTCGGGAGAGGAAGTGGAGCATCGTCAACGTGACGATCAGTTCATGTTCCCAGCTAGAAGGTGGCAACCACTTTCCGTCGATGAAGCGGCCCCACTTGTCCCCCGCGCGTGCGGTGTAGGCCAGACGCCGCTGCAAATAGTGGATGCCTGCGCCTGAAAGCACGTAGGCATCACCGGCTTTGCCCGGCAGGCGGCGTTGCAGGACATAGCGGGATTCTCTTAAGCGCGACAGCAACCTGCTTGCGAGCTTGCGCTGCTCATTCATCCGATGGTCATCGGCGATAAGCGAACCGGGATGCGCATCGCGCGGAGGCCACATAAGGGCACCCAACTCGCGGGCGCGAAGCCAGCCGAATCTTGAAATCCAGTGCAATGCAGTTATCGCCTGGAACTCTTGAGCCGGAAGGGCGAAGTCGTCGGTGGTCATGAGAGCTTATCGAGGAACATAAGTCCGCTAACGCCGGACCTGATACTCAGGCCAGCGACGATGCGTGCGACGGATGGTGGAGCATCCGTCGTCAACGCATGCGCGCGTCTGTACGAGGGATCGTGGAGACGAAGCGCGGGGACTTCAGCCACGAGGCGCGACCTTGCTATGGGGGTTCCAGTCGTGTTCGCCGACTGGGGTTGGATGTTTCTCTCACGGGAGGTCGGGTCTCGCGGTTCGACCCTATTCAATACTTGAGAGAGACGCATCGAGATAGGCTCACCGCGAGCGTCGAGCGATTTACCCGTGGATACCAACCGAATGGCCCACCGTGGCAACCCATGACGGCACGGTAATGGGCTCATCATCGAACTCTGGTGCAACTCCGCACCGAGGGCGGAAGTCATCACCGTTAGGGTCAACGAAAAGAAGCACTGGCGCGCGAAAACGGAGGGCCATAGTGGAACGGCGACGTTGGGCACGGGGCCCATTTTCGAGGCGCGCGCTCTATAACAGGTCCTCTCGCGACAAAAAATCTTATGGGCGATCAGAGGGGCGCCACCTGAGTCGGGTCGGCGTGGCGCCCGGCCTGATGTTGGTCCTGCTGATATCGATCGGACGATGCTTACGATGGCCGTTGGCGAGTCGGTCAATTTAGCGATTCGCGGAAATCAGGATCGACATCTATCGCGTGTCGTCGCTCGGTGCCCTTGCGAGATGGGCCGCCGATGCACTTCCCCGAATGGCCCCTTCGCCGTTTCCGAGATGTGGCGTGTGGCGCCTTGAGGCAAACCCAATCCAGCCCGACCAAACCCAATGCGGCTTCCCCGGCCGGGCTGATCCAAGGATGACCGGAAACGAGAATGCGCCGCAAACCCTCTGCGAGCCAGGATGGCAGGGAAGAACTCCGGCTTCACCGAACGTCCGATGCTTGGATGAGCGGATCGACGGTGCGCCTACGCCGAAGGTTGAGTGAAGGACCGGTTGGGAACTCCGGCTCTGATGGGCGAGGCGATGAATGATGGCAGGGTCTTGCTGTCGAGCCTGCGCAGGGCCTTCGATCGGAAGATGGCAGATGACGACTCAGGCTTGTGGCGTCGAGGCCATACAGGAAGATCGAGCGGACGCGCCTTCGTGAGTTGCGATGAAGGCGGCTTGAGTCGATGGCCGTGCGGCGGCTTTGTTGCTTGGCGCTGCGTTCTCGCGGCACGAAGTGTGGACAGCGCTTCTACGGCACGGCGTGATCGGGCATTGGTGGCGTGGCGAGGCCGTGCGGTCTGCCATTGTTTCGTTCGTTGTTCAGGCCGCCCAGCGTGATCAAGGTTTGGCGTAGGTTGATCGAGAGGTTCGAAGAACGCCAGGACTCGTCGTGCATGAACGAACGAACCGAGAGGTAGGCGTTCTGCTGGAACGGACTGTTGATCGTTCTGAAGGTACGAGGTTGGTCGACTCGGTTTGGCGTATGTGCGCGCCGCTGGCACTCGCTGATGTCGTTCTGCGGGAACGACAGATGATCGGATTGACGTGGGTCGCGGTGCTGCGGTAGTGGTCGATGCGATCCGAGCCTTGACTGAACCTGCGCATTGGCGTTCCGTGGGAACGAGGCGTTGTCGTAGATGGCCTTGTTGGGTTGCTTCGTGTTCTTGTCGCGGCCGGTGCGTTGTGGCGCTGTGGCCTGGCAGGAGAAGTGATGGAGGAACGGGACGACGCTTTTGCTGGTGGTGGGGTTCGCTTATGCGCTTCTGCCGGGTTGGCTCGACCCTTCGATCCAGCCGGAGGGCGGGCGTCCGGTCGTTCGGTTGGGACGAATCGATGTTCGGTCATCGGCTTGGTCTGCCGTCCTGAGGTCGTTGACCGCCGACCGAACGAAGGGTCCTGCCTTCCTGGGTCGGTGCGTTCCCATGGAACGGTTCTGCCGTGCGGGCTCGGTTGGCTCGCTGCGGTCGGGCTGGATTGGGTTTGCGACCAGCAGCGGTGTACGCCAGCTCGGGCAGGGGCCTGTTGAGCCTGCGCTCATCGAACGGGACGACCGGTGGCCGAGGTGCGCTCAGCCCGGAAGCGGAGTTCGGTGAGAACGAATCGATGACGCGCCCCGTTCGCGGATCGATATGCGGATGGCGCTGGTGCTGGGTGCGTCGTGCAGGCCGGGCCGGGCCGAAGCCGCGCCCCCGCAAATGCAGTCGGAGGCACCTGCACCTTCGAGGTCGACTCGGGCCGGGCAGCGAGGTGGATTAAGGTGCGGTGCAGGTGACACGGAGAGGGCGGTGGTCATTCCGGCGTAGCACTTGGTTCGAGAGTGCGGGATGGGCCTGAAAGGAACGGGCCGTTCTACAGCGGAACTCCCGTGGAGACCGGATCGACCTGAATCTGGAATCTCTGCCCGGTGGGAAGGGGTCGGTTATGCCTGCCGTCGGCTGTGTCGGTGAGTTCGGCGGATGTTGAGGTTCGTGCGCTGGCGACGCGGCTCCTCTCGTCGTTCAGGGTTCGTCCGTCACGGTTCACGTCTTGCCGGCCGTCACCTCGTCCGTTCCTTGGGAACGGTCGAGTTGACTCGAAGCGTGGTGGGTGTGGCTGGCCGGGCCGGTTCGTGTGGGCGCGTTCCGACGGTTCCGTGTCGGGGCCACCGAGTTGTCGTGCCTGGCTCAGCGGCGTGGGAGGCTTTGCCGGATCGTCGAGGTGCTGCCGCACGCCGACGATGCGTTCGGCACCAGTCGCGTCCGGTTCGAGGGCGGGCACGAGGCCTCGGTGTCGAGCGGTGCCATCTACAAGGGACGTTGCCGTCGTTGCCAGCCCGCAGCTGCGGCTCCGGCCTCGACGCCACTGACCCGACCTGATCGATCGAACCTGACAGAAAGCGATCACGTTGCTCCCGTCCGGCCCTGTTGATCTGCTCGAAGTCGCTGGATCGTGAAAGGTCTGGATGGCCTGACCGTCTCGAAGGCGCTCGGGCCGGGCAGAAACGAACGAAGGTCGAATGCGCTGAAGCGGTCTGCGTCGTTCGGTCGGAACGAGTCGATGCCGCTTCATCGGGGTGGGGCGGTCGCTCGGAAGCATTGAAGATGGCACTGTTCGATCATGTCCTGTCACGGCCGTGGCGGAACACGTTGCCGTTCGATGGAAGGATGGCGGCGCGTTCGAGGCGATCGCGGTTCACGCTGCTCGCGGGCTCGGGGCCGGCCCCAACTCGAACCAGTGCAGGGGTGGGGTCGATGGAACGTGCTTCTCTTCGATGCGGCCGGGCCGGGTCGATGCCGAGGGGCCCTTCGATGTCAGGATGGCCGGGTGTTCATCGCTGGCCTGTCCGAAGCGACAGCACTCGTCCTGACGGAACGAAGGCGGGCAGAGTCGATCGGGTGGATCGAGTTCGATCGTTCAACCAGAACTTATCTTGCCGCTGGTCCGGTCTAGATGGACACGCTGGTCACGGAAGCTCCGGGCCCCGGGCGCCGGATCCATTCCTGGCTGTCAGACGGCATTGACTACCAAGAGGGATCGCACAAAGCGCTCCGAGTTCTGCAATCACCCGCTCCAACCCGCGCAGAAACCGCCCCCTAAAACTTGGCTCAGTTCCAAGGCTGCTGCGCGTTCCGCCCCAGGAACTCCAGCGGCTCCTCGTCGAGCGCACGCAGCGCTTCGTCCAGGGCCTGCTGGTCGGTCTCGAAGTGTTCGTCCCACACATGCGAGGTGTTCTCGGCGTCGACGATCTCCAGGATCCACCGGTTGTCGGAGTCGCCGTAGATGTCGACCCGGACCGTGACACCGTTGCGCGTCACATGCTGGCTGAGCGGCGACTCGATGAAGTCGGGCTCGTCGTCGTGCACGGTCACCTCGTCCTGGTCGTCATCGTCGCCGGCACTCATGATCTTCCTCGACATGACCGTGGCCATGGTCTCCAGGCGCTGGCCGCGGGCACGCTTGCAGGACTGCACGGCCTTGTTGATGTGATCGTCGGCGACGATGGTCATCTGCTGCAGGTTGCGCAGCAGCCCTTTCAGCTCCTGTGCCGGGGCCGGCTTCGAATCGTCTGCCAGAAGCCCGGCCGCGCCGTCGAACATCGCGTGCAGTTCGGACAGGGCCACCACGGCTTCATGGGCCTTCTGCGGCAGCAGCATCTCGTCTTCGGTGCCGAACAGCCCATCCACAAA
>Ga0075163_10011460_pt1 | contig 11552 bp, 12 predicted proteins | sample JI1023141ADNA_FD_71478 | JGI IMG/M metagenome (GOLD analysis project Ga0075163, IMG submission 71478) | Wastewater effluent complex algal communities from Wisconsin, to seasonally profile nutrient transformation and Carbon sequestration -... | ecosystem: Engineered > WWTP > Effluent > Algae... | reverse complement strand
ACCGCCTGCCAGAGAGGCTGCGGAAGAGGGGGAGCCCAGCACGTCATTGATGGTTTCGTCAGCCCAGCGCCTCGGCGTTGCTAGAAAGCCCTCACCGTACTCTTCTGCACGGTTCTTCATGCCTTCGTCAGCAATAGCGTTGTTAGCGTCGGCGGCATCCATCAAAGACCCACCCCACTCAACTAACTTATTAGTGAAGGGGGATATGATTTCATTGTTACGCCTAGCCAGTGCTGCTTGCTGCTCGTCAGAGAGTACGGCTTCTACGGCGTTTTTAACTAGGGCTACGGGGCCCATACCACCACGCATCATGCCGGTGTCTTCGTCGGACGTGAGCTTGCTGGCAAGCGTAGACAGCTGCCCTCCGACAAGACCTTGCACACCACCTTGCAGGCGGTCTACCGTGGAGGAGTCACCCCAAGGATCGTAAGCAGGATCGGGAGACTGCTCGGAACTATCTACACGAGCAGACACGCCACTGAAATCATCAGCCTGAATGCCCAGCTTATCCGCATAGCGCTCCAAGAAGGCATCATCCAACGTGCCCTGCGAATATGCAAGGCGGTAGTCAGACGGAAGCTCCCGTAGGATTTTATTTTTAAGGGAGCTGTCAAGCGCCATGTACTATCTCCGTTGTGTGTGTTGCTAAGTGTTACGGCTAGAGAGCAGCAGCGGCAGCGTCGCGCTTAATTTTCTCAGCACCCCATTGGTCTAGCTTGTTGTTCTTCTGGAACCCGCCAATCAAGTTGGACTCATAACGATCAAGCCACGCTTGGTCAATGCTCTGACCACCAGCTACCTTCTTAAGGACGGCCTGTCGTGCGGCCAGACGTTCAGCAGGAGGAGCGCCAAGGTCTTCAAGACGTGCATCAATCTTACTCAGCACACCCTCGACACGGTTGCGGCTCTTGTCCGTGGGAGTGTCGTCTCCACCACCACCGTAGCCACCACGGCCAGAACGATTGGAAGCACCGATGGAAGCTTCAGCCTGACGGCGGCGTAGCTCACGGTCTTGTTTAGTCCAAGTCCGATCTTCAATCTCAGCTGCTGACAGAGGACGTTCACCAATCTTCTCGCGGTCAGCGTTGTAGAGAATGGCAACACCGTTAGCATAGTCAGCCTGTTCGGATGCCACCTTCTTCTTACCCCTAGCTTCAGCACGACTCTCTTCTTGTATCTTATACTTCTCTACAAGTTGAAGGCGCTTCTCTTCCATCAAGGCATCACGCTCAGCTTTAGTACGCTCTTCAATCTGGCTAGCAGCAGCGCCGGCAAAGCCCTTTACAAATGCACCCCAATCAATAGCCATTAAAAGGGCGTCCCTGCGGGCTGCGGAGCCGCTTGTCCTGCTGCCATCTGATCAATGGCCTGCGGTGCTGAAGGCGGGCCCTGCGGCTGCGGATTCTTCTCACCCTGCGCCAGTGCCTTAATCATCTCAAGCACCGTGTCCTTCACCTGATCGCTGAACTCTTCTGGCAGCGCCAGCTCATCTTCGATAAACTCCAACGTCTTGTCCAACCAACCATCACGAGCAAGGAACACCCGCGGGTCAAAGTTAAACTCAGCAGCAGCTACGTCAGCAAGCTGACCAATCAATTGCACCAAGAACTGGCCCACCACTTGGGCAGGATCGGAGCTCTTCTCCAAAGCAGGAGCAAGCTTCGTAAGTACACCAGATTCCTTCATCATATCCACGGCCATGAGGTAGAGAGTCTCGACCAGCTTAGGGTCAACCTCCACTTCCTCCATTGCACGCTGTTCCTCTTCGGGATCAGGTACGGCCCTATCTAGTTTTGCTGAATCAATGCTAGCCATACTGTCTCCTTAATACGTCTTGTAGTCAGGCATTACGGGAGCAGCGGCAATAGGCTTGGGCACGTAATTAGGACTACGCTGCTGTAGCTTACTGAACTGACCGTAGCTGTCAATGGCTACACGCTTCTTGTTAGTATCCAACGCCTTGCCGTAGTCGACAAGCTGCTGTTCAAATGCACTCTTACGCAGGTTCTGCGTGCCCTGTTCCTTGACTAGCTCAAGGGCTTGCTTAGCATCTGTAGCATCTTTCTTCTTATCGCTAGAGCTACCAGCTGCTGCGGCTACACCGGAGAGCAGAGCACCCCAACCTTGGCCACTAGAAAAATAACCTTTAGCTCCGTTAAGTAGAGAACTAGTCCAGCTACCAGAAGACGAGGCAGCACTAGCTGCCGAGCCTGCGGCATTAGCAATGCCGCTACCAAATAAGCCTGCTATACTAAATGCCATTAACCACCCCCGCCATATTGATTAGGGAACCACTGCTGCAACATAGACAGCAAGTTGGTACCGAAGAACTCACCTAGGCCGCTAACGATTTCAGGCGGAAAGATTTCCGGATTGTCGATAGCTGCTTGCATGAGCCGATTGTTAAGCGCCGTAACCGAAGTGATGGGCAGCAAGGAAAGCTGACCGTTGTACTCACGATTAAACTGGTTGTTAGCAGCCCAGTCATTAATCTGCGCCATCGTAATCTGCTGATTGCGATCTGCTTGGTTCTGTTCACCAGTGAATGCCAGCTGCTCACGTTGGTTGTGGAGCTGCGTGATTTCATTCAGGATTGGCTGAGCTGCTTCTATAGCTGCACGCTGAGAGTTACCTGCCGCTATGGAGCTGTTAAGTAATCCGCGGCTGGCAGCCGACTCTATGCCATTGCGCCTAGCGTTCTGGATGTACCCACTCTGGTCGTTAAGCAGCTGTGACAGGTAGTCCTGCACCACGTTCCCAGCACCCATGTTAGCCTGATAAACCTGCTGAGGTGCATTGATAGTAGGGAACGGGCTAGCAGTTACAGGCGTGGTAGATACAGGAGCATTACCACCAGTTACAGGAGCAGGAGCCGTGGTGCCAGTGATTAGCGCTGCGGAGTTTAATGGCGTAGCAGACACCGGGGCCGCCCCGCCAGTTACAGGAGTAGCAGGAACTACAGGAGGCGGAGGACTCTGCGGCTGTGCCACAGTGCCTGCACCGTTGTCGTAAACAGGAGAGGCTACTACAGGAGTAGTAGAAACAGGAGCCGTGCCCCCGGTTACGGCCACAACTTGCGGCGTATACGGATTAGGGGGCGGTGGTTTAGGCAAAGGAATAGCCGTGCCAAAAGGGCTAGTAGCGCCCGTAGGTGCCGGGGTAGGAGCTACAGCTGGCAGCCCGCTAGCAGCCCGCTGCGCGTTAGTTACTTCGATTTGTTCTGCTGACCTTGCCATTACGAGTCTATACTCCCTTCGGTGGTTACATGGAGCTGAATCACCTGACAGGTATGCGGTGGTTCTACTTCCTCACTGCCCCAGCCTTTGGTGTTGTTAATCCTAATCTTCGATGCGAGGCCCCAGCCGGCAGTGTCCACGATGGACGCAACAGGGCTGTATTCCAAGTAAGGAAGTACAGGATTTATAGGCATAGAGATGTCTTGAATAGCTGACATAAAGCTCATGTCATAGTCAGTCTCTAGGCTACTAGTAGTTACATTAAGCGTGGCTAAACCCCAGCCCATGCCATGCATCCTCACCTTATCCACAGTACCAGTGGTAACACCACCGCCAGTGAAGACGTGAGCAATATCGAAGTAGGACAGGAACGTGGTGCCATCAAAGCCCCAGCCGTAGTCCATACGGAATGCCGTACGAGGATCAGGCAGCGTGCCAATAGGGCCAGTGCCGTCGCCCATCAGGGCAGCCTGCTTGTCCCATGCTATGAAGATGTACTCCAAACCGTTACTACCGACAGCACTAGACCATGCCATAGGCACACGTAGCGCCACATCTTCCGCGGCTTCAATCTCAGTGTACGTACCACGCATGGGCTTAGGGCCCTCTTCTGTGAAGCTCACAGTGTAGACATCGCCAGTACGCAGGAACAGCTTGTACTGATCCTTAGCCCGGCAGGCGTAAGAGCACACAACACCACCAGCCGTGAGGTTGGACGTGTCGTCTACAATGACAGGTAGCAAGCGCGAAGACACAGAGGACGTAGCGCGCTGACCAACGAAGTCACCGTAAGCTGCCGTCTGCTCTAGCGTACCCACACCGTTCTGGTTGGCGAACACAGGCGTAGCACCTACAGCAACGCAGCTGTAGTCGAACGCACCAGCAGCTGAGGAGATAGTCTCCTGCTGCAAGGACAGGCCAACACCAGACAGACGTGCAATAGAGCCGGCACAGAACACGATGGTAGACGTGCCCTGAGACTCAAGCATGCCGGTGATCGTGTCACCCATACCTGATTCTGTAGCACCATCTACACCGTTGTAGTTGTAAGGCTCACCGGGTACGGAGAGCTGCACGCTACCAACGCTGAAGCCCAGCGCAAGCTGAGCACGGCAGTGCATGGACAGATACTTAGGCTTATCCAACGTCAGGCTATCCTGCGTCTTGATCATGCCGTAGTTAGTCTTGCTTGCCCAGAAGGCACGAGAGGCACCGGTGGTTCCATAAATCCTAGCACGGCTATCCGTAGCGTAGAAGTTGTACTTGCCCCACTGGTAGCGGGTTTCTGCTACACGAAGAGATGCCGTACCCGGAAGGGCGGGATACTCAACAGCAGTGACAGTAGCCAGAACAGTAGCACCAGAGGCATCCCTAATCTGGTCGCCCACCTCTAGGTACTGCGGTGATACAGGAGCATACGGCTGATCTACGGACATGTAGCCAGCAGCTGTGCCGCTGCCCCAAGCGCCTGTTTGTGTAACTAAGTCGTGGGCTGTAGTGACATACTTAAAGGCAGGAGCGCTGCTCCACACCTGTACGACGCTATTCTCTAGGGCCGCAGGCGTGGTGTTACCACCGTTGTTAAACGTAGCTATAGGGCTCATCATCAAAGCAAAGTCACCGCGGTTATTAGACGGGCCATTCTCCAACGCTGTCTTAGGATTGTTAGCAAACACCATGTACGCATACTGGCTGTTATCATCAAACAGCGGGGTAACTGAGGGAATAACAGCACCATCATTAGCGCCGGCAGAGGTCAGCTTTTGTATATCGGTGCTAGCGTACACCGTTGCCCCAAGATCAATGGCCTCAAAGTAGCGCCCACCAAGGCCATCATCGTATGCACCAATGGCACGGTACAGCCTGTTGTCACGCTTAAACGCCTGACCCGGCAGCACTGTGTCACCAAGCGACACGCCAATACGCACGCAGTCGACAGCCTTGTACAGACGATCTTCTCCGTAAAATAGACCAGCAATAGCGTTAGGGCTAGAGGTTACTTGCCCACGCTGCACTGACATATATTCCCGGAGGTCATCGTAATACTGCGCCGTCTGCGCGGCGGTGTAGCCGGCTACCAATATCTCAGGACTAACGCTGATTGTGAAATCTTGCGTACCACCGCTGGTAGTAAACTGAACAGCCCACCCAAACGGGAAACGATTGTACCTGTCATACAAGCCAACCACTAAATTAGCTATAGTGGCGGTAGTGCTTATAACGTCCACGACTATGCCAACAGGCGCTAGCGGCAGTACGTTGTAGGTGTCATCAGGACGCCTACCGAGCATGATGGAGCCAGCCAAGATGTCAGAAGGCACCGAGCCTCCGCTACGCAGTACGCTAAGGGTGTAGTAAGTGATAACGCCGCCATCACCGAACCCATCGTAACGCTCAAAGCCATCGCAACGGCGATAGCCCATAGTGTCTGCAATCTCGTAATTCAGGCAGTCGATTAGAGAACCCGTTTCGCGCAAGATAGGCGGCGTAACAGTGTCCAAACCGGTGTTCAGATTTACGTTGATTACATTAGTACTGATTGGAATATCCTCGATCAAACCTAGAAAGGTTAAACATGCTCTTAGGCAGGCGGTCACGCAGGAGGCGATTGTAGTAGGCATCGGCACCCTTCTTCGCAGTGGCATACATCTTCTGGTTGCCTTCAAAGTCAGCCAGCTTAATTAGTGCTCGCCACACAATAAGCTTGTGAAACTTATCGGAGAGCAGGTAAGGCAAGTCATCGTCTGCCGCTAAGGTGTTAGGCTTCTGAGTGAACTCAAAGCTCACATCATACAGACCGTCAGGCCGTGGGAAGAAGTCAAAGTTTCCATCCTCAGCTTCTAGGATGAAGTTGGGACGACCAGAGCTATCTGCCCAATTGCTGGCAGGGAAGTTCCAGGTGTACCAGTATCCGTAAGCGACAGGCCAAGCTACAGCATTGTCGTTAGGGTTGGTGTTAGGCGTAGCTCCGCGTACGGTGGGCTGTATGGTGACAGTACGCTGATTGATTGCGTCAAGCGTGGGGATAAGCTCTTGGAAGTTGTAGCGTCCGCGGCCCTCAATGTACGCAGCACCGGTATAGGTGGTGGGCGTTTGGAACACATTGAGCAGCTCATTAACCAGCAGCTGGCTGAACAGTACAGGAGCATCAGTGTAGCTCACGCCAATGGTGACGGACGTGGCGGCCTCGCTAGGTGCCTCAAAGTCTGAGAACACTTGCGTAATGGTGAACACTACGCCACTAGTTTGGCCGGTGACAACATCACCTACTGCCGGCACATAGCCGGGAGCTAGGCCAGCAAGGTGCAGACGGGGGCCAACAGTTACGATGGCCCGCTCCTGCGTGAAGTACCACTCTGGCCGTTCGTCAATAATCTCTTCGTACGATTCCTTCACCCACTTCTTAATCCTGTTGTACATGAGAGTACGCGGAGGAGAGGCGAAGTTGAGCGAAGTCAACGGGTCCAAGGTAATCTTAGACTCGTCGATAACATCATTCACAAGGGCCAAATAGGTTGCCATTATTACCTCTGTTTAGTGCGCTGGTAGGCACGTTCTTCAGTTTCCCAAGCAATAAGCTCCGCCGTAGTGGCCGGGTACTTCTGGTTGGCATCTGCGAAAGCCTGCTTACGTACAGCAATCTGACCGCGTTGGTCCATAACGTTAGTGAACTTACCGCCCGGCGTCACTGCCACCACTTGGAAGGGGTAGGTGAGCATGGACTCTTCCTTCATCTCGCCTGCTGGGTTAGCCGATGTCGGCTCCTTGCTCTGGCTGATGATGGTGTTCACTGCGTCCTTCAACACACCGATGTACAGGTAGGGGATGTCCACTTCCTTACCACGCGGAACGTGGAAGATGCGACCATTCAAACCAAGCTGTACCGGGGAGTTGGCATGACCCGGCGTAGGGTCCTTATGGATTACAATGCGAGCAAAGCCCGGAGCGGGCTTATCATCTTTGGTGCCTGCGGCCTTTGGGGCCAAGGAGTAGTCAGCGACTTCTGGCAGCTCTTCGTGCCAATCATCGTCTTCGTTTGCCGTGGCATTAAAAGACAAAGAGCCGTCACTAAGGACAGCTGCAATATTTTTAATGTAGTCTTCGGCCTTCCAAGTTTTCTCTGACTTAACGCCATGAAACTTAGCAAGGGCTCGGAGTTCACCGATGGTTGCTTGTTTCAATGCAGCGCGGGCATCTTGCCCTGAAGTGTTATTAGACATACTATCTCCGTTGTGTGGATTACTACTTACAGTTTATTAATCGTTAAACCAATTAGTGCTTGACTAAGGTTGAGTACAGCTTGAGCAAACTTCATTGCTTCAGCAGCATCAGCCTGTTGGTTGGCTACAATAGTAAGATTGGTAATTGCTTTGATCAGTTCTTCGTTCATGGGTTTTATCTCCATAGAGTTGTAAAGGGGAGGGAGGCCGGAGCCTCCCATCCAAGATTGGTCGAGTAGTTTTAAAGCCTCTGAGCATAGCCCCTTGCGGGATTGGTGGGAGCTCAGTTCTCAGACGTATCCCCGTACGCCACGGCACTACTCTTCCGGTACAGCTATTAGTTCTTGAACTTACCGCTGTTGAACTCCGAGTAAATCGGATTTGCTTCAGTCAGTTCACCGCGACACACAATCTCAACGAAGAGGTCGATGTCACCACCAGCCACCGAGAACGCACCAGCACCAGAAGGCGTGAGCGTAACGATGTACGGGCCCCACTCCGTGTTGGCAGTAGGCGGTGCCGGCTCGTTGAAGCGAGCCAGATTGTCCGCGCCCAGAGCAGTCGAAGTACCGAGAACGGTGGTCGATGCAACCAGAGGCGGGTACACAGTGCCGTCAGGGCGGGTAACGCTGGTCGGATTGAGAACCAGAGGCGTAACACCTACCGAGAACGACGGGTTGGTCAGCACCGGGGTGCCACTAACCTTCTTGACACCAACCAAGATGGACTCAGGGCGGACATTCTCGCCAAGAATCAGCATCTGGATCAGGTCGGTGGTGGCCAGCGGCTGGCCCGGAATTACCCGGATGGTGCCAGAAACAGACTGTGCCTTACCTTCGTACAAACCGCGGTGCCGGAGGCGCTTCGGGATTTGCTGCGAATAAAAAGTTGCCATTTATACTTCTCCTAAATTACAGTGCAGTTACAGCTGCTTCGATGCGGATGATCCAAGCCTGATTCAAGATCACGGCGCTGAACCACATTTTCCAAGCTACAAAGCCGCGCTGACCCAACGGGTCCTCATAGCTCTCACCGATCTTCGGCTGCTTCACAGCGACCTTAACCGAGTCCATGCCCTTCAGAGCAGTGGCCGCGAAGGCGTCCTGACCGAAGATGACCAGCGGATACACGTCCACGTTGGTGCCGTTGTTCAGCACGCCAGCGATGGTGGCAGAACCAGCACCCGGGAAGTACGTCACATGCGGAGCCAGCAGGAAGCGGATGGACTGCACCTTACCCAGCTCATGCTCACTCAGCAGAGTGACATTGCTGTACTGCTCACGCGGTACAAAGCCAGACAGGGCACGGATATCCTGTTCCATATTGGTGTGACCGACAGCCACATAGCCGGAGTCAACCGGGCTGGTAGCAATCTTAACCGAAGCGTTAATCATCTTCGTGATGGGCTTGGTAAACGCAACCTTCAGGGCGCGAGTAGCCAGCTGGATATCACCGAGGTCGATGGGAGCCTGCACGGTTGGGCGCGAGGTGGCCGTACCGGAATAGATAACGTTCGTACCCGAAACCAGCATGTTCCACAGGATGCGTTCGCGGGTCAGGCTAGCCTGCTCCGATGCACCGATGCTGAACTGCTTCAGGTTTTCATCTTCGTGGGTGTCAACCAGCACGTCAGTGAACGGAATCCACGAACCGAACTGAGCCAGCTGGCTCTGAACGTCTTCATAGATAACGCCAACCGGCGACGGGGTGATACCTTCAACCAGCTGTTCCATAGCCGCGGCAAACGGAACCAGTCGACGCCACTTAATGACCTGCGACTTGTTTTTCGGAACGTATTGAGTCTGTGCCATCTTCTCCAAGAACAGGAGAGGCTGGGCGTGGGCGAGGAACGTGGCAGCGGCAAACGCATTAATGCGTGCGCCTACGTCCGCGTACTGTACACCTGAAAAGGACATATATTACTCCTTGGAAATTACTTAGAGCCCCATATCTTTAAGGGCTTGTGCGTAGAATTCGTTGAACATCGTCTCATCGTCTGGCCGGGACGAACCCTTGATGGCCTGATTGGGAGTGTTGCTCGCGGAACCTTTAAGTTTGCGCTGACGCGCTTCTTGCGTGACATCTACTGCTGGGATAGTCTGCTGTTCCTGAACCGCCGCCGCAGGCTGTACGCCATTAACGTAGTTCTTGAACGCATTCAGAGCCTCACTCACCTGTTCGGCTTTGTCCGATTCTGCCCAAGCACGTTGTTCGGGAGTGAGCTTAGACTTCCATTGCTGCCACGAGGGGTGGACAAAGATGTCAGGGGCATCAGGGTGAACCTGTACCACACGCTCAAACTCTACTTCAATGCGGGCATCTTCAGATGCTTTACGGATGAGGTCTTCGATATCGGGAGCCTGCTGGGCTTCCTGCTTGGGGCTAGCTTTGTCAAGCAGCTTTTGCAGGATTGCGGCAGTGGTAGGGTCAACCCCTTCCAGTTCCTTAATCTGTTCTCGTAGTTCAGCGGTTTCAGGGTCTTCGACTTTGGGAACCGGCTTGGCCGCCTCCGCTGTCTTCTTAATCCGCTCTTCCCTCAGCAATTGATTCAGCTGGGATTGCAAGGCCGGCACACGTCCTGCCGAAGATCGAAGCTGTTGCAGTTCCTGACGGAGTGCGGCTAGCTCTTCTGGCGTAACAGAGGTGGATGGGGCATCCTGCTTGGTGTCACGGGTAGAGGCATTGTCAGCGTCGTCCGTGGAGTCATCGTCTTTAGAGCCTGCTTCGTTGGTGTCGTCAGCAGTAGAGGAGCCAGTGCCCTGATCATCGTCTACACCGTCGTTGGCGTCCGGAACGTTGCCAGAGGTAGTATCGCCGGCAGAGTCAAATACCCCCTGAACAGCCTTACTATCTCCCGAACTCACCGCCGCGACCAATTCATCAAACATGTCTTCTTCAGACTTAGTGACACTTAGACCATCATTATCTTCAAAAGTTCCCGGTTCATTCATATTTCTTTCTCCTTAGATTGGCGTCGATTGAGGCCCATTTTTCAGGGCGAGGAGCTTACCAATGTAAGCTGCTCTACCCCTGTACTGCTCCGTTGATTCCCTTGTGCTGTCTAGCTTTGCGAGGTTTTTGTATGCGTCAAGGAGGTCTTCCTTTAACATGGTTTCTACCTCTGCCCAGACTCCGCTGGTGTAATCAATCCTATATCCCACCTGAACGCTCCTTAAATGCCCTGTTAGATTCCTTCGCCAGTTTCAGCGGCAAGCTGCAATTCCGCACCCGTAAGCTGGTTGGCTACGGCCTTGTTCTGAGCTCGCATGGTTTCCATGAATATCTTGGCGTCATTGTTGCTGCTGTTGATAGCTACGTCTTTCTGCATCTGCAAAGCCAGCTGCTTGTCCTTGGCTGCCAGTTTCAGCATCTCACCATTCATCAGCATCTGAGCCTTAATCACCTGAGCCTGAGCTTCCTGAACACGGGCGTAGTTGCTGCCCATCTTCTCCTCATGCTCCCATTGCTCGCGCTGCTGGGCCTGCTGGCGCTCAAATGCCAGCTGGTCTTCCTTAAGCTTCAGCTCCCTATCAGCCCGTGCTGCCTCAGCCTGTGCAATCTGCATGGCCAAAACGTTGGGGTCAATCTGCTGCTGCTTAGCGGCCATAGCCTCGGCATGCTGCTCATCGGTGAGGATAATGGTGTTATCCGGGATGTGCATCAGGTTCAGTCGCGCCTTGACTAGGTTCTTCTGGCTAATCCATTCAGCCATTGACGGGTTCTGTGTAGTTTCCACAGACAGACGCTCCATATCGCGGATGTACATCTGCTTGTTCTTGTACTCACTGCTGGACTTAACGTCCACAATGTAGTCACCCTTGATGTCTTCCTTCGGGTTGTACTGCATATTCCACGCGTAGGTACGGCGGATGTTCTTCACCGTAACCTGATCGTCCCACTCTTCTGCCATGAAATCCAGCACCGTAGTGGAGTTGTTAGCTATAATCAGCTGCCCAGTAGCGCTATCCACGTTCTGTGGGCTAGAGGTTGGGGAGATTGTAGCGGATTCCTCGTCCGCAAACTGGCGAGCCAGCTCCAACACAGGCAGAATCTGCCCAATAACGTTGGTTGGGGTGAAGAAGTTGATGGCATCCTT
>Ga0075163_10011459_pt1 | contig 11552 bp, 7 predicted proteins | sample JI1023141ADNA_FD_71478 | JGI IMG/M metagenome (GOLD analysis project Ga0075163, IMG submission 71478) | Wastewater effluent complex algal communities from Wisconsin, to seasonally profile nutrient transformation and Carbon sequestration -... | ecosystem: Engineered > WWTP > Effluent > Algae... | reverse complement strand
GGGCGCGGTGCCCGACCTCGCGAGGTCGCCGCTCAGGCGATTCGGGCCGATGACGACCTCGAGCCCCTTGACCGATCGGGCGTTGCCCACCGAGGCGATATCGCCGGCGAGCGAGAGCGTGAGCCCGTCGAGGCCGCCGCCGCCGGTCAGCGTGCCGGTGACATCGGTGCCGCTCACCTGGCCCTCGAAGCCGAGGGTGGCGTTCGTGAGCCGGCGCTCGGCGAGATGCCCGCTCGGGATCGCGGCCGCGATGGTGACGGCGATCGGCTGGCCCTGGCCCGAGGCGTGGCCCGAGGCGGTGAGCGCGCCGCCGAGCCGCGGGTCGACGAGGCCGAGGTCGCTGAGCGAGGCCTCGAAGCCGATGTCGGTCTTCGTGCTCGAGACCTGGCCGTTCGAGGCGAAGGCAAGCTGCGGGTTCGCGAGCTTCAGGTTCTCGGTGCGGAAGCCGGTCTCGTTGCGCACCGCCCGGCCCGAGAGCGTCGTCTCGCCGGCGAGCAGCGGATCGACCCGGGCGATGCCGGCCCGCACGTCGTGGGCGGTGCCGTCGAGGGCGAGATCGAAGCCGCCGACCAGCGGGCTGACGCTGCCGTTCGCGGTGAGATCGATCGCGCCGCCGAGATCGCGGTTGGCGAGCGCGCCGAAGATCGCGAGGTCGGACACCCGCACCGCGTTGCGGCCGGTGTAGACGAAATCCTTGAGTTCGCCCGCGGAAAAGATCGTGAAGCCGTTGCCGCTCACCTGGAGCTGGTTGACCGTGACCGGCCCACCCGGCGGCAGCACGGCGTCGGCGAAGAGGTCGAGGCGCGTGCCGAGGGCGTCGGCGACCTCGGGGCGCGGCGAGGAGAGCCCGGTCGCCAGCCCCTCGACGCTCACCGTGACGTTGCGCCGGCCCGGATCGTCGAGGTTCTGCGCGAGGCCCCCCATGCGGAGCGTCACGTCCTCCATCGCCACGTCGGCGGCCTGCAGCCGGTCGAGGACGAGAAGGCCGTCCCAGCGCGTCGCGTCGCCATAGGCGATGCGGAGCACCGCGGAATTGAGCCTGGTCCGGCCCCCCGGCACCGGCAGGGTGATCGCCGGGCCGGCAGGATCGCCGAGCTTGCCGGTGAGGCTCAGCCGGCGCAGGTAGCTCGCGCCGGTCTCGAGGTCGCCGTCGAGGCTCAGGACATCGTTCGCAAGCGCCAGCGTGTCGACCCGGACGCCGCCCGCGGCCTTCGAGATGCCGGCGACCTTCACCGTGCTGCGGCCGGCGAAGAAGTCGCGGAACTCCGCCGGGACGAGCGGCGCGAGGTCGCCGCCGAAATCGACGTCGAAGCCGAGGCCGTCGTCCCTGGCACGCAGCGCGACGAGGCCGTCGGCGGCCCGGGCCCGGTCGACATCGAGGGCGAAGGTCACGTCGACCTCGTCGAGGGGGCCGGAGCCCGCAAGCGTCAGGTCGACGGCGGGCGTGCCCTCGAGCCGCAGCAGGGTCGCGACGATGCCGCCCTTCGGCTCGTGCAGCGCCACGTCGAGGTCGAGCTGGCGCGTCGCGTTGGAGAACGCCGCCTTCAGCCCGAGCGTGCCGCCGGGCTCGTCGAGCCGCCTCACGTCGAGCCCGGTGTCGAGCGCGCCGTCGGCGAGCGTCAGCCGCCCGGCGACGCTGATCTCCGCCGCCTGCCCGAAGATCGGCTCGGCGAAGCGGACGAGGGGCAGCGAGAGCTCGTCGAGGTTCACCGCGACCGGCAGCTCGGGCAGGGAGAACGGCTGCGTCTCGGCCTGCGGCAGTTGCTTCGGCGCCGGCGGCATCTCGGGGCGGCGCAGCCAGAGGATCCGGTCGGCGGAAAGGCGGTTGATGGTGAGCCGGCCGCGCAGCAAGGCGAGGCGGCTCCAGTCGATCCGGGCGTTCTCGATCTGCAGCCACGGCCCGTTGTCGTCCGAGACGGTGATCTGCCGGATCCGCGCCCGGGAGGAGAGCGCGCCGGTGACGCCGCTCAGGTGGATCTCGCGGCCGGGCGCGGAGATGCGGTTCTGGATGAAGCGGGTGATGAACGTGTTGTTGCCCGGATCGTTCGCCACGTCCTGCGCCACCGCGACGAACGCCACGAGCAGGAGTGCCGCGAGGACTGTGAGGATCCGCTTCAAAATGCCTGTCCGATGCCGATGTAGAGCGCGATGCGCGAGTCGCCCGGCTCCGGTTGCAGCGGCGTCGCCAGGTCGCCGCGCAGCACCCCGATGGGCGTGTAGTAGCGGACGCCGAGGCCGGTGCCGGTCTTGAGGTCGCTGTCGCCGGAGAACGTCGAATCGGCGGTGACGAGGCCCGTGTCCACGAAGGCCACCGCGCCCCAGTTGTCGAGGAAGCGATAACGCACCTCGCCCGAGGCCTCGATGATGCCGTTGCCGCCGACGGTGAAGGTCTCCCCCTGCGCATTGGTGAAGGAAACCCCGATCGAGCGGTAGGCGTAGCCGCGGATCGAGCCGCCGCCACCCGCGAAGAACAGCATGTCGGGCGGGCTTTCCTCGATGCTCGCGCCGACGTAGGTGCCGACCATCGCCCGGGCGGCGAGGACGAGCTTCCTGTCCTCGAGGAAACCGAGATAGCCGCGCCCCTCGAGCGTCGCCTGCAGCGCGGCGTTGCCGTATTCCGCCTCGTAGAACGGGTCCGCCGTCACCGCGAGATAGTAGCCGCGCGTCGCGTCGAACTTGTCGTCGCGCCGGTCGTACTGGAACGAGCCGTCGAGGCCGAAGGTGGTGAAGTGCCGGATGCCGAAGTCGTCGTCGAAGCGCGAGCGCGAGGCGACGAAGAAGATGTCGCCGGTGATGAACCGGCCGAGCGACTGCTGGAAGCCGGCACGCGCCGTCACCGACCGCTCGCTGTAGGTGTCGTAGTTGAGCTTGCTGCCCACCAGCGAGGTGACGAAATCGGTGTCGGGCGTCCAGACCCCGGGCTTGGTGAAGGTGACGCCGACGTTGTAGTCGTAGTCCTCCGGGTTGAGCGAGGCGCCGAGCCCGTCGACGCTCGCGTCGAAGCGCAGCCGCTCGCCCCTGCCCATCAGGTTGCGATGCATCCAGTAGGCCGAGACGCCGAGCCCGTCGATCGTCGAGTAGGTGCCGCCGAAGCCGATCGTCCGCGGCGGCCGGTCCTGCACGCGGACCGTCATCGGCAGGCTGCCGTCGGGCAGGATCTCCGGCGCCTCCTCGAAGCGGAGCGACCGGAAGATCCCGAGCCGGTTGAGCCGCGCCTGTCCGGCGGTCACGTCGTCGGGGTCGAACGGCTCGCCTTCCCGCAGGCCCGCCATGAAGGCGATGAAGTTCGGATCGGTCCGGGTGGTGCCGACCACCTTGGTGGGGCCGTAGCGCGCCGGACGATCGGGATCGAGCGTGATGCTCGCGTCGAGCTGGTCGTTGAGATGGTCGGCCAGCATCTCGCGCTCCGCCTCGCGCGCCTTGGCGTAGGAAGCCTGCCGCCACTGCTCGACCATGAGGGCCGAGGCCCGGGCCACCACCGCGGAGCGCGCCCGCCGGCCGGTCTTGTAGCCGATCGAGTCGAGCGTGCCGACCTCGTCGTCCGCCCGGACCTGCGCCGGCGGCGGGTTCACCACCTCCACCGTTCCGAAGTGGAAGAGCGGCCCGGTGTCGACCTCGACAGTGACCGGCACGTCCTGCGGGAGCTCCTGCGCCAGCGACAGGTCGGCCGCCTCGCCCCCCCCGATCCTGATGCTGATGTAGGGTCCGTAGTAGCCCTCGGCGTAGAGCGCGGCGATGAGGCGCCGGTAGTCGCCCCGCGCCTTGGCGAGAAGCCCGCCGGTTCCCGAGGCCGGCTCCTCCCGATCGCTCCAGAGCGAGGAGGCGCTCTCGAGCGCCGACTGCAGGTCCTGTCCCGGGCCGCGCACGGTGATCGTGACGGTATAGGTGAGCGGATCGATCACCTCGATCCGGTTCTCCTCCTCGCGCGCGCCCCAGAGATGGATGCCGAAAAGCGAGAACGCCGACGCCGGCCCCGCGCCCGCGAGCGCAGCCGCGCAGATGACCGCCCCTCTCAGGAATCGACGCCCCGATCCTGCCTCCATCCTGCCCGCCACCTTCTTTTTCGTTAACAGAATCCTACGATAACGAACGCGAGCATCAAAGGCCGGCAGCGCGGCGCGGGAATTTTCCCGCCGATCCGTGCATGTGCGCCACGGTCGCGGGACGCGGCCCGGGGCGCCCCGCCGCCTCCTGCTGCACTGCGAAAAGCCTCTGGACGGCCCTTGCGGCGATCGACTAAGCCTCCACCCATGGACATCCGGGCGACCGACCTTCCCGACGTGAAGGTATTGACCCCGCGCCGCTTCGGCGATGCGCGCGGCTATTTCAGCGAGACCTGGAACGCGGCCCGCATGGCCGCGGCCGGGCTCTCGACGCAATTCGTGCAGGACAACGAGAGCCTGTCGGCGACGCCCGGCACGCTGCGCGGCCTGCACTACCAGGCGCCGCCCTTCGCCCAGGCGAAGCTCGTGCGCGTCGCCCGTGGCGCGGTGCGCGACGTGGCGGTCGACGCGCGGCGCGGCTCGCCCACCTACGGGCGCTCGGTCGCGGTGGTGCTCTCGGCCGCGAACGGCGCCCAGCTCCTCGTGCCCCGCGGCTTCCTGCACGGGTTCGTCACGCTGGAACCCGACACGCTCGTCCTCTACAAGGTCGACAACGACTACGACGCCGCGAGCGACGGAGCCGTGCTCTGGAACGGGGCGGGGCTCGGCATCGACTGGGGCATCGACCCGGCAGGCGTCACGCTCTCCGACAAGGACCGCGCCGCGCCGGCCTTCGCCGAGTGGACGTCTCCCTTCGAGCACGTGCCGGCATGAACGGAATCCTGACGCAGGGGGCAGGGTCATGAGGCTTCTGGTGACGGGCGGGGCGGGCTTCATCGGCTCCGCGGTGGCACGGCAGGCGGTGGCGGACGGCCACGAGGTGATCGTGCTCGACGCGCTCACCTACGCCGCCAACCCGGCGAACCTCGACAGCATCGCGGCCTCGAACCGCTATGCCTTCGAGGAGGCCGACATCCGCGACCGGGCGGCGCTCGACGCGATCCTCGCGCGGCACCGCCCCGACGCGGTGATGCATCTCGCCGCCGAAAGCCACGTCGACCGCTCGATCGACGGTCCGGCCGCGTTCATCGACACCAACATCACCGGCACCTATACGCTGCTCGAGGCCGCCCGCGCGTACTGGGGCGGCACCCGCGACGCGGCGGGCCGCGCCTTCCGCTTCCACCACATCTCGACCGACGAGGTCTTCGGCACCCTCGGGCCGAGCGGCCGGTTCACCGAGACGACGCCCTACGCGCCGAACTCGCCCTATTCGGCCTCGAAGGCGGCGAGCGACCACCTGGTCCGCGCCTGGGCCGAGACCTACGGCCTGCCGGTCGTGCTCTCGAACTGCTCGAACAACTACGGCCCCTGCCACTTCCCCGAGAAGCTCATCCCCGTCGTGATCCTGAACGCGCTGGCGGGCCGGCCGATCCCGGTCTACGGCCGCGGCGACAACGTGCGCGACTGGCTCTTCGTCGAGGACCACGCGACCGCGCTCCTCGCCGTGGCGACGCGCGGCCGGCTCGGCGAGAGCTACAACATCGGCGGCAACGCCGAAGCCACCAACCTCTCGATCGTCGAGCGGATCTGCGCGCTCATGGACGAGATGCACCCCGAGGGGGCGCCGCACGCGCGCCTCATCGAGTTCGTCACCGACCGCCCGGGCCACGATTTCCGCTACGCGATCGACGCCTCGAAGATCCGCGACGAGCTCGGCTGGCAGCCGTCGGTGACGCTCGACGAGGGCCTGCGCCGCACCGTGCGCTGGTACCTCGAGAACCGCCCGTGGTGGCAGGCGATCCAGGCGCGCGGCCACAAGCTCGAGCGCCTCGGGCTGAGCCGGGCGGCCGGCTGATGCGCGCGCTCGTCTTCGGCTCGACCGGCCAGGTCGCCCGCGAGCTGCGCCGTGCCGCGGCCGAGCTCGGCATCGAGGCGAGCTTCCTCGACCGCGCCGCCGCCGACCTCGCCGACCCGGAGGCCTGCGCCGCCGCGGTCCGGGCAGCCGCCGCCGACGTGGTGGTGAACGCCGCCGCCTATACCGCCGTCGACGCGGCCGAGGACGAGCCCGGGCTCGCCACGCTGGTGAACGGCACCACGCCGGGCGTGATCGCCGCCGCCTGCGCCGAGAAGGGCGTGCCGTTCCTGCAGGTCTCGACCGACTACGTCTTCGACGGCACCCCCGGCCGGCCGTGGCGCGAGACCGACCCGACCGGCCCCCTCGGCGCCTACGGCCGCTCGAAGCTCGCGGGCGAGACGGCGGTCACCGCCGCCTGCCCCGACCACGTGATCCTCAGGACGGCCTGGGTCTTCTCCGCGCACGGCACCAACTTCGTGAGGACGATGCTCAGGGTCGGCCGCACCCGGCCCGAGATGCGCGTCGTCGGCGACCAGCACGGCTGCCCGACCGCCGCCGCCGACATCGCCGGGGCGCTCTGGACGATCGCCGAGGACTGGGGGCGCGGCCGCGGCCGCGCCGGCATCTTCCACTACGCCGGCACCCCCGCCACCACCTGGGCCGGCTTCGCCGAGGCGATCTTCGCCCGCACCGGCTGGCCGGAGAAGCCCAAGGTCACGGTGATCTCGACCGCCGACTGGCCGACGAAGGCGCTGCGCCCGGCGAACTCGGTGCTCGACTGCGGCGCCATCGAGGCCGCCTACGGCATCGCGCAACCGGACTGGCAGCTCGGGCTCGAGTCGGTCCTCGAGGAGCTCGGAGAGGCCGCCGCATGACCGCGCGCAAGGGCATCATCCTGGCCGGCGGCTCCGGCACCCGGCTCTACCCGATCACGCATTCGCTGTCGAAGCAGCTCCTGCCGCTCTACGACAAGCCGATGATCTACTATCCCCTGTCGGTGCTGATGCTCGCCGGCCTGCGCGAGATCGCGATCATCACCACCCCCGAGGATCAGGACCAGTTCCGCCGCCTGCTGCGCGACGGCAGCCAGTGGGGCATGCGCTTCGAGTACATCGCGCAGGCCCGCCCGGAGGGACTGGCGCAGGCCTACATCCTCGCGGAGGACTTCCTCGCCGGCGCCGCCTCGACCATGGTGCTCGGCGACAACATCTTCTTCGGCCACGACCTGCCGTCGCTCCTGAAGCGCGCCGGCACCCGCCCCGAGGGCGGCACGGTCTTCGGCTACCAGGTGGCCGACCCCGAGCGCTACGGCGTCGTCGCCTTCGACCGGTCGGGCAAGGTGCTCTCGATCGAGGAGAAGCCGGCGAAGCCGCGGTCGAACTACGCCGTCACCGGCATCTACGTCCTCGACGGCAGCGCCCCGGCCCGCGCCCGCGCCGTTCGCCCGAGCGCCCGGGGCGAGCTCGAGATCACCGAGGTCCTCACCTCCTACCTCGCCGACGAGCGCCTCGCCGTCGAGCGCATGGGCCGCGGCTTCGCCTGGCTCGACACCGGCACGCACGCGAGCCTGCTCGACGCCGGCAACTTCGTGCGGATGATCGAGGAGCGGCAGAACGTGAAGATCGGCTGCCCGGAGGAGATCGCCTTCGCCGAAGGCTGGATCGACGCCGCCGAACTCCGCGCCCTCGCCGAGCCCTACCTCAAGACCGAGTACGGCCGCTATCTCGTGCGCATCGCCGACGAGGCCTGACCCGGACGCCCCCGCCTTTCCGCGAGTCGGGACGGGGTCAAGGGCGGCGAAGCCGGGCGCGGCTCGGCCGCGCCTTTACCCTTGACGCCGGCCCGACTCGCACCCCCACCATGGAGGCGGCGCCTTGATGAAGCAGCCGCTTCATCAAGCGCCTCCCCGGCAGATCCCCGACGCCCACAACCCGCGGCGGCCTCTCCAGCGAGGCCCCGCCGAAACCCGCACCTCCCTCGAAGCGCGGCGCGGGCCGGACGCGGCCACGCGCGAGCCGCCGACGCGCCGCTTCCGGGCGCGCGAAGGAAAAGCGGCGCCGGCCACGGGGGGGCCGGCGCCGCGAGAGACTCGATCCGCGTATGGATCAGGCCTTGATGAGGCCCATGTTCTCGAGCTTCAGGATCACCTGCTGCGCCGAGTAGTCGATGTCGTTGCCCTCGGTCTCGAGCTTCAGCTCGGGGTTCTCGGGCACCTCGTAGGGGTCGGAGATACCGGTGAACTCCTTGATCTTGCCTTCGCGGGCGAGCTTGTAGAGCCCCTTGCGGTCGCGGCGCTCGCACTCCTCGATCGAGGTCGCGACATGCACCTCGAGGAAGGCGCCGTAGGCCTCGACCATCTCGCGCACCGCCGCGCGGGTCGCGGCATAGGGCGCGATCGGCGCGCAGAGCGCGATGCCGCCGTTCTTGGTGATCTCCGACGCGACATAGCCGATGCGCCGGATGTTGATGTCGCGGTGCTCCTTCGAGAACCCGAGCTCGCTCGAGAGATGCTTGCGCACCACGTCGCCGTCGAGCAGCGTCACCGGGCGGCCGCCCATCTCCATGAGCTTCACCATGAGCGCGTTCGCGACCGTCGACTTGCCCGAGCCCGAGAAGCCGGTGAAGAACACGGTGAAGCCCTGCCTGGCGCGGGCCGGCTTCGACTTCCTGAGCTCCTCGACCACCTGCGGGAACGAGAACCAGTCGGGGATCTCGAGGCCTTCCTGCAGGCGGCGGCGCAGCTCGGTGCCGGAGATGTTGAGGACGGTCTGGCCCTCCTCGACCTCGTCGGCCGGCTCGTACTGGGCCTTCTCCTGCACGTAGACCATCTGCTTGAAGTCGACCATCTCGACGCCGATCTCGGCCTCGTGCCTGGCAAAGAGCTGCTGGGCGCCGTAGGGGTCGTAGAAGTCCTTGCCCTGGCTGTTCTTGCCCGGGCCGGCGTGGTCGCGGCCGACGATCATGTGGGTGCAGCCGTGGTTGCGCCGGATGATGCCGTGCCAGGTCGCCTCGCGCGGACCGCCCATGCGCATCGCGAGGTTCAGGAGCGACAGCGCCGTGGTCGAGGCCGGATATTGCGGCAGCACCGCCTCGTAGCAGCGCACGCGGGTGAAATGGTCGATGTCGCCCGGCTTCGTCATGCCGACCGAGGGGTGGATGAGCAGGTTCGCCTGCGCCTCGCGGGCGGCGCGGAAGGTCAGCTCCTGGTGGGCGCGGTGCAGCGGGTTCCGGGTCTGGAACGCCACGATCCGCCGCCAGCCGAGCTTGCGGAACAGCGCCCTGAGCTCGTTCGGCGTGTTGCGCAGACCGCGGAAGTCGTAGTGCATCGGCTGCTGGATGCCGGTGATCGGGCCGCCGAGATAGACCGGGGCGGCGGTGCGGTGCATGTAGTTGACCGCCGGGTGGGCGATGTCGTCGGCGCCGAAGACGCCCTCCGCCTCCACCGACTTGTTCGGCGTCCAGCGGTCGGTGACCGACATGATCGCGAGGATCACGCCCTCCTGGTCACGCAGCGCGATATCCTGGCCCGGCTCGACCGTCGCCGCGAAGGCCTCCGAGACGTCGAGGGTGATCGGCATCGGCCAGAAGGTGCCGTCGGCGAGGCGCATCTCCTTGACGACGCCGTCATAGTCCGCCTGCGACATGAAGCCCCGGAGCGGGCTGAAGCCGCCGTTCATCAGGAGCTCGAGGTCGCAGGTCTGGCGCCGGGTAAGATCCCAGGAAGGCAGCTCGGCCGCCTCGATCTTGAGCTTCGCCGCGCTGTCCGCGGACACGTAGAGCTCTGGAATCGGCACGAGGTTCGTTGCGGTCATTCTCTGGGTACCCCACCAACTGATTCGACACGGGTGGGTGGTAACAGTCGCGCGCAGAGAGTGTCAAAGCGATGCTGCACCGGCGAACGCCATTGCCGGCGCAGGTGTGACGCTTGGCCACACCCCGCGGAAAGCCGCGCCCGAAGCGCCCGCTCAGTTGGCGGGAGTCGGTGCCGGCACGACCCGGAGATTCGTCATCCCGACCCAGCCCTTCACGCTGGGATCGGCCGGCAGCTCGACCTCGCACCACTTCCGGCCCGCGGCCATCTGGCAGCCGATGGTGTGCAGCAGCGTGCCGTCGTCCAGGCGGTTGACGATCGACGCGCCGGCGGTCGGGCCGTCCCGAAGCACCAGCGCCCCGGCCGCCCCGGTGATCTCCACGTACTCCGCGTCACCGGTTTCCGCAAAGGCGCCGGAAGCGGCGAACACCGCGGCAGCGGCAAGAAGAACGGTACGCATCACGGTCCTCGTCAGACAGAACTCGATAGGCTGAAATTCGCCTATGCCGCCGCGCCGGTCAAGCCGAGCCCGCACTCGCGATTGAGATTTCTCGAACCTGGTGCAAGGATGCCCGGCCCAACTGGTTCTCCCCGCTGCCATGGCTCCCTCGCTCTGCCGCGACTGCCTCACCGTGCATGCGGAGCCTGCGGCGCGGTGTCCGGCCTGCCGGTCGCCCCGCCTGGTCGCGCACCCCGAGCTCGCCACGCTGCGGGTCGCGCATCTCGACTGCGACGCCTTCTATGCGGCGGTCGAGAAGCGCGAGGATCCGAGCCTGCGCGACCGGCCGCTCATCGTCGGCGGCGGGCGTCGCGGCGTCGTCTCGACCGCCTGCTACATCGCCCGGATCCGCGGCGTGCGCTCGGCGATGCCGATGTTCAAGGCGCTGAGGCTCTGCCCCGACGCCGTGGTGCTGCCGCCGCGCATGGGCCTCTACGCCGAGGCTTCGCGCGCCATGCGGGCGATGATGCTCGAGCTCACCCCGCTGGTGGAGCCGCTGTCGCTCGACGAGGCGTTCCTCGACCTCTCCGGCACCGAGCGGCTGCACCGCGCCCCGCCCGCGCTCCTTCTCGCCCGTCTGCAGCGGCGAATCGAGACCGAGCTCGGCGTCACCGCCTCGGTCGGCCTCAGCCACAACAAGTTCCTGGCGAAGATTGCCTCGGAGCGCGACAAGCCGCGGGGCTTTGCGGTGATCGGCCGCGCCGAGACCGAGGCGTTTCTCGCGGCGCAGCCGGTCTCGGTGATCTGGGGCGTCGGGCAGGCCGGGCTGAGGAGCCTCGAGCGCGAGGGCATCCGCACGATCGCCGACCTGCGCGCCCGCGACCGCGCCACGCTCGTCCGCCGCTTCGGCAGCCTCGGCGACCGGCTCTGGCACCTCGCCCGCGGCGAGGACGCCCGCAGCGTCACCCCCGACCGGCCGCCGAAGTCGATCTCCCACGAGACGACCTTCGAGACCGACGTGGCCGACGCGAGCGTGCTCGGCCGGCAGCTCTGGCAGCTTGCCGAGAAGGTGTCGGCGCGGGCGAAGCGCCTCGGCATCGCCGGCCGCGTCGTCACCCTGAAGCTCAAGCGCAGCGACCACGTCGTCCTGAGCCGCCGGCACACCCTCGACGAGCCGACGGCGATGGCCGATCGGCTCTATCGCACCGCACGACCAATGCTGCAGCGCGACGTGGCAGCGGGTCCGTTCCGCCTGATCGGCGTCGGACTCGCGTCCCTGTCGGCCGCGGCTCCCGAATCGGGCGATCTGCTGAGCCCCGAGGCCGACCGCCGGCTGCAGGCGGAGCGCGCCACCGACAGCATCCGCGCCCGCTTTGGCGACACTGCCATCATTTTCGGCCG
>Ga0075163_10011457_pt1 | contig 11553 bp, 7 predicted proteins | sample JI1023141ADNA_FD_71478 | JGI IMG/M metagenome (GOLD analysis project Ga0075163, IMG submission 71478) | Wastewater effluent complex algal communities from Wisconsin, to seasonally profile nutrient transformation and Carbon sequestration -... | ecosystem: Engineered > WWTP > Effluent > Algae... | reverse complement strand
TGCGCCGGCGAATCGCTCAGCGCCAACGCGCGCGCGAAGCCCTCGGGCGTGGAGAAAATCCGTCCGACGCCGCGCAGCGGCGAGAGCGGGGGATCGTCCGGATGCAGGCCCATTTTTACGCCGGCTTTTTCCGCGGCAGGGAGGACTGCGCGGAGGAAATAGCAGTAGTTTTCCCAGAGCTGCTCCGCGGTGATCCGATCCTCAGCGGCGACGGGATTCGGATCGAGCGCGCTGAGTTGAAAGCGATTCGTGAGCGCGCCGCCACGCGTCGGCACGTGCGTGTGCGTGCGACACCAGCCAATCGTCGCCATAAAATTGTAGCACAGGAGACCGATGCCGAGCTCGCCGAGATTGGCCAACATGCGGCAATAGAGCGCGAGGTCTTCGTCGCGCCCATCGAGGCCGAGCTTGATGCGGCGCATATCGAACTCGTCGCCTTCGAGTCCGATCAAGGTAAGTCCGCCGTCGGCGAATTGGCGCTGCACGGTGCGGAGGGCGTCGATGTCCCACGGAGGATTAAGGCCGGTGTCGCGAGGATGGCAGCGCGCGATCGCGTGAGTGACGCCCACTTGGCGCGCGAAGTCCCACGAGCGGTCGCGCTTTGGCGGTAGGAAATCGGCGAGGATCATGGGGGCGCGGGGAGGGGAGCGGAGCGCTACGCGGCGGAGGGCGCGGCGTGGCCGGCAATGAGTTGGGTGCAGCCGCCGGCGGTAAATTTCAGCTCGCGGATCAGCGCAGGACGCGTCGCGGCGTCGAAGTCGGAGGGAAACCCGAGGAGCGTGACCACGCCGACGAGTTCGCGGGCGGGGCCATAGAGCGGCGCCGAGAGTGTGTTGATGTGCGGCTGATAGGAACCGTTGTCGAAGCAGCAGCCTTGGCGCCGCGACTCGCGGACGCGGCGGAGCACGTCCTCGCGTTTCTGAAACCGCCAGACTTCGGGCGAGGCGTCTTCGAGCACGCGGGTCACGTCGTCATCGGACGCCGCGGCGAGGAAGGTTGCGCCGCTGGAGCCGATGGTGAGGGAGACGACCGAGCCGACGCGCGACGTGATGGCGGTGCCTTTGGGGGAGTTGGCGCTGTGCAGCGTCACCGCGTCGTCGCCCTGGCGCACGGTGAGTTTTGCGGTGAGGCCGGTGGTCTTCGCGAGCTGGGCCAGCGGCTCGCGCACGGTCTCGACCAGCAATTCGTGGCGGAGCAGCGGGCGGAGCAAGGGCACGAGGCCGAAGGAAAGTTCAAACGTGCCGTTGGCGCCCTGCCGCAGCCAGCCCGCGGCGACGAACGACTGCAAGATGCGGTAGCACGTCGTGGGAGAAATGCGGAGAGTGGTGGCGAGGCTCTTCGTGGTGACGGCCCCGTTGGCCTGCGCGACCGCCTCGAGGACCCCAATTGCTTTGCGCAAAACCGGCACCGTGTGGGCGGATTTACCGGAACTCTTTTTCGTGCTCATATTCTCTATTGAAATAGGCGGCTGGGACAAAGACGGCGAAAGACCGTGCACAACCGCTCTTGGCTCGCTTACACAACGTCAAGCCCCCAATGCATAACAATTCAATAGAGAAAAATAGACTTCATTAAGGATATTGACCGGAGAAGCAGACGGACCCGACCTTTTGGCGTGACGGCAGTGTCCCTCCACGATCGCACGGAGAACTTGCTGACAATGCCCGACGGCGACGATTCGCCGTTGTTTCCCAATGCCTCGTCATCCCGCCCCTACCCCAAATGAAATTCGTTCGTCCTCTCGAATCACGCCGGCACGCGCTCGGTGCGTCTATTGCGCTGGTCGCGCTCCTCGCTCCTCCGACGCTGGCTCAAGTCGCCCCTGACAGACCCAAAACGGATGATGTTCTCGTGCTCTCACCATTCACGGTCCAAACGACCACGGATGTCGGCTACGAGGCGAGCAGTTCGCTTTCGGGCACCGGTCTGAACACCAAGCTGACCGATCTCGGATCGTCGGTTTCGGTGATTACCGCCCGATTTTTGGAGGACACGGGGTCCTTCAATCTCCGCGATGTGCTCGTCTACCAGACCAACATGGAGGTGACGGGCTTCGGCGGAAACTACTCCGGGGCCACCCCGTCTCCGGGCGGCGTGACCACCGAGCCGAGCCTCGGCAACGGCCCGGTGGGCACCCGGGTGCGCGGACTCGCGGAGGCGACCCAAGCGATGAATTTCTTTCGGGCGATCATCCCGATGGACGGCTACAATACCGACCGCGTGGAGATCAACCGCGGCGCCAACGCGCTGCTCTTCGGCGTCGGCAGCCCCGCCGGCATCATCAACACATCCACCGCCGGTGCCAACCTCCGCAAAGACTCGGGCCTGCTGGATTTTTCCGCCGGCAGCTACGGCAGTAGCCGCGTGGCGCTTAACGCCAACTTGGTGCTCAAAAAGGGCGAACTCGCCCTGCGCGTCGCGGCTGTGCGGAGCGACGACAAGTTCCAGCAGAAATTTACGCACAGTAATTCCGACCGCCGTTTCCTCGCGGCCACCTGGGATATTCGGCCGTTGCGCAATCGCGGTCCGCTGGATTCGACGACGGTCCGCGTCGGTTTCGAAATGGGCAACATCACTTCGAACCGTCCGCGCACGCTCACGCCGTCGGACCGCATCTCGTCGTGGTTCGACGCTACTCTGCCTGCGGATCTCCGTGCGGCGGGAGCGAAAGGTAAGGTGGGTTACAATCCGACTGCCGGGCCGTTTACCGTTTTCACGGCCGCGCTTGGCAACATCACGATCGGTGTGCCGGAAAACGTGAACCGCTCGCCGACGTTTACCTTTCAAGACGTTTACGCCACCGCCCCGCGCGACAATATACAGAATCTCCCCGGAGGCCAGGTGCTGCTGGGACGCGGTATGGTTTCGAACAATGTCTACTATCCCGCCACCGGGCTCACCGGGACCGCCGCGCAGGCCTACAGCCGCGAGTTGAGCCGGGTGCGCGCGGACTACGGCCTCGCGGACCAATCGTTCTACTCGGCGGAGAATCTCACCGATGCGACGGTCTTCGACTACTTCAACAATCTGCTCGCGGGGCCCAATTCCGAGGGGAAGTCCAATCTTCAAAACTTCGACGCCTTGTTGCAGCAGTTGTTGCTCCGCGGGAAAGCCGGCGTCGAGGTCTCGTTCAACCAGCAAAAGTGGGCGGAGGGCTACCAGTCACTGATGAACCAGTCCGCGCCGTATATCTCGATCGATGTGAACACCAAGATGTGGACCGGCGAAAACAATCCGAATTTCGGCCGGCCGTTTATTTCCACGGCCGGTGCGGCGAGTTATACCGAGCAGAAGGTCGATACGATGCGTGCAAAATTTTTTCACGAGCTCAATCTCCACGAGAAATTCAACAGCACCCTTGGTGGAATGCTCGGCAAGCATGTGGTTTCCCTGCTCGGCCAGCAGGAGATGTTTCGCACCGAGTCGCACGGCGGCGGATCGATGTTTTATACGCCGGACAATTGGACCAACGGCAACAATCAGGGTCGCACGGCCGCCCAGAGCAAACAGATCGTCACCTGGGTCTACATCGGTCCCTCGCTCCTCAATGCGAGCACTCCGAGCGGAGCGCAGCTCCAAGGTCTGCAACAGAATCTCATGAACATGCACCAAGAGATCAACGGCAAGGGGGTCGTCCTCTCGCGCGTGCAGGCGCCTACCGCCGCCGTTTCCCAGCAGGCCGCCTACGCGCCTTACACGACACCGCTGACCGTGCTGCGCGAGGACCGCGAAGTCACCCACACGGCCGGTAGCGCCAGCATCAACGAGCGCACGTTGGACTCGCAGGCGTTGGCGTTGCAGAGCAACTGGCTCTGGGACCGCGTCGTCACCACGGTCGGCTGGCGAAAAGAAAAATCCTCCATCGTGAGCGTCAACGCCCCGGTCGATCCTACCGGCGAAGGCTACCGGGTGATCGACTCGCCGGCGTTCAGTCTGAGCAACCCCACGGTGGTGCCGCAGGCGTTCAGCCAGCGCGTGTTTGCCTGGAGCGGCGTCGCGAAAGCGCCGGAAAAGTGGCTGCGCCGCGTCCCGGTCATTTCAACTTTCAATGCCTACTACGGCTCATCGGAAAACTTCAGTCCCCCCACGACGAAGACCGTCGATGCCTTCGGCCGGGAATTTGGTCCGCCCCGTGGCATTACGAAGGAAAAGGGCCTTTACCTCGAAGCCTTCCATGGTCGCGTTACGGTCCGCGCGAACTTCTTCGAAACGACACAGACTGGCAGTTTCAACGGCACGGTCGGAGGGATTCCGGGGGCGATCATGAGCCTCTATGGCCAGGCGGTCACGATGGTGCGCACGGGGCAGATTCCGGACGGCGGTGGCGGCGTGCCGGTCGGATTTGTGGCTCCGCCCCAGGCGCTCCTCGATACGTTCAAGGCCAGAATCCAGAACGGTAGTTTGATCACGACCGATCCCGGCGTGCGCGATACCAGCGACGCGGTGACCAAGGGCACGGAGCTCGAAGTGATGTTCCGCCCGACGCGCGGACTTTCGTTTGTCCTCAACGTCTCCGAACAGGAATCGGTGCGCAGCAACACGGGCGCGGCCGTGCGCAAGTTGCTCTTCGACACCCCGACCGCTTCCGGTAAGTCCCTTGCTGCCGAGTGGAAGAGCGATTGGGCCTACAACGTGCCGCTAAATGTCGGCGCGCTGCCGAATATCGGCAGTCGCACGGACATCAACATGCTCGCCAACAATTTTCAGGCGAATGCCCTCAACCGATTCAATACCGCTGCTTCGGCCGATGGCGCGGCCGTGCAGGAGCTGCGCCGCTGGCGTTGGAACGCTGTGGCCAACTATGAGTTTCAGGCTGATAAACTGAGGGGTTTCGGGCTCGGCTCCGCTGTTCGCTGGCTCGACAAATCCGCCATCGGCTTTCCCGTGATTTCGCTGCGCGCCGATCTCACGCCCGTGCCGGCCGGTGCGCCGGCGCAGTTGAGCGATGTGCGCGTGTCGGACGTGCGGCATCCGTTCTACGGCCCGACCGAGACGCGGTTTGACGGCTGGTTGTCCTACCAACGGAAAATTCTGAACGGGAAAATCGGTCTGAAGATGCAGCTCAATGTGCGAAATATGTTCACGCACAACCAGCTCGTCCCAGTTACGATCAATCCTGACGGCAGACCGGTCGTCTACTCGATCGCGGAAGGTCGTAAGGTCACGTTCTCGACTCGGTTCTCGTTCTGAGCGGGAATCGCCCGATGAGCCCGCCGCACAAAATTCCCGCGCGTGCCTGGGGCATCGTGGTCCTCGTCTCTCTCGCGCTGCTGCTCTTCATTCTCGATCGGCAGGTGCTGTCCGTGCTCAAGACTACGCTGAAAACGCGGATGGGGTGGACGGACAAAGACTACTCGTGGCTCATGACGAGCTTCAGCGTCGCCTACACGCTGGGTGCGCTGGTAGCGGGTCGGTTTATCGACCGGGCGGGCACGCGGCTCACGGCGACGCTCTCGATCGGGGTGATGTCGCTCGCCGCGATCCTGTGCGGCACGGCGAGCAATCTCAACGAGATGATGCTTGCCCGCGTGCTGCTGGGTTTCGCAGATGCCGGGGTCACGGTCTCCGCGGTCGTCGCGGTGGCGCGCTGGTTCCCACCCGAGCGGCGGGCGACGGCCATCTCGTTCAAGACGCCGTTCGGCCTGATGGGCTTTGTGATCGCGCCGCCGTTGGTCGCGCTGATCACGCAGCACTACGACTGGCACTACGCGTTCTTTATACCCGGTGGATTCGGCCTGCTCGTGCCCGCCGTGTGGTGGTGGCTCGACAAGAACCCGCCGGACTACGGTGTGCCGCAGGAAGCGGGACGCTCCGTGTCGTGGAAGGAGTTGTTTAGCCACCGCGCGTTGTGGGGCATCCTGCTCGCGCGCGTCGTGGCCGAGCCGGTGTATGTGTTTTATACGAACTGGCAGCCGGGCTATTTGCAGGAGGGGCTGGGGCTCACGCTCGCGGACGTTGGCCGCTACGCGTGGATTCCGCCGATCGCCAGCTCTGTGCTCGCGGTGCTCGGCGGACTCGCCTCGGACCGGTTGTTCAAGGGCGGCCTGTCGGCGGCGCGCAGTCGCACGGCGGTCATGCAGGCGCTCGCATTGCTCGGCGTGTCGCTCTGGCTGCTGCCGTTTTCGAAAAGCTGGGCGCTGGCGATCGGAGTTTTTGCGTGCATCCACATGATCTATGCGCAGTGGAACAATCTCGGCGCAGCGCTCATCGCCGACAGCCTTCCGCGCGGCTTTACGGGCACGGCGTTCGGCGTGCTCAACTTCCTGATCGGTGTCGTCGGTGCCGTCATGAATCTCGTCATCGGTGCGCTGATCCATGCGTTCGGCTACGGTGTGGTTTTCGCCGTGCTCGGGCTGCTCTATCCGCTGTCTGCGGCGATTCTCTGGTGGTTCTACGTGCGCACGCCCAAGCCGACTGCGCCGGCTACCTCGTGCCCTGCTCCCGTCTGATTTTTATTTATGAAAACGAAACCTCGCTCCGTTCTCAGCTCCGCAGTCGTGGCCGTCGCGTTGGCGCTGGCCGCGCACCTCGGGGCTCAAGAAATCACGCCGACCACGGGGATTGCACTTCCCGTGCTCGGCAAAGTCGCCCCGCGCGCGGCGAAGGACATCGCGTCTTCGCCGTGGTCGATCGGCGCCGAAACCATCGACCGTGACTTCACGGTCTACGCGAATTTCAAAAAATACCTCGGACCGCTCGGCGCCAAAGGTGTGCGCCTCCAGGCGGGGTGGGCGAAGTGCGAGAAGACCAAGGGCGTTTATTCGTGGGACTGGCTCGACGCGATCGTCAACGACGCCGTCGCGCAAGGCCTGCGCCCGTGGTTGGAATTCAACTACGGCAACACGATCTATCCCGGCGGCGGCGACACCGGGCTCGGCGGCGGATTTCCGGCGTCGCCCGAGGCGCTGGCCGCGTGGGACAAGTGGTGCCGCGCGCTCGTTGAACGCTACCAAGACCGCGTCACCGAGTGGGAGGTGTGGAATGAGCCGGATCTCAATAAAAAGAGCACCGCGACGGTGGACGCCTACGTGGATCTTTATATCCGCACCGCGACAATGGTGCGCGCGTTGCAGCCGAAAGGCTGCGTTTGGGCGTTGGCCCTCGCGGGCAACGTCGACTATGCCAACAAGTTTCTCGCAGGAATGAAGGGGAAGGGGAAATTGGACCTGATCGACGCGATCACGTTTCACGGCTATCCGCGCAATCCCGACGACACGACGCCGGTGGACAAGCTCCGTGCGATTATCGCGAAATACGGGCGTCCGATCGAAATTCGCCAGGGCGAGACCGGCGCGCCGTCGCGGTATCAGGAAAATTTTGCCCTCTCGAAAATCGCGTGGACCGAGACCACCCAGGCCAAATGGGACCTGCGCCGTCTACTCGCGCATCGGGCGAAGGACGTCCCGATGAATCTCTTCTGCATTTCCGACATGCACTACACGCAGGCGAGCAATCAAGGCAGCCCCGACGGCGTGCTCCGCATGAACTACAAGGGCCTGCTTGGCACGAATTCCGACCAGACGGTCTCGCATGTGAAACCCGCCTACTTCGCCGCGCAGACGGTGTTCGCGGTGTTTGACGACACGCTGCGGCGGATACCCGACTACGCCTTCTCGTCGACCGCGCAGCGCAAGCTCGCGCTGACCGGTTATCGGCGAGATGGCGATGGCGCGCAGGTCGTGGGGCTGTGGTTCAGCGATGCCCAGCCGGCGGAGTCGAACGCCGTCGTTCCCGCAGAGATCACGCTCCCGGGCGGCAAGTTCACCGCGCCGGTGCTCGTCGACGTGCGCACGAGCACGGTCTATGCGCTGCCGAAAGACCGGTGGGTGCAGGATGTGCGCGGCACAGTTTTCCGCGCCCTGCCGATTTACGACTCACCGATGCTCATCGCCGAACGCGCCGTGCTCGGGATTGTCCCGGGCCCCCGATAGACACGTCTGCGTCAGCCGGGCGAACGTCATGATGAAACTCGACCAACTTAAGGCCTCGCGTGTCGCGAGTCCCGATTCCCCGCTCGCCCTTCCCGAGCTCGAAATCTGCGAACGCTACGAGAAGATTTTTACTGCCGCGGTGAACGACGTGCTGCGCGAGAACATGCTCACGCGCCAGATTCTCCCCAACGGGATTATGCCGCTGCGCGATCACCAGCGCGTCGCCGGCTTCGCGTTCACGATCAAAGGCGCGAAGAATCTCGAATTGAAAAACGAGATGGCGCAGCGCGCCGAGATGCTCGATTCGCTCAAAGAAAATTCCTTCGTCGTCTGGGATACCAGCAACGACGACGAGTCCACGCAGTGGGGCGAGTGCATGACGATGGCTGCGCAACGGAAGAAGGTCCGCGGCGCCGCGGTCGACGGCGGCGTGCGCGACACCGATCAGGTGCTCAAACTCGGTTTTCCCCTCTGGGTGCGCTATCGCAATTCCAACGGCATGCTCGGTCGCTTCCGCATCAGCGCGTGGCAGACCCAGATTCGCATCGGCGAAGTGTTCATCCAGCCGGGCGATCTGATTTTCGCCGACATCGACGGCGTGATCGTCGTGCCGCGCGAAATTTGTGTCCCCGTTCTTCTGCGCGCCGAAGAAATCGCCAACGGTGAATCGCAACTGAAGAAGTGGATCAAGGAAGGCATGTCGGCCACGGAGATCGTAAAACGCGGTGGCTACTTCTGAGTCGCCGCGCGATCATTCACCCCCGTGAGCTCCTTCATCCACGAAGAGTTTCTCCTGCGCTCCAAAACGGCGCGGCGGCTCTACCACGAGTTTGCGCGGGCCGCGCCGATCATCGACTATCATTGTCACCTCGATCCGCGCGATCTGGCGGCGGACCGGCGTTTTGAAAATATCGCGCAACTCTGGGTGACGAGCGATCCCTACAAACACCGCGCGATGCGCATCGCCGGTGTGCCGGAACGCGCGATCACGGGCGACGCGACGGAGCGCGAGAAATTTGACCGCTGGGCGGCGACGGTGCCGCAGACGTTGGGCAATCCGTTGCACCACTGGACGGCACTGGAGTTGCAGCGATATTTCGGTATCGACGAACCGCTGACGCCGGCGTCCGCGGGGCGGATTTGGGAAAGCGCGAATGCGCGCCTCGCCGAGGCGGGCTTCACGGCGCGCGGTTTGCTCGCGCAGCGTGGCGTCGAGTGCGTCTGCACGTCGGATCGTCTGCTCGATGACTTGTCGCATCATGCGAAGATCGCGCGGGATGGCGGGGCGCTGCGCGTGCTGCCGTCGCTGCGCTCCGACGATATTGTCGCCGTGGAGTCGCCGGAGTATTCCACGTGGGTGCGACAGCTCGGTGAAGCGACCGGAAGCGTGATCGATGCTTACGACGGCTTTCGTGTGGCGGTGGGGCGCCGGCTGGATGTTTTTGCCCAGGCGGGCTGCCGGTTGGCAGACCACGGGTTGGACGATTTCTCCTATGCCAGCGTGAACGAGGCGGACACGGCGTCGCTCTTCGCTCGGCGGCTTGCCGGGGGAATGTTGTCGCACACCGACGCGGCGACGCTTCGTTCGGGCCTGCTCCGTTTTCTCGGCGCGGAATACGCGCGGCGCGGATGGATCATGCAGCTTCACCTCGGCGCGCAGCGGCGCACGAGTTCGCGCCTGCGTCGGCTGGCCGGGCCGGCGGGCGGCTACGCGGGCATCGGCCGCGCCTGCGATGTGCCGAGCCTGATCGCGTGGCTCGACGACTTGGAGCATGTGGGCGCGCTGCCGCGCACGATTCTCTATCCGCTCAATTCGGCGGACTTCGCGCCGCTTGCGGTGCTGGCCGGCTCGTTCGTCGAAGACGGCGTGCCGGGGAAACTCCAGCTCGGCCCCGCCTGGTGGTTAAACGACCACGCCGCCGGCATGCGCGCGCAGCTCGAGGCGATTTCGAATTACGGCCTGCTGTCGGTATTCATCGGCATGACGACCGACTCGCGCAGCCTGCTCTCGATGGTGCGGCATGAGTATTTCCGCCGCGTCTTTTGCGATTGGCTCGGCGAACAGGCCGAGGCTGGCGCCATGCCGTCGGACTTCTATGAACTCGGCGCGCTCGTGCGCGCGGTCTCCTGCGACAACGCCCGGCGCTACCTCTCGCTCTGATATTTTCTCTTCATGAACTCATCCTGTTTTTCCGGAAAAACCGCCGTCGTCACGGGCGCGGGCGGCACTCTTTGCTCCGCCGTCGCCAAAGAACTCGCGCGCCAAGGCGCCCGCGTCGCTCTGCTCGGGCGCACCGTCGCCTCGCTCGAAAGCGTCGCGACCGAGATCCGCGCCGCCGGCGGCACGGCGCTGCCCGTTGCCTGCGATGTGATCGACGCTGCCGCCGTCGATCGCGCCCGGGAGATCGTCACCCGCGAACTCGGCGCCTGCCATTTCCTGATCAACGGCGCTGGGGGCAATCAGCCCGACGCCGTCACGACGCTCACAGAATTTTCTCCGACAGAAGTCGCCGCCGACAAACCCGCGGGCCAGCGCGGCTTCTTTGACCTCAGTCTCACGAAGTTCGACGACGTGATTCGTATCAACACTCTGGGCACCGTGATTCCGTGCCAGGTGTTCGGTCGCGAAATGGCCGCGCTGGGACGCGGCTCCATCTTGAATTTCGCCTCGATGAACAGCTACCGGCCTCTCACGCGCGTGCCCGCCTACGCGATGGCCAAGGCGGGGGTCGTGAACTTCACGCAGTGGCTGGCTGTCTATCTTGCACCGGCAAACATCCGCGTGAACGGCGTCGCGCCGGGCTTCTTTGTGAACGAGCGCAGCAAAAAAATCCTCATGACTCCGGAGGGCGGTCTCACCGCGCGCGGACAAAACGTCATGGGCCACACCCCGCTCAAACGCTTCGGCGAGGCGAATGAATTGCTGGGTGCGGTGTGTTGGCTACTCGACGATGAGAGGGCCGGATTTGTGACTGGGGTGACGCTCCCAGTTGACGGTGGATTCCTCGCCTCCGCCGGAATATAATCACCAAACGGTCGGCGAGGAGCGATTCCGCTTCGGCCGATCTCGAAAGCGCACCATGAATACTACCTCAGCCATTACGCGCCGGGATTTCCTGGCAATCGGGGCCGCGGCCGTCGCCGCCCCTGCGATTCTCACCGGAGCCGATTTGAAAAAAGAACCCGTGCGGCTCGGACACATCGGGACCGGCACCCGCGGTTGGGACCTGATCAAATACACGGGCGCGGTCCCGGAGGCGAAAGTCGTCGCCGTCTGCGACGTCTACGCTCCGCACTTGGCCCGTGGATTGGAGGCTTGCGGCAATCCCGACGCGAAGGGCTACGCGAATTTCCACGACCTCTTGGCCGATCCGAAGGTCGAAGCCGTCGTGATCGCCACGCCTGATCATTGGCACGAACAGATGGTGCTCGATGCCTTGCGCGCGGGGAAGGCGATCTATTGCGAGAAAGGCCTCACGATTTCCGTGGCCAGCGCGAAACGGATGCGTGCCGCCGTGAAGAAGGCCGGCGCCGTGTTTCAACTTGGCCATCAAGGGCGCCAATTGCCCGCAACGGCGGAGGCCGGGCGGATGATTCGCGAAGGACGCATCGGTCCCGTGAC
>Ga0075163_10011456_pt1 | contig 11554 bp, 8 predicted proteins | sample JI1023141ADNA_FD_71478 | JGI IMG/M metagenome (GOLD analysis project Ga0075163, IMG submission 71478) | Wastewater effluent complex algal communities from Wisconsin, to seasonally profile nutrient transformation and Carbon sequestration -... | ecosystem: Engineered > WWTP > Effluent > Algae... | reverse complement strand
CCGAGCAGCAGCGTGCGCAGCCCGCCGATGCGGTCGCAGATCCAGCCCGACACCAGGCGGCTGACGATGCCGCAGGCCAGCATCAGGCTGAGCATCTCGGCGCCGCGCGCCGCGCCGTAGCCGAGGTCGCCGCAGTAGGCCACGATGTGCACCTGCGGCATCGACATCGCCACGCAGCAGGCGACGCCGGCCACGCACAGCACCCACTGCGCCTGCGCCGGACTCCAGCCGAAGGGCCGGGTCAGGTCGCGCGCCGGCGCGCTGGTGCTCGCGGCGGCACCGCCGGCCACGGCCTGGGGCGGGCGCGCACGCAGGCCCAGGGCCAGCAGCGGCATCGTCGCCAGGCAGAACAGCCCCAGGCCGACATAGGTGGCGCGCCAGCCCGCGCCGTCGATGAAGTGCTGCACGATGGGGGGCCAGATCGCGCCGGCCACGTAGTTGCCGCTGGCGCAGATGGCCACCGCGATGCCGCGCCGGCGCACGAACCACAGCGACGTGTCGGCCACCAGCGGCGCGAACGTGGCCGCGCTGCCCAGCGCGCCGAGCAGCACGCCATGGATCAGCGCGAACGCTTCCAGGCTGCCTGCCATGCCGGCCAGCACGTAACCGGCACCGAGGCCGACCGAACCGATCAGCACCACCCGCATCACGCCGATGCGGTCGGCCAGGCGCCCCATGCCGATGCCGCCCACTCCGAAGCCGATCATCATCAGCGTGTAGGGCAGCGACGCGTCGGCGCGGGCCACGCCGAAGTCCGCCTGAACCGTGGGCAGCACCACCGCGATGACGTACATCGCGCCGCTGCCGATCGTCATCAGCGCCAGCGTGCAGGCCAGGCGCTGCCAGGCATGTCGGGAATCGGCGGCGTGTTGCAGGGCCTGCATCGCGGCATTGTCGCCGCGGCAGGCCTGGGTCAACGCCAGATCAGTTCGCGTTCAGCCAGCGCAGGCCCTTGCAGCTGTCGGCGCGGGCATGGCGGCCTTGGACCAGGCAGCGCGCGGCCTCCGGGTCCTTCTTCAGGATCCACAGCGTGCGCGCCGCCACGGCCGTGTCCGGGAAGTCGCTGAACAGGCCGTCGACCCCGGCTTCGTAGAAGCGCAGGTACTCGTTGAGCGGGTTGCCGCCGAAGTCGCGCGCCAGGCGCCGCTGCTCGTTGCGGAAGGTGTACGGGTGCACCAGCAGGCCCTGCGCATGGGCATCGGCGATGACCGACGTGGAGGCCAGCAGGCGGCGGTCGGCATCGTTGACCGCACCGTCGCCGTTCACGTCGGCGCAGGCGCCGTTGGCGATGCGCACGCAGGCCGAGGGGATCAGGTAGGGCTTCCAGGGGCCGATGCCATCGGCATAGGTACGCACCTCGGCCAGCCCGGCCGGTGTCAGCAGGTCCGCGAATCGGCCCGCGCGGCCGGCCACCGCCCAGTCATACGGGCGGTCATGGGGCGGCGTGAAGTCGAGCGAGCCGTCGGGGTTGACGCCGTTGGCGTCGACCAGCTGCACCAGCTTCACCGACGTGCGGCTGCGCAGGTACTTCAGGTTGGCCTGCTCGAAGCTCTGGATGAACACCGGGGCGCTGCGGTGGTTCCAGCCCTGGCGCTGCAGCACGGCCAGCAGCCGGTCCTCCAGTGCCAGGCCGAGCTGCTGGTGAAAGGTGGGATGCTTGGTCTCGGGATAGACGCCGATGGTCCGGCCTTCCTCGGCGGCCTTGCGCTTGGCCAGCTCGATCACTTCGTCGAACGTCGGGATGGGGTAGAGGCCGTTGAATGCGGCGTCGCGATCGCCGAAGGCCTGCACGGCGCGGATCTGCTTGATCTCCGCGTAGGTGAAGTCGCTGGCGAAGAAGCCTTCCTCTGCCACGCCGTCCACCACCTTGGTGCGGCGCCGGTCCGCGAACTGCGGCAGGTCGCGCACATTGGTGGTGTTGATCATGTTGGGCTCGTGCCGAGCGATCAGCACGCCGTCGCGCGTGGCCACCAGATCGGGCTCGATGTAGTCCGCGCCCATCTCGATGGCCAAGGCATAGGCTTCGAGGGTGTGCTCGGGCAGGTAGCCGCTGGCGCCGCGGTGGCCGATCACCAGCGGGCGCTTGACGCATTGCGCGCGAGAACCGTCGTCGGCTCGCGCCGCGCCAGCGGGGGCAATGGCAAGCAGCAGCGCGCACAACAGCGCCAGCGCTGTCCAGAAAGTTCCGCGTTGAACCATGTTCTGCATCCTGGGTTGGTCGCGGCGACATGCCGCATCGACCGACAGCATGGACGGCGACCTTGTCAGTCCGGTGACAACGCGATGGCACTTCGGTGCGGCCGGTCCACGCTAGATGCCTGGGACGCTCACCGGCTGCGCCTCACCCGGCGCCTTCACCCCGGCCACCATCGCCTCCAGCACCCGCATCGCGCGCACGCCGTCGTCGATGGTCGGCAGGTCGGTGGCCTGCCCGTCCAGCGTGGCGAAGAAGGCGCCGAACAGGGCGTTGTAGCCCTTGAAGTCCTCGTTGGCGGCGGCGGTGAGGTTGGGTTTCCAGCACAGGGTGTCGACGCCGTCGGCCAGCGTGGCCCCAGGGTCGTCGGCCTTGAACGGTGGATTGCGGTGGTGGCGCACCTCGAGCACGCCGTCGACCTCGACGCGCTGGTGGTCGCCCATGATCTGCAGCCGCTCCATCGGCGTGCCACGCGACTGCAACGTGCCCATGATCACCGTGCCCACCGCACCGCCCTGGAAGCCGAAGTGCACGTGCAGCAGCAGCTTGCCGGGCGCCAGCTCGTTGGGAAACACGGTGACCGAGCGCACCGGGCCCGCGAAGTAGGGCGCCAGGTCCATGTAGTGGACGCAGTGGTGCAGGAAGAAGGGGGTGTAGTCCGCTGCGCCGGCAAAGTAGGTGGGCGCGGTCATGTACTCGCCGAAGAATCCGACCACGGGCCCGAAGCCCGGCGCCTTGACCACGTTGTGCGCGATGCGGTTGGCGGTGGAAAAGCGCTTCATGAAGCCCACGCCCACGGTGCGCTCCGCCGCGCGCGCGGCGTCGGCGATGGCCTGCGCGTCGGCGGCGCTGGCGCCGCAGGGCTTTTCCATGAAGACATGCAGGCCGCGGGCCAGGGCCGCGATGGACAGGTCGCGATGGGGTACCGGCCCGGCGGCCATGCCGGCGGCGTCGAGCCCGGGCAGGGCCAGCAGCTCGGCGAAGTCGGTCGCCACGTGCGGCACGCCATGGCGCCGGGCCACGCGCTCGGCGGCGCGGCGGTCGATGTCGCACACGCCCACCAGTTCCACGTCGTGGCGCACCAGCTGCGGCAGTAGCATCTGTTCGGCATGGCGGCCGCAGCCGGCCCAGATCATTCGGCGTGTCATCGGCGGGTTCCGTTCAGGTGCAGCAGGCTTCTCATGAGGGCGCAGGACGCCGCCAGCTCGGCCTGCTCGTCGTGGCCGGGCGGCTTCCATTGCGCGAAGGGGATGCCGATGCGCTCGTCGTTGCGGCGGAAAGGCTCCAGCGACACTGTGCCCTCGTAGCCGATGTCGGCCAGCGCGCGCACGGTGGCGGTCCAGTCGATGTGGCCGGTGCCGAGGTAGCCGCGGTGGTTCTCGTTGGCCTGGAAGTGGATCAGGTGCCCCGCCGCGGCACGGATGGCATCCGGGATGTCGTCGTCTTCCATGTTCATGTGGAAGGTGTCGAGCACCAGCCCGACGGCGGGGTCGCCGACGAGCTTCATCAGGGCCACGCCCTGGCGCGTGGTGTTGAGCACGTCGGTCTCGAAGCGGTTGAGCGGCTCCACGGCCAGCCGCACGCCGGCGGCCCGGGCATGCGGCGCCGCCGCGGCCAGGCCGGCCACGCAACACTGCACGCGGCGCTCGCGCAGCGCTTCGTCCACGGGGTGCGGGGCCCGCCCGGCGAACACCAGCGGATTGCCGTACAGCGGCCCGCCGACCACGGCGGCTCCGAGCGCATGGGCCACGTCGACGGCATAGCGCAGGTAGTCCGTGCCGGCCTGGCGCCGGGCGAAGTCGTCCGACGTGAGGTTGCGGTCCAGGTTGACGCGCGCGGCCAGCACGACGCCGAGGCCGGCATCGGCCAGCGCGCGCCGCGTGGCCGACAGGTCCAGCTCGCCCGGCTCGGGCACCAGCAGCTCGACGAAGTCGAAGCCGGCGGCGCGCCAGCGCGCGAACTGCCCGAAGTCGCGCTCGGTGAACGGGCGCTGGTGCTGCATCGAGATGATGCCGATGGGATGGGTCATGTCAGCCTTTCACGGCGCCCTGGGTCATGCCTGCGATGAGGCGCTTCTGGATGAAAAGGAACAGCACGGTCACCGGCAAGGCACCGACCACGCCGCCCGCGGTGAGCAGGCCCCACGCGATCTCGTACTCGCCGATCAGGGTCTGCACCGCCACCGTCAGCGTGCGCACGTCCTGGCCGGCCAGGATCGACGCGTAGAGGTACTCGTTCCAGGACGTGATGAAGATGTAGATGCCCGTGGCGATCACGCCGGGCAGCGCCAGCGGCAGCACCACCTTGACCATCGCGCCCAGCGGCGTGCAGCCGTCCACCAGGGCGGCCTCGTCCAGGCTGCGCGGGATGGCGTCGAAGTAGCTGGTCATCATCCAGGTGGCGAAGGGGATCGAGAACGTGGAATGCGCCAGGATCAGCGCGAGGTGCGTGTCCAGGATGCTCAGCACGCGCATCGTGATGAACAGCGGGATGATCAGCAGGATCAGCGGGAACATGTTGATCAGCAGGAAGGTCATCATCAGCGCGCGCCGTCCCGGGAAGCGGTAGCGCGAGAACGCGTAGGCGGCCGTGATCGACATCGCCAGGCCCACGGCCACCGTGCCCAGCGCCACCACCACGCTGTGCAGCAGGTTGACCGTGAACGTGGTGCGGGTGAACAGCCGCACGTAGTTGGCGCTGGTCAGCGCGTCGGGCAGCAGGGTGCGCTGCGCGGAGAACAGCGTGGCTTCCGGGCGCAGCGACGTCAGCAGCATCCACAGGTAGGGCCCGATGGCGAACAGCACGATCGCCGCCATCGGCAGGTGCAGCGTGAGCGCGCGCCGCAGCGCGGACGGCCGCGGGCCGGCGATGTTGGGCAGCGTGCTCACGACCGGATGTCCCTTCCGGCGCGGCGCAGGTAGAGCACGATCAGGCCGAGCAGCAGCAGCGAGAACGTGCAGGCCAGCGCCGTGCCGTAGCCGAAGTCCATGCTGCCGTAGGTGCGCTTGAACGCGTACAGCGGCAGCGTGTGCGTGGCGTAGCCCGGGCCGCCGCCGGTCATCACCAGGATGACGTCGATCGAGTTGGCGACCCAGATCAGTCTCAGCATCACCGCGGTGACGATCACGCCCTTCAGGCCCGGCAGCGTCACCTCGCGGAACTGCTGCCAGGGCGTGGCGCCGTCCACCGCGGCGGCCTCGTACAGCGACGCGGGGATCGTCTGCAGGCCGGCCAGGATCATGATCGCGAAGAACGGGAAGCCCTGCCAGACCAGCGCGACGATGATCGCGTACAGCGCGGTGCCCGGCTGGGCCAGCCAGGGCACGGCCTCGGTCACCAGCCCCAGCCGCAGCAGCAGGTCGTTGAACAGGCCCACCTGCGGCTGGTACATCCAGGCCCACATCAGCGCGATCACCACCGACGGCAGCGCCCAGGGGATCAGGATCAGGCTGCGCGCCAGGCCGCGCCAGCGGAAGCGCTGGTTCAGCAGCAGCGCGGTGGCCAGCCCGAGCGCGAGCTGCAGCGGCACGGTCAGCCCGATCCACATCACCGTGCGACCGAGCGACGACCAGGCCACCGGGTCCTGCGCCACGGCCAGGTAGTTGTCCAGGCCGATGAAGCGCACGTCGCGCGGCTTCCACAGGATGTGGTGGTACAGGCTCGTCCACGCCGCCTGCAGCATCGGCGCGAACACCAGCACCAGTGTCGCCAGCACCGCCGGCGACACCAGCACGTAGGGCAGGGCGTCGAAGCGCCGCCGCGCGCTCACTTGGTGGCGTAGTGCTTCGCGATGGCTTCCATCATCTGCGCCGACGTGACCTCGCCGTTGAGCGCGCGCTGCATGTTGGTGGGCCAGACGTTGGACACGAAGTCGCTCGTCTGCGGCACCGGCGGCAGGATGGCCGCGAAGGGCAGCGAGTCGGCGGTGGCCTTGGCAAAGCGCGGCTGGAAGCTCACCTGCGGCACGCCGCTCCTGGTGACCGTCATCTGGCCGGTGGCGCCGACGAACTTCACGTTGCCCTCGCGCTCGGACAGGTAGGACATCCACTTCCAGGCCGCGTCCTTGTTGCGGCTCTGCTTGAACATCGCGTTGGACTCGTCGCCGAAGCTGGTCCAGCGCTTGCCGCCGCAGGCCGGCACCGGCACGGCCGACACCTTGTCGCCGTGGGTGTCGTGCATGGTCTTGGACGATCCGATGTGGTGGAAGATCATCGCCGTCTGGCCCGACTTGAAGCCGTTGATGATCTCGTTGAAGCCGTCGTTGGGCGCCGACGGCGGCACCACCTTGTGGCTGCGCATCAGGTCGACGTAGAACTGGTTGGCGGCCACCGCCTTGGGCGAGCCCAGCTCGGCCGGCGTCATCGCCACCTGCGACAGCACGAACGGGCCCCAGTTGTCCTGGCCGCCGCGCCCGCCGCGCATGCCGAAGCCGTACTGCGGCGTGCCGCCGTTCTGCGCCGCGGGCACGGTGAGCTTCTTCGCCGCGTCGAGGAAGGCCTCGCAGGTGGCCGGCGGCTGAAGGCCGGCCTTCTGGAACAGGTCGGCACGGTAGTAGAGGTAGATCACCACGTACTGCAGCGGCAGGTAGTACTGCTTGCCGTCATGCCCCTTGTTGATGTTGAGCAGGTTGTCGCCCAGGTCGTTGCGGCCGGGCCAGGCGGCCACGCGGGCGTCGATCGGCTCGAGCGCGCCCATCTCCACCAGTTGCGCCTGCTGCTGCAGCTTGACCATCGCCACGTCCGGCGACTTGCCGCCGGCCACCGCGGTGAACAGGCGGTCGTAGTAGTTGTTCCAGGGGATGTTCTGAGCGTCGACCTTGATGCCGGGGTTCTTCGCCTGGAAGTCGGCCACCAGGCCGTCCATCACCTTGGTTTGCTCCGGGTTGTCGAAGTGGTACCAGAACACGATGTTCTGCGGTGCCTGCGCCTGCAGCGCGCCGAGCGACGCGGTGGCCAGGCCGGCGGCGACGAGCGCCCGGCGCAGGGTGGAGAAGCGGGGTCGGGTCATGTCGGTGTCTCCTCTGGGGTCGGTGGGGCGGGAAAGCGTGCTCGCAGGAACGTTGCGGCATCGTCGAAGGCGGCGTCGGCCTCGGGCAGCGCGGCGGCCATCTGCATGAAGCCGTGGTGCAGGCCGGCGTAGCGGCGGAACTCGAACGGCGTGCCGGCCTCGGCCAGCCGCGCAGCCAATGCGGCGCTGTCGTCGTGCAGCGGATCGAGCTCGGCGGCGGTGACCAGCAGCGGCGGCAGGCCGCGCAGCGACGCGCGCAGCGGCGACACGCGCGGGTCGTCGGCCCGCGCGCCGCCGGCCAGGTAGTGGGTCCGGTACCAGGCCATCTTGGCCGTGGACAGGCCGAACGAGCCGTCGCCGCAGCGCCGGTGCGAGGCGGTGTCGTGGTCGGCGTCGTACACGCCGTAGAAGAGCAGGGCGGCGTCGGGCAGGGGCTCGCCGGCGTGGCGCAGGTCGATCGCCAGCGCCAGCGCGAGGTTGGCGCCGGCGGAGTCGCCGGCCAGCACCCAGGGTCGGCCGCGATGCGCCTGCGGCTGCGCCCGCAGCCAGCGCCAGGCCCAGGCGCAGTCGTTCAGGCCGTGCGGGAACGGGTGCTCCGGCGCCAGTCCGTAGTCGATGCCGATCACCTCGAAGCCGGTGCGCTCGGCCAGGCGCGCCATCGCGCCCAGGTGCGTGTCGTTGCTGCCGAACACCCAGCCGCCGCCGTGCAGGTGGACGATGGTGCCGCGTTCGGTGCCGCGCCGGCCCGGGGGGCGCACGCGCACCGCGCCCAGGCCGACACCGGCGGCCCGTCCCGGGCGCGGCGGCGCCGGCAGGGTGAAGGCTTCGGTGCGGGCTGCGGTGCCGCGAGGCAGTTGCGCGTTCCAGCGCCGGTTCACGGCCTCGAACTGGGGCCGGGCCTGGCCCAGCGGCAGGCGCGTGATGTCCGGCAGGTGCGCATCCTCGGCCTGCACGCGGCGCCACAGGGCGTCCAGCGCGGGGGTCATGCGCGGGCGGGCGTCGGCTTCGGCAGGGCGTCCCTCGGTGCCCGGCTCGTCGTCGCCGGTGACGCTGCGGATGTGATGGCCCAGCACGCGCTCGGCCTCGCCAGCGTCGCCGGTGGCCAGCGCGGCGACGATGGCCCAGTGCCGGCGCGCCGTTTCGGCCAGGGTGCGCGGCGCCACGTCGAGCGCGATCTTGTTGCGGTGGTTGTAGAGCGAGCAGCGCGTCAGCACCGGCACCAGCGACGGCAGGTCGGCGTGCTGGAACAGGGCGACGTGGAAGCGCTGGTCGAGGTCGAACAGCAGGTACTCGTCGCCGGCCTCGGCGGCGGCTTCCATCTGCCGCACCAGCGCCGACAGGGCATCCAGGTGGCCGGCCTGCAGGCGAGGCACCGACACCCGCAGGGCCTCGGTCTCGATCTGCGCGCGCAGTTTCAGGAACAGCGCGCCTTCGGTGGGCGACACGGGCGTGACCACGGTGCCGCGGTAGCCCTGGCGCACGATCAGGCCGTCTTCCTGCAGCCGCAGCATCGCCTCGCGCACGGTGCCCTGGCTGCAGCCCATCTGCGCGGCCACCTCCAGCTCGGCCACCGCCTGCCCCGGGGCGTAGTGCGACAGCATGATGCGGCGCTTGAGCCAGGCGTAGACGTCGTCGGCACGCCCGGGCTTGCGCTCGGCGGCTGGGCGGGGGCGGGTGGGGGCGTCCACGGGCGGCTTGATATCGATAATGCAGTGTAGGAGCCTGGCTCCGCAGTCGAGCAAGGGTTTTCTCTCCTGCGATGCGCGCTTGTCGGCGGTATCGATAAGCGGCTCGGTGCCGGGGCTGGGGCTGGCTACACTGCCGCGCTCTGCCGATCCGACGCCCGATGACCGATCTCTTTTCCGAGCCGACCGACGCCCCCATCGACCTGGCCGACTATGCCGAGCGCGCCTACCTGGAGTACGCCCTGTCGGTGGTCAAGGGCCGCGCGCTGCCCGACGTGTGCGACGGCCAGAAGCCGGTGCAGCGCCGGATCCTGTACTCCATGCAGCGCATGGGCCTGTCCTGGGCCGGCAACTCGGGCGCCAAGCCGGTCAAGAGCGCGCGCGTGGTGGGCGACGTGCTCGGCAAGTTCCACCCGCACAGCGACCAGGCCGCCTACGACGCCCTGGTGCGCATGGCGCAGGGCTTTTCGCAGCGCTACCCCCTGATCGACGGCCAGGGCAACTTCGGCAGCCGCGACGGCGACGGCGCAGCCGCCATGCGCTACACCGAGGCGCGGCTGGCGCCGATCGCGCGCCTGCTGCTCGACGAGATCGACGAGGGCACGGTCGACTTCACGCCCAACTACGACGGCTCCACCGACGAGCCGCGCCTGCTGGCCGCGCGTCTGCCGTTCGTGCTGCTCAATGGCGCCTCGGGCATCGCGGTCGGCCTGGCCACCGAGGTGCCGAGCCACAACCTGCGCGAGGTGGCCGCGGCCGCGGTGGCCCTGCTGAAGAACGACAGGCTCACCGACGACGAGCTGTACGGCCTGGTGCCGGGGCCGGATTTCCCCGGTGGCGCCCAGGTGATCAGCCCGGCGGAGGACATCCGCGAGGCCTACCGCACCGGCCGCGGCAGCCTGAAGGTGCGCGCGCGCTGGACCATCGAGGACCTGGCGCGGGGCCAGTGGCAGCTGGTGGTGCACGAGCTGCCGCCGGGCACCAGCTCGCAGAAGGTGCTCGAGGAGATCGAGGAGCTGACCAACCCGAAGGTCAAGGCGGGCAAGAAGTCCCTGTCCGCGGACCAGACGCTGCTGCGCCAGACCGTGCTGTCGGTGCTGGACGCGGTGCGCGACGAGTCGAGCAAGGACGCGCCGGTGCGCCTGGTGTTCGAGCCCAAGACGCGCACCGTCGGCCAGCAGGAGCTGGTGACCACGCTGCTGGCCCACACCAGCCTCGAAAGCAGCGCGCCGCTGAATCTGACCATGGTGGGCCTGGACGGCAGGCCGGTGGGCAAGAGCCTGCGCCAGGTGCTGGTGGAGTGGCTCGAATTCCGCCAGGCCACCGTGGCGCGGCGCACGCGGCATCGCCTCGGCCGCGTGCTGGACCGCATCCACGTGCTCGAGGGGCGGCAGCTCGTGCTGCTCAACATCGACGAGGTGATCCGCATCATCCGCAACGCCGACGAGCCCAAGCCGGCGCTGGTGGCGCGCTTTGCGCTGAGCGACCGCCAGGCCGAGGACATCCTCGAGATCCGGCTGCGGCAGCTGGCCCGGCTGGAGGCGATCCGCATCGAGCAGGAGCTGGCCGAGCTGCGCACCGAGCAGGCGAAGCTGGAGGAGATCCTCGGCAGCCCGACCGCGCTGCGCCGCACCGTGGTGCGCGAGATCGAGGCCGACGCCAAGGCCCATGGCGACGAGCGCCGCACCGTGCTGCAGGCCGACAAGCGCGCGGTGGCCGAGGTGAAGGTGGTGGACGAGCCGGTCACCGTCGTCGTCAGCCTGAAGGGCTGGGTGCGTGCGCTCAAGGGGCACGAGATCGACGCGGCGCAGCAGACCTTCAAGGCCGGCGACGCGCTGTACGGCGCCTTCCCGTGCCGAAGCGTCGACACGCTGGCGGTGCTGGGCAGCAACGGCCGCGCCTACAGCGTGGCGGTTTCGGTTCTTCCCGGAGGGCGCGGCGACGGCACTCCCATCACGACCCTGGTGGATCTCGAGGCCGGCACGCAGCCTGCGCACTACTTTGCCGGCTCGCCCGACACGTTGCTGCTGCTGTCGCATACGGGCGGCTTCGGCCTGCTGGCCCAGGCGTCCGACCTGCAGAGCCGCCAGCGCGCGGGCAAGACTTTCCTGTCGCTCGAGCCGGGCGAGGTGGTGCTGCCGCCCTGCGTGGTGCAACCGGGACACGCCCGGGTGGCAGGGCTGTCGCGAAGCGGCCGGCTGCTGGTGTTCCCGCTGGCCGACCTCAAGCGCCAGAGCAACGGTGGGCGCGGCCTGACGCTGATGGACGTGGACCCGAAGGACCCGCTGGTGTCCGTGGCGGCCTGCGCCGACGCGCTTCGGGTGTCCGGCGTCAACCGCGGCAAGTCCAAGGACGAGCTGCTGCGCGGCGCCGCGCTGGCCGCGCACGAGGGCAAGCGCGCCCGCAAGGGGCACAAGGTGGCCGGTTTCAAGGACGTCCAACGCGTGACGCCGGGGTGACTTCCCGGTGTCTAACTCGTCGGGCACACTCCCGCCTGACGTCACAGGAGATTGACAGCATGGATCGCAGGAAGTTGCTGCTCGGTGGGCTGGCCACCGTGCCCCTGATGGCCGGTGCCCAGACCGCGGCGCCCGCAAGCCACCTCAACCTCGTGGTGCCGGTGCCGCCCGGCGGATCGGTCGACCTCACCGCCCGCCTGCTCGGCGAG
>Ga0075163_10011455_pt1 | contig 11554 bp, 12 predicted proteins | sample JI1023141ADNA_FD_71478 | JGI IMG/M metagenome (GOLD analysis project Ga0075163, IMG submission 71478) | Wastewater effluent complex algal communities from Wisconsin, to seasonally profile nutrient transformation and Carbon sequestration -... | ecosystem: Engineered > WWTP > Effluent > Algae... | reverse complement strand
TAGTACTTCCCGTGGATCAGCGACGTGTAGCCGTCGCGCGCGTAGGTCTCCACCCGCTTCCAGACGTTCAGCACCGACCCGCAGGTCGTGTCGACCATGACGCAGCCCTTCGCGCGGAGCGTCTCGAAGTCGTGGATCGTGACGCCGAACGCCGGCAGGATCACGACGTCCTCCGGCTGCACCCCGGTGTAGTCGAACCCCGTGTCGCTCGGCTTCAGGAAGACGATCCCCATCTCCTTGAGCTTCGCGTTCACGTGCGGGTTGTGGATGATCTCGCCCGCGAGGTAGATGCGCCGGTCGGGGAACTTGGCGCGCGTCTGGTACGCGTACTCGACCGCGCGCTCCACGCCGTAGCAGAAGCCGAACTCCTTGGCGAGGCGGATCGTCACCGGGCCGGCGACGAGGGTGTGGTCGCGGGCGCGGAGGAGGTCCACCAGCTGGCCGTCGTAGTCGGCGGTCAGGGTGTCCTGGACCTCGGTCTTGAGGCCGAAGCCCTTGCGGAAGTAGGTGGACTCGGAGGACATCGTTGAAAGATAAGGTCGGGGAGGGGGGGACCGCAGGATGAACGGTCGTCCGCTCCGCACGGGTCCCGACCGGCAGCCCCGTCCGCGATCCGCGCTGGCGACCCTGCCTCGCGCTCCAGCACCATACGGGATAAGTTCGGCCCGATGAGCGAGCACTTCGATCTCTGCGTGATCGGGAGCGGACCGGCCGGCGAGAAGGGCGCCGCCCAGGCCGCCTACTTCGGCAAGAAGGTCTGCCTCGTCGAGCGCACCCCGCGGCCCGGCGGGGCGGCGGTGAACACCGGCACCATTCCCTCCAAGACGCTCCGCGAGACCGCGCTCTACTTCAGCGGCCTCCGCCAGCGCGGCATGTACGGCATCGAGTACCGCGTGAAGGCCGACCTCACCGTCGGCGATTTCATGTACCGTGAGCGCGCCGTCGTCGAGTCGGCCTGGCAGCACATCGAGCAGAACCTGGCGCGGCACGGCATCACCCGCCTCCAGGGCCGGGCCCGCTTCACCGACGCGGGCACGCTCGAGGTCACGCGCTTCAAGGAACCCGCGCGCACGCTCACCGCCGACGTCTTCCTCGTGGCCACCGGCGCGCAGCCGCAGCATCCGGCCGAGATCCCCTTCGATGGGCGCATCGTCGTCGACAGCGATGACGTCCTCTCGCTCATGGCCATCCCCCGGCGCCTCGTCGTCATCGGCGGCGGCGTGATCGGATGCGAGTACGCCGGCACCTTCGCCGCTCTCGGCGCCCGCGTGACGCTCGTCAACGCGAAGGAGCGCCTGCTCATGCAACTCGACGCCGACCTCTCCGACGCACTCCGTCAGGAGATGACGCGTCGACTCGGCGTCCAGGTCATGCTCGACACCGGGGTCAGCGGCGTGCTCGTCGAGAACGACGTCGCCACCGTCTCGCTCACCGACGGCCGCACCGTCGACGCCGACTGCGTCCTCTACTGCGCCGGCCGAGAAGGCAACGTCGCCGGTCTCGGCCTCGAGGCCGCCGGCGTCCGCACCAATCCACGCGGCTTCGTGCAGGTCGACGCGCACTTTCGGACGCATAACCCGCGCATCTTCGCCGCCGGCGACGTCATCGGCTTCCCCGCCCTCGCGTCGACCGCCATGGAGCAGGCGCGCGTGGCGATGTGCCACGCGTTCGACCTCAAGTACAAGACCGCGATCTCCAACGTCCTGCCCTACGGGGTCTGGAGCGTACCCGAGGTCGCCACCGTCGGGCTCGGTGAGGACGATGCGCGAGGCCAGGGGATCAACGTCGAGATCGGGAAGGCCTGGTTCCGCGACAATCCCCGCGGGCAGATCATCGGGGACACCGAGGGATTCGTGAAGCTCGTCTTCCGCGTCAGCGACCAGCGGATCATCGGGGCGAGCGTCGTCGGCGAGGGGGCCTGCGAGCTCATCCACATCCCCGCGGCGGTCATCCAGCTCCAAGGGTCGCTCGACTACTTCATCCAGTGCGTCTTCAACTACCCGACGCTCTCGGATGCCTTCAAGTACGCGGCGTACGATGGGCTCCAGCGCCTGCAGAGGCGCGTGAGCGCCGCGATGACCGCGCGGAGTCACACGCCGGCGGACACCGGGACTACGCCGCCGGCGGCACCCGGAACGGCCTGAGCGCGTCCTTCACGAAGTCGGGCAACGGCCGCTTCGTGATCGTCGCCTTGTCCACGCAGACCACCGTCAGCGTCGCCGACGCGCGGTGCACGAGGTCGCGCGCGCGATAGGCCTCGAAGCGCATCGTGAGCGATGACTCCCCGATGCGCGACACCCCGACGCGGATCTCGAGCAGTTCGTCCATCTCCGCTGGCGAGTGGAACTCCACCGCGAACGCCTTGCGCGGTAGCTGGACCTGCTTCTGCACGCGCATGACCTCGTACGGCAGTCCCGCCTGCCGGAACATCTCGTGCTCCGCCGACTCGAAGAAGCGCACGTAGGTGCCATAGTAGATGATGCCGAGGGGATCGCAGTCGCTCCAGCGCACGCGCTCCTGCACGGCGAAGGGGAAAGCGGGCGGGTTCAGTGTCACGAGTGGGTCACCTGACATCCGTTGAGGGGAACGCCGACGCGCGGACGCGTACCCAATGGTAACTTCGGCATGGGTGGTCGCGCCCGACACCCATCAGCCTCAACGCGGAGCCCCCCATGCTGCGCACCATCCTCGTCCCGCTCGACGGATCGGCCCTCGCCGAACGCGCACTCCCGATCGCCTGCGACATCGCCCGCCGCGCCGGTGGCGCCGTGCAGGTCGTCCGCGCCCATGTGCCCATCGCCGTGGTCGGCGCGACGGCCGAGGGCGCGATCTTCTCGCAGGACATGCTCGCCGCCGACGATGCGTTGCGGCAGCGGGCGCAGAAGTATGCCGACGAGGTCGCGACGAAGTACGCCGCCGAGTGGGGGCTCCGCGTGACGCCCGTGTGCGAGGACGGCAGTCCGGCGGGGCTCATCACCGACATCGCCGATCGCTCCGATGCCGACCTGATCGTGATGACCACGCACGGGGCCGGCGGCTTCACGCCCGACTGGCTCGGCTCGGTCGCCGATTCGGTCATCCGGCACTCGCATCGGCCCGTGCTCGCGCTGCCCGAGAACGATGCACGCCTGGGCGAACCCTTCACGCTCCGCCGCATCCTCGTCACGCTCGACGGCAGCGACCGCGCCAGCGCGATACTTCCGATCGCCCGCGACCTCGCGATCGCCTTCGGCGCGGCCGTCGACCTCATCCGTGTCGTCGCCCCGTACGTTCCCGGCGATGTCGTCGCGACGCTGGCCGCCGACCGTCCGGACCCGTTCGGCATCGACGCCGAGACGGTGCATGCCAAGAAGTCGCTCAGCGACGCGGGGGCCGAACTCGAGAAGGCCGGCCTGAAGGTCACGCATACCGTGCGAGTCGACCTGTCGCCGACGCGATGCCTGCTCGAGCACGTCAAGGAGACCACGCCGGACTGCCTGGCGATCGCCACCCAGGGACGCGGAGTGTCGCGGATCTTCCTCGGCTCGGTCGCCGACAAGCTCATCCGGTCGGCCGGTCGGCCGGTCCTCGTGTTGCGGCCGCACAAGGGCTAGTCGGCCTCGCATACCGGGACATCACGCCGGAGTGCCACGCACGGATCAGCGCGCGTAGAGCTCCGGCGTGACGAACGGTGCGAGCGCATAGGTGACGAGCACCTCGTAGGCGCCCTGCCGGTCGATGCGGCCCGCGGTGAGGATCCCCACCGCCCCCTTGCCGTGCTTCGTCCCGACCTCGGCGACCAGCGCGTCCATCGCGTGACCGAGTTCGGCACCGCCGCGGATCATCCGTGCGACGGCGTCGGGGAGTGGCATCGCCAGCGATCCACCGATGCCCTCGCGCCCGTCACGATGCACCACCACGCACCAGGCGCACGAGCGCATCCCCTCGGGGGAATCGACCACGCCACCCTCGAGCCCCAGTCCGAGGTCGGCATCGAGCGCTTCGCGCGCCGCGCGTGCCCGGTTGCGCGCGCCGGTGATCGTCTCCTCGTCGCCAAAGGGCTGGTCGGGGACGCCGCTCGGCACGGTGACCGATTCGACGGTCGCACCCGGCGCCGCCCAGGCGAGCACCGCGCGCGCGGCGGCGAGCTTGACGGGATTGGCGGAGCCGACGGCGACGGAGAGGGGGGTCGTATGCATGAGCCGGGAATCTAGGCGCGGCACGCCCGGGTGCGCGCTATCTTCGCCGCATGGCCTCGCGCCCTCCCTCCTCGCCGGGCACCGAGTTCGTCTTCGTCGGCGACCGGCTCTGGATCGACTTCGTCAACACCGACGACGCTCGGCTCGGCGTCCGCACCGACACCATCGCGAGCTTCGAGCGCTTCGTCGACTGGCTCGAGGCGGCGCGTGTCCTCGACGCCGAGCGGGGCGAGACCCTCCGGCGCCGGGCCGCGCAGCAGCCGTCCGGTGCCGCCGCCGCCCTCGTCGAGGCACGGCGCGTGCGCGCCGCGCTCCGCTCGCTCGCCGAGCGCGGACGCACCGACCAGGGCGAGCGTGCCCGCGAGGTCGTCCTCGCCGAGATCAATCGTGTGCTCGGCCGTTCCGTGGGCACGCGCCGCGTGGAGGCCCTCCCCGACGGCGGCTACGCGCGCAGCTTCGTCCCGGTGGGCGACCTCTTCGGCGGTCTGGTGATCCCCGTGATCGAATCGGCGGTCGACTCACTCGTCCGCGGCGAACTGCTCCGCGTGCACAAGTGCGCCGACCGCCGCTGTCCCCGCCATTTCGTCGATCTCACGAAGTCCCGCACCCGCAAGTGGTGCGACATGCGCACCTGCGGCAATCGCGCTAAGGCGCAGCGCTGGCGGCGACGGGCTTGATGTAGCCCATCGTCTCCGCGTAGTCGCGCAGCTGCGCCTGCAGCAGCCGTCGCCCGCGGAAGAGCCGCGACTTGATCGTCCCCTCCGGGACACCGAGCGCCGTCGCGATCTCGGCGTACTTGAGCCCGTGCAGGTCGCTCATCACGACCGCGTCGCGGTACTCGTCCGGCAGCGCGAGGATCGCCGTGACGATCTCCTCGTCGAGGAACGAGTCGTAGTACTTCCCTTCGGGATCGGTCTCGCCGACCGCCTCGAAGATCTCGCGCCCCTCCTCGTCCTCGAGCGGCTGCACCTCGCGCGCGTCGATGCGCCGCTTGCGGCTCACGAAGGCGTGGTAGAGGATCGTGAAGAGCCAGGCGCGGATGTTCGTGCCGAGATTGTACTGCTCCCATCGCTGGAAGGCGCGGAGCATCGTGTCCGAGACGAGGTCCTCGGCGTCGTCGCGCGCGCGGGTGAGCTTGAGCGCGAAGGAGTAGAGCGCGTCGAGGTGGCGCACCGCCTCCTCGTCGAAACGGGCCCGTCGGTCGGCGCGCTCGCGCTCGCCTGCTCCGATCAGTCCGACACTGGCTGCCATCGTGGCCATGAGAGGGGCTCCCGGATCAGTAGGCGACGGGGCGACGCACATGCCCCGCCACGAAGCGCTTGAGGTCGGTGGCGACGCCGTGCATCACGCTCACGTCGCGCTTCATGCGGGCCATCGTCGTCGCGCCTTCGAGTGTCGCGACGATGAACCGCGACAGCCGCGTGGGATCGGCATCCTCCTCGAGGCGATCCTGCGCCTGCGTGAGCAGCGACGCGATCTCGCTCGTCCAGTTGCGGAAGACGCGCGCGATGCGGATGCGGAACCCCTCGTCCTTCTCCGCCATCTCCGTCGCCAGCGCGCCGAAGGGCGAGCCGCCCTTCATCCCGCGCTCCGCCTGGATCGCGACGACCGAGTCGATGAAGACGTGCAGTCGCTCGATCGGATCCAACGTCGGTTCGCGCAGGATGGCGAGCCCGCGCTCGCCGAGGACGTCGAACTGCCGCGCGAGCACCTCGTGCCCGAGCTCTTCCTTCGACTTGAAGTAGTGGTAGAAGTGGCTCTTGCCACTCAAGCCGGCCCGCTCGATGACGTCGTCCACGGAGGTCTGGACGAAGCCCTTCTCGCCTATGAGGTCGGCGGCGGCGTCGAGGATCTGGATGCGTCGAGTATTCACGGGGCGAAACATAGGACCGAAAGTCCTAGTCGCCAAATTATTCTCTCGACTTAAGACAAGTAGCTGTGAATAAACGGTTTACAAGCTGGACAAGGCTTGAAAGCACCATCCAAACCTCTGGGTGTTTGCACCCCGGTCCGAACTCCCGGTCGGCGGCCGCGCTCAGCGACGCTTCCCGCGCTTCGGTGCCCAGGGCGGTCGACCGCCCGCTCCCCCACGGTCATCGCGCCCGCCACGCCCCCCATCACGGCCACCGCGAGTGCCGCGCTGCCCACGATCGGTGTCCCGCCCGCCGTGACGCGAGGAACGCGGCGTCTCATCCGTCGTCCACGGTCGAGACAGCTGGTCCTGGACCTCATGCAGGGAATCCGCCCGCACCGTGCCACGTGCGCCCCGCGTCACGACGAACCGCAGCGGCCGATCGAGCACGGGCAGCTCCTCGGCCACCAGGTTCCGCGCGAGCTTCTCCGGCATCTGCAGCCGCGCCACACCGCGCGCGGTGCCATCGGGGAGCTCCTCCACCTCGTAGTGGAGGCTCACGGTGCGATCACGGATCTCCACCGCCCCCGGCAATGCCATCCAGCGCGCGCGCTCCGCCGCCGGAACGAGTTCGTCCGCCGCGAAGCGGAGTGACGCCGTGCGGAATCCGTGCAGATCCTCCACGTCGGCGAGCTGCGCCTCGTACCACGCCGTGAGTTCGGCGAGCCCCAGCTTCGGCGTGCGTCCACCGGACCGCCGCCAGACCTCCCGCACCTCGTCGATCGCCGGCCGATTGCGCGGTACGGCCGGATGGCGCGCCTCGCTCCGGGCGAGCGCATCGGCGAGCGCGTGACGGGCCTCCGCGGCGTACTCCGGCGGGAACTCCGACAACGGCTCACGCTCATGCTCGAGTTCGAACCCGAAGTACGTCACCTTCGACTCGAGCGCGAAGGGGCGCTCCTTCCGCCCCGGATCGTACACCAGGCGCGGGACATGCCGCGTCGCATGGCGCCGCACCAGGTCCCCGGGGAGCTGCGTCCCCTCGATCGCCGCGCGCGGGATCCCGAACTTGTCGGCGAAGTAGCGCAGCGTCCCGGCGATCGCGCCCCAACTCCCGCAGACGCTCGTCTTGCTCACGCGCGCCTCGTCACCCGTCACCGTGCGCTCGTCGATCACCAGCTGGAAGGGCATGATCCGCGCGACGAGATCGATGAACCGCCGCTCCACCGCCGACGTCGTGCGCGGCATGCGCGTCGGCAGCGGCAGCCCCACCGACCGGTAGATGCTCGCCATCGCGAGGGCGGCGTCCTCCACCGACTTCACCAGCACGCCGCGGCCCTCGGCCCACCGCTCGATGCTCTCGTCGAACATCTGCCGCGGCAGCCCGTACACCTCGCCAAGGTAGCCGCACTTCTCGAACGCCTCGGCGTACACGTTGTATGTCGAGAGGTGGTCGCTCCCCGGTACGATGAGCCCGGTCAGCTCCCGGTCCTCGCGCGTCATCCGGTGCAGCGATTCCACGCTCGCCATCACCGCGACGTACGGCAACAACTCGTCGTCGCAATGCACGAGCAGCTCGGCCCACTGCCGGTCCACCGGCATCGCCTCGACCTTGGTGCCGTAGGGCGTCAGCTTGCCCGCGTCGATGATCCCGCGCGCCTCGAGGAACGCGAGCGCGTTGCGGTACGAGTGCTTGTCGAGCGGCACCGGCAGGTCGAGCTCATCGGCGCGCACGCCGAGCGCGGCGCAGGTGAGCGCCACGCGCTCGGAATCCCCGGCCAGCTGGAACTCGGGCGCGGTCGGCTCGAGCTGGTCGAAGCGGATGTCTCGGTCGCTGAGGATGAACACCCGCCCGCCCGCCACGCGCCCATGCACGCGCCCCGCCATCTGCAGGATCTCGTTCGCGCCGAGGTGCAGCCGCGTGAGGACGTTGCGCCCCTGCTCGACGACGTTCGTGAAGCGCGTGTCGTCGATCACGACCGTGTCGAGCCCGCGCACGTTGAGGGCGCTCTGGCCCGCCGCCGTCATCGCCAGGAGGAACGGCTTCTCCACCTCACCCTCGAGGAAGGGCCGGATCACGCGGATGGGCTCGCCACCGTGATAGAACGCGACCTGCATGCGCGGGTACCGCGCGCCGACGTCGGCCGCGACCTCCTCCACGCCGGCGCGCGTCGGCAGGAAGACGCCGATGCCGCGCCGCTCCTTGATCGCCTTCTGGAGGAACCGGTCGTCGAGGAAGTAGACCGGCTTCTTCCGCTCCACCTCGACCTTGGCGGCCTTCGCGGGGTCGAACGCCGTCGACTCGATCACATCGGCCGCGGCGAGGTAGCGCCGGTAGAACGATGGATCGACCGTCGCCGAGAGCCAGATGAAGCGGCAGCCGGTCCGCTTCCCGAGCGCGAGACAGAGCTCGAGCTCGGCGCTCGTCTGGTGGATCTCGTCCACCACGAGCGTGTCGTGCGGCCGGATGTCCCCGTCCTGGAACCAGCGCCGCGCGATGCCGGTGGTGACGATCACCACGTTCCAGCTCGGCGTCTCCGGCGTCGCCTCGCGTTCGCGGTTCACCACGCCCACGCGGAGCGTGTCGGTCGCGAGCAGCGCCTTCGCGATTGGCTTCACGGCGAGCGTCTTGCCCGTGCCGGTCCCGGCGACGATGCCGAAGCCCTGGCGCGGCCGCACATCGGACGCGGCCAGCCGTTCGGCGAGGGCGGTCAGCTCGGGACCGCGCGTCCGCCACAGCAGCGTCTCGAGGTCGAGGCCGAAGCCGAGCTCGATCGTCTCGCACGCCGCACGGGTGGGGGCGATGACGATGATCCGTCCCCGCTCGCCCCCGGTGCGGACGAACGCCTCGCGATCCGGCGGCAGGTACGGATCGCGGACCGCGCGGAGACCGTCCTCAGGTGCGTGGACGATCTACTCCGGCTTGCGCTTGCTTTCGGGAGGGGACTTGGGCTCCGCGGTCTTCGTGCCCGCCGAACCACCGGTCCCTGCCGTGGAGTTCCCCGCGCCGGTCCTTGGGACCGCCGTGGTGCCGCGCGGTGCCGATGTCGTCGTGCCCCCGGCGCCGCCGCTGCGCCCCATGAGCGATGCCCGCTCGTTCGCCTCGCGGCGGTTCCGCTCGTCCCGCTCGCGCATCTCCTGGATCAGGCGCGCGCGTTCCACCTGCTGCCGCTGGCGCTCGAGCGCCTGCTCCGCGGGCGACCCGTTCCGACGCTCGTCCGCCTGCTGTTCGCGCGACGACTTGGTCGTTCGCGCATCCTGTCCCACCTGCGGATCGAATCGCTCGGCGTCGGCATCACGCTGCGTCGGACCGTAGAGCAAGACGCCGTTCGCCGGCTTCTGGCGCAACGCGGTCGAACAATCGGTCGGTGCGGGCTGCTGCGCGGCCGGCACGCCCGCCATCCAGATGCGGCACTTCCCGGCCGGAGGAAGCATCGTCAGCGGCACCGTGTCCCGCGACGTCCGAGACTGCGCCACGCCTATCGCCGGGAAGGCGAGTAGCGCGGCCAGGGCCGGCCGAAGCAGTGAGGGTCGCACCGGGAGCATCAGCATGAGGACGAGGAAAGGTACCCCTTCGACACTGGGACGTTCAGTCCGGGGTCAGTCCCCGAAGCTGATCCCCACCGCCCGGGCGGTCCGCACCACGTCGTGGGTCGGGTCGACCCGCTTGGTGTCCCTCAGGGCTTCCTTGATGGGCACCGTCACGATGTTCGGGGTCTGGAGCGCGACCATGTGCCCCCACTTTCCCGCCGCCACCGCCTCCGTCGCCGCCCCACCGAAGCGGGTCGCGAGCAGCCGGTCATAGCCGGTCGGCATGCCGCCGCGTTGCAGGTGCCCGAGGACCATCGACCGGCACTCCTTGCCGGTCTTCTCCTGGATGATGTGCGCCAGCCGTTGGGCGATCCCACCCACGCGACGGGCCTGACCCGGCATCGACTCACCGATGATCGAGGCCTCGCCGCTCTCGTCGTGCGCGCCCTCGGCCACGACGACGATCGCGAACTTCCGGCCCCGCTTGTCGCGCTCCATGATCGCCTCACAGACCTTCTCGACCTTCCACGGGATCTCGGGGATCAGCACGACATCCGCCGTCCCCGACACCCCTGAGTGAAGCGCGATGAAGCCCGCGTCACGCCCCATGACCTCGAGCACCATCACGCGGTCATGGCTCTCGGCCGTGGTGTGCAACTTGTCGATCGCCTCGATCGCCGTCGACACCGCGGTGTCGAATCCGAAGGTCGTGACCGTCCCGGAGACGTCGTTGTCGATGGTCTTCGGGACGCAGACGATGCGCATCCCCTTGTCGACGAGCTTCTGCGCGATGCTGAGCGACCCGTCCCCGCCGATCGAGATGATCGCCTGGATGCCGAGGTTGCGCGCGTTGTCGATGAGCTCGTCCGAGCGGTCGAAGTTCTTGTAGGTGCCGTCGGCCTGGAGGCGCGGGAACTCGAACGGATTGCCGCGGTTGGTGGTCCGCAGGATGGTGCCACCGAGGTGCGCGATGCCGCGCACCGACTCCGCGGTGAGCGGCACCACCTCGTCCTCGCCGAGCAGGCCGGCATAGCCCCGCTTGATGCCGAGGACGGTCCAGCCCTTCGCGATGGCGGAGAGCGTGGCGGCGCGGATGACCGCATTGAGGCCGGGGGCATCGCCGCCGCCGGTGGAGATCGCGAGACGCATGATGAGAGCAGAGGGGAGGGGGAATGACCGGACGGGAGATCCCGCGCTCCCGTCCGGGTCCTACAGCTTCGACCGGATCAGGCCGAGGATCTCACCGGGCTGTGCATGCCGCCCGAGTTGCTTCTTGGAGAAGAGGAGCGTGTCGTCGAGGGTCACCTCGAAGACCCCGCCGCCGGAGGGGATCAACCCCACCTCGGCCTCGGGGAACTCCTCCCGGAGCGCGGCCGCCAGACCGGCGGCCCGTGGCTCGTAGTTTCAGACCGTGCAGAATTCGATGGTCAGGCGCATGGTTCACGACGGAAGAACGGGAGTTCACGGCCCAATGCCGTGACTTCGCATGAAAACTACCATCCCGACCCGTGAGCGTCACCTCCCGGATCAGGGATAGGCGACACCGGCCAGATTGGCGAGCTTGCGCAGCGTGCTGTCCTGCCGCGCCACCACGCCGCGGAGGGAATCGGTGGCGAACTGCAGCTCCGTCGTCCGGTTCGCCAGGTCCTCCAATGTCGCCTGCAGGTCCAATGTCTCCTGCATCTGGTCGAGCTGCTCCTTGGGGTCGGTGTAGCAGGCGCCGGAGAGCGTGGCGACGACGACGAGCGTGAGGGCGACAGGGCGCAGGGGCATGGCGGCCATGGAACGGTCCCGGGGGCAAGAAGGGGATGACGGTCGATCGGCCGAATCTACACATCCTCCGTGCACCCCGTTCGGAGGAGTATCGGCTTGCGTCGTGGTCTCACACTGGTCGAGGTGATCCTCGTCTGCACGTTCCTCGGGCTCGTCGCGGGGATCGCCCTCCCCCGCGTCGGCTCGGCGCTCGACGCGGTGCGCCTCGAGCAGGCCGCGC
>Ga0075163_10011453_pt1 | contig 11556 bp, 18 predicted proteins | sample JI1023141ADNA_FD_71478 | JGI IMG/M metagenome (GOLD analysis project Ga0075163, IMG submission 71478) | Wastewater effluent complex algal communities from Wisconsin, to seasonally profile nutrient transformation and Carbon sequestration -... | ecosystem: Engineered > WWTP > Effluent > Algae... | reverse complement strand
ATTTTTAACGTGTATCAATGATAAAATGACAAATATTGAATTTTCTATATTTGATAACTTTATGCTAGTACGTGATGATAATTCTGATTTAATGCTTTCGTTTGAACAAATGTTGGATGATTGATAAAAATCTTACTCTAAGGGCAAATTGACAAATTTATATATACTTTATGAAAAAGTGTAATGAATGTCTATTGGAAAAAGAATTAGAAAAATTTCCTAAAAGTGGTGGTAAGTGTAAGTCTTGTGTATCTGTATTACAAAAAATCTATTATCAAAATAATAAGGAGAAAATAATATCAAGGGTTAAAGAATATACTGAAAAGAATATTGATAAGGTTAAAGAATATAAAGATAATTATAACAAAAATAATCCCAATTTGGACTATCATAAGGAGTATAGAGAAAATAATAAAGAATTAGTATCACAGAGAAAAAAAGAGCATTATCAAAATAATAAGGAAAAAGTAAAAGAAAAAGTAAAACAATATTGTTTAGAAAATCGAGATATAATAAATCAACGAAGAAAAGAAAATCGAGATAATAATAAAGAATATTTTTTGAAAAAAGAGCAGGAATATATTAAAAATAGAAAAATAAATGATCCTTTATATAGGCTAACATGCAGTATAAGAACTTTAATATCACAATCGTTCAAAAGTCAATTTACTAAAAAAGCTAAAAAGACAATTGAAATATTAGGCTGTGATTTTGAAACATTTAAAGTTTATATAGAATCACAATTTACGGAAGATATGAATTGGAATAACTATGCTGAATATTGGCAACTTGATCATAAAACCCCAGTGTCTTGGGCTAAAAGTGAAGAAGAAATATATAAATTAAATCATTATACTAACTTCCAACCCCTTTATTGGGTTGAAAATTATGCGAAAGGTAATAGATGGTCACATTGATTTCTCTGATAATTAATAAACTTTGAATAAAATATTTCCTTATATTTGTATAATATAATATAAAATCAATTAAGTGAACATAAGAAAAAACGTTAGAGTTACCAGAAAAAGACACAAAATCAACGATGAAATCAAAGCAACCGAAGTAAGATTACTTACTTATGGTTCTGAACCAAAAGTTATCAGTTTGCGTGATGCGCAGAAGATGGCTAATGATGAAGGATTAGATTTAATACTAATCAATGAAAAACAAGACCCACCAATTGTAAAGATTGAGAATTATCATAAATTCTTATATAATCTTGAAAAGGTAGAGAAAGATAAGAAGAAAAATGCTGCTACATCTGAGTTAAGAGAAATTAAACTTTCTTGTGAAATTTCTGACCATGATTTAGAGGTAAAAGCTAAGAAAGCTAAAGAATTTTTAGTTGATGGTGACAAAGTTAAATGTTTCATACAATTACGTGGTAGACAAAAGGGTAATCCTGATCGTGGTCAAGTAGTTATGTTGAAGTTTGCAACTATGTTAGAAGATTGTGGAGCCGCTGAAAATTTACCAAAGCTTGAAAGTAGCAAATGGCTAATGATATTAAAACCAAAACCAAAAAAGAAGAACTAATGTTCTTCTTTTTTGTCTTTAATAAATATGTGTAATGTTAGTATGGACTTTTTATTTATACTAATAGCATATTTTACACTTGGATATTCTATTTCTAATTTTTTAATAGATGATTCAATTACTTCACATATAATTTTTATTCTGTCGGAGAAATATTTTATTTTATCTATATTTCCTAAGTCATTATTAGGTCCATTTATGACTACCCCATTATCAAATTTAAAATTTAAATTGATGTCCATATAAGATGAGTCTTTACCATAATTAAATTTAAATCCTTGATCTATTAATTCAATAAAGCAGTTATTAAAATATTCTTTATCTACCTTGTTATTTTTAGCTTCGTTAAATTTTTTTATATGTTTCATTTTTTACCATATATTTTTATTTCAAGACATATTATCTCTTTTTTAGTTTTAAATTTTTTATTAAAATTATCTGCTAATATATCAATTTCTTTTAACCACACGCTGGATCCATTGACCTTATGCCTTAAAGCATATACAGTTGTTTGGTTATCGGTATTATAATTATTTATTTTAATAATATAATTATCCTTTAACATATAATAAAAAGGTATAAATTTATCTTTAATATCATCCCAGCTAAAAAAATTAAAAGTATTTGCTACGTAATCATTAATATTTCTCAATTGTATAACCCATAAGTCAGTATTGCCTTTACTAAAATCTTTTCTTTTATTAATAGTAATATCAAACCCTAAATCAACTAAGTCAACTAAGTACTCATTGCAGAAATCACGTAACTTGATAATATTCAATGTTTGATGTAATGATTCAAAAGTTTTTAGGTGATTCATAAACTAATTTAAATATTTTTCCAATATCTTGGATATCTTATAACTGATATTGAAGTATCTAAAGCTAAATCTATTTTTAACTTTTCAATATCATAATCCTCAATTTTGTATTGAAGGTGTGGAAACTCCACCTTAATTTTTCCGAAGGCTATTTCTATCCTTTTTAAATAATCACTTTTTCTATCTGAAATATTTTTTATTTCGAATAGACTTAGTAATCGTGAATTATTTTTTTCCATCTCTTTGCTATTATAACTTCTTATTACAATATTACACTGATCCTCATTTACATTCCAATTTATTTCAAAATTATCATCATCCATAAATTCTATAAAACACTCTTCTACATATTCAACAAGTCTGTCGTTATTTTCCGATTCATTATATTTCCTAAGATGTCTCATAAACTATATATTATAAATAACTTTTAATAAATCAGATAATATAAGATTTATGACAAGAGAGGAAAAATTATTAGAAATTGAAACGCTAAAACGAAAGGCAATTGAGATAAAAAAAGAAGTTGAATATTATAATGCAATGCAAACAGCATTAAAATTAGTATTAAATGGTAGCTATGGTGCATTTGCGGCAAGTTACTTTATATTATTCAACAATCACGTTGCTGGAACTATTACAGCACAAGGTCGTGACTTAACACGAACAATGGACACGGTTAACCAAGATTATTGGTATAATATTTGGCATACCGATTACGAATTACATAAAAAATTGGGAATAAAAAATGTAACTGCTATATCTAAAGATGAACACGTTAGTATTTATGCAGATACCGATTCATTATTTGTTTCTTTCAAACCAGCAATTGATCACTGTACTTGGCAAAATTTAGTATTTAATGATATTGATTTTATTGATAAAAAATTTATAATTCTATCTAAAGAAAAAATAAAATGCTCTAATGATTTATGTGTAGCTCAAGTTCACACTATAAGTGATTTGCAGGAATCATTAAATTTAGATTATGAGTTACTATTATTTGATGGTGCTTTTATAAAAGATAGAACATTAAATGAACTAATATCAAATGGTGTATTTAGTGGTGAAATTCTTTGGAATTGGTCTAATGAGTTAGACCTTATTCAAGGTATGGATTTTTTTAGATATGGTGATTACTTTAAAGATAGATTAGAAGATTATGCTAAGTCTTTTGGTGTTGAAAATAAAGAAGATTTTGAGTTAGAGAAAATTTCAGAATCTATGATTAACATTGCTAAAAAGAAATATATTCAAAATATTGTACACGAAGATGGTATTAATTTTGACAGATTGAAATATATATTCCCCAAAGGTGTTGAGCTTGTAAGATCCTCCACACCATTATTTGCAAGAGATAAAATTGTTGATATTGTTAAATATCTATTTAAAAATCCAGATACATTCAATATTAAGGAATTACTGAAGCTAGTAAAGAATTTAAGAAAAGAGTTTGAATTATCTGATATTGATGATATTGCATTACAATCATCTTGCTCAAATTATGATTCTAAGATTATTGATGATAAGAATCTCCCACTTCAATTTGTTGGTGGTAGTCACTTTGCGGTAAAAGCAGCAGCTTATAATAACTACTTGTTACATCAAAATAGACAATATCAAGAGAAATATGAATTTATTAAATCTGGTACTAAGATTAAGTATTATGTTTGTAAAGATAAGACAGTAAACGATATGTTTGCTTATATACGTGGTTCATATCCAATGGAATTTGCACCTGAGATTGATTATGATGAACAATTTGCAAAAGCTATACTTTCTCCTATAAATTCTATTATTGAGCCATTAGGTATGCCTGAGATTACAAAAAGATTATCTGTTGTTATGGATATATTTTCTGGTTTTGGTTTTGCAAAGAAAGTACGTGAAGAAGAGCCTGAAGATGAAGATGTTGATGATTTCTTTAATTAAAAAAAGCCAGTCAAATTGACTGGCTTTTTTCTATCCTAGTCCTGAATAATTTCTAACTCTTTTAAATCTAATTGTTATTTTAATATTTTGTATTTTATCTCTCTTTATACTTGCTAATGATACTGAGCCCATATCTGAGTGATAAGAGAATCTGAATGCATCTTGTGATAATATCTCAGTAAGCTTTAATATTAAATCTTCAAATATGTGAAGATGTTCAAATGTAAAGCTATACTTAAACTCGCATATATTTTCACCAGTTACATTAATTGGATAATATTTATATTTTTGATCGAAATCTTCCACATCAACCATGTAGCTTCTTATCTCTTCTAAATATTTTTCATCTAATTCTGCGATATTTGATTTGATTGTCTTTATTATACTCTCATACTCATTATTTAGAGCTTGTAGTTCTTTTCTGATTTCTGATTTTCTAACATCATAGTTTGAAATAAATTTAGAAACTACTTCTTTATTTTCAACAAACAGATTTTCGTATAGTTTTAAATATTTCATATTAGTTTTTTGCTACAATTGCGGTTTCTGGAAATACAAAGTTATTACCTTCTATTTTAACATCTTTACCTTTGATTGCAATAAATCTACCTTCTTTATAGACAATTAAGTAACTTGTGTTTAATGATAATGATCCTTGTGAGTAAACACTAACCATTCTAGTTGATTTTGAAATAGAGGCTTTTGTATAAGGTTTTACTTGTATAGTAATCTCTTTACCATTCCAAATAAATTTACCATCAATACCACTAATATCTTCAGCTAATGTTGGTTTCTCTATACTAATTACTATATTAGTTTTATTAAAAATCGCATCTTCAAAGAATCTTATTGAATCTTGCTCACCACGATTTCCTTTTCGACTCGTATTTATAATTATAGGTAAAGTTACTGTATTAAAATATTTACCTTCATAGTGATATATGTTTTCTAAATTATTTTTCATAAATAGATAAAATTCATACTCAGATGTAATATTATTAAGTGAGATAATTTTTTTAAAAACAGTATAGTTATTTACCATTTTGCTGATATATTCCGAACTAATAATAATTCCGTTTACATCTATATCTATATCTTCATTATTTCTATCGTAACCAAATGGTGCATAAATATCTTCCGTATATCGAGCAATTTGTCTATTTAACCAAGATATGGATTTAGTCTCACCATACTTACTAGTTTTTATAGGTCCAAGCATTAAAGTACTTTCATTGAATTGTGATAATTTCATATAACTATATATTAAAAAAGAATATATATTATATGAAAAATGATCAATTATATCCCTACTATATTCAATATTTGAATACAATGCTTATAGAAGGTAAGATTAGTAGAGGGTCATTTTCACTTCTTTCAATAAGTGGAAACTCATTTGATTATTTTAAATATAAGTTTGAGAGTGATAAATCTTTTGCGACAATTATCAAAAGAGATAAAAAAATTGATGATATCATTAGTGAAGAAGATTGATGAATGTAACTATAATTCTGTTAATATCAAGTTTTATGATGGTATTGACCTTAAATATGCAAGTGAGTATAATGGTGAAGATATGCTTATATTTTTTGTCGATAATTGGGATAAAGAATTAAAAAGGCAAAAAAGAGAGAATGTAATAAATGGTATTCTTTATGATAGCTCTATTAATAATTTAAATTTTAGTAGTTTTATAGCAGTATATCAAACAAATGGCTATTTAATGGAGACGTTGATTGCGGTGAAGAATAGAATGAAGCGAGAACATATTGGTATGTGGAGTACCATAGCTAAAAAATAATAATACCAAATGAAAAAAGATACATTCAATAAGTTTCTTGAGACAAAAATAAATGAGGTCTTAGATAAGATATCAAAATATGGAATCGATTCTTTAACAATTTTAGAGAAAGATTTTATTGACTCCTATTCAAATGGTTCGGAGGATATAATACAGAGATTAGAGTTATTAGAAAATGCGGCAATATATGAGGATTCAAATTTCAAATTTGAATTGAAAGAAACTAAAATAATGCTTGATGAAATATATTATATTGGTACGCTTTATGTACCAGATATTGTTTTTGATAATGGTGTTAGAGTAGATGGTAATTTAGATGGTAAAATTATATGTTTTACTAATGGTACATATGCTTTAGAATTTGATAAAAAGTTAATTATTAAAAAGAAAAAAATAGTTTATGAAGTTTATGATTTTTGTTGGGGATTGGAATATGAACTTGATAACTTTATTGATTATATAATACAAGAATTAGGATAAATAGGTATTATTTTTTTAATATATATCTAAACTAAAAATAATTTAATATTATGATTAAAAAGTACAACCAATTTGTTGAAGAGAAAGTAAACGAGGAATATGCACCAGAACCACAAACTGCGCCTGCCCCATCTGCACCAAGCAGAGAAGTTGAAACTGTTCCTGGAACACCACGTCCTGGTACAAGACCAATGCCAACCCGCCCAAGTGTTGTTCCTGGTAAAAGACCAAGTGAAGAAGATGCACCATTAGCACACTTTGATATGGAAGAAGATGAACAAGAAGATACATACAGTGCTAAGTTAGTAGAACTTGCATTAGCTTTAGGATTATCAAAAAAAGATGTTGTGGATAATAAAATAGAATTTGAAGGTAAAACAATTATTTTCCCATCAGAAACCGAAAAATATCACGTAGATAGAAAGAAATTTGCAACAGTTGAACAAGTAGTAACTTACCTAACTGGTAATGCTGATAAACCAAAACTTGATGATGAGACAGTTGATCCTGAATTTGAAGCAAAAAGTTATAGATTTACTAGAAAAGATAGATTAAGATAGAAAAAACCCCATAATATTATGGGGTTTTTTATCTTCTTGTTTTTTTTATTGGTTTGTTTTTACCACCATTAATTCTATTATCGCTACATTCTTCATCTGAATTATCATAAACATCTGAATCATATTCTTGTTCTTCATCTTTATGACAATTACATTCACAATTTTCACTACTCAAATTATCATAATCAATAGGTTCTTCATATGAATCATCGTAGTCAATGCTGTAAGGCTCTTCTTCATAATTTTCAAATTCTTTTTGCTTTTGTATTTGTTTAACCATATAACCCGCTACAAAAAATTGAATAGAAGCCCATACTGCAAATTCATAGGCATCTAGTGCATCAATTCTTCTAATTAGAAAAAATATCATACCACATTCTGCAATTATAAATCCAATACCTGATTCAATCCTTTTCTTTGAAAAATAAGAAGGTTGATTTGAATAAACTTTTACTAACTCTACAATAAACCATTTTACTTTATCTAAAAATTTCATAAATCCATTTTTTTCATTAATCTTTTTAGGTAGAGCCTTTCTTACCGGTTTTCTTAATACTTTCTTTGCCATAATATTTATATATTAAAATGCAAAAGTGAGTTTATAGCTTATCTAAGTCTTTAAATTTCTTATTATAGTCAATTTCCTCTGTGAATTTCCTCTTTTTTAATTTTGGAATCCATTTAATATCCATCATATCCTTACTAAAAAAATTATATAATTGTAATTTCTTATAAGCACCTGGAGTTATTTGACATAGTTTATTAATATCTTTTACTTTACTAATTCTATGTAATAATTTAAATGGATCTGGTGTTCTCTTTTTATTTACAATATCATCAAATAGTTTATTCCACAGAAATACCGGATATCCTTCTTTCATTTTTTCTTCTGATTTTTTAAACCCTGCCTCATCATTATCGAAAAAGTATTGTAAATCAAATTCATTATTTTCCAAAAATCTAAAGTCTGTATTTACACCAACTAATCCAATTGAATTAGGGTAGAAAAGTGAATCTAAATATCCCTCAAAAACAGTTATTTGTTTTTCCGCATCAATATTTAAAATATTAAAATAATATGATAATTTATTATAAATTACCATCTCATTAATATCAATAGTTAATGGTTCTTGTTTACCAGCATTTACCCACTCTAATAGATTTTCATAATTATAAATTTTAAACATCCTACGACGACCTTCTTTAAGATTACGTACTTGCATGCCCAATATCTTATTAGCCTTTCTATTAAGCATTACAATTATCCATTCATGCTCATCTTCATTTTTCCAAAATTTTGCTTGATAAATATTAGTATGTTGTTCAGGTGGTATACCTCTGTTTAATAAATATTTGTATATTCCACCATTTACTTTAATAGGCTCGAAGTCTGTTAATGGTGTTAAATTTTTCTGAATAGCATCTTCCAAATCTGATAAATCAATTAGGTTGTCAAATTTAGCATCTATAAATTCATTTTGATAATCCGCATAAGTCATAACCGAATCAAGATGCTCAATCATTTCAAGCTTTTTACTAGGGTCGATTTGCTCATTAAAGTCTTTGAAAAATCTATCAATTGTTGTTTTCTTATCACAATTGAAGCAAACATATATTAATCGATTTAAATATAGATTTCCTCTTTTCTTATATTCGGATTTTCCATCACCACAATAAGGACAACACATATTTAATCTATCGCTAAATATATTCATCCTGGTTCTATGTTTTGAAGAGAATTCTTTATTTAAAACCTTTTGAGTTAGAGTAACTATGTAATTTTTATCCACAATATGAACATTCAATTTTAATATATATTAAAAATTAATTAATTGTTTATGTATTTAGATTTTATAGATGCTCGTAATATTGTTAGAAAACAAAATTTAAAAAATCAAAAAGAATGGAGTAGTTGGATAAAAGGAAAAAGTCAGATTTTGAGTATACCATCAAATCCTCATAAAGTATATTCTGAGTGGATTTCACTGTCTGATTGGTTAGGTAGTAAAAACGTACAACCCAACAAGATGCAATTTTATACTTATGATGTGTGTAAAGATATTGTTATTGGATTAAATTTTAAAAACAGAAGTGAGTTTTATAAATATGTGAAAAATTGCACAGATTGTAGAATTCCAAGAAGACCCGATCATGTTTATAAACAATGTTGGAATGGCTGGCATATATTCCTAAATAATAGTGTTCCACCTATACATCTATCAAAAAAGTTTCTAAATTTTCAAAAAGCCAAAGAATTTTTGAAAGAAAAAGGATTAAGAAATTATCATGATTATGTAAATTTTGTAAAATCTAATGATATAGATTTTCTACCTTTACGCCCTGACTATTTTTATAAAGATAATTGGGATGGTTATAAAAATTATTTGAGTTTTAAGGGTGTTAAAACATCATATGGTGAAGATATAATAAAAGCATTTTTACAGAGAAACTCAATAGAATTTATAAGAGAAAAAAAGTTTGATACTTGTAGAAATTTTAAAGAATTACCCTTTGATTTTTTTTTACCTAAATATAATATCTGTATTGAATATGATGGTGAATTACACTATAGAGCTTCTAAAATGTTTGGAGGTATACCAACATTAAATAGAATATTACATAACGATTCAATAAAAAGTAATTGGTGTGTTTTAAATAGTATCAAATTAATTAGAATATCTTTCAAAAATAAAGGTAAAATTGATAGAATATTATCTACTTTAATAGTTTAATAGCTATGTCATAATGCTCGGTATCTAATTCCGAACCAATATAGTTACTATTAGCTTTTTTACAAGCTCTAGCGGTGGTTCTAATTCCCATAGGTGGTGAAGTGATAATACCGGAAATGTAATTATCCGGTATTTTATTCATTGTTATTTTATTATTCTCGTTAAATATTTTATCTATCATTTAAAACTTGATTTATTTTATTATCACGGTTTTTCACTTTCATTTTAATAGGATCATCATAAACAAATATTCTACAACAATATTGACCTGTTTCTTTATCAAAACTAACATCATAGAATGAAATACCCGACTCTGAGTTAATAGTATTTTTAACAATATTAATAAGTGTATATATGTTTAATGCGCTTAGACGTATTGCTGCTGTTTCTATACTTATTACTTGCCCATTTACAATACTATTTCTAACCATTGCTGGTGAGTATGCAATTTCATTGATTTGCTCAGTGAAAGATTCAAAGAATATTATTAATTCATTATTATTAATTCTTATTTTTGGAAATAAAGTATTACCAATACTGAACGTACTATATTTTCTTTCTACATCATTTAATAATTCTTTGATTTTATCTTCTTTGCTTAATTCGCTAATATTGAGCATTTATAATCATCTTTTTTTAATGATATGGTCTATCATTCCATATCTCTTTGCATCATCTGCGCACATCCAGTAGTCACGATCACCGTCTTTTGAAACTCTATCAAAAGTCTGTCCTGTCCTATCTGATATAATCTCATAAAGCTCTTTTTTTAGTGAGTTTATTTCTTTGGCCTCAATTTCCATATCTGATGCTTGTTGATAATATCCACCATAGCTTAATGGTTGATGTATCATTGTTCTACTTCTTTTTAAGGATTTTCTCTTACCTTTTGTACCAGAGCAAAGTATAACAGCACCCATTGATGCCGCTAGTCCTGTATTAATTGTTTCAATATCTGGTTTCACATAATCCATTACATCTAATAATCCTAAACCAGAATATACAGAACCGCCTGGTGTGTCTAAGTAAATAGATATGTCATCATCATTTAATGTTTCAAGATAAAGCAGTTGTGCTTTTACTACATTACAAATATCTGAATCAATTTCAGTTGAAAGAAATATTATTCTATCATCTATTAGTTTTGAAAAGATATCTACTTGTATACCATTACCCTCGATAATGTATGCTGAGTTTTTTTTTTCTATTTTATTAAAGTAATCTTGTTGAAAAGTGCTTGAGATAGATTTGCTAAGTAAAAATTTATTGAAGTCGTTTTTCATTAAATATATTATTTTTTGTTTTTATCTTAAAAATCTATTAAAGTTTAATATATACTATATGCAATATATTAAAAAATATGATGATTTTGACATAGATAATTTAATGAAATATTTAAAGCTATATGAGAATTTTAATAATGTTCTTCACATATTTGATTTTGATGATACTTTGGTTAATGCCCCATCTTTTGATGACTTAGTTATAGCCTATTTAAAAGAAGAATTTAACTTCAAAAGTGAGTTATATAAATCTATTAGTAAAATCGGTATCGATATTAACGATTTAAAATATCAAGATAATAGAGTTTATGTAGATGATCCAAATTTTAAAATTAAAGTTGATGGTAATTGGGTAAGAAAAGGTCAAAGAATATATATGATTGAACCATATTCTTATATGTTTAGTGATTTAAGT
>Ga0075163_10011452_pt1 | contig 11556 bp, 10 predicted proteins | sample JI1023141ADNA_FD_71478 | JGI IMG/M metagenome (GOLD analysis project Ga0075163, IMG submission 71478) | Wastewater effluent complex algal communities from Wisconsin, to seasonally profile nutrient transformation and Carbon sequestration -... | ecosystem: Engineered > WWTP > Effluent > Algae... | reverse complement strand
TGGTCGAATCGAACCTGTTCTGGTTGCGCATCCTCGTGATCTTGAAGTCACTCTGCCGGACGTTCTGCGTGACGGGGATCTACTGATCTTGGCGGGTGCGGGCGACATTGGACGCAGCGCGCAAGCCCTCGCGAGGCAGGGCCTGCGGTTTGGAAATGGCAGCAATGACAGTGGACCGGGGCATCCATGATGACGCAGCACGCTTCCTTTGACCCGCAATCCAATGCTGCGCGCTTTGGTCGTGTTGCCGTCGTGATGGGAGGGGACAGCGCGGAGCGCGAGGTTTCCCTGAACTCGGGTGCGGGCGTTCTCGCCGCGCTGCAATCCGTCGGCGTGGACGCGTTCGGCGTGGACGGCATTGCGGAGCTACTGCAAGCCATACAGGCAGGCAGAGTTGATCGTGTATTCAACATCCTGCACGGCCGCGGCGGCGAAGACGGTGTGCTGCAAGGGCTGTTGTCCGCATTGGGGGTGCCTTACACCGGATCGGGCGTCCTTGGCTCTGCGCTTTCAATGGACAAGGTGCGAAGCAAACAGGTCTGGCAAGCACTGGGGCTGCCGACGCCTGCATTCGCCGTGCTGCGCGCCGGTCAGGATGTGGGTACGGTTATCGCACAGATCGGCTTGCCTGTTGTGGTCAAGCCGTCGCGTGAAGGGTCCAGTGTGGGCATCACACGGGTGCGCGACGCTGCGGACCTTGCGGCGGCCGTTGAGCTGGCCGCGCGTTATGACGGCGAGTTGCTGATCGAACGACTCATCGAGGGCGATGAGTTGACCGTCGGTGTGCTCGGTGCCCAGGTCTTGCCGAGCATTCGCATCGTTCCGGCAGGCGAGTACTACGACTATCACGCCAAGTATGTTGCGGATGACACGCGCTATCTCTGTCCCGGCTTGACCGAAGACGTGGCGGAAGCAGCACTGCGTGACCTGGCACGCCGCGCCTTCGACGCGTTGGGCTGTTCAGGATGGGGGCGTGTGGATGTGATGCGCGACCGAGAGGGCAACAACTGGCTCTTGGAAGTGAATACCGCGCCAGGCATGACCTCGCACTCCTTGGTGCCAAAGGCCGGTGCGGCGGTCGGCCTCAGCTACCCGCAGGTCTGTCTGCAGGTGCTTTCACAGACTCTGGAAGGGCGGCCATGAGCGAACTGTTGCGCGCCATGACTTGGGTCGTTGCGAGTCTGCTTCTCGCGCTGCCGGTTTTTGCAGTGCTGAACGGCTGGCTGGCGACTGAACAATGGCCGGTGCGGCGTTTGGAGATTCAGGGTGCATTCGTCCACGTCAGCGACGGGCAGATCCAGCAAGCGGTCGCACCACACTTGGTTAAAGGCTTCTTTGCCTTGCCGCTGGACGAAGTGCAGAACGCGTTGATGACCTTGCCATGGGTCGCCGACGTTCAGGCCAGCAAGCGCTGGCCGGATACATTGGTGCTCCGCGTGATCGAGCATCGCGCGGCAGCGTATTGGGGCGAGGATCAACTGTTGTCGGATGAAGGTGCCTTGTTCGAAAGGCCGACCGCGTTGCCAAGCATGTCCATGCCGCAGTTCTACGCCCAGGAACGCGACATACGGTCCGTCGTCGCCATGTATACCGAAGCGCAGCGGTTGTTCGCTCCACAGCAGCGGGTGGTGACTCAGGTCCGGCACAGCGGCCGAGGTAGCTGGAGTCTGCAGCTGCAGGATGGCGTCGTGGTCATGTTGGGGCGCACGGAACCGTTGGAGAGACTTCGCCGTTTCGCCCGCACCTTGCCTGAAGTTGATGCAGTGCCTGGTCGTCGTTGGCTGCGCGCGGATCTGCGTTACAGCAATGGATTCGCATTGAAGTGGTCGGCGCCGGAAGCGCCATTGAGTGCAGGAATGGACAACACATGAATCGTAAAGGCGACAAGTCCTTGATCGTCGGGCTCGACATCGGCACGTCCAAAGTGGTCGCGCTGGTCGGAGAGTACAGCGCTCACGACCCACTCGAGATCATCGGCATCGGTTCGCACGTATCGACCGGCCTGAAGCGCGGGGTGGTGGTCGATATCGAGTCGACAGTTCACGCGATCCAGCGTGCGATTGAGGAAGCGGAGGTCATGGCTGGATGCGAAATACGTTCGGTCTACGCCTCGATTTCGGGTAGCCATACGCAGTGTCGAAACTCCCCCGGGATCGTTCCGATCCGAGACGGTGAGGTGACCTTGGCAGACATGGAGCGCGTGCTAGAGGCAGCGAAAGCCGTCGCGGTGCCCTCAGATCAGAAAATCCTGCACGCTATTCCGCAGGAGTACATCGTCGACAACTCGCAGGAAGGCATTCGTCACCCGGTGGGCATGTCTGGTGTCCGGCTTGAAGTACGGGCGCATCTCGTCGTTGGCGCGCAATCCGCCGCACAGAACATCACCAAATGCGTACAGCGCTGTGGTCTGCAAGTTGACGATCTGGTGCTCAGTGGGCTGGCTTCATCCAAAGCCGTGCTGACCGACGACGAAAAGGAACTTGGCGTGGCTCTCGTCGACGTGGGCGCGGGAACGACCGATATCACGGTTTATGCGCAGGGTGCCATCAGACATACCGCATCACTGCCCATCGCAGGAGATCAGGTCACCAATGACATCGCGCACCTGCTGCGAACGCCGACCGCCCACGCGGAAGAAATAAAGGTTCGATACGCCTGTGCATTGGCGCAACTGGCGACGGCAGAAGAGAGTATCCAGGTACCGAGCGTTGGAGATAGGCCGCCCCGACGGCTGGCAAGGCAAGCGCTGGCTGAAGCGGTTCAGCGACGCTACGAAGAGATCTTCGAGATGGTGCAGGCGGAGTTGCGTCGCTCGGGCTTTGAAGAGTTGATTCGTGCAGGTCTGGTCCTTACCGGCGGGGCCTCGAAGATGGAAGGCGTCGCGGAGCTCGCAGAGGAAATGTTGCATATGCCGGTGCGGATCGGTGTTCCACATTCGGTGTCGGGTCTTGGTGAAGTGATCGGCAATCCGGTCCATGCCACGGGCGTGGGCCTCCTGCTGCATGGAAGTCAGATCGAAGCACCGCGTCGCACGGTGCAGGTGCCAGGCAAGGTTGGCAGTCTGCTGAATCGTCTACGCAACTGGTATCGCGGCGAGTTTTGAGCAAGACGGCACGGTGAGGATGCTCGCCGGGCTGATGTGGATTCGGGGGATGGTGGTTCTCGCGCTTATCGAATGGACTTGGAACGGAGGAGTGGGACATGTTTGAACTGGTCGAACGGGTAGCACCCAATGCGGTAATCAAAGTGGTCGGCGTGGGCGGTGGTGGCGGCAACGCTGTGGCTCACATGGTTCATTCAAACTTGGATGGGGTGGAGTTCATCTGCGCCAATACCGATGCACAGGCAATTCGCAGCACCGGCGCAAAGCACATCCTGCAACTGGGCAGTAACGTGACCAAGGGACTTGGTGCAGGAGCCAATCCTGAGGTGGGCCGCCAAGCGGCGCTGGAAGACCGTGAGCGCATCGTCGAGGCGCTATCGGGTGCCGACATGATCTTCATTACCGCCGGTATGGGAGGTGGGACCGGTACCGGCGCTGCGCCGGTCATTGCGCAGCTTGCCAAAGAAATGGGCATCCTCACCGTGGCCGTGGTGACCAAGCCATTCCCCTTCGAAGGTCGTCGTCGCATGCAGGTCGCGCTGAAGGGTATCGAGGAAATGGCAAGCCATTGCGACTCGCTGATCACGATCCCCAACGAAAAGCTGCTCAGCGTGCTGGGTCGCTCCGCGACCTTGCCGCAGGCCTTCAGGGCCGCCAATGATGTCTTGCAGGGTGCGGTTCAGGGCATTGCCGATCTGATCGTTCGTCCCGGACTGATCAATGTCGACTTCGCTGACGTGCGCACCGTCATGAGCGAGATGGGCATGGCGATGATGGGTTCGGGCAGCGCGCGTGGCGAAGAGCGTGCAATGGAAGCCGCCGAAAAAGCCATCAGCAACCCGCTGTTGGAAGACATCAACCTTTCCGGAGCCTGCGGCATTCTGGTCAATATCACGGCGGGTCCGGATTTCACGATGGCGGAATTCGACGAAATTGGTCGGACGATCGAAGAGTTCGCGTCGGAAGATGCCACGGTTGTCATTGGGACTGTGCTTGACCACGACATCCAGGATGAAGTCCGGGTCACTGTGGTGGCGACCGGCCTGAACCGAGGCGTGAGCATGCGCTCCGCACCACCGCGGGTTGAACAACCCAAACTGCGTCAGGTGGTGGGTCTACGTGACGCAACGACCGGTCTTTCGCTGGATGAACGGGTGGAAAGCATTGCTAACGCAGGACGGCGAACCGAGGCGGAGCCGAAGATCGCCGCCGATCTGCCGATGGACTACCTGGATATCCCGGCGTTCTTGCGCCGCCAAGCGGATTGATCGATACGTCGGCGCCACCTGGACCGTTCCCCGGGTGGCGTCGACGATCCGTTAATGTTGTGTTATTACCACAGTATTGTGGTTTTGTTGCCTCTTTGCGCTTGCCAGCCGCGCTCCCTGTGCTATCCTCCGGCCACGTTTCTTGCCGCCTGTCCAGGGTTCTCGGTAGATGATCAAACAACGCACGCTACGCAATGCTATTCGCGCGACGGGCGTGGGCATCCATTCTGGACGCAAGGTCTTCATGACCATGCGGCCTGCCGCACCGAACACGGGCATCGTGTTCCGTCGCGTCGACCTTGACCACCCCGTTGAAATCAAAGCTGAGGCGCACCGAGTCGGCGAGACGTCGATGAACACCGCACTCTGCGATGGCGACGTCAAAGTCTCCACGGTCGAGCATTTGTTGTCGGCGCTCGCAGGGCTGGGTATCGACAACTGCTACGTCGACCTGTCCTCATCCGAAGTGCCAATCATGGACGGCTCAGCCGGGCCGTTCGTGTTCCTGATCCAGTCTGCAGGCGTGGAAGAACAGAACGTTGCCAAGCGCTTCATCCGCATCAAAAAGACGGTCACAGTCAAGGACGGAGACAAGTGGGCGCGCTTCGAGCCTTACGAGGGTTTCAAGGTCGGTTTTTCGATCGAGTTCAAGCATCCCGCGTTCTCGAAGTCAACGTCATCCGCTGAGATTGACTTTTCGTCGACCTCTTTCGTCAAGGAAATCAGTCGCGCTCGCACCTTCGGATTCATGAAGGACATCGAGGCGTTGCGTGAGCGCAATCTGGTCCTCGGCGGCAGCATGGATAACGCCATTGTTCTTGATGACTACCGGGTCCTGAACGAGGATGGGCTGCGCTACGAAGACGAGTTCGTCCGCCACAAAATTCTGGATGCCATTGGCGATCTGTACCTGGCTGGACATAGCTTGGTGGGTGCGTTTTACGGCTACAAATCTGGCCATCATTTGAATAACCAGTTGGTCAGAACCCTGTTGTCCGATGCGCAGGCTTGGGAGTTGGTCAGTTACGAAGACAGTCGAGCTGGCCCCATTTCTTTCGCGCAACCTTCGCATGCAACGGTTTGATTTGTAACGTGCCGCCCTACAGGCGGTGCGTTTTTTTTGCGATCAGTTGATCGCTTGAGGAAGCGGGACTCAGTCCCGGGCCATGGAGGCCAAGGTCAGCAATTGCTGGCGCAGCTCTGTATCGCCCAGTCGCTCAGCGGCTTCGCGCAGACTGCCCGCAGCGGCTGGTGAGAGTGGCTTGTAAAGCGTTTGCGCCAGGGGAGGCGTGGCGTCTTGCACCACTTTCGCTGTCACTCGATTGGCTGTCACACCGAGTGAACGTGCATGACGGAGCAGCGTATCGCTCTCCATGCGCAAGCGGGTGTGCCATATCGGCGACGGTACAAGGAAAACGAGCTGTCCCTCGCGAACATTGGCCAGCACGCAATGCTGGGAAAGTTCGAGAGGCAAACATCGGCGCAGATTTTGGTCGAGGGCGCGAAGAGCGATCGCTCGCTCGACCATGGGTCCAAGCGAAGACGCCCGGTTCATCTGATCAAAGGATCGGGGAAACGAATCGTCGGACATCTGCAGAGGCACCAAGTTGAATTGGGGGCGGAATGAACGTCATCATCGTAGCGGGATTTCTCAAATCACCGTTGAAGTTGCAGATGCGAGACCCGCGTTTTGTGTTGCTGGCGTCGATTGGCTTGATCTTTGTTCTGTCCTGCGGGGCGACAATGGGTTGGTTCCTTCGAGCAAGCGATACGCTGATGCTGCAGCAGGTGGAGCTGGCTCAACAGGCGATTCAGCAGCAGCAGAGCCAGTTGACCGAGGTTCGCGCCAAAGCCGAACAGGACCTCAATGCCTTGGCTGCCAAGCTCGGCCAACTGCAGGCGCATGCGAACCGTCTCAACGCATTGGGTGAGCGACTTACTGAGATCGGCAAGTTGAATGACGGCGAATTTGATTTCGGGTCTGCTCCGGGTTTGGGTGGGCCGGAGGCTCTGGATACGGTCAGCGACACTCAGCAGCACGACCTCACCGATTCACTCGAAGCACTGGCTTTGCAGTTTGCCGCCCAGGAGCAGCAGCTTGATGTGCTGGAACAGGTGTTGCTCGACCGTGATCTCGAAGCGGCGCTGATGCCGACCGGAAGTCCAGTTCGAGCGGGCTACGCGTCATCAACCTACGGCATGCGAATCGATCCGTTTACCGGGCGCAGTCATTTCCACGCAGGTGTCGACTACAACGGTCCGCGGGGAACAGAGATCCTTGCTGTCGCAGATGGCGTCGTGCGTTTCGCCGGTCGCTCAGCTGGTTATGGAAATACGGTGGAGATTGATCACGGCAATGGCTATGTGACGCGATACGCGCACAATCAGGAGAACCTCGCCGCGGAAGGAGCGCGGGTGCGCGCTGGCGATGTCATCGCCAAAATGGGCAGCAGTGGAAGGTCCACGGGGTCACACGTGCACATCGAGGTGTTGCACAACGGGCGCGCTGTCAATCCGGTGCCGTTCCTGCGCAAAGCACGTCAGGGCTGATTCGGGCCTGAGCACGGCGGAAGCCTGTGCTCAGGCCATTTGGGGCATGTACGCGCGGAATGCGCGTTTGGGCGACTCTTGATTCGCTTAGTCTTCACCCACACGTTAAAATGCGCGGCGGTTTTCCGCCAAGCGCCCGACGGATCGTCTGATCACGGTCCACCAATCCGAGGGGCCGCATTGCGGCCCCTCGTTTTTTCTGCGTGGCAACGATGCGTCCTAGCGATGTTCTCGATGCCTTGACCTACTTCTCTGGACCCACCCATGTTCAACGCGTTACTCACCAGCATCTTTGGCAGCCGCAACGAGCGACTGATCAAGCAGTTCTCCAAGACCGTTGTTCGAATCAATGCGCTCGAAGCGCAAATGCAGGCTTTGAGTGACGAGGCTTTGCAAGCCAAGACTGGTGAGTACAAGCAGCGCATCCTCAATGGTGAGAAGCTCGACCAACTGTTGCCCGAAGCCTTTGCCACTATGCGTGAGGCGGCCAAGCGCGTGTTGGGGATGCGGCATTACGATGTCCAGTTGATCGGTGGCATGGTGCTCAATTCCGGTCGCATCGCCGAAATGCGCACCGGCGAAGGTAAGACTTTGGTTGCCACCTTGCCGGTCTACCTTAATGCGTTGGAAGGCAAGGGTGTGCACGTTGTTACTGTCAACGACTATTTGGCCAAGCGCGACGCCGCGTGGATGGGCAAGGTCTACAACTGGCTGGGACTGTCTGTGGGTGTCGTCTATCCGGGCATGCCACACGGTGACAAGAAGGCCGCGTACGCAGCGGACATCACCTATGGAACCAACAACGAGTACGGCTTCGACTATCTGCGCGACAACATGGCGCTGGCGAAGGATGATCGTTTCCAGCGCGGACAACACTACGCGATCGTCGACGAAGTGGACTCGATCCTGATCGACGAAGCGCGCACGCCGCTGATCATCTCCGGTCCCGCCGACGACAGCCCCGAGCTGTACATCCGCGTCAATAAGATCGTCCCGCAAATGGAACGTCAGGCGTCCGAAGAAGGCGAGGGCGATTACTGGGTCGACGAGAAAGGCAAGCAGGTCCACATGTCCGAGCAGGGCATGGAGCATGCCGAAGAGTTGCTGCGCGCGGCGGGCATCCTTCAGGGTGACGAGGCGTTGTATGCCGCACATAATCTGGCCGTCGTTCACCACCTCAATGCCGCTCTGCGTGCGCATGCACTCTATCAGCGCGATGTCGATTACATCGTTCGCGATGGCGAAGTGATCATCGTCGATGAGTTCACCGGACGTACCTTGCAGGGACGTCGTTGGTCCGACGGTCTGCATCAGGCCGTGGAAGCCAAGGAAGGTGTGCCGATTCAGCGCGAGAACCAGACCCTCGCCAGCATCACCTTCCAGAACTACTTCCGCATGTACAAGAAGCTGTCCGGCATGACCGGTACGGCGGATACCGAGGCCTACGAATTCCAGAGCATTTATGGCTTGGAAACCACGGTCATTCCCACCCACCGACCCATGATCCGCAAGGATGCCGCAGATCTGGTGTTCCTCAAGCGCGAAGCCAAGTTCAAGGCCATCGTCGAGGACATCAAAGGTTGCCACGAGCGTGGTCAACCGGTGTTGGTGGGTACTACTTCAATCGAGACCTCGGAGCTGATTGCCGGCATCCTCAAGAAACAGGGCATTCCGCACGAAGTCTTGAACGCCAAGCAGCACGAACGCGAAGCGCACATCGTGGCGCAGGCCGGTCGAGCCGGTGCCGTGACCATCGCGACCAACATGGCAGGCCGCGGTACCGATATCGTGCTTGGCGGCTCGTTGGAGGCCGAGCTGCACTCGCTCGGCGAGAGCCCCGACGCCGCTGACGTTGAACGCATCAAGGCGGAGTGGAAACAACGCCACGATCAGGTGCTCGAAAACGGCGGTTTGCATATCATCGGCACGGAGCGCCACGAATCGCGGCGTATCGACAACCAGTTGCGTGGCCGCTCCGGTCGCCAGGGTGATGCCGGATCATCGCGCTTCTATCTGTCGCTGGAAGACAATCTGATGCGCATCTTCGCTGCCGACTGGGTGCAGCGAGCGATGAAATTCCTCGGTATGAAAGACGATGACGCCATCGAAGATCGCATGGTGAGTCGTCAAATCGAGAAAGCACAGCGCAAGGTGGAAGCGCACAACTTCGACATCCGCAAGAACCTGCTGGATTTCGACGACGTCAACAATGATCAGCGCAAGGTCATTTACGAGCAGCGCAACGAATTGTTGGAAACCGACACCGTCCAGGATGCCGTGGCCAGCATTCGCGCCGATGTCGTCGATGCGCTGACGCAGCGTTTTGTCGCGGTCAACTCGATTGATGAGCAGTGGAATCTGCCTGGCCTGGAGGCGGCCCTGCAGTCCGAATTCGGTCTGCCGCTCGATCTGCAGGAACTGGTCAAGCAGCACGAAGAGTTCGGTGCAGAAGACATTGCCAAGCACGTTCAGGATGCCGTGGAGCGCCTGTTCCGCGAGAAGGAAGCGATGATTGGCAGCGAAATGATGCGCGCGCTGGAAAAGCACGTGATGCTCACCGTACTGGATACCAGTTGGAAAGAGCATCTGGCACGCATGGATTACTTGCGCCAGGGCATCCATCTACGTGGCTATGCGCAGAAGCAGCCGAAGCAGGAATACAAGCGCGAGGCCTTCGAGCTGTTCTCGGAGCTGCTCGACAAAATCAAGAACGAAGTGGTGACGCTGCTGGCGCGAGTACGCATTCGTAGCGAAGATGAAATGCAGCGTCTGGAGGCGGAAGAGCGCCGGCGCGCCGAAGCCGAAGCGGCACGTATGCAGTTCCAGCATGAAAGTGCGGGTGGCTTGGGTGCCGACGAAGAGGCCGCACAAGTTCAGCAGGCGCAAGCGGCACAACAGACCATTGTCAACGCAGAGCCGAAAGTAGGCCGCAATGATCCTTGCCCCTGCGGTTCAGGCAAGAAATACAAGCATTGCCACGGTCGTCTCGCATAGCGACGGACGCGCTTGGTTGCAATGACAAAGGCCACGCATAGCGTGGCCTTTGTGCATCCAAAGTCACCCGAACCGCCGGGCAATCTGGACGAGGACTCACCGTGATCGACGATCAAACCCTGCACGTGGTCGCCGCAGTGCTACGTAGGCCGAACGGCGAGGTGCTGCTCGCCCGCCGTCCCAGTGGCAATGAAGATGCGGGGTTCTGGGAATTTCCGGGAGGCAAGCGAGAACCTGGCGAATCGAGCATCGAGGCGCTGCGCCGCGAGTTGCGTGAAGAGCTGGACCTGCAGATCGGCGAGATGCGCCCGCTGATTCGCATTCCGCAACAGCAGCCGCATCGCCGTCTGCTGCTGGAGGTCTGGATGGTGGAGGTTGCCGCCGATTTGCAACCGGTCGCTCTCCTGGGACAGGCCTTGCGCTGGCGGTTGCCGGATCGGATCGATCCGTTTCAGATGCCCGTTGCAGATCGCCCGGCGCTGGCCACTTTGTGCCAACCCGATCTGTATGCGATCTCGCCGGATCTGCCGGACGACGACGATTCGGTCGTTCGCTTGTTGTCCGGAGTCAGCGCAATGGGGCGGACAGGCGTAGCGCGCCTGCAGTTGCGCATGCCACAGTTATCCTCTGCTCGTCGCGCGACAGTGCTGGCACAAGCGAAAGCGCGCTTTTCTGGTGAGCTGTTATGCAATGCGCGTGACACGACTGATCTGAGGCTCGCCGCCGAAGCGGATGTTGGCGTTCACCTGAGCCACGCGCTGTTGCTGCGGCTCCAACAACGGCCCGAGGGCATCGCCACCGTGATGGCATCGGTACATGACCTGCACTCGGTCCGTCACGCGGAGACGCTTGCTCTCAATGCCGTTGTGCTGGGGCCAGTGAGGCCAACCCGGACGCATCCCGAGGCCACTGCCATCGGGTGGGACGGATTCGTCGCCCTGCGTCAGCACAGCAGTCTGCCCATTTATGCGCTCGGCGGACTGGCGCCCGAGGATGTGAGCTGTGCCAGGCATCACGGGGCGCAGGGTGTCGCAGGAATTCGGTGCTTCGCCTGGGAAAACTGCCCTTGAGCAGGCGCAGAATCCCTCCGTGCCGTCGAATGGGTTAGGCTGAAGGCCTTCATTGAACGCGTCAGGAGATTGCCATGCGCAAGGGCTTTCGTGGACTCTGCGGAATCGTGTTTGGTCTGAGCGGCCTTGGCTTCGTGGGAGATGCCTCAGCGCGTAATTACGACCAACAGGCGGCCGAAGCCTCCGGCGCGCAACTGGATGCAGTGACTGTGTTCATTGACGCCGACTGGGGCGGGCGCGAGGACGGCGCGGCACGCGAAATTACCCGCGCGCACAAGGCGTTCGCGCAACGGGGTTATCGATTGATCAGCGTTGAAACCTATACCGAAAACGGTGATCTGGAAGGTTTCTTTGTGAGTTACGTCAAGCATTGAGGATGTGGGGTATTGCCTTTGCTCTTCAGGGGGGGGGTACATTGCCGCAATCACCACATGGAGATAGTGAATGTTGATTCGAATGCTTGCGGTATTTGTTCTGGGTACGGTGGTTTCATTGAGAGTGAGTGCCATGGAGGTGAATGCTTGGCCTTGCAATGGATGTACGGAAACGCAATTGCAAAGTGCGGCGGCAA
>Ga0075163_10011451_pt1 | contig 11557 bp, 16 predicted proteins | sample JI1023141ADNA_FD_71478 | JGI IMG/M metagenome (GOLD analysis project Ga0075163, IMG submission 71478) | Wastewater effluent complex algal communities from Wisconsin, to seasonally profile nutrient transformation and Carbon sequestration -... | ecosystem: Engineered > WWTP > Effluent > Algae... | reverse complement strand
AGCAGCAGGTTGTTGGCCGGCATGGCGTGCCGAGCCGCCAGCCGCAGCCCGGCGTCGGCGGCGACCTGCTCCACGTCTTCGCGCCGCCGGATGCCCCAGGCCGGGTTGCGTGCCCGCAGGCTCTGGTCAAACGCCAGGTTGCCTTCGGCTGTGGGCACATCGGCCTCGAGGTACGGCCCGTAGGTCACCAGCACACCATCGGCAGCCAGGTGCCGCGCGCTGCCCTGCATCAGTGCCGTGCAGGTGGACCAGGGGGAAATGTGCAGCATGTTGGCGCAGTACACCAGGTCGAACAGCGTGGGCTGCAGCAACCACCCCGGGGCCATCACGTCCAGTTGCACCGGGGGGTGCACATTGGCCAGACCCTGACCAGTGGTGTGGGCCGCGATGCTGCCCAGCGCACGGGCGTCGGTATCGCTGGGTTGCCAGGTCCACTGCGGCAGATGGGTGGCAAACCAGGCCACATGCTGGCCGGTGCCGGAGGCGATCTCCAGCGCGTGGCCCTGTGCGGGAAGTGCCTGGCGCAGCACGTCGAGGATGGGGTGTTTGTTGCGCTCGGCGGCGGTGCTGAAGTCGGCTGGGGGCATGGCGGGTGGGGCAAGAAAAGTGATGGGCTGATTGTCACGCTTGTGCCGTGCGCTGGCCCGCTCATGCGTTGCTACAGTCTCGGGTGATCTACCGCCCCCAGCACAGCATGTTTATCCACATCACCGGAGCGTCCGGTTCCGGCACATCCACACTGGGCGCAGCCCTGGCGGCCGAGCTGGGCTGTTCATTGCTGGAGGCCGATGACTTCTTGTGGCTGCCAACGGAGCCACCGTACCAGACCCTGCGTCCAGTGGATGAGCGGCGCAGTCTGCTGCTGGCTGCGCTGGAGTGTTCCGGTAGCGCGGTGGTGTCCGGCTCCGTCAGCGGCTGGGGTGTGGAGATCGAAGATATTTTCGATGGCATCGTGTTTTTGTATCTGGACACGGCACTGCGGCTGGAGCGCCTGTATGCCCGTGAGGTTCAGCGTTTTGGTCGGGCTAATCCCGCATTCCTCACCTGGGCCGCGCAGTACGACGAAGGCCCGCCCGAAGGCCGCAGCCTGGCGCGGCAAAAGGCCTGGCTTGCCGCCCGCAAATGCCCGGTGCTGGTATTGGAGGGTGACCTCTCCACGGCAGAGCGGATTGCGCGGCTTCTCCCGTGGTGGGCGGGTGTTGGGCCGCACCGCTGATCTGCGTGCGCCTCACAAAATGATGTTGTTCTTCGGCCGCAGCAGCGGCGGCAGGTCGGTGTCGCCCAGCATCTCGCGCAGCTCCACCTCGATCATGCGGTTGATCTGCGCCATGGGCACGTCATTGGCGCCACCTTCAAACGGGTTTTCGGTGCTGGCGCCTACTTGCTCCAGTGTGGTGTACATCCATGACACCATCACGCTGAACGGCACCACCAGCCACACCATGTAGCCTTTCATCCACAGCGGCGCGAGGGTGTTGAGTGAATCAAATTCTTTCAGCAAACCAAACGGCAGCAGCACACAAAAAAAACGGATGAAGAAGCTGTTGATGATGGCGTACTGGCGCGGGTACGGGAAGTTCTTGATGCGCTCACTGCGGCCTTGGTGGTCCAGCAGTTCCTTGAGGCCTTTTTCCATCTCGATGAAGAAGTTGATGGCGATGTCACCGCCCTGGAACAGCTCCTTGATCGCCCGGCTCTGGTTGGCCATCAGCTGTGTGGCCTTGTTGCGCGACGTGAGCAGGGCGCGTATTTCATCGGCCCCGATGTAGCGGGCCAACTCGGTCTCCAGCGCAGTTTCTTTCTCGGGCACGCAGTAGGTGCGCTGGTACTCGGCATTGGTGCGCCCGTGGGTGCTTTCCCACGCGCGCGGGCGGCGCATCTGGTACCGCAGCGCCGTCACCCAGGCGATGTGGCGGTTCACCAGCTGCCTTGTGGTGGTTTCGGTTTTGACATAGTCGCGGCTCATCAGCGCCCAGGCTTTGCTGGCGCTCAGGATGGACGTCCAGATCTGCTGCGCCTCCACGGTGCGTGTGTAGGTTTGCGTGTTCTTGAAGCTCACGATAAATGCCGTTGCCGTGCCGATCAGGGCCACCACCGTCCAGGGGACGGTGAGCCAGCGCCAGCCCGCCAGTTGGTACAGGCACACCGGCACGGCCGCCAGCACCAGCAGGACATAAATCTCCCGCCGGGTCCAGACCAGAAATTCGGACAGGCGGTATGACTTGCCGACGTTCACACGCTGGCCACTTTCGCAGCTTTGGCTTTTTGGGCCTTTGCAAACCATGCATCAAACCCCACCGCACCCAGGTGTGGGTTGGCGCCGGGTGTCAACGAATCGTTGGTCAGCGGCGCGCCGAAGTAAGGGGCGTTGGCGTCTGCCACCACCGTGCGTGTGTCGCCCAGCGCGTCCAGGTAACGTGTCACCAGAGCAGCCAGGCCCACCCGCTCCGGTCCGGCGATTTCGCGCATGCCGTTCAAGGGGGCTGCCAGCGTGGCGTCGGCCATGGCTGCGGCCACATCGGCAGATGCAATGGGCTGTACGTCGGCAGATGACAGGGTGACGGTCGCGCCGTCTGCGCCGGTTTGCGCGATGCCGTCGAGGAATTCAAAGAACTGCGTCGCCCGCACGATGGTGTACGGAATACCCGACGCCTTGATCAGTGCCTCTTGTGCCACCTTGGCGCGGAAGTAACCGTTGCCCGGCAGGCGCTCAATGCCCACCACCGACAACGCCACATGGTGCTGCACACCGGCCACTGCTTCAGCCGCCAGCAGGTTGCGGCCCGATGTCTCAAAAAATTCCAGCACGGCTTTGTCTTCAAACGAAGGCGAGTTGGCCACGTCCACGACCACCTGGGCGCCAGCCAGTGCTTCGGCCAGGCCTTCGCCTGTGAGGGTGTTGACGCCCGAGCGCGGCGAAGCTGCCACCACCGTGTGGCCACGTGTTTGCAGGAGTGTGACGAGCTGGGTACCGATCAGGCCGGTGCCGCCGATAACGACGATTTTCATGAAAGTCTTTCTTGCCCTGAACGGGCTGGTGTGAATTTGATGCTTGATCGTAGGTGTGAAACAATTCGGCTGAAATGACTGATACCCCTGAATTACTGCCAAAACGCCAGAAGGCCAAACGTGTGTTGTTTGTTGCGTTCCCCGATGTCGGCCTGCTCGACCTCACGGGCGCGCAGACCGTGTTCTGGGCCGCCACCAAAGCCATGGAGGCGCGCGGGCTCAAGGGCTACGAGCGCTGCACCGCCAGCATGGCGGGTGGCCTGGTGCGCAGTGCCGAAGGGCTGGAGCTGATGACCGCACCACTGGCCGACTACCGCGCCGCGTCGGTGGACACCCTCATCGTCCCGGGCTCGCCACACATGGCGTCGGTGCTCGACAACTCGACAAACCTCGTGCAGTGGTTGCGGCGTGTATCCGGCCGCACGCGCCGCACCACGTCGGTGTGCAGCGGGGCCTTTTTGCTGGCTGCCGCCGGCCTGCTGGACGGCAAACGCGCCACCACCCACTGGCTGATGTTTGACATGATGAATCAGCGCTTCCCGTTGGTGCAGATCGACCGAGACGCCATCTTTGTGCAGCAGGGTGCGGTGTGGACGTCTGCGGGTGTGACAGCAGGCATCGACCTGGCGCTGGCACTGGTCGAAGCCGACTGCGGCCACGAAGTGGCGATGGAGGTGGCGCGTGAACTGGTCGTGTTTTTGAAGCGGCCCGGCGGGCAGTCACAGTTCAGCGAACTGTTGCAGGCGCAGACCGATGACACTGCCACTTTCGACACCCTGAACCTGTGGATTGCGGCCCACCTGAGCCACCCTAACCTCACGGTCGAAACCCTGGCCGAGCAGGCGCACATGAGTCCGCGCAACTTTGCCCGGGTCTACAAAGAGAAAACAGGCCGTACACCCGCCAAAGCGGTGGAGGTGTTTCGGCTGGAAGCGGCCCGGCGTCTGCTGGAGGACTCGACCCGCAACATCGACCAGATCGCGGTGTCCTGTGGTTTTGGTGACGAGGAGCGGATGCGGATCACCTTCCAGCGCAACCTGGGTGTGGCGCCACGGGATTACCGCAGGCGGTTTGCTGCGTCAGGCAGGCCCGCTTAAAACGACGACCCCGGCTCTTCCAAAAACACCAGCTCGGCCACGGTGCAAGGGCGGCCCAAAATGTCGTTGCGGTGCGGGTAGCGGCCAAAGCGTTCGATGATGGCTTTGTGCTTCAACTCGAAGTCGTGGTTGTTCTCCAGCCCGGGTTGGTTAAAAAGTTTTACGGCCTGTTCGTGGATGGGCAGCGACTCGCTGTGCATGTAGGGCATGTAGGCAAAGGCGCGTTGTTGGGTGTCCAACGCGTGGTCATGCCCACCAGCCACCAGCTCTTGCGCCAGCGCCAAGGCCAGCGCGTCTTGCGCAAATGCGCGCGGTGTATCGCGGAAGATATTGCGCGAGAACTGGTCCAGCACCAGGATCTCCGCCAACCGCCCCTGTGCCGTCGTGCGCCAGCCAAACAGTTCACAGCGTGCGGCAGCTTCCAGCGTGTCGCCAAAGCGCGCGCGGATGCTGTCGTCCAGCGCCGTGTCTTTGGTGAAGTGCTGCTGGTCGGTCAGCTCGATGAACCAGAAATGGAGGATGTCGTTGGCGTGCATGGCCGACAGAATAGCCCAACACCATAATGGCTGCGGCCCATTTGGCCGGTGACACAGGCAGCTCCATGAACGACCCGCATTTCTATCCCATAGGTACACCCGGCCAGGCCTGGGGCGAGGCAGAGCTGGCGCAGTGGCGATCCCGCCAGGTGCGCCAGCGCAGTTACGCCGACGATGTGCTGACGGCAGTGGAGCGCTTGCGCCGCCACATGGATGTGCAGGTGTATGGCGAAGTGGTCTATGCGGGTGAAAGTTTCCCCCTGGTCGCCCTGCGCAACCCCGGCTGGAGCGCGGTCTTGCCCAGTGTGCTGGTGACTGGTGGTGTACACGGGTACGAGACCAGCGGTGTGCACGGTGCAATGCGTTTTGTGGAGCAGCATGCACAGCGCTACGCAGGCCGCGTGAACCTGCTGGTGGTTCCTTGTGTCAGCCCCTGGGCATACGAACACATCCAGCGCTGGAACTTCGATGCCATCGACCCCAACCGGTCTTTCCGCGAACCCAGCCCGGCGCAGGAGTCTGCGGCCCTGATGCGTCTGATGGCTCCATTACACGGGCAGTTTGTGGCCCACATCGATCTGCACGAAACCACCAACACCGGCGAGTCCGAATACCGCCCCGCAGTGGCCGCACGCGACGGCAAAGTGTTTGTGCCGGGAAGTATTCCCGACGGCTTTTACCTGGTGGACGACACGGAAAATCCGCAGCCGGAATTTCAGCAAGCCATCATCCAGGCGGTAGAGCAAGTCACCCACATCGCTCCTGCAGACGAGAAGAATGAAATCATCGGCTCACCCGTTGTTGCACCGGGCGTGATCCAGTACGCGATGCAGACCTTGGGCTTGTGCCCCAGCGTGAGCGGCGCGCGTTACACCACCACCACCGAGGTCTACCCCGACAGCCCCCGTGCCACACCAGCGCAGTGTGTGGCGGCGCAGGTGGCAGCGGTGTGTGCGGCGGTGGATTTTGTGTGTGGGCTGTGAGGTCTGCGATATGCTGACAGCCACCTTCTAATCCCACTGGCCTTTTTGGAGCTTTCACACATGACCATGAAAAAAGCATTCGCCCTTGCTGTTGCCGCCGTGGCAGTCAGCCTGACTTTCACCCAGGCCGCGCAGGCTGGCCCGCGCCTCGACAAGATCATGGAGTCCAAAGTGATCCGTGTGGGCACCCCTGGCGACTACCGCCCGTTTGCCATCAAGACCGACACCGGTTTTTCCGGCCACGACATCGACCTGATCGAAACCATGGCCAAGGAGCTGGGTGTGAAGGTGGAATATGTGCAGACCTCGTGGCCCAACCTGATGAAAGACCTGCAGTCCAACCAGTTCGACGTGGCTGTGGGTGGCATCACCCGCAACGTGAACCGCATCCGTATGGTGGAGATGCTGCCGGGCTATGCACCGTTTTGGCAAAGTGGCGCTGGTGCGCTCGGCAGACAAAGCCAAGTTCACCACCGCTGATTCGCTGAACCAGGCCAGCGTGCGTGTCATCAAAAACCCCGGTGGCACCAACGAAGCCTATGTGCTGGCCAACCTGAAGGCCGCGCAAGTCGCCACACATGACAAGAACGCCGAGATCCCCGCGCTCATCGCCGACGGCAAAGGCGACGTGATGATCACCGAAACCTACGAAGCCCTGCACTACGCCAAGGCCGACCCGCGCCTGCACGCCGCGTTCATCAACACACCACTGACACCCGTGAACACCCTGGGCTTTATGCTCCCCACGGACGACGCAGACTATGTGCGGGTGATGGACTTTGTGTGGGGCTTGGTGGACAGCCGCGGCGCAGTCAAACAGGCTGCTGACAAATGGCTGAAGTAGAGACTTAAACAACCATAGAGATGACCCGGTAAACATGCCGGCTTCTCAAACCCGTTCGCCCTGAGCCTGTCGAAGGGCCCTTCGACAGGCTCAGGGCGAACGGTAAAAACTTCGGCTGGTTGATGTGGGCCAAAGTGACAAGTCACTGCGGATTCTTCAGCCCGGAATCTCCGCCTCAATCAGCAGCGCCAGGAGTTGCAATGACTCCTGCCATCCGAGGTAACACATCTCGGTCGGAATCACGGCCGGAATCCCCTCCTGCACAGCAGTCACCTCGGTGCCCACCAACACAGGTTTGAAGGTGATGGTGGTGCGCATTTCGCCCGGCAGGTTCGGGTCGTCAAAACGGTCGGTGTGCACGATACGTTCACCCGGCACCAGCTCCAGATACTCACCGCCAAATGCATGCGACTGGCCATTGCTGAAGTTGGTGAACTGCATGCGGTAGCTGCCGCCTACGCGTGCGTCCATGCTCAACACCCGGCCCGTGAAGCCGTGGGGCGGCAACCACTTGCCCATCGCGTCGGGGTCCAGAAACGCGCGGTACACACGCTCGGGCGGGGCGCGAAGAACGCGGTGCAGGGTGACGGTGCCTGTGGTGGGTGGGTTGGTGTTTGTTGGCATGGTGTGGCTCCATTGGATGGGGAGAGCAGTATCCGTGAAGTGCACCCGACTGAGAACCCGCGAAGTCCCCTTTTGCCAGCACCTACTTGGGCTCGCCCTTGGGTTACGGCACCGGTGGTGTGGCCTGGATAAACGCGTCCACATCGTCCAGCACAGGCGCAATCCAGCGCAGTGGCCACGCAAACGCGCCTACCAGGCTGGTGTGGCTGGCCTTGGGGTACAGCTTCAGCGTCACCGGCACCCCAGCGGCTTGCAGCTTGTCGGCCATCTGCTGCGTGCTTCGTTCACGGCTGACCAGTTTGTCGTCCATGGGGGCCGCCAAAAAGGTGCGGGGTGCACCTGCCTGGGTAAAGCCAATCGGCTGGGCGTTGGGCGGGTAGTTGGGGTGGAAGAACACCGGTTGTGCGTCGGGGTTGTCGGTGGGCAAAAAGTCATACGGCCCGGCCAGGCCGATCCAGCCCGCCAATTCGCGTGGCGTGTGGTTGGCAGCGGCCAGCCAGCGCGGGTCCAGCGCCAGCATCGCCGCGTTGTAGCCGCCTGCGCTGTGGCCCATCACAAACACCCGCTTCGGGTCACCGCCCAGTTGTGCCGCATGGTCCAGGCCATAACTCAGCGCCAGCGCGCTGTCGAGCAGAAAGTCGGGGTAACGCACCTCGGGGTACAGCCGGTAGTCCGCCACGAGCACCAGAACCCCGCGCGACGCCAGCGCCTCGCCCACAAACAGGTAGTCGGCCTTTTCACCGAAGTTCCACGAGCCACCGTAAAAGAACACCACCACCGGCCAGCCCGCAGCGGGTGCGGCCAACTTGGGTTTGTAGATGTCCAGCCGCTGCCGCGGCAACGTGCCGTAGGCCACGTCTTTCTGCACCGATTCGCTGCTTTGGGGGGTAAGGGTGTTGAGTGTGCCGACGGCAGAGCATCCGCTCAGCCATGCCACCAGCGCCAGCACAGTGGCCGCCTTGATGGCCTCGCGGGGCCAGGATTTTGGGGATGGTCTCAATCGCGCCTCCGGGTGGTGAACCGGGCTGCCGCAGCCCGTAATGGCGCGGAGTAAACCGCGCCAGCCAGCGGGATTATTGGCAGGGCGCAGCCGTGTGTGCTGTCAGATGTGACGCCGCGGCGGTGCGGGCTTCACCCGCGTCATGCCCCGCGTCGTGCCCCGCTTCATGCGTGTGTTGCTGCGGCCACCAACTGCACGCCGTAGCTCGTGCTGCCCTCAGCCCATGCCAGCAGCCGGTCGATGTTGGGGTGTTTGCCAGGAAAGGACAGCGCATCCGCCGTGTGTTCGGCATACCACTCCAGCCCCAGGCTGGCCGCAGCGGGCGTGATGCTGCCGCCGTACAAAGCCGCCAGCGCGGCATACACCGCCACCGAGCCAACCTGGCCGGGTTTGTTCTCGATGGTGGCAATGGCCTTTCCATCCGCGTCAAGCAATTGCAGGGCGGCGATGTGGGTGGTGGCGGGGAGTTGTTTCAGGCGGGCTGAGAAGTTCATAAGACGATGTTTTGGGATGAAATGGGCCGCTAGCGCAGGATGCGCGGGTGGTGGATGCTATCAAAAATAGAGTATTTTGACTTCAATCGAGCCTCAAGCCTGCCACACCCCAAACCCCGCCGAGCGCAGGTCAATGCCGATCTCGATCTCCCGGTCCACCGCCTCTTCATACGCCATGGGGTTGAAACCCTCGTACAGGTCGGGCAGAAGGCGCAGCCCGTACTGCAGCACAAACCGGTTCGCCTGGATGCCCGCTTTGTGTTTGTCGAACCGCACGTCCGGGTTCAGCCCCGTCATGCCCACGTACACGCAAGGTTTGCCGTCCACATAACCCGGGTTGTTCTTGCGAAAGCGTGGCTCGTACAACACGTCTTTGGATAGTTCGACCACGTAGACGTGGTGGTGTTTGCGGCGGGGCATGGGGTTATGAGCGGGCAAAGTGTGCCGCTAGTGCACGCAGGATGGAACAAGCGGCTACCAAAGCCGTCGCAAATGTTATTGAGATTCGTCTAGCAGCGAATGCACTGCAGCAAGCAACACGGGCAGTGCGTTCTGGGTGATGTTCCACACCGTGCTCACGTTGACAGTGGCGTAGCCGTGGATCAGCTGGTTGCGGAACGCCACGATCTGCGACAGGTCTGGAATACGCGACGCCATGAACGCATCCACCTTGGCCAGTTGGCCGAGCGCTTCGCCGATGATTTCAAACTTTCGCTCTACCGCCGCCTGCGCCATCGCGTTGCCTGCATAGGCTGCGGCATCCATCCCTGCGGTGAACTGTTGAATCGCCAAAACCGACTCACGCACATCCCACAAAAAGGCGCGCGGGTCACGCTGCATACACGGCTTCGCGGTTGCGGTTGATGCTGGTCAGCACGTAGGGGTTGCGCACTGCGCCGGGCTCCACCAAGTCCACTCCACGACCTAGCAAGCTTTCCAGCGCCGCTTTGGCTCCAAACAGGGAGTCCAGTCCGGGCTGCACATCGGGCGCAAATTCCACCAAAAAATCTGCGTCGCTGTGTTCCGGATCAAAGTCGTCCGCCCGCGCCGCCGAGCCAAATACCTCCAGCCGCCGAATGCCGTAGTGCTGGCAGATGGCGGCAATGCCGGAGCGGTGTTGAGCGATGGCGGGGTGCATGGCGATAAGTTTACCGTCGGCGCGAGATTACAAGAGAAACTGGTAGTTCGCGCCCATGAAACGTGCGCTTTTAGCTGCTAAAAAGATAGCAATCACTGCTCTGCAATCACATCCACAAAAACCAGTGGCACAGTGCCCGTGTTGACCAGGCCATGCGCTTCGTTTTTGCGCACGATGGTCACATCACCGGCCTTGACCGGGTAGTCCTTGCCGTCCTTGTCGCGGAACGTGCCGGTGCCCGACACGATGATGTAGGTGTCTTCGTTGGTGGTGTGCTTGTGGTAACCAATGGAGTCGCCGGGCTGCAGCGTGAGCCAGCTGATTTCCTTGATGGCCTGGTCTTTGGTGGGCTGGTCGCGGGTGAAGGCGTATTCACCCGACAGCGTGCCTTTGCCCCCGCCAGCTTCCTTTTTGTCCACCTTGGTCAATGTTTCTTTGGGGTACACCTCGGCCTGCACGGCCGTGGCGGTCAACAGAGAGAAAGCGGCAGCCAGTGCCAGTGCGCGGGAAATCTGCATAAAAGTCCTTGTGGGTGATGTTGTGTGTTGAGGCTTGGCAGAGTCAGCCATGTATTCAGCTTGCGAGAGGCCACAAGCCAAAGCGATGCTAAATGGGTGACTTCGCAAAGCGCCATCACGCTTACCCGCACGCTGCGCGCGGGGGGGGGCTTCGTGGCCTTGGCGGCCCTGTCACTGCTGATTTCTAAAGTAAATTAGCATCTTGCGCTTGGCGGCCTCAATTCAGAAGTGCAACACCCTCCAGAATTGAGACCCCATGACCCCGAACCCCTACAGCCAATTGAGTGAACAAGAGCGCTACGCGATAGCGCTGGGCCTGCAACAAGGAATGAGCCTTCGGGCGCTGGCACGGGCCTTGGGCCGAAGTCCATCGACCATCAGCCGGGAATGCCAGCGCAATGGCGGCCCCAAGGGCTACGTCTCGTGCTTTGCCCAGCAGCGCTGTGAAAGGCGCAGACGTTTTGCGCGCCCCACGCCCAAACTCCACCGTGACGGTGCATTGTTCGCCTCTGTGCGCTCCTATCTGCTCCAATGGTGGTCGCCCCAGCAAATCGCTTGCGAGCTGCGCCACCTGCACCCCCAGAACAACCGCCTTCACGTGTCCCACGAGACGATCTACACCTGCATCTATGCCCAGCCACGGGGTGAGCTTAAAAAAGAGCTACTCGCCTGCTTGCGCATGGGGCGCGCTACACGCAGACCTCGCTCGGGTGGCCATGATCGCCGCAGTGACGTCGCCGAGATGCTGAGCATCCATGTGCGACCACCCGAGGTAGAAGATCGCCAGCTTCCTGGCCACTGGGAAGGTGATCTGATCAAGGGCCAAGCCAATGCCAGTGCGATTGGCACGCTGGTGGAGCGCACCACCCGGCTGGTGCTGCTGGTCAAGCTCCCTCACCCCCATCCCGCCACGGCGGCCCATGTGCTACAGGCCTTCAGTGACAAGCTCAATGCCATCGCCAGTCCCATGCGTGAGAGCCTGACGTATGACCGGGGCAGTGAGATGGCCAGGCACCAAGAGCTCAGCCAGAGCACGGGAATGAAGGTGTACTTCTGTGATCCCCATAGCCCTTGGCAGCGCGGCAGCAATGAGAACACCAATGGGCTACTGCGCCAATACTTCCCCAAGGGCACAGACCTCTCGGGCTACAGCCAGGAGCAGCTTGATGCGGTGGCCGATCAGCTCAATGGTCGCCCCAGAATGACGCTGGGCTGGCGCAAGCCCATTGAGGTCTATGCTGAGCACCTCGCTCGCCTTACCCACCAACCTGATTCATTTCACTGACTCTGTTGCACTTGGGGTTGAAACCGCCC
>Ga0075163_10011450_pt1 | contig 11557 bp, 15 predicted proteins | sample JI1023141ADNA_FD_71478 | JGI IMG/M metagenome (GOLD analysis project Ga0075163, IMG submission 71478) | Wastewater effluent complex algal communities from Wisconsin, to seasonally profile nutrient transformation and Carbon sequestration -... | ecosystem: Engineered > WWTP > Effluent > Algae... | reverse complement strand
CTCGCTGGGCGGCGTCATGCGGCGCGTTGCGCGCTCGGCGCCGTTTTTTCATAGGCGCTCGCACTAGGCGCGCCGCCCGCGCTGCCAGCGCGGCAGCTCGAACGACGCCTCTTCGCCCTCTGCGGCCCGATCGATACTTTTGCGCTGTAGCGGCCATTCACGGCCTCCAGGCTCAAAGGACGAAGGCTCTCCAGTAGTAGGCTTTTCGGGATGCATGTAGTCGCGCCAAATTGGCGGCAGCTCGGTCCACACATAGTCATTATAGTATACGCCGTCGTCGCCATCGTCGTTGTCCTCATCGTCGTCGCCGCTATCGTAGCGGTGATGAATCATCCGGTCGACGGGCCCGTCGATGTCGTAATCCTCGCCGTCCGCCTCATCGCTTCCCAGACCCTCGTAACCGGTATATCCGTCGACAATGACGCTGTAATCGTCGTCATCATCGGACGCGCCGCTGTAGTCATCGTCGCCGCCGCGTATCTGTGAGGCGGCGGCGACGGCTGCGACAGCCACGATGGCGACGGCAACAACAGCGACGACGAGCAGGGCACGCCGCGTGCGCATCTGCATTGATGCGCGTCTCTTGCCGTTTTATTTTTCACGTGCACGTGGCGCAGAGCGGCGCGAAAGTGTGCGCGCACGATTTTTGCGCGCAAAGAGACGCGGCGCGCGCGCGCAAAATGCAGCGCGACGCGACGCCGGCGCCGTTTTGGCAGCCCGTCTATGACGGCGGCTGGAGCTGCGTCTCGTGGATCACATTCTACCTCTTTATCGCGCTGATTGGGCAGCGCGCGCCCGACGACCGGCTGTGGGCGCGCGACGGCGTGCACGGCCCCACGCTGCGGCGCCCCGTCGGCGTGCCGCGCGCGCTGCGGCCGGGCGTGTTTGCGGCCGTTGCCGCGCTGTTTGGAGGCGCCGCGTTCATGGTGCATCGCAACGGCGGCTGGGAGGTGCATGCGGCGGCGCTCTCTGTCGGCGTCGCGACGGCGTGCTGCGACGCGCTCGCCGTCTGGCTCTTCCAGGGCTACCTGTGGCTGCGCCTCGGCGTGTTTATGCGCTTTGCGACGCTGGCGCTCGCCATCTCGACGATGGCGCTCTACTCGCTCGGCGCGAGCCACAACGCTGCGTGGCTCGCCGTGCCCGAGTTTCTGTGGACGCTCTACACCATGTTTGACGCCATCTTCATTCTCGTCTACAACCGCTCGAACCCGCTCGTTCCGAACGAGGTGGCCGCCATTGAGCGTGAACTGACGGCGCCGCCGTCCGACGCGGCGCGGCCGCTCGCGCGCGACTAGGCGCGCGCGCAATAAATGCACCGTTTTCGACGCGCGAGACACGCCGAAATGGCTAGCGACGGCGAGTTTGTCGAGTTTGACGCGGCGCGCAACATGTTTTTTCCGCCGCAGCCCGCGTTTGCAGTGTTGAGCACGTGCGAGGGCGCGCGCGTAAAGCACGACGCCACGCTTGCCATCAACGTGCACGGGCCGGCGGCATCAAAAGATCTCGTTTTTTGGATCGGGTTGCAGCGCGTGACTGCGCTGCGCGACTTCTATCGCCTCCAGTGCGCGCAGACTATCCGCGAGAATCTTGCCAACCGCGAAGCGTTTCTTATCGAGATGGGCACCAAAAAGGGACGCTATCGTCTCATGGACAGCCACGCCGACGAGCACTCGCCGCTCGTGACCACGCTCGCGTGGAGCGAGCTGGCGGAACGCGTCAATAGCCGCGAGTGGCGCGTGCGCTGCGACGGCTATTGGCTGGAGATTGACAAGGAGCCGTACACGGATGCACAGCCGCGCGGCGCCTCTGCCAACACAGAAACGCTCTTTGGCAGCGCGGTGGAGTGCCATCTTGCGCGAATGGCAGCGGCGGCGCGCTCCGGGCACTTTTCGTACACGATCGAGGGCGCGCAGGCGCTCGACGACGCGGCACGCCAGCGCCTCTCGATGGCGCTCGGCGTCGCCGTTGGCGCCGACGGGACGGTGCGCTGGCTGTAGAAACGCGCACAATGAATGCGCAGACACGCTGTTTTGTGCGCCGAGAGATGGCCGCGCCGCCGGCAAAGCGCGCGCGCACGGCGGCGCCGCCGCCGCCGCCGTTTGTCGGCAATGCGCAGGTGCGCACCGCCGCCGACGCGTGGCTCGCCGCGTGGACGCCCGGCGCGCGTCCGCTGCTGCTCTCGGGGCCGAGCGGCGTCGGAAAATCAATGCTGGCGCGCCTCGTCGCTGAGAAGGGCGGCTACGCCGTGGCGTCGGTGAGCGCCGGCGCTGCGCTCGGCGCGCAGGCGCTCACGGCGGCGTGCGGTGTCGCGCACGGGCCGACAGCGCGCGCCGGCACGCTCGACGCGTTCTTTGGCGCGCGCCGCACGCTGCTCGTCATCGAGGACGTCGACGCCGTGCAGCGCGCCGCCGACGCCGTCGACGCGGCGCGCGCCGCATCGCTGCAGCGGCCCGTGATCATGACTGCCGGCGCGTCGCTGGCGGCCGGCGACGCGAAAATGCGCACGCTCGCTAGCGCGTGCACGGATCTGCGCCTCGCGCGCCCGCCGAGCGCGCAGGTCGACGAGATGCTGCGCGCCGTCGTGGCGCAGGAGCGCCTCACTGTCGCGCCTGTCGTGCTCGCGGCGGCGGCAGCGTGCGGCGACGTGCGCCAGGCGCTTGAGCGCGTGCGCAGCGGCTCTGGCGCGGTCGACGAGCGCCTCGAGGGCGCGCGCGCCGCGCTGCCGCGTCTCCTGGAGTTCTCGGTTGCGCGAATGTGCTCGCTGGCGCGCCGACTCGAGGCGCGCGCCGTCGACGCATTCATGGTCGACGCCTACGTGCACGAGTACTATGCCGCCGTCGCGCAGCAGCGGTGGCGCGCCGGCTCGCGCGACGAGGCCGAGGCGTTGGCGCGCGCCGCCGACGCGCTCTCGGCGGCCGACACGGTCGGCGCGACGGCGCTCGCCGAAGCGAACTTTGGCGGCGCCGACGCGCTCGCGGGCGTGCTCGTCGCGACGGCAGCGTTCGAGATGATGGGGCGCCTGCCGTCGCGCCTCGACTTTCCGCGGCTGCCTGGGCACGTGTCGGCGCTCGCGAAGCGGCGGCGCTCGCGGGTGCGCACGCTCGTCGTCGACGGCACCGCGGCGCTCTTTTGCGCGCGCATGCTCGCGGCGCTCGAGCGCAAGGACATTGGCGCGGCGCTCGACGCGCTCGACGCGTGTCAGCTCGCGCGCGCCGACGTCGAGACGGCGTTCGAGTGCGCGCGCGGCCTCGGTTCGCAGCTGCGCGACTTTGCGAGCATTCCGGCGGTGACGCGCAGCGCCCTAACGCGCGCCTGCACGGAGCGCGCCGGCGAGATCAAGCAGCGGCGCGGCGCCAAGGGCGCGCTTGCACGCGCAGGTGCAGGCGCGCCCGTGGACGCGGACGAGGGCGCCGCTGCCGATGAAACGGAATGATTGCATTTCAGTGCGTCTCTACGCTGCGCCTCACCAGTTCGCACGCGAGCGCGCGCATCGAGTCGTCGAGCAGGTCGGCGACGCTGACGTGCGGAAGCTGCGGCGCCTCGTAGCCGGCACGCGTGTCGGCCGCCTGAAACATGTGCACGCAGAGAGACGATGCATCGGGGAACGAGATGCGCGGCGCCGAGCAGACGACGCGCTGCGCCGAGCCGGGCCGCGCGAGAACGCTCACAGACTCGCGCACGCGCGCGACAAGACCGTCGAGCTGTGCGAGCAAGCCGTGCACCTCGCTGAACGAGAGCGCGTGCGGCTCGTTTGCGCGCTCCGAGGCGAGCACGGCTGGGTCGACCGACGAGCTCGCGATTTCGACGCCAAAGCGCTCGAGCGCGGCCTCGACAACGCCCTCGGCGAAGCGCGCGAGCAGCCGCGGCGTCGAGCACGCGAGCGCGCACTCCTCGACGCTGACGCCGAGGCCCGGCGGCGCGAGCGGCTTGAGCGTGCGCGCCGCGCCGCGCGGCGGCAGCGCGGCCACAACCGCGTTTTCGTCGGTGACCTCGAAGCAGTGCCAAACAATGCCGGGGCGCGCGCGCGGGCTCATGCGGCGCAGTGTTTTCGTTTTCAAATTGAGGTGCGCGCCATCTTTTTCTAGCCGAGAGAGTGCGCACGCACGCCATGGCGCCGTTGCCGATTGTGCCGACGCTCGAGCTGGCGGCGCCCGCGTACGCCAACGAGCTGCTGCGCGAGGCGCTCGTGGAGGCGGGCGCCGCGCACAACTTTGCTGTCACGGAGCACCACCACCTGCGGACGACGCCGACGCTGTTCGCCGCCACGACCTCGTTTGTGCAGAGCGTCGAGGCGTCGACGCTCGCCGCCACGATCGACATGCTTGTCGCCGCAGTCACGGCGCAAATGCAGCACGAGAACACGACGTCGCGCTGCGCGCACATCCTCGAGTCGCGTGCCACAGTTGGCGCGCGCACCGACGGCGAGCGTGCAATCTACACGGCGTCGTTCGACTACTCTGTCGCGTACGTGTTGCGCAAAACGGCGGCAGATGGCACGCCGTACGCGTACGACGAGAGTGATGCGTTTATCGCACAACAAATCGAAGAGGCAATCGAGGGACGCCTTGGCTCGATTGTGCGCCTGCGCAGCGACGGGCCGACGTTCTCGTCCGCCGGTTCGATCGGGTCGAGCTTGTTTTTTGTGCACCCGCTCACTGTGCGCGCCGATCTTGAGCGCGCGGTCGTCGAGCGCGCGGCGGCGATTCGCGAGGGCTGCGCGCGTCACGGCGCCCCGGCGACAATGTATCGCGCCACGCGTCGCGACGACTTTGCGTGGACGGTCGACGCGGTTGCCATCAAGAGCACCGTGCCACAAATCGGCGGCGCGCCAGCGTGAGCGCACAAAAAACGTTGGAAAGAGGCGCGCGCGCATGAAGATTGCAACCGTGGACGCGGCCGCGCTCGTGCTCTCGAATTCCGAGTCTAGCGCCGCGTGCGCGCGTTTTCGTGCCGCACTTGCGGAGCGCGGCGCCGCGCGCTTTGTGCTGGCGCGAAACGATGATGCGCCAAACTGCGACGCGACCGGCCTGTTTGCGCAGCGCGCCGAGGCCGAGGCGCTCGACGCCGCCGTGCAAATCTGTGCCAAGGCTGTTGTCGCGCACATTGAGAGCGCCGAGACGGCGTCGCATGTGCCATACTATGTTATCGACCTCTGCGTGCTACCGAATGTGCGCGCAGGGGTCGAACGGCCCGTCTACACAGTCGAGGCGGTGTATGCACTTGGCCTTGTCGATCGAAGTGCGCTCGACACGTTCCAGTGCGGAACGATCGTGTATCCACAGTCGGCGCGCGAAATCTGCGAGACCCTCGGACGAGCAATTCAGAATCGCATGCGCGCCGCGCGCATGGCTGGCCGCGGCGCCGTGAGCGGCGAGCCGGGCCAGAGCCGCACGACAACGACGCGCCGCTTCTGGCTGTTTCCCGAGACGCTCGCCGCCGACATTGAGAAGGAGGCGAGTGTGCTCGCCGCGCATCTCGACGCGCTCTGCGCGGCGGAGCGCACCGACATGGTGTGATTCAGCGTCGAAAAGTACGGGCGCGGCTTCGAGTGGCAGTTCTCGGTCGTGGGCGGCGAGCACGGCGTGTGCCTCGAGGATTTGCGCGACGCGTGCTAGCATGCAATACATCACCGTTTCAGAGCGCGTGCGCACGCGCGCACGCACGCGCGCGCTACCAGCCCGCCATGTGCGACGGGTGCCAGCCGTGCGCGACGCCCTCAAAGAAGCGCTTCTGCTTCTTGGAGAGCGGCTTGTTGTGCGGCGGGTTGCGCAGCATCTCGCGCGCCTTGGCCGCCGAAAAGGCGCCGTCGCGGAACTGCGCGACGTGGTCGCAAATCTCGGCGTGCCCGGCCTGCCAGTCGGCCGCCTGGTGCTCCCGCGAGCAGTAGGGCGTGTGGCACGCGCCGCAGCCCACCTCGGCGCCGCCGCGCCGGCAGTGCTCGCACGTTGCACTCGTCGACATTTTGCGCGCGTTTGGCGCGGCGCGGCGCCACCCTTCTAGCACGGCGGCGCCTTGTATCAACCTTCGAGCGCGCGCCGCTTGTGCGCCTCCTTGATCATCGCGAGCGACTCGACGACGCCGACAATCACAACTAGCGTAAAGATCAGGAACGACGAGACGAATGCCAGCAACACAATCAGCCGCACCCACGCGGCGTGTGGTGTGCAATAATCGAGGCCTGTCGACACGGTGGTGAATATCCAGAAGTTGAGGATGTGCTGGTAGACGACCCAGACGCTCGCGCCGGCGCCGCCGACGAGGGGCGCGACGGCGTCATAGACTTCGAGGCCCTCAAAGAAGCGGCCATAGTCTCCGCGCGGAAAGAGGAAAAAGAGGAAGAACAGGTTGGCGACGGCCATCTCGCGCGCCACGTACGTGTCAATGTAGCGCACGAGGCCCGCGAGGCCGCGGCCCTCGCTCTGGCCGTCGTCAAACATGTCGACGATGATGTGCAGCGCCGCGTACGTCAGCCACGCCGCCTCGGCGCCAAACAGCAGCAGCCACAGCCACGGCGCCGCCGCGTATGGCGCGCCAACGAGCGAGAGCGCGCCGAGCGCCGCGACCGTCGTCACGACGACGACGAGCAGGCGCCACGGCACGAGCGCGAGAGCGCTCTCGCGTGGCGGCGCGCGGCGCGGCGCAATCGGCAGCACGAGCGGGCGCATCGGTAGACGATCAGTGAAACACGCGGATACGCACGCGTGCGCGCTCTTTTAGAGACGTGCGGCGCACAAAACGCGCCGCCGACCACAAATTGGCCGCAAATAGACACGCGCGCGCGCATGGAGGCCGCGCGCCTGCTCGAGGCCGCCGCCGCCGCGTCACATTGCGAGATCGACACGCTGCTCGGCGAGGCGCGCGTCATTTTTAACGGCGCCGCAACGCCAACGCTCCTTTTCGATGTGCTCGAGCGCGCTGTGCGCGCGAGCAACGTGCGATTTCTGAAGCGCGTCTGGGCGCTCGTCGAGTGGCGCCACTGGGCGCCGCTGCTCGACCGCCTGCTGCGCGTCGCCATCCAGCGTGCACGGGCGCCCGACGGCGACGCGTGCGACAGACACCAGCGCATCAAGTGCCTGCGCACGCTCCTCTACGCCGTCAAGATGACGCGCGCGCTACCGAGCGACGAGGATCTCGGCATCGGTCGGTCTGTTGTCTGCATGGAGTATCAAGACGATAGCATCGACGCTCCGATACTCTCCAACGGCTTGGTGATAGAGTGGCGCGTGCGCGACGCACCAAACATGTACGTGGCGCCCGACGTGGCGGCTGCGCTCGCAGAGCACTTTTGCGACGAATTTGAGCGCCACGAGACGAGCACAATGACACTGTCGCGCGACGGGCGACCGCCGGCGCTGCCGCCGGCCGAGTTTGCGTTTGGGCCGCCGCCAGAGGACGCGTTTGCGCCGCTGCGGCGCGCGCTCTTTGCGGCGCTCGACACGCGCACGCCCGAGCGCCTCGAGCCGCCCGACGACGTTGCGGCGGCGCGCGCCCTCTTTGCGCCGCTCGCGCCGTTGGCGGCGCGCCGCCTCGCCAACGCGCCCGACGATGCGTGGGGCGCGCCGCTGCGCAACGTGCGCTCGCTCGCAATGGCGCAACTCCTGCTCGCGCACGGCGCCGACGCGGCGTGCGCACTCTCGACGCTGTGCACGTTTATGTGCGCCGAGGCGCCGCAGATTGTGAAAGCTCTGATCGACGCTGGCGCTGCCATTGACGAGGCGGACGGCGACGGGCGCACCGCGGTGCACTGGGCCGCAATGGCACACAGCGGCGAGCGCCTCGCGCTCGAGGTACTGCGCGCGCTCTGGGCGCACGACGCCGCGGCGTGCCGCCGCACGCTTGCGCACCGCAGCAACTATGGCGAGACGCCGCTGCACCACGCCGCCTCGCAAGCGCGCGCCGACGAGCGCGACGAAGACGCCGCGGTCGCACTCGTCGAATTTCTGGTCTCCGAGGGCGCCGACGCGGCGGCGCGCGACCTCAAGGGCAAGACGGCGCGCGACCTCGCCGCAGAGCGCAAGCAAACGCATCTCGTCGCATTTTACGACGGCGCGCGTTGAGCCAAATTTTGCATCGACAACACTCTCGAAAACATGCCCGTATCGCTCCGCGACGCAATTTTCGACTACCTCAAGTCGCACGACACGCGCAACTACGAGGCGCTCTGGATTGATGAGGGCAAGTTCAACGCCGCGCTCAGTGTTCAACTTGGGGCGCGGTCGTCGATTATTGAGCCAGATCTTGCGTGCAAAGGCATTCTCGAGTTTTACGTCGATCCGGACAAGGTGTTTCCGCATGAGGGCGATCATGCCAATGCGCTACGCGCTGCCGCGGCCGCGTGGCGCCTGAGCGCGCACACGATAAACCGTCGCGACAACGCACAACTTGACGCGCTGCGTGCACACGAGCGTACTCTAGCCGCGCTCATTGCTGCGAGCGTCGATCTTTCTGGTATGCTTTTATCAATGGAGGAAGTGATCAAGGAAAGGATGGATCTTTGTCACCATCGCACCGCTATTAAACTGCATCTTGCTGATGGCGCTGAAAAGTGCGGCACGGATTTTGGCATTTGCTGAGCGCACGCGGGCGCGCGGGCGCAAGTAAATGCATCAACTTTGCACAGAAATGACACTTTGGGCCGCCGCTGTGCTCGCGGTCGCGGCGCTGCGCGGCGCGGCGCGCGACGGCGTGGCGCGGCAGGCGGCGCGCCGCGATGCGTCGATTGCGGCGCGCAGCGCGGCGCTTGCGCTGTATTTGCAGTAGCAAACTCTGAGAAATTATCGTTTAGTTACACGGGCGTTGCAACAACGAAGAGATATGCTGTGTATGCCACGAGTGTAATGGCAGCGAACACTAGCGTCGTAGCCTGCCACGGCACGCCACGAAAATACTCGTGAAAATAGAGAAATACGAAACAGAGCGCAATGAGCGTAGGCTCGATAGCGCTTCGCCACGCAACGTCCATGGCAGCGTCTCGCTCGTTGCACAATATTGACATTGTGGCGGTTGCATTTCCGAGATGACAGACACTGGCGATTCGCCGACGCTCTACCACGCGCTCGCGCTCGTCGACTGGGACGCGCGCTTTGCGGCGGCGCGCGCCGACGCCGCGCTCGTCGCAGAGACGCGTGCGGCTGCCGAGTCTCTCGTCGAGAACGGCTATGCGGTCGTGCGCAACGTTGTCGAGCGCTCGCTCTGCGAGTGGTCGCTCGCCGAGTTCTGGCGCTGCACCGAGGCGGCGTCGGGCGGCCGCCTGCGGCGGCCCGCGTCGCCCGCCGATCTCGTCGGCGTCGAGGGCGACTGGTGGCTGCCAAACACGCGCGGCATCCTCGAGGTCGGCGCGTGCGCGCACCTGCCGTCAACGCTCGCCGTGCGCATGCACCCGCGCGTCGCCGCCGTATTCGCGCTGCTGCACGGCGTCGACGGCGGTCTCGTCTCGTCGGCCGACCGCATCACGTACGTCCATCCGCCAGAGTGGATGGAGCGCGTACCACGCGCCCGCCCGCTGGACGGTGCGCCAGGGCACGACGGCACGTCTATTGCGCGCGTCGACGAGGCTGCGTGGCTGCACACGGATCAGCGCTTCTCGAAAGCAGGCCTGCACTGCGTGCAGGGCCTCGTGCCGTGCGTCGACGCCGATCAGCCGGGCGACGCAACGCTCGAGGTCGTGCGCGGCTCGCACCTGTTGCATGCCACGCTGCGCGAGCGTCTCGGGCTGGAGAAGGACTACAAGGGCTGCGGCCACGATTGGTACAAGCTGAGCGACGCAGAGAAGGCACTGCTCGACAAGGACGGCCTGTTTGCGAATCTGGTGCGCGTGCCGGCGCGCGCCGGCGATCTCGTGCTCTGGGACTCGCGCGCGCTGCACCAGGGCGGCCGCGTGCGCGCGTCGGCGGCGCACCCGCGCGCCGTCGCGCGCCCGCGCTACGTCGTCTACGCGTGCATGCAGCCGACGTTTGCGCCGCTGCCGCCCGTGCTCGCGGCGCGCAAGCGCAAGGTCTACGAGGAGGCGCGCGCCACGGCGCACTGGCCGCGCAGCGGCACGCTCTTTGGGCCGCCGCGCACCTACGGTCGCGTGCTCGCGCCGCTCGACTATGCGCCGCACGTCGTCCGGCCGCTCGACGCGCCGGGCACGTACCCGGTCGTCGAGCGCCTCGGCGGCCTCGTGCCGTGGCTGGCGCGCGCCGCCGGCGCGCCGATGCTCGATTTCGCGCCGGCGAGCGGCGTGCGCGTCGCGACCGAACTCGCGCTGCCCGCAGCGCTGAAGCGTGCCGCGCAGCAGCCCGGCGCCGAAAAGCGCGCGCGCGCGTAGCGGGGCGCGCAAAAATGTTGCAACGCGCTCACGCCGCCGTGTCCTGAAGGCGGCCAGCGGCGCCGTTCTCAAAGAAGCGCGCCACAAACACGTCGGCGAGCCGGCGCTTCTCGGCCTCGAGTTTTGCGACCAGATCGCGCAGCGGCGCAAAATCCGCGTCGCTGAGCGTCATTTCGACGTCGCAGAGCTTCATTGAGAGCAGCGCGTCCGCCGTGATGCCAAGACTCGTCTCGTCGTCCTTCTCGTCCTCGTGATTCTCGCACATCTCCTCCAGCGCCCACTGCACCATATCCTCGAAATCAAACGGCGACTCGAGAACACAGCCGACTTGCGCGGCCTCTTGCACGCCGAGCGTTGCAATGTAGGCGTGCAGCCGCTCTCCAAAGGTGCGCGGCGTGTCCGGTTGCGCGGCGACCTCCTCGCGCGGCGCCGCATCAAGAAACTCTTCCAAGCGCGCCGAGTCGGTGCGCGCGCGCTTTTTCGGCACCCCAGACATGCGCGTTCAAAATTGAAACGATAAAGTCTCGGCGACGATGAGTACGGCGGCGGCGGCGGCAACAAAGGGCCCGAGCGCGACGCGCATTGCGGCCGTGATTGGCGGCGCACTCGCTAGCGTGGCCGCTATTGTCGGCATGCACACGGACGAGGCAGTGTACGTCTATTCGAGCAACGGCGATGCGCTGAAGAAGAATGGCGTCGAGTTTGGTTGGGCGCCGTTCAGCGCGCTCTGGAACAAGCGCGTGCGCGGCGACGCCAACTTTTTGCACACCGTGTTCTTGCACTGCTCGAGCGCACTTTCTGAGCAAAATGCAGATATTACGCGTCTGCAGTTTGATCGCCGTTTCAGTGGCGCGCCGACGGCAGCGCTGCTTGGCAACGCGACGTGGCGCGGCGTCGAGCAGCGCATCTACATTGTGCCGCGCTCGGCGTTCCGCGATCTCGCGTCGCACCGGCTCGACGACGCGGCGCGCGCCGCGCTGCTAGAGCAGTATGCGCGCATGTAGTGGGCGCGCGTGGACGTGCGAGTGCGCGCGTGCGCGTTGCAACGCATGGCTGCATCGCGCGGTGCAGCGACCCCACGATGTGCGGCGTGCGGCGCGCGCGCGTCGCAAATTGTGGCGCGCGGCCGCCGCGCAACAATGCATAAATCGAAACGAGAGAGGCGGCCGCGGCACGTCATGTCGGCGCCGCGCGTCAAGCGCGCGCGCACCACCTCGCCGCCGACGCCCGTCGCGCTCGAAGCGGCGG
>Ga0075163_10011449_pt1 | contig 11557 bp, 13 predicted proteins | sample JI1023141ADNA_FD_71478 | JGI IMG/M metagenome (GOLD analysis project Ga0075163, IMG submission 71478) | Wastewater effluent complex algal communities from Wisconsin, to seasonally profile nutrient transformation and Carbon sequestration -... | ecosystem: Engineered > WWTP > Effluent > Algae... | reverse complement strand
AAGGCTTCCGGTCGCTCGATGACGTGATCGCTGGGGAGCACCATGATGCGCGCGTCGGGATCGCGCGCGAGGATCTCCCACGTGGCCCACGCCACGCAGGGCGCGGTGTTGCGCGGGGCAGGCTCCCTCAGCACCTGCGCGGGCGGAAGGCCCGGCACCGCCGCTTCGGTCTCGGCGCCCAGGCGCGCCGCGGTGACCACATACTGGTGCGAAGCTGGCACCAGCGGGAGCAGGCGCTCTACCGTGGCTGCCAGAAGCGAGGCCTCTCCGGCCCGGAACTCGAGGAGCTGCTTCGGCCGCATCTCGCGCGACGCCGGCCAGAACCGCGTCCCCGAGCCGCCCGCCATGATCACCGCATACACGTTCGACATGCTCTCCTTATTCTCCAGGTCCGGGAGGAAACCCACGAAAAAGTTCGCCGGTAACGGCACCGAGTGCCGGGAAAATCCAGCGATTGTCGTACGTTCGGTAGGAACTTTTTTTCCGGAGATGACGTAGGAAGGTGGGTCGCTGAAACTCTCGACCTACGGCAGGACCTCCATGAAGCTCGCTCTCGCACCCCGTTCGCTCGTTCTCGCCCTCGCGTGCCTCTCCATGCTCCCGGTGGCATGCGGCGCCGCCCAATCGCCGGTGACCAACACCTCCGGCAAGGCGCTCGGCGCGGCTCCGGACCTCCCGATCACCATCCACGTGCAGGCGGCGACCAGCGAAGCCCAGCCGTTCGTGGCGAGCGTGACCGAGTCGGTGACCACCTCGCTCACCAACGCGGGCTACAAGGTCGTGGCCGACGGCGGCGAGAGCGCGGCCCACGCCACGGTGAAGGTCTCGGCCACGCCGAAGGCCGCCTTCTTCGCGGTACAGGTCAACGGCCAGACCAAGCAGAACTACACCGTGCAGCTCGACCTCTCGGTCATCGGCGTCGCCAACAAGGCCGTCATCGACCACGCCATGTCGGCCTTCGAGAGCGACGACGGCGCCGTGAAGCCGGCCGCGGTGCAGGCGCTCCTCGAGCAGCTCTCGGAGTCGGGCAAGCTCACCGCCTACGCCACCTCGCTCGAGAACCAGAAGAAGGCCGCCACCGCCAAGGTCGCGCAGGAAGAGGAAGACCTCTGGAAGGGCGCCAACGACGCCGGCTGCCGCGCGCCCACCGCCAGCTGCGAGGGCGTGCGCGAGTACCTCCACAAGTACCCCTCGGGCAAGTACGCCGCCGACGGTCGCAAGGCCATCGACGAGGGCACCGAGGCCAAGGCCTGGGCCGCTGCCAACGCCGGCGACTGCAAGAAGCCCACGCGCACCGACGCTTGCCGCGGCGTGGAGAACTACCTCGGAAACTTCCCCGGCGGCGCCCACGCGGCGGAGGGCAAGAATGCCCTCAACGCGGCGCAGAAGCCGCTCGAGAACCTGCGCAAGGCCGAGGCTCTTCGCGACAACCCGCCGCCGGTCGCGCGCCCCGCCAGCGGTGGCAGCACCGGCTCCGCCGCGGCCCCGGCCACCAACCCCAACACCGCACCCATCGCCACCGAGAGCGTTCGCCAGCCCTGAGGCGGGAAGGCTCCCGGCGCAAGGCTCCAGGCTTCGGCTCGGGGCCTTGCTCGCTTTGTGGGCCGGGGGCCGCTCGGCTCAGGGGTGGATGTCGAACCACCTGCAGGATCCCACACTCTTGCGGTGCTCCGCGTTCGAGAGACCGAGCTCTCGCCAGTCGAAGGCCTTTGGGTCTCCGTGGGTGCCGCCGCTCTGGCAATGGCCGACGATCCCGAGGTCGTCGTACGGAACACTGGTTCGGAGGGAGATCACGTAGGCGAGGCGCCGCAACGATTCGTACTGCTTGGCGGTGGGCTCACAGGCGGCGCGCACCTCGGCGACGTCTTCGGGCTTCTTGGGGTCGAGCGGAGCGAAGGTGGCCTTGTACTTCTGGGTCTTGGGATCCTTCTCGTAGTCGCCGTCCGCGTCGTTGCACGAGCGCCCAGAGGACGGGAGCTTGCCGATGTTGAGCTCGATGCCGATGGAGTCCTTGTTCCAGCCCTTGGCGTGACCCGCCGCCTGCTCCTCGCCCACGTGCTGCACGATGTGTCCGGAACGCTCTATGGTGTAGTGAGAAGCGACCCCCTTTCGTTCCCACGTGTCGCGGTTGCCAGCGGCGGAGTAGCCGCCGTTGTGGACGACCAGGCGAGTGATCGAAGAGAGGCTACGGAAGTCCCATCCCTTCGCGTCGTTCCTGCCGAACATGTCGAAGTCTACCGGCTGCCCATCGCTCCCGAGAGCGGACGCGTTCAGAGCTCGCGCTCGGCACTCGTCGCTGACGTTGCGCGAAACCTTCTTGCATGCGGCAGCCTTCGCGGCGAGACCCGGATACGTGGCGCGGAGCGCGAGGGCCACCGGCGCAGGGAGTGGAGACTTCGCGGGGCCCGTGGGCACGCCCGGCATCGGCTGGGCGGACGCGGTCACCGCGCATGCGGTGACGAGGAGGCCAAGAGCAACGCTTCGGGTTCGAGGTGTCATGCCGTCTACAACGCAACCCTCGTGCCCACGCCGCTCCCTGCGCGACCGCGGAGTCGCCGCGAAAAAGCGAGGCCCGTGGAGCTCTGCGGGCGCGGGCGCCCAGGGCGCGCCCGGGCGCGAGCACGGCTACCGGACGGAACGGCGGAGGGTGGGGTAGCATCGTAAGAGCAGCGCAGCTTTCCCCGATGTCCTGGTTCGCAATCCTCACTCTCGCAGGCTTCTCCGTCGCCGTGCTCTCCGCGGCGATATTTCGCAATCGCGTCTTCGCCACCTTCGTGGCGGTGCTCACGGGCATCCATTCGCTCATTGCGGTGGCGCTCGCGCCGAGCTTCGGTCCACTGCTCCCGGCGGTCGCCGGGCTCCACGTGGCGGTGTACCTCAACTTCGTCCTGCTTTCGCGGCCGTCTATGCGCGGCCTGTTGTTCCGGCTGCTGGTGAGCTGGCCCGGCGCGTTCTTCATCGGAGGTACGTTCCTGGCGCTCCCGTGGGCCATCGTGGCGGCCTTCGGGGTCACGCCGGTGGGCTTCTTCGTTCCCTACATCCTGGCCTTCGTGGGGCTCGCGCAGTCGCTGGGGTGGCGCATCGGACGCCGGGAGGAGATCGACCTCGTCATCGACGATGGGCCGGTCGCTGCGCTGGTGCCGCATCCGCGGGGATCGGCGCGCATGGAACGACCGCTGCGGCTCGTGCAGATCACCGATCCGCATCTGGGCCCGTTCATGTCGGTGGCCCGGCTCCGGCGCATCGCCGAAGACGCGGTGGCGCTGCAGCCGGACCTGGTGCTCCTCACCGGCGACTTTCTCACCATGGAGTCGCAGCGCGATCCCGACCTGTTGCGCCAGGCCTTCGAGCCGCTCCAAGCCCTCCCGGGACGCGTCTTCGCCTGTCACGGCAACCACGACCACGAGGCCCCGCAGATCGTCGCCGACGCGCTCGCGAACAACGGCATCAAGCTCCTGGTGGACGAGGCGCAAGAGGTCGAGACCGGCGCCGGATCCGTGCAGATTCTCGGTATGGACTTCGTGTGGCGCGATCGCGCGGCGCACCTCGCCAAGGTCTGCGCGGCGCACCCCCGCAAAGAAGGCATTACCCGCCTGGTGCTGCTGCACGATCCGGGCGCCTTCAAGCACCTGCCGGAAGGGGAGGGCGATCTCGTCCTCGCCGGGCACACCCACGGCGGCCAGGTCGGTCTGGTGAGCCTCGGCCTCTCCTGGACCTTCCTGCGCCTCTTCGGCCTCCGGATGCCCGACCACGGCTTCTGGGCCCGCGGCCGGGACCGCATGTACGTGCACCGCGGCACCGGTCACTACGGCTTTCCGCTGCGCCTCGGTGTGCCTTCGGAAGAGAGCCTGCTCCGCGTCCACCGGGTTTGAGCCCATCGGCTCTGCCAAAAAGAGCGCAGGTATTTCGACCTCTTCGGGGGTGATGGGTATACCCGAGACTCCGTGGTTCATCGCCTCTGGCTCCTCGCCGTCGGACTCTGCCTCTTGCTCCTCACCGGGTGCGAGCGCGACGGGTTTCCGCCGCTGGTGGAGGTGCGCGAGCTGGGGCCGCAGCAGGTCGAGGTGGGCGATCGCGTGGAGGTGACCGGCAACGGCTTCCCCGTGGGTCGCACCGCCAAGCTCACCTTTCGCGGTACGCTGTACCGTCCCGACGAGGAGCCCATCGCCGGCGCCCTCTTGCGCGTGGACGGCACCGCGGTGAGCGCCACCCGCATCGAGTTCATGGTGTCCGACGATCTGCGCGTCCTCTTCTGCGGCCGCAGCGAGCACACCACGTTCGAGGGCGAGCTCGAGGTGGCCTTCGCCACGCAAGCCGGCGGCACCGGCGCGGCTCCGGTGTACGGCATCCTTCCCAGCACCTCCTTCGACGTCCGCGTCGCCACCGGCGAGCGCGAGAGCCGCGCCGCCAAGGAGGGCGAGATGATCCTCAAGGCCCACGGCATCGAGCCGGAGCTCGAGGGTACCCGCCTGCGCATCGCCAACGTCACGCCGGGATCCGCCGCCGATCTCAGCGGCGTCATGCCCGGCGACCGGCTGGTGGCGTTCGACCACGTGCGCGTGGCTTCCTTCGCCGATATCGCGGTGCTCGGCAACCGCGAGCGTCTTCCCATCGTCGTGCGCCGCGGCGAGACCGCCACCGAAGAGTCGCTCTGGCTCGACGTGGACGTGCACATGCTTCGGCCTTCGCGCAGCGCGGTGGCATGGTCGCTCCTGGTGGTGCTGCTCTCGGTGACCATGCTGGTGCTCTTCGGGCGTCGCTCCACCTGGTTCTCTTCGTGGATTCGCGTGCTGGCGGCCCGCGCCCCTCGCTCTGTGGCCCGCGGGCGCGGTGGCCCGGGCATTCCTTCGCTGGTGGTCTCGGTGCTCGTGCTGGTGGGCTTCGCGGCCATTCCCATCACGCGTTACCTGGTGGTGCGCGATCTCGATCTGCCCATCGTCGGGGCGCTCTCGGTGGCCCTCGGCGCCTACGTGATGGTGAGCGAGGACGAGCGCGGCAAAGCCTGGCAGCGCGTACCCCGGGCGCTCTTGCTCCTGCTCCCCTCGATGCTCCTCGTGCTCGGCACCGCCTCGCTGGTGGGCAGCCTGCGCATCGCCGATGCGGTGCGGCTCCAGGGCGTGCTGCCCTGGTCGTGGAATGCCTTCCGCGATCCGGCGTGGCTCCTGCTCACGGTGCTCTGGTTCGGAACCTTCGTGGTGCGGGTCCGCGATGCCTCGTGGGGCTTGCCCGAGGCCATGCCGCAACAGGGCTCCGGCGCGGGTCGCGTCTCCGGTGTGATGGCGTCGGCGCTCGGCGTGGTCCTCTTCTTCGGCGGCTGGCGGGTGCCGGCGGCCCTCGAGGTCTCGCGCTACGGCGACGCTGCGGTGCTCCTCGGCATTGCCCTCTTCGCCGGCAAGACCGTCCTCGCCTACGGCGCGCTCGCCAAGGCCCGGCAAGCCATCGCGCCGCTCCGCTCCGATCGCGTGGTGCGCTTCGCCCTCACCCTCTCGCTGCCGCTGGTGCTCCTGGCGCTGGGCCTGGGCGCCCTCGGCTGGTACCTGCGGCCCTCGTCGGTGGTCGAGGCGAGCCTCTCCTATGCCACCTTCGGCGGAACCCTGCTCTTCGCATTGCGTGCATTCCTCACGCTTCGCAGCCCCACCTTCCGCACCGATATCGCCCTCTCGTAGGGGCGGGCCGGCGCGGCGTGTAGAGTGCCCTCATGGCTGACGACGCGCAAGAACGATGGCCGAGACGCTCGACCACTATCTGGCGGGATACGCGCAGTCTCGACAGGACATCGGGCAGGAGTGGATGGCGCCGTCGGATGAGGCCCTCTTGAAGGAGCTGGGAACCTGGCTGGCGGAGCGCACCGAGCCTCGCCAAGCTCCGCCTGCGCTGCGTTCGCTTTCTTCGTGGGCTCGCGCGGTCGCGCAGATGGACCCGGGCCCGCAGAGCGCACGGACGTTCTTCCGTCTCCTGGAGGAGTACCTCAATCGAAGGGGCGAGTCCCTCCAGAGCGTCACGCCCATGCTGTATCGCGGATCGCCGCGCCCTGGATGAAAGGCTGAAGTCGCAGCATGTACATGCCGGATCTGTCGACTTATCGATACTGGAAACGCGAACGCGAAGACACGCTCGCGGTAGGTTGGCTATCCAAGGAGCATCCGTTCGCGCGCGGGCCGGTCGAATGGCGAGGTGCTCGCGAAGCTCACGAAGCTCGCGGTCAACAAAGCCGAGCCACCTCACGCGAGGCATACACCGGTGCGAGTTTTGCGCGGAAGAGGAGATCTGGGTCGAGTCTCCGGACGGCGCCGAGCGGATGCTGGGCACCGGGGAAGTCTGGATACCCGGTGAGGGCGTGATGTACGCCGCGCCCAACCTCATCGTGCACTACATGGGCGCGCACGGGTATCAGCCGCCCAAAGTGTATCTGGATGCGGTGCGTGCGCTGGACTACGACGCCTGGGCCCCGAATGCGTAGCCCGGTGCCCTACCTGAGGGCCTGACCCTCAATGCGATTCGCATGGCGGACGGACGGGTAGGCCACGCTCAACACTCGCACGCTCAGGATCGCGCGCATGGCGAATCTGCCGCGCGTCCAATCCATGCCGGGGACGCAGGTCGTAACAAGGTCTGTCAAAAGTCTCACCAAGGGTGGGCTTTCGGTTCGTCTACAGGAAGGGAGAACATGACCTCAGCTAGAGCGCCACCCACGGCGGCCCGCAGCGCATCTGAGCGCCGGGCGTGCTGCGGTTTGCGTGCTAGTCTTCAGTGGCCATGAACGTCGCCAAGAAGCTGGCCATCACCTACGCGGAGTACGTCGCGCGCGAAGCTGGCAGCGAGGTGCGTCACGAATTCATCGATGGCGAAGTGTTTGCCATGGCCGGCGGGACACCCGAGCACTCTGCGCTCATCGCTGCTGTCACTATGGCTCTCGGGTCGCTGCGCGGGAGCCCATGCCGCGCGTTCGTGACGGATCTTCGGACGCGCATTCGCGCCGATGAGCACGGACCCGACGTGGGCACCTACCCCGACATCGCCATCGTCTGCGGTCCAGCGCTGCGCGATTCGGAGGACCCTATCGCCATCGTGAACCCCACGGTGATCGTCGAGGTACTCTCCAACTCCACCGAGGCCTACGATCGCCACGGCAAGTTCAAGCACTACAAGCGCCTCGAGTCGCTCCGGGAGTACGTGCTCGTTTCCCAGCACCGCCCGTACATCGAGCGCTTCGCGAAGGTCGACGGAGTCTGGGGCGCACCCGACGGCGCCGGTCCTGGCGAGCGCATCGCCCTCTCGTCGGCCGCGGCGGTGCTGGACGTCAGCGAGATCTTCGAAGGTCTCGTCGCACCCGACGGCCGCGTCCGCGTGGGCTAGGCCAGTGCAGCGCTCTTCGCGGCGCTTTGACGTTGCCAGGGTCGCGGAGTACGCTCCGAGCATGGGGCCGATCAAAGCCGTCGTGAAAAACGGTCGACTCGTGGTCGACGAGCCCACGAACCTGCCCGAGGGCACGGAGGTCGAGCTGCTGGTCGTGGACGACGACTTCGACGCGGAGGAGCGGGCCCGGCTTCTGGAAGCCATCGAGGCCGGCGCGGCCGACTTCGAGCGCGGCGACTATGTGGATGGTCTCGAGGTGATGGCGGAGATGCGAGCGAAGCTCCAAGCCCCGTAGGCGAGCTCCGCTCCAGGTGGGGCGTTCTTGCGCCTATCGTTTGAGCACAAACTATCTACTGCTGGCCTGTAGGGAAGTCGGGGTGTAGAACCTAGGCCATGCACAAGAACACGCTTTTGGCCTCGCTCCTCCCCGCGGTTTCGGTGCTCGTCGCGTGCGGCGGCAGCCCGCCCCCTCCGGCGAAGAACGCGGAGACGGCCCCCACCAACACGTCCGCGAAGACCGAAGACCCGAAGGCCGTGGAAGCCGCCGTGCAGGCCTCGCCCACCGCCAGCGCCGTGAACATCGACCCGGCCATCACCAAGGCCTGTGGCCTGGGCGCCGCCGAGACGTACTTCGCCTTCGACTCGGCGCGGCCGCGTCCGGAGGACGGCAAGATCCTCGAGAAGGTCGCCACCTGCTTCGCCAGCGGTCCGCTCAAGGGGCGCACGCTCAAGCTGGTGGGGCACAGCGATCCCCGCGGCACCGACGAGTACAACATGACGCTCGGCCTGGCCCGCGCCGATTCCGTGGGCAACTACGTGAAGACCCACGGCCTGCCCGAGAAGCAGGTGCAGACCTCCTCGCGCGGCAAGCTCGACGCCTCCGGCACCGACGAGCCCAGCTGGGCCAAGGATCGCCGCGTCGACCTCGCCCTGGAATGATGCGCATGGAGACGCCTGCCCCGACCATAACCCTCGACCCGCTCGCGCTGCTCACCAGCGCGACGCTCCCGGTGAAGATCACCGTGGGCATCCTGGTGCTCGCCTCCACCTTCGTGTGGGCGGTCGCCGCGCTCAAGAGCTTGCAGCTTCGTAGCCTCCGGGCCCGCGAAGCGGAGTTCGAAGCGGAGGCGGCCCGGGCCGAGAGCGCCCTGGAGCTCCACAACGCGTCCCGTCGCCATCCTTCGGCGGCGGGTGCGCGGGTGGTGACGGCGCTCGCCACCCGTCCACCGGGCTCCTCCGCAGAGCGGCTCGGCGCCGTGGCGGAGCGGGCCATCGTGGCCGAGCGTCAGCGCGCCAGTGCGCTGGTGACGCCGCTCGGCACCATCGCGTCGGTCTCCCCGTTCGTGGGCCTCTTCGGCACCGTGTACGGCATCATGGATGCGTTCGTGCGCATCGGCGCCGAGAAGAGCGCGTCGCTCCCGGTGGTCGCCCCGGCCATCGGCGAGGCGCTCCTCACCACCGCCATCGGCCTCGCGTGCGCCATCCCCGCGGTGGTCATCTACAACGCCATCGACAAGCGCATCGGCGACTACCTCGAGGAGCTCGAAGCGAGCGCCGGCGAGTGGGTGTCGCTCTTCGGAGCTGCCCACGCGCAGAACGCGCAAAGCAATTCGGCGCAGCGGCAAGACGCCGCGTTCCCGCTGGTATCCCCGAGCGCTGCGCGCCACCCCGCGGTGCGCTGAGCCATGGCGGGCGCCATCAAGCGAGGTGGGCGTAGTCGCCGCGGCATGGTGGAGATCAACATGACGCCGCTGGTGGACGTCATGCTGGTGCTCCTGGTGGTGTTCATGGTGGCGGCGCCGCTGCTCGCCACCGGTGTACCGCTGCAGCTTCCGCAGTCGCGGGCCGCGGCCACGCCCATCGACAACAAGCCGCTCGTGCTCAGCATCACGGTGGAGGGCAAGGTGTTCCTCGGCGAGACCGACGTCACCGCCGATCTCCGCAAGGGCCTCGCCGCCGAGCCCCGCATCGCCCAGGGCTTGCCGCTCTACGTGCGGGCCGATCGCGACGCACGCTATGGACTCGTGGCGCGGGCCATCGCCGAGGTGCGCGGCGCCGGCGTCACCGCCGTCACGCTGCTGGTGGAGCCGGAGGCCGGCAAGCCGTGAACTTCGAGGGCCGCGACATCGTCATCGCCGTCGCATTTGCCGTCTCCTTCGAGGCGGCGGTGGCGGTGGGCGTATGGTCCAAGGCCCACGAATCCGCGCGTCCGGTGCTCCAGGTCGAAGCGGAGATCGCCATTCCCGTCGCCATCGCGCCGGTAGCTCGCGGAGCCGGCATCGGCGCCGTGGTGCCCCGCCCGGCGTCGCGTCCGGCCTCGCCCGATCGTCCGCCGCCGGAACGAAACCCCGACCCCAACGCGCCGCCCTCGCCCTCGAGCGTACCCACCTCGGCGCCCAGCTCCTCGGTCGCGCCGCAGCCCGATGCCGGTCCGCCCGATCCCGCGGCCACCGGTACCGCGGCAGGGCCCGTGGCCACCGGACCGGTGGGGCCCGCCACCACGGCCACCGGCGCCAGCACCGGCGGCGACGGCGATCCGCTCGCCGCGCAGCAGGCCGGCATGTACCGCGGTCAGCTCGACGGCTGGTTCTCCTCGCGGTTTCTCATCCGCGGCAAGGTTCCCTTCGAGCAGCTGCAGCACCTGCGCGCCACGGTGGTGGTCGACGTCGACCCCTCGTCCCGTACCGTCACCGGCTTTCGCATCGTGAAGCCCAGCGGCGATCCGGTGTTCGACGCCGAGCTCAACCGATCGCTCTCCGGCATCCAGGGCAGCGGCGCGTCGTTGCCTTCGCCCCCGGACGGCCGGCCCGAGCTGCTCGGCTCCCACGTCACGCTCTCGTTCAGTTGCACCTCCCGCGCGCGGTGTGAATAGTAGGCATATATCCATGGCATCGCTTCGCTGGCTTCCGCTTCCGCTCCTGGTCTTGTTGCCGCTCTCTGCGTCCGCCGCCGATCCGCCGCCACTCCCGGAGACGCCGCTCGGCACCGTCGATGTGACCGGCTCCGGCGGGGGCATCGTGCTCCAGCACTTGGCCGTGGTGGTGCGACCCTCGCATCGCGAGGGCGACACCGCGCTCCAGCGCATCGCCCGCAACGACATGCAGCTCTCCGGGCAGTTCGAGGTGTACGCCGACGGCAAGTCGCCGACGGAGCTGGCCGAGAAGGAGGGCGAGGTGGATCTCGCGCCCTTCGCCGCGCTGGGCGCCGACATCGTGGTGCGGGTCGGCAGCGAAGACACCGGCAACGTCAGCGAGCTCACCGGGCAGATCTTCTTTCCCAAGAGCGGCAAGAAGGAGCCGGCGTTCACGCGCTCCATCCTGGGCCCCAAGGGCGCATCGCGGCTCGCGGCGCACCGCCTCACCGACGCGGTTCTCGGCGCGCTCACCGGTCATGCCGGCGCCTTCGCCAGCCAGCTCACCTTCGTGGCGCGGTCCGGCACCGGGCAGCAGGTGTTCGTGGCCGATGCCGATGGCTTCGCGCCGCACACCTATGGCCCGAGCGGCCAGGTGGCCCTCTCGCCGGACTTCGGCCCCGGTGGCTCCGTGTACTATGCACTGAGCAAGGACCGGAGCCCCTTCCGCTTCACGGAAGGCGAGAGCGCGCAGCCGGTGGCCTGGCCCATCGTGAAGGGCAACGTCCTGGGCCTGGCCTTCGCGCCGGATCGCCAGACGCTGGCGCTCACGGTGTCCAACGGCATCGCCAGCGAGATCCTGCTGCGGGCCCCGGACGGCGGAACCCGCTCGCTCCCCAGCCCGCCCAACGCGCATCATCCGGCCTTCGGTCCGCAGAACAAGCTGGCCTGGGTGGCCGGCGATCCGCCGCGGGTATTGGTGGAAGGTACACCCATCTCCCCGGCCGGCATCCCCGCCTCGTCGCCCACCTTCTGCGATTCGCCGCAGGGGCTCCTGGTGGTGTTCTCGCTCGCCAGCGGGAAAGACAGCGCCATCTACACCACCGACACCAAAGGCAACGGCCTCCGCCGCCTCACCAGCACCGGCCGCGACGACTCTCCGGCCTGCAGCGCCGATGGGCGGCTGGTGGCGTACTTCTCCCGACGCGCGCAGAACCCCGGCCTCTACGTCATGCCCATTCTGCTGCCGGGCCGCACCCAGCGCATCTTGCCCGACGTGGGCTCGGGGCTCCGCTGGGGTCGTCCGGAAAAGGGTGCCGACGGCAAGTAGCTGCACGATGCGTCGGTCGA
>Ga0075163_10011448_pt1 | contig 11559 bp, 10 predicted proteins | sample JI1023141ADNA_FD_71478 | JGI IMG/M metagenome (GOLD analysis project Ga0075163, IMG submission 71478) | Wastewater effluent complex algal communities from Wisconsin, to seasonally profile nutrient transformation and Carbon sequestration -... | ecosystem: Engineered > WWTP > Effluent > Algae... | reverse complement strand
TCAAGGAGAAGATTGAACGAAGATTTGAATCCCATTTCGAACGAAGAACGAGGTCCGCCGAAGCTTCGCGGGAAGAGTCGCCCTCCACGGGGGCGGCCACCGGACTGAGCGCCGCGGAACCCGCGTCGAAGCGACCCTTTCCAAGGGCTTCCAGCCCAAGCGAGTGCGAGCCCCCCAAAGCCTGTCCGAGCTCGGTTCCCATCGCAGCTCGAGCGCGTGCGAACGACTCGCTCCCGCCCTCAAGGCTCGCCGTCGCTTTTTCGGGTCGTTTCGTCGTGATCAGAACCACGCCCCCGATCGCATCGGAACCGTAGGATACGGCTTGGGGTCCTTTCAGAACCTCGACCCTTTCAATCTCTCTTGCATCGATCCGACTCCAATCGAAATAGCGATTCGTCGCCGAAGGGTCGTTCGCTTTTACGCCGTCGATGATGACGAGTGTTTGGGAGGAGGTCGCGCCCCGGATTTGAAGATTAGAATTTCCGCTTGTTCCGCTCGTAAAATCGACACCGGCCGACTCACGAAGGATGTCGCCCACCGTACGCCCCGACTCACGCTCGAGTTCGGACTCGGTCCACACTCGGGCCGATCGATGGTCGCCACGGAGACGTTTTCCAGAAACGACGAGTTCGGGAGCCTCGATCGGCTCCGCAGCGAAAAGTGGGGTCGAAGCGACGAAGAGAAGAGGGAGGTAGCGAAACTGGGACATCGAGATCACTAGAATTCACCGAGCAAAATCGCTCGGTCGGTCGCCGTCGCGAGCTTCGCTGACGTCTTACAATCCTCTATTCGAGAGCGATTTAAAAGAGAGTCGACCTTTTCGGTCAGGGCATCACAAAAACGCAAACGACGCGATTCCACTTTTTCGATTCGTTCTCGAAGAGAATCGGGCGGCGTACCGGGTGTGACCGCGAAACCAAAAAGTTGGTCCCACTCGCGATTCCAGCTCTCACACGCCTTTCGGAGGTTCGCCTCTGGCTTTGCGTATTTTCCGACTACTCGGCAAAACTGGAGATGAGCCTTCCAAAGCACGCCAAGCTCGTCTTCTTCCTGGCTCACGTTTCTCGCTAAATCATAATTCACCCCATAGCGGGCGCCCGAAAATTCTAGACAGGCTTCCATGACCTCGTACTCCTCCGCGGGTCCGTCGAAGCCAAAACTCGAACAAAACTGCTGGAGGCTAATCTGCTCCTCCCGCATCGCCTTTTGGATACGGGGATCGCGGTCCTCGGCGAACGCCGGGAACCCAAAGAGGATGAGAGTGAGGACGAGCGGGAAGGCCTTCATGGCCCCGCTTATATGGTACTAGACGCGACGTGTCAATTTATCTGAAACCAAATATATCCATTTGATATTATGGAGAAAAGACAACATCCCGCGCTTGGAAAATCGTGAACTCTTCGGCCGATCGTCGCCCGATTCCGAGCTGCCCGAAGAGGTTCGGGCCCCAACACTTCACCGCGTGGTTTCTAAACATCATACAGCCGACAAGGTCCGTCTCGGAGAATCCAAACTGAGCCACGCCGAGGGCGACCCGCTGGGCGACGCCGTTTGAGTGAAAGAAGGAGCCGTAGAGGAGATCGCCAGAGGAAGCGAGGACGGTTCCACTCGCCGAGATTTGGAGCCCGGGAGCGGAATCGCCCCAAAACACGGAATCGTAAGGCGACGGCGTGGCGACTTTCCAGCCACCAGCCGCGCGATCGATCTCGCGGTCGCCCAAGCTCGCTCCGAAACACTTCATTCCACCACTCACGACCGCGCACGAGCGACCATCGGAGACGGAAACACTGGATGCGCCACTTGAGAAAACTTCAAACGGCGATCCGACGTCGGCACCATCAGCGAGTCCATTCCCGACCTCACCCATCGCGTTCATTCCGAAACACTGAAGCGCTCCGCTCGAGAGAACGACGCATCCGTGATTCGCGCTCAGGGAAACCGACTGGACTCCGCCCGAGATCATCACTCGAGGCGTGCTCGCAATTCTTGTGGGGACGAGGTTTGGGCCTACTTTTACGAGGCGAGTTCCGAAGCAAATCAGCTGCTGATTCGCGACTGCGCAAGTCCAGCGACCCCGGGCCGCGACTTGTTTCGCGCCGGTGAGAATAGAGACAGGGCTAGCGAAGACGCCTGTTTGGGAAGCGCCCTGGGCGACTTGTCCGAATTCGTTTGAACCCCAGCAAAACAGCTCGTCGCCTTTAATGGCGCAAGTGTGCTCGTAACCGAGGGCGACATCGACGACGCCGTTCCCGAAGACCTCGTGAGGCTGAAGAGCGACTTTCACCGTGTAGGAAGATCCCGTCAGCGGATCGGCTTGGCCGGCGATTACACCCGAATCTCCGTTTCCGATTTGACCATGCTTGTTCAAGCCCCAGCACGAGAGTCGGCCCGCACGAATCGCGCACGCGTGCTGCACGCTCGCGACTACTTTCGAAACACCGGAGTCGCCCGGAGGCACGACGTTATTCGGTACGCTCAGAGGTGCATTCACCACGTCAGGCGCAGGTTTCCCTTCGGAGAGAAGCTTTCCGCTACCCGCCTTTGGCGATTCGCATCCCACGCCGAAAAGCGTGACTGCGACAATGAGGGAAACGTACCGCATAAAACCCCTTCATTTGAGAGTATCGAATCCGTCAACGTTTCGGAATGTGTCTTCGGGGACACAGGAAGACGGCGGAAACTACTGGGCTGTCGCAAGCGAACCGAGGGATTGGTTCCAATAGCTGCCGCTCGATGTCGTCTCGAGCTTATAGGCGCGAACCATGTACTTCTCGCCTACGACGTAAGGCAGGTTCGACGTCCACGCGAGGTCGCTCGCGATGGTCGTCGCGATTTTAGTGATCGAGTTCCCAGAAATCTTGTACACGTGATAACCCGCGATTCCCGGCTCGCTCGACGCGGTCCAGGAGAACCTCGCGTTTGCGCCGGAGCGTGAAATCACCAACGCTCCCGGGGGATAAAGAATGTTTTCGACGAGAGTCGGGTCGCCGAGCATTCCGACATACGCGTCGTAACCGTCGGCGGTATAGCTCGCCCTCAAGGGGAGGTACATTCCACTTCTCTTATTATTCATCGCGAGCTGGGTGCTGTACCCAATGGTTCCGCCCATGGCCATATGATGGAGTGGGTAGTTTATCGTACCTGCCCAAGAAATCGTGAGCCCACCGGAAAGAAGTGGCGCTCGAAGGAAAGCATTCCCTCCATTCCACGCGCCGAAGTAGCTTCCGAATGCGAGGTTAAAAGGACTTTGGAGATTCACTCCGCTCATCTGGTCTGTACAAGCGACGCCCGACATGGAGTCGCCTCCACCACCGCCAGTAAGATACGTCCATCGGTAACTCTGACTACTGAGTGCCGGGTGCGGGGCCGCGGGGCAGTTTCGTCCTGCAGCGTTTGCCATTGGAGCGGCGACGATAAGGTTTTTCGCGCTGAGGCTGGTACTGATTACCCGATAACCATTCGCAGAAAAATTATAGCCACCGAAGCCATCGATCAGCAGTCCCTTTTTCTGTGGATTAAACGCCTTCGTTTTATAGGAATGGAGTCGGTTCAAGTAATTGATCATCTGTTCCGCTTCACTCCCAGGGAAAGCACTCATCCCGGCGGTCGTGATTCGACCCACTTGGAGCTCGACTGCAGACGGAATGTTTTGGGTATTGAGTGAGTTTCCACTCACACTCCACGCTCCATTTAAGTCGGCGTAAAACGAATCGGCCGACCAATGATTAACGCTTCCGTGTCCATCGGGGTTTAATCCGTTCACACTTGGCACGGGTGCATGACCGACGATAAACGCCGCGCGGACGAGAGTCGGATTTGCGTCATACTCCGCTTTGATTTGCGCTTGAACGCTCGAGATCGAATCGTTTCTCGCCACACTTTTTCTTTTCACGATCCAACCATAGCCGACGAGGTCGTTCTCAAGCGTGTTCAGTTGGGAAGCGATTGCGGATTCAAGGCTCGAGTCGACGACGAGAAGAACGATTCCATTCATGTCCCTCGCAGGAACCTCGATCCCACTCGCGATGTGGCCATAGGCAGTTCCGGCGCTATGGGTGATCGTGACTTGGTACTCGTAGAGCTGTCCGACTTGGATGCTTGTATCCGTCCAAGTGTTCGCCGTGGCGGCGGGCGCCCAAACATTCGCTCCACTCGTCGGAAATAAGGAGGAGCCTGGCAGTTTACGGGCAATCTTGATCGCGCTGCGAGTGACGCCTGCGATATTCTCCCAGTTGAGACGAATCGCGGGAGGACTCGATTGCACATTCGCTGAGAGAAATACGGTCGAGTTCGCACCGAGGGACGAAGTCATCGACATCGGGACGAAGGCCGGGAGCGGTGTCGAGCTCGGAGCTGGGCTTGGGCTTGGAGATGGAATGGGGCTGGGAGTTGGGCTCGGACTAGGTAAAGGACTAGGAGCCAGACTCGGTGATGGGCTTGGAACGGGGCTCGCCGGTGGTGGCGAAACTTGGAGAAGCGTCGCCCGATTCACCAGCCCTTCGTTTCCGAAGCGGCAACCCGGAGCAAACACGAGCATCGCGCTTATGAACGCAAAGCCAGCGACTCTCGAATGCGAAAGCGTCTCTTTCCCCATTTAAAACCCCACCATCACCCATCATCTCTCTTCCCAAAAAGACTCACAATGAGTCATGATTGACACATCGAATGATTACGCTCACCGAACACGAAATGATCCGAGTCCGTCAGCGCCGCGAAATCGCGGAGTTCTTCGGTTTCGAGACTCGAAATAAATACGAGATCCAAAACGCGATGGCGTCTCCCATCGGCTTCGCCGCCGAACAAGGGCGAGGACTTTGGGGTCTTCTCGCTCGTGGATTCTTGGGCCACTGGAGAAACTTCGAGATCCACATTTTCAATTTCGATCGCTCGCCTTGGCTCGTTCTCCGGCATCCCTTCCGTTGGTTTTTCCAGCGGATTGAAGTCTCCGACACGGCGGGAGAAAAAATCGGCGCGCTCCAACAGCGATTCTCCATTCTCACTCGGTGTTTCGACCTCGAGGACTCGCGAGGAAGTGCTCGCTTCCAAATGCGCGCGGGTTTTTTTAGCTTTTGGACCTTTCCGATCTATCAGGGGCAACTCAAAGTCGCCCAAATCGAAAAAAAGTGGTCCGGACTTTTACGTGAGGCTTTTACCGATAGCGACCACTTCGAGGTCCATTTTCACAGCGAAAACCTCACGGAAGCGGATCGTCAGGTCATCCTCGCTGCCTCGCTCTTCGTCGATCTGCAGTATTTCGAACGCAAAGCGAATCGATAGAGATTGCCGCTGGAAGCGAGATTCGCTACGTTCTTCGGTGTGGGGGCCCTTAGCTCAGCTGGTTAGAGCAGTCCGCTCATAACGGATTGGTCGGGGGTTCGAGTCCCTCCGGGCCCACCACTACTCCCTTTTTGCTTCTCAAAAAAATAAATTCCAAAAGCCTCAAACAGCCCCTCGCCTAAGCGAGGGGAACTCGTTTTTAGAATTTCTTTTTTTGAGGAGCAAAAAGGGAGAGCGCCGGGGTGAGCGGATGACCGAAGAGTTCCGCGCGGCAGGCCCTACAGTGATTCCTCTGTTGCACCTTCGGTCGGCGCTTGAACGAAAATTTCTACTCCTTCCGGATGAGATAGAATCGCCGCAAGTCGGGGAAAGAGCGATACGTGAACTAGCCTCACTGGAGCGCCGCAGCCATAGTCCATTTTTTGAAGCGGCATACGGGAAAGGTTGCTCACCAAAAGCCCAGGACACCCGAGGCTCTCGAAAACCCCCGGTCCATCTTGCAACCGCAAGTCCCGGAGACAGTCCAAGCTCCGCTGAACTTCGCTCGCGTCTACACGTCGGATCGAATCACGAATTCGAATGCCTATGTCCGATAACGAAAGACGATGAAAGACTTCGGGATCGAAACACGCCACCGCGTCCCGCACCGCATTCCCGAAGTAATCCGAATCCGCCTCGATGAGCGACGGATGAATACCTCGATAGTCAACTGGGCAACGAACGATCAGCTCACCCTGATGAAGAGGAATCGACCGGTGAAAACGCCGCAAAAGCTCCGCCATGAGGACATGATTCGTGCTGAGATCGAACTCTGCCGACCGGGCTTCTCGCTTCAACTCCTGCACTTCCGTATTCGAAAGGAAGATCCGTTGGCGCCGCGAATTCAACGGTGCGAGTGGCCGAGGACGAACGTAGCCGGTAGCCAAAAAAAGGCGATCCGCATCTACGGACCCCGGAGATGCAGAAGCTCTTTCGAGCAGCCTCCGATCATTGGAAGGAGGCGAAACTTCGCTTCCTTGGTGCGCATCTGAAATCGCGGTCAGAAAACGGAACAAACTATACCCGTCTCCTACCAGGTGCGAGAGGCTGACGGACAGAAACGATCGTCCCTTCGCCAATCCGAGCGTCAACTTCAAGAGCACTTCTCCGGGTGCAGTTACGACCGGATCAATCAAGTGCAACTGATCCTCTGGATTATCGATGTCAAAATCCCCGGATAAGCGCACGCACCTCATCGAAACCTCTTCCGGCGACGACACCGCGAGTGGCCGCAGAAAAAACTCGTCACCCCGGGATTCTAGGCACGACCTCATAGCCGGGAACACTTGAACCGCTTCAAAAATCGATTTCCTTAGAGCGAGTTCTTCGATCTCCCCCGCGAACTCGAAAATGAATTGAATGCAGTAAAGGTACTTACGAAGGAAATAGTAGTCCATCGGCGATAATGGAATCAGCATGCCACTCCTCCGCATCGCAGCACTTCGAAGGCCTCGGCGTAAGCTCCGCTCCCGCTCATGATTCCGCGATACCGACCCAGCCCGAGAATAGCCTCGTCATAAGGAAGGTTCTCCATTTGCGATCGGTGCGCTTGCAAAGACTTTCTCTTTTGCTCGATAACCGCTGATATGTCGAAGAACATTTGCGGCTGCGCGATCGGCGTCCAAACCTCATATCCGAAAACTTGGGGAACACGATGAGGGTCGCCTGCGGCCTCGAGATACCAAGGGCCGCCGGCAGCTTCGAGTGCGCTTATGACCAGCTCGTGAACGATTCGGTGATCTGGAAACCGATCTTCCCGACCATGAACAAAAACAATGTCGGGCCGCATTTGTCGTATCATGCGGACGACCTCTATCTTCATTTGGCGCGTGTACCCGGTCAGCCCGTCAGAATAACGAAGGAACTCGACATGATGGACCCCCAGTATTTCCGCGGCTATGACCGCTTCGGTCTCACGGACCTGCGCCAACTCGGAAGGCTTGATCGCATTCGAGCCGGCTTCGCCCGACGTTAAGACCGCGTGGTAAATCTCGTGACCTCGGGCCCGGAGAATGAGCTCGGCGCCCCCACAACCGATCTCGATATCGTCGGGATGAGCACCGAAAGAAAGAACCCGCTTCATGCAAGCCGCCTTGCACTTTTCAAAGCGAGCCTGCGCTCGACTTCGCAAGCGATCCGATCGGACGGGGAGCCGTCGTCAATTTGCTTAGTGAAGGTATCGCTAGGACTTCGAAGTGCCCGTACGATCGCTTCCGTGATTGCGACCCTCTGCGTGCCAACGACGGATACTTGCCCGGTTTTCAAACCGTCCACGCGTTCCGTTTGGTCCCGCAACAGGAGAACCCGCTTTCCGAGATAGGCTGCCTCCTCCTGGATTCCACCGGAATCGGTGATCACGACTTTCGCCTGACTCAGAAGCCCAACGAAGTCCCGGTATTCGACCGGCGGTATCAGGCGAATATTGCGGACATCGCCCAAAATCTCATGCGCGGCATGCTGAACTGATGGATTAGGATGGATCGGACAAATGAAAGTCGTCTCGGGAGAGAGACCCGCAGCCGTCTTCAAACCGTTCAACATTTCTCGAAGGCTCTCCGGCCCCTGCTCACGCCGATGAAGGGTGACGACCGCGATGGGTGTGTTACTCACTGGCCGGGAATTTCGTCCTTGAATCGCACGGATCGCGTCCAGCGTCGTCGTACCGGTCACGCTGATCCGGGAGTCATCCACGCCCTCTTGGAGTAGGTTTTTTCTGGCCAGATCGTCGGGAGCAAAATGAATGTCAGCAAGCTTGGCGACGCTCTGGCGATTGAACTCCTCCGGAAAAGGCGAATCCAGCCGATAAGTCCGAAGACCCGCTTCGACGTGCGCGACCGGAATCTGCCGGTAAAAACAGGCGAGCGCGGTACTGAAGCAAGTCGTAGTATCCCCATGGGCCAAAACCAGGTCCGGCGTCGCACGTGCAAACGCTTTTTCCAATCCACTGAGGATGGCGCAAGTCAGACCGGAAAGACTCTGACCAGGCCGCATCACTCTGAGGTCCAAGTCGGGAACCATGCCGAACGCCCCTAACGCCTGATCGATCAGCTCACGATGCTGACCGGTGCTGATCAAAGTCGTGTGGATCTCTGGCCTTCGCTTGAGCGCTTGATAGACGGGGGCCATTTTGATGGCTTCGGGACGGGTTCCAATGACTAAAAATACCTTTTTCATAGCGCCTAACTAAGGCGGATAATCATTGAAAAAAATCGAATAATAGTTGATGTATGTTTACTTATGGATAGCAATAAACTTCGCTATTTCCTGATCGTTACCGAGACCGGAAGCATTCGCAAAGCGGCGGAGATCCTGCGCCTTTCCCCGGCCGCCCTTTCAAAGTCGATCAAGCTCCTGGAACGCGAAACGGGGCTCCGGCTTTTAATCCCGGCGGGGCGAGGGATCGCCATTACAAAGGAAGGCGCAAATCTCGCGAAGAACGCGAGACCCGTGCTTGAAAACCTGGACACGTTGGCGTCCCGGATCGTCAACGAAAAGGAATCCGAAAAGCATCAGATTCGAATCGGTTCGTTCGAAGTCTTCACGACCCATTTTTTGAAACCTCTCCTCCGCGTATTCGAGCCCGAAAGCAATCTACTTTTGCGCGAGTTGATCCCAGGGGAGATGGAAACGGCTCTCCTCCGAGGAGAGATCGATCTCGGAATCACTTACATTCCCATTCCTACGGCGGGGATCGAGCACATTCGCGTAGCGGCAGTGAAGATGGGGATCTACGCCAAACGAGGGTGTTTCGCGAATTCGTCATTATCCGAAATCCCCTTTGCAATCCCAGTCCAACCGCTCAAAGGAACGCCGAACAAGGTGCAAGGCTTGGACGGATGGCCGGATGGGAAAATCTCTCGAAACATTCGCTACCACGTCACCCTGATGGAGTCGGCGTTGGAGCTTTGCCGAAACGGTATCGCGGCGGCGTATCTGCCGTCCTTCGTCGCCCACCTCCATAACGAGAGCGTCCAAGAAAATCTCCGACTCAGTCGCCTTCCAACCCCAAAAGGACTCGCCGCTTCTACTCAAGCCGTCTATATCTCGCGGCGCAAAGACGATCCGGAAGACCAGCGCACTCGACGGCTAGCACGGGTCCTGCGGGAGACTTGCCTGAAAGGGTAGATCTCTGTCTCTAGTCATCCGCGCAAATCGCGCTCCGACAGGCAAATACCAAGACAGCGATTGAGGTCACTGACGCCGGAAGCGGGATCCTCAAAGAAAAAAGTTCAATACAAATGCACGAGGGTCCACCACTTCAAATTCGCAAACTCAAAGCGGCGATGCTTTTTTAAGCGGCTGGGCGCATCGCTCGGGCGAGGTCTCTAAGAAGAGCGGTTTATCCGTAAGGAATCGACGCATAGAAAAGACGTCGTCTGGAGTCGCTTCCGAAACCTCTCCCGTGATCGCCATTTCTGCTGCCATCTTCCCACTAATCGCGCACTGGCTCCCACCATACCCGTTACACGTAATCGCAAGCACGACGGCCTTATCGATCTTCCCATTTCGATAGAGATACGAAAGTACCGGACCCCGGTCCTCGGTAAACGCCATCACTCCCGACCAGGCCCGCGAGGGGGGTTGGTTCTTTGTCCCAGGAATGATCTCTCCGGTCTTCGCTCGAACCTCGTGATAAATATCCTTTATAAACGGAGGCCGATTCACTTCAGCAGGCGAGAAGGGGGTGTCGAGCCCGCCCCCGACGTGGAGCGTTCCACGATTTTCCCCCGAAGGGTCGACATATCGGTCTTGCTTTGGATAGTTCGCGTACCAATCTCCCTTTTCCTTCGTGATCGTCATCCCGTTAAACTTATCGGGAGCGTGCGCGAAGTTGCTGATATGGCTTACCCGCGGTTCGATGAACGTTAGCTCCGGAATCAGCTCGCGCGAGTAACCGTTCGTGGCGAGAATAATTTTTTTCGTACGAATCGGTCCGTCCTTCGTGTGCACGATGTACGTTCCATCTGTCATCGGCTCCAATTTCGAAACCGGGGTCCCCGTGTAAAACTTCACTCCCCGCTCGACCGCCTTTTTCAACACGCCATTCACGTATTTATAGGGGTGATAGTTTCCACTCTCACGAATATAGCGCCCCGAAAATTTTGAATCGATTCCCGCTCCCGCTTTAATCTGAGCAGGAGACCAAACCTCAAAATCCATCCCGAGTCGCTTCGCGAACTCGATCTCACTTCGAAGCCCGGCCTCTTCTTCGGCCGATTCGGCGATCCGAAGCCACCCGACAGCGATACGTCCGCCTGGATTCCGTCTTCTGCGATGGTCTTTTGAATCTCACGAACATTCGCTCGAAAAAAACGAAGGAGATAACTGGACTGGCGTTCCGCTTGGGCGCTTAAAATCTCTTCACTCAGCTTTGGAAATCGCGCACGGATAAAGTCTTTCTGAACCTCGACGAATCCCCGGTACTCATCGAGAAAGTTCTCCTTAATCATCTCGATGTTACCACCGTTGCGGCCACTGGCCCCGGACGCGGGACGATCGCCAGCCTCAAGCACCACGACAATCTTTCCCTTCTCAACCTCGGGAACGAGATTCCGAGCAGACGCGGATCCCGTTAGACCACCACCGATAATGACATAATCCGCACTCGCCGGAACGTGGGCCGAAGATCTAAAATGATCCAATGGTCCTGCGTCCTTCATCCAATAAGGGGTATTTTCTTCTGGGACGCCGATATGCTCCGCCATCATCTTTCCGCCGATTTTTCCAACAAGCGTCTGATACGCGCGAGCAGCGTCAGAATTGAATAGCGGAAAAAAATCCGCTTCCACCAAAGTGAGGGCATCCTGAAGCGGCGGAGTGACGCGACCAAAAGAATCTAAGCCCTTTTTCGCCTCGTCATCGAGAAGAGCGATGTCCTTACGACTCAAACTCCCTTTCTTGGCGAGCTTCTTCGCGAGTGAATACACGGGGTGGTTTTTCACCGCCGGAGGCGTTTCCGCTGCACCAGCCCCACCCAAGAGGAGCGCGACCGAGAGGATCCCAAACCAAAACGCTTTACTGTAAATGTTACGCACTTCCCAATTTTAGCCAGTGGAGCGGAGCGCTTCTATCGGCAAAAACGACCGGTCTCGGGAATGAAACCCTAACTCTTTTATACCCGGGTATCGAGTCACAGCCTGTAGGAGTAACATCTAAGTCCCGAATCGTTACCTCCAAGAAAGGCGAAATTTATAGTGACCAGGTAAATGATCTCCAAAACGGAGAATAACACTATGCGCTTCA
>Ga0075163_10011447_pt1 | contig 11560 bp, 7 predicted proteins | sample JI1023141ADNA_FD_71478 | JGI IMG/M metagenome (GOLD analysis project Ga0075163, IMG submission 71478) | Wastewater effluent complex algal communities from Wisconsin, to seasonally profile nutrient transformation and Carbon sequestration -... | ecosystem: Engineered > WWTP > Effluent > Algae... | reverse complement strand
AGTACATTCCGTAAGAGTATAAGTTTAAGTTAAACATCGTAACAGGCAATGTGGTTCCCGGTATCAACGCAATGTTTTGCGCTCCACCGCTAAAAGGGCCGGAGATACCAGGTCCACTGATAAAAAACCCAAAACCATCGTTGATTCCACCTGGCATGGTGCTCACATATTCCATATATTCTTCAGAAGCAAAAACATAATTAAATTTTACCGTATCTGAAGTTGGTACAAAATCAAATTCCAAAATGGTAGCATCAAAACTCGCTGTTGGAGCCATAATAATATTTAAATCCGGATCACCTGCAAGCCCGCTTCCAACAGAAGCACCTGTCAGGTTATTGGGTCCAATTGCATTAGTAAGATTACCACAAGTTAATAATACACCGGATGTAAAACCGATGTTTGAAAGAGTACCATTAAATGTTCCTCGACTGATGGTCGCCCCGGTATAGGATACACCACTGGCAGTAACACCCGTTCCTAACAATGTATCTACCAATTGTGCTGGAGTAAATCCACCATTCACCGTTAACTGCGCAACAGAGGTATTTAAAATAAATACACTTGCTACAGCGACTGCAATTTTCTTAATCATTGATTTCATCTTTTCTATTTTATATAATTAACGGACAAGTGTTACACTACCGATTCTTCTTACAATCTGGTAACGGTATCCCTCTAAATCAAATATTACTGCATACACAGCGGATGGTGCCTTTTGTCCTTTGTAGGTTCCATCCCAACCGGTATTTAAATCATTGGTTTCAAAAAGTAATTCACCCCAACGGTCATAAATTTTCATATTGTATTTTTTTATTCCTGCGCCATAGCCCATAAACAAATCGTTGTTACCATTTGCGTTGGGAGTAAATGCATTCGGGAAATAAAAATAAAAATCAGGAAGCACAACAATGGTTTGATACACTGTATCTGCACAGCCTTCAACATTGGTTGCAATCAACATCACCGTATAAGTTCCATCGTTGATATAATCGTGTGAAGGATTTACATCGGTAGAAACAGAATCTTCGGATCCATCACCAAAATTCCAAAAATAGGAAACCGCTCCGCTGGATTGATTGTTAAATAGTAAACTTTGATTGGTAACCAAACTGAAATCAAAATCTGCATGAATTGGAAATACAGTAACGGCAATGGTATCTGTAATAGTTAATCCGCAATCATCTGTAACAGTTACTGTATAGGTTGTACTGGCAGCAGGTGTAACAGTTACCGAATCGATGATGGTAACACTTGGCGACCAAGAATAAACATAATCGGGTAATCCGAAAGAAGGATTTGCATCCAACAACACACTATTGCCGCCACAGATGGTGGTATCATTACTTACCGTTAATTGCAAAGGTGTATAAGGAATAATAGTAACCGTGACACTATCACTGGCTGCATTTCCACAACTGTCTGTAACTGTCACAACATAGGTTGTTGTTACAGTTGGATTGACGACCGCAGTAGAGGTTGTACTGGTGGTATTTGTCCAGCTATATGTATAATTCCCTACTGCAACTCCTCCACTGGCGACAGCCGTGAGTGGCAGATTAGAGAACGGACAAGACAAAGTAGTATCGTTATTCAAACTAACACTTATCGGTGGAGAATCAATAATTAACAAGGTTAAAGTTGCTGTATCGTTGCCACAAGGTGTACTTGCATAAACAGTAAGGATAACGGTTTCCGTTCCTTCAATCAATGCATCCGGCAACGAGTTGATGGTGACATACGCAGAATCTTGTCCGACTGCAAAATAAATGCTATCGCTAACACTCGTATAATCTAAACCATTGGTAGCGGTACCAGACAAAGTAAAATAAAATGTATCGGCAACGGCTAAGTTAGCTGTTCCTCTGTCAAACAAAACGGATGCAAATCCACAACCTTCATAAATAGTAGTATCGTTTCCGCTTACTAATCCACCAAAGCTGGTGGAAGACGACATGAATACATTTCCGGTGCTCACAAAACTCCCCTCTTCAATAAAAACGCCTGAATCTAAAATATCATCCCCTCCATCGGCAATTGCCATTTTAATGTGATAGGTTTGTCCGCATTGCACAGCAGCAACAGCTTCCAATGGAACAGTAAAACCATCATACTGTACCGTAAGTCCGTCTGGGGCTGTGCCGGTTCCAAATCCATCACCATTATCAAAATAATAGGCAGCATTTGTATACAAATTCAAATTAAACATGGTTACCGGCAAAGAAGTTCCGGGTATGATGGCAATGTTTTGTGCCCCACCACTGAAGGGTCCGGAAATGCCTGGGCCACTAATAAAGAAACCGAATCCATCGTTGATCCCACCTGGAGTGGTACTCACAAATTCCATGTATTCCTCAGATCCAAACACATAATTAAATTTGATGGTATCGGAAGTGGCAACAAAATCGAATTCCAAAATGGTGGCATCGTAACTCAAGGTAGGCGACATGATAATATTTAAATCGGGGTCACCGGGAAGTAAATTTCCTAAAGAGGCGCCAGACATATTGTTCGGACCTATCGCATTGGTAAGGTTTCCACTGGTTAAAAGAATTCCGGAATTAAAGCCAATGTTAGAAGCGCTACCATTAAAGGTTCCTCTGGCATTTGGACTTCCTGTATAGGTGATGCCGGTGGCAGTTAATCCACCACCACTCATCAATACGTTTTGAACCATAAAAGTAGGCGTTACACCACTATTAACGGTTAATTGCCCATAACAGAAGCTATGCACAAAAGCAATAACAATGCTTACAAGAAAAAACGATTTACGTAAAAATGAAAAATTCATTGTTGTTCTTATTGTCATCTGAATATCAAGCAAATATACCAAAAAAGTCGTTACTTTTTATCGATTCAACTGCATTTTTTATGAGTTCATCGAAGAAAAATCGGGAGTATAAAACTCAATCTACTTCCTTGCAACTCATTATCAGATGCGGATTTAAGTTCAGAAGTTGCAAGGCAAAATTATATTTTCACCTCAATTACGCACTTTTTATAGTCTAAAAAAAACCTGTTTTCACCAATTCTTACATTTTGAACGATTTTAATCCTTTGGAATGGGGAGAAATACGCAACCGAAAAGATAAAGAATGCATACTATACAACGATTTCAAGAACCTACGATTCGAAAATCAACTTAGTTTTCAAGCTGACGAAAAGCAGAATAATTTTTTCAATAAAAAAGGGTCGAATCGATAATAAATTGCCAAATTTGTGCTTCTGAAATGTTGGTTGTTGGAAGACACCTAACGGAAGTAAAATCTAAAATAAAAAACAATTATACAATCATGGTAAATCCAAACATTAACTCGTATATCGAAAAAAACAAAGACCGTTTTTTAAACGAACTTTTTGAATTATTGCGCATTCCTTCTGTCAGTGCCGACCCAAAATACAAAGACGATGTCGTAAAAACGGCCGTTGTGATTAAAGAAAAATTAGTAGCTGCAGGGGCAGAAAAAGTGGAGATTTGTGAAACGGCAGGCTATCCGATTGTGTACGGAGAAAAAATTATTGATAAAAATCTTCCGACCATTTTAGTATATGGCCATTACGATGTTCAACCTGCAGATCCAATTGAATTATGGACATCCGGACCATTTGAGCCGGTGATTAAAGATGGAAAAATTTATGCTCGTGGTGCATGTGATGATAAAGGACAAATGTACATGCATGTAAAAGCATTTGAATTGATGATGCAAACCAATTCTCTTCCTTGTAATATCAAATTTATGATTGAAGGAGAAGAAGAAGTGGGCTCCAGCAACTTGGCAACATTTGTAAAACAAAACAAAGAAAAATTAAAAGCAGATGTGATTGTGATTTCCGATACCGGAATTATCGCTAACGATATTCCTTCTATCACTGTTGGATTGCGCGGTTTGAGTTATGTGGAAGTTGAAGTAACCGGTCCGAACAGAGATTTACATTCCGGACTATACGGTGGAGCGGTTGCAAATCCAATCAACATTTTATGTGAGATGATTGCAAAAATGAAGGATGATAAAAACCACATTACCATTCCCGGATTTTATGATGATGTTGAAATATTAACTGCTGAAGAGCGCGCTGAAATGGCAAAAGCACCTTTCAGTTTAGATGCCTACAAAAAAGCATTAGACCTTTCCGATATTCATGGAGAAGATGGATTCAGCACGAACGAACGCAATTCTATTCGTCCGACTTTAGATGTAAATGGTATCTGGGGCGGTTATCAAGGTGAAGGAGCAAAAACAGTAATTGCTTCTAAAGCCTATGCTAAAATTTCGATGCGTTTGGTGCCTCACCAAAACAGCGATAAGATAATGACGCTTTTCAAAAACTATTTTGAAAGCATCGCACCAAAATCAGTAAAAGTAAAAGTAACTCCACACCATGGCGGTGAACCCGTTGTAACGCCAAGCACATCTGTTGCCTATAAAGCAGCGAGCATGGCAATGGAAACAACATTCGGAAAAAAACCGGTTCCGGTTCGCAGTGGTGGAAGTATTCCTATTGTTGCCATGTTCAAATCAGAATTAGGATTGGATTCAGTATTAATGGGATTCGGTTTGGATTCAGATGCGATTCACTCACCAAATGAACATTATGGTGTATTCAATTATTTCAAAGGGATTGAAACCATTCCATATTTCTTTAAAAACTTTGCTGATTTAAGTAAATAAGGATATACGAATAGTTTCAAAAACTCGTTTATTATTGGCGTCATTGCGAGGAACGAAGCAATCTCTCGCTTTGAAAATTAAAATTATTGATTGAAAAGATTGCTTCGTTCCTCGCAATGACGCTTCTAAAAAGCAATTGTATTAAAATGAAAAGATACGTTTTATATATTTTATGTTCCCTTACATTAACCTCCTGTGGCGATTTTCAAGACGTTACATTTTTGGGGATTGATAGTGTGAAAGTGAATAAACTTTCGCAACAAGGATTAGACATTGATGTAACAGCAAAAATTAAAAATCCGAACAATGTTGCTTTTACAATTTACAAATCGGATTTGGATGCCACTTTTAGTGGAATGAATGTTGGAAAAGCCAGCATCACTAAAAATGTAAAAATAAAAGCCAACTCCGAACAAGGATATACCTTTAATGTGAAATCCAACTTTTCAAAACTAAGCGCGGGAGAACTTCCGAACCTTTTGTCTATTGCCATGAGCAGAAGCATTAAAGTAGGATTAAAAGGAAATTTGAAAGTGGGAAAAATGTTGGTAAAGAAAGAATATCCGGTAGACATGACAAAAAACATCCCCCTAAATCTAAGCGGATTTAATTAATAATTTGACAGGATTCTACTCTATCAATTCCCAATAGTCCGGTAGTTTTGTTTACCACCACCCGTCTTGCATCTTCATATCTATCAAAATGTTCAATCATGTAGTTTATTACATTTCGCTCCAAAGCAGTGCTGTTTCCTTCACCAGATAAAGTAACTTCCAATCCATGACTACCATTTTGAAACGCAACCACCTCATAGGTAACTGTTGTATGCTTTACAGGAATAAACGTATTCAAACAAAATAAAAAATTAATCAAACACATTCCGAATCCGGAAAAAGCGTACATCGAAAACTGATGGTATTCCATATCCAAATATGGTTTTACATATTTCCATTGAATCAAGCCCAAAGCACCACAGAAAAACAATAAAATAAAAACTGCACCAATGCTGATAACGGTTATAGACCAAAACCAAATGAGCAAAGGAATACCAACAAACAATCCAATGAATGTAGAAATCATAGCAATGTAAATTCCATTGCGTTGGATGGTTGTTTGAAACAAAGTATACCGTTCTTCGATGTGAGAACTATTTATGATTTGTTGGTTTAATTCTTCGTGATCTGCTCCATCAACTGCCTCCGTATGCATCACAGCACGCTCGGCATACACTCGCACTTGGTAATCACCTTTCACATTATCAGGGTCCTGATTCAGCATCAACATTAAATAATTGTATAGATGTGGCAACTGCTTTTTAAATTCTTTGGGTGCTTCAAAAAAATGTTCAACACATACAGCAAAAAATTCATGCATATTGGTTCCACCATATTCGCGCAGAAAGTCTACCTTTTTTTCTTTCAACTCCAAATAATCTTTCATCGCAATATCTTCCCAACGTTCGAAATAGGCAGAGAAGTGTTCGTCATAATTTCCTTCCTCGTCCAAGTCGATGTATAATGCATGCGCCAATTCGTGCAATCCTAAATTCACTTTATCATCCTCCACGGCATACCCTTCTTTAAAGTCGTTCCATGATAACGATAGCACACCACTTTGTGTATTTAGTCCTTTGAGATTAACATTTAAATATTTGGAAAAAAACACACGCGGGAAAACATTGATGGCATACAGATGTGAAATCATAAAATCTTTCAATCCAAAGGTCAATTGAATAGCAGCAGCGGATATCAATACTTTAATTTCATCCGTAACTACCAACCCTTCTCTGCCAATAAATTTTTTGTCCTCCATGAATTTAAACAGTCGGTTGACAAAAATTTCCTGCGCATCGGGCGAAAGATTTCTGAAATAGGTATTCTTTTGTTTTAAAATAGTATAAGGCACACATGAAATTAAAAATTAAACTTGATAAATAAAAATTATCGTGATTATACTTTGTATTTTTATAAAATGAAAGCATCCGAACACAAACATACCAATGCATTAATTCATGAAACAAGCCCGTATTTGCTGCAACACGCGCACAATCCGGTAAACTGGTATCCCTGGAATGATGCAACATTAGAAAAAGCCAAAGCCGAAAACAAATTGATATTAATTAGTGTCGGATATTCGGCTTGCCACTGGTGCCATGTGATGGAACACGAAAGTTTTGAGGATGAGCAGGTGGCTCAACTCATGAACGATTATTTTATTTGTATCAAAGTAGACCGTGAAGAACGACCGGACATTGACCAAATATACATGATGGCGGTGCAATTGATGACTGGGCAAGGAGGTTGGCCACTCAACTGTTTTACATTACCCGATGGAAGACCCATTTATGGCGGCACCTATTTTCCAAAAAAAAGTTGGATGAACATTTTATTGAACCTCGCAGATGTCTACAAACATGAACCGGAGAAAGCAATTGAATACGCCATCCAATTAACAGAAGGCGTAAAACTTGCCGAACTTGTAAAAATCAATCCCGAAGAAACAGTATTTACCATTGATACATTGCATAAAAGTATCAATAATTGGATTCCTCGTTTCGACACAATAGAAGGTGGTCCTAACAAAGCACCTAAATTTCCCTTACCGAATAATTATCAGTTTTTACTACGATATGCGCACCATACGAATAACTCTGAAATTTTAAATCACATTGAGCTCACCTTGAAAAAGATGGCGTATGGTGGCATCTATGATCAAATCGGTGGAGGATTTTCGCGCTATTCGGTGGATCATTATTGGAAAGTACCACATTTTGAAAAGATGCTCTACGACAATGCGCAACTGGTAACCTTGTATTGTGAAGCTTATCAGAAAACAAAAAATTCCTTGTATAAAGATGTTGTATATGAAACCTTAACTTTTATTGAACGCGAGCTCACATCTCCAAATGGTGGCTTTTATGCTGCATTGGATGCGGATTCGGAAGGAGAAGAAGGGAAGTATTATGTGTGGACAAAAAACGAATTGCAAGAGATTTTAAAAGAAAAATGGACTGTGTTTGCAGACTATTACAATGTAAATGAAAAAGGTTTTTGGGAACACTCCAATTATATTTTGCTCAGAAATGAGGAGGAAGCAACTATTGCAGCGCACAATAAGGTTTCAGTAGCCGACTTACAAGAAACCATCCAAACCTGCAAAGAACAATTGCTTGCTGTAAGAGAAAAGCGTATTCACCCGGGATTAGACAACAAAATTATCACCTCTTGGAATGCCTTGATGATAAAGGCGTATGCGGATGCCGCAATCGTTTTTGATGATAAACATTTTAAAGATGTTGCTCTGAAAAACATGGAGTTTCTATTGGAGAATTGTTTATATGATGGAAGCCGATTGTCTCATTTGGCATCAGCAACCTCACCCCTAACCCCTCTCCAAAAGGAGAGGGGAACTGACTCCGTTTTAGGATTCTTAGAGGACTACGCATTTATGATTGAAGCGCTCATTTCCTGTCATGAAGTTTCATACCAAGAAAACTACCTCTACAAAGCAAAAGAGTTAATGGAATATGTGATGGCGCATTTTCAGGATAGCAAATCCGGGATGTTTTACTTTACTTCCGATACCGACAAAGCATTAATCAGCAGAAAGATGGAATTGTCGGACAATGTGATTCCGGCATCCAACTCGAGCATTGCCAAGTCCTTGTTTGTTTTGGGGCATCATTTTGGGGATAACACATACATTGACCATAGTCGCAAAATGCTCAACAATGTATTGGATGAAATAGAAAATTACGGAGCTGGGTACAGCAATTGGGCCATGTTGCTGCTGTATTTCACCACTCCTTTTCACGAACTGGCAATTGTTGGTAAATCTGTTGATGAAAAAAAGAAAACCCTGAATAAACATTACTATCCAAATAGGATATTTGCAGGAAGTGCTTCTGAAAGCTCCTTACCATTATTGTTAAACAGGTATAAACAAGAGGAAACCCTCATCTATGTGTGTAAGAACCATACCTGTTCAGCTCCGGTAACGACAATAGAAGAAGCAATAAAACAGATTGAATGAGAATATTACTAACTCTACTCCTCCTTATTTTCCATCTGAGCAGCATGGCTCAGCTGATCAGCACTGATCCCGTTGAGATTGGAATTGGTCCAGCGAATTTTAATCCCAAAATCATCAAGAAAAATAAAATCAAAAAAATTGATGTAGTATTGGTCGACAAACCCGATGGAGAAGTGATTGTGGATAAAGGTGCTGCTCAGGGTTACGAATTTGACAGCCTCGGACGAATTACCCGTTATTATTATACCATTTTAAATTTTGCAGAAAATGAAGTGGTAGATGTGCCTGAAATCAGAAGAAAAGGAAAAATCATTCAAGCCGCTACAGTGCGCAGAATCACGAAGTACCACAACGATACCATTTTTGCGAACATCTATTACGACACACAAAACAGAATCATTACCAAAAGAGTTCAGATGGGTGCGTATTACAATGCCTATTATTATGAATACAATGAAAAAGGGCAGATTATAAAAGAAATGCACTTTAGAGAAACGAATGTGAGTGAAGATAAGAACGAATTTAAGATGGGCGTTCAAAATGTTTTATCCAGCGAAACATTTGAATATGTGCAAATGACTCCGACACAAGTAAAAAAGCGTTGTTTGAATGATGAGGGGCGGGAGTTTAAAAAGGCAATCATCAATTACGATGAAAAGGGAAACAAGCTTTCTGAAAATTATGAGTTTATTGTCAGTTGGATGAAACAGGAGAATAGCTATCAATACGATGCAAACGGACACTTGGTTGAAAAGACGTATACCAGCAACGAAAGTGGAGATGTAAAAGAATACACCGTTTATAAATACGATGGCAATGGTGTCTTGTTGGAAGAAAAGAAATTTAAGAATGATGCATTGCTCTTCGAAATAAGTTATCTCTATGATGAGACCAACAACTTATTAAAATCAAAAATTAACCGCGACCACAAAAATAGCTCGATTGGAATTGTGAAGTTTGGGTATAGTTTTTATTAAAGTCTTCCAATTAAACCACGGAGAACGCGGAGCGTTTTTCGCGGAGAGCCACTGAGTTTTTTATTCAACCCTTCCTACTGCTTTATAAACTTAACCGAGCTGAAAGTTTCTCCGTTTTTCAATTGCAGAAGATAAAATCCATTGGGAAGACTAGTAATGTCTATATTTTGTTTTTGTTTTCCAGAGGAAAGTACTTTCTGAATTATCGATTGACCTAATACATTTTTTATTTCTAACTCTATATCATCATTGCTTTCCGTTTCGAACTCGATAGTAATATTCACTGCAGCGGGATTAGGGTAAAGTACAATATCAAATGGATTCACTGTATGACTTTCAAATCCTGTGGAATAATCTATTCTTGCTGTAAACATATCGAACAAACCATCACTAAAAAGAACATTTGAACCAAAATATGTAGTGCCATAAAAAGTACCTGTTACAAAAACATTTCCTAAATCATCCGCTGCTATTCCATAAACAAATTCATTCCATGCTGCTTCGCCAGCATCTAATGCAGAAATAAAATTTCCTGCATTATCATATTTAGCTAAGAATGCATCGTAATTTCCCCAACCAGGCAAAAGAAAACCATCGAAATTTGCAGTTGGAACATAAGAACCACCAATTAAAATATTTCCAAGATTATCGATAGCAATACAGCGTCCTTCTTCATCTGCTCCACCATATGCATGTTTAACCCAAAGGGCATTTCCTCCTGAATTATATTTCGCTAAAAAAATATCGTTGCCACCACCTACGCCAGCAATAATAATGGAATCAAAATCTGCTGTACCAACTAATGCCCCTGTAAAATAAATATTACCAATTGGGTCTACAACAATTCCATATCCACAATCCTTCGAATGCCCTGCAAACATGTGATTCCCTCCTGCACGTTTTGCCCACAAGCATGTTCCAGAGGAATCATACTTTGCCAAAAATATATCTTCCGTTCCAGACGCAATAAGTGTGTCTGTTCCAAAAATAGCTGTCCCAGAAAAATTTCCTGTGATACATAAATTTCCAAAAGGATCTAAAGCAATTGAATTTGCTACTGCATTTACATAACGTCCCCAGATTAAATTTCCAGAAGTGTCATACTTTGTTATTAGATCATCAGAACCTGATAAATAAATATATCCAGCATTATCAAACACAATTCCTGTATTGGAGCCCAAAGTATCACTTATCTTCCAGATTAAATTTCCACTTGTATCTATCTTTACAATTTTAACTTGATTACTAGAATCTCCAGAAACATATAGATGTCCATTATTATCAGAAGTAATACTTTTGGCAATCCCCCCCAATACCCAGGCTTCAAAATCCCAAACAAGACTTCCTGAAGAATTATATTTGAAAATTTTTGCATAGTTTGTAACACTTCCAACTGCATAGCAATTCCCTACGTTATCCACACAAATAGCATTACCATTATCAGGATTAAGACCTCCTTGCTGCTCAGCCCATTGCCAAGTTTGTGAATAAGAGGAATGAAATAAAAAGAAAAGAAGTGAAAAAAGAAGTAATTGTTTCATTATAAGAGTTTAGCCCAGCGGTAAACGAAAAAACTCTGACAATATTGTTATATAGCTTATTCCCAATTTTCGGTGAGATAGTGAGGAATTTACGCGAAATCTTTTGGCAGTTAATCCTTACTCCCCCTTCTTCTTCCCTGCAACAAAGTCTTTCAAGTAGTAGGGTTCAAAATAGGCAACATCTTCGAATTGTTTTTCGGAAAAAGCTTTTTCAGAAAGGGCAATCATGTCTTTTGCAGAAGGAACGATGTCTGCGAGAAACATTGCATTGGAAGTGTACGACAAAACGGATTTACATTTTAAAGCACCATCGCCAAAAAAGACTACCGGATGTTCCTTC
>Ga0075163_10011446_pt1 | contig 11560 bp, 4 predicted proteins | sample JI1023141ADNA_FD_71478 | JGI IMG/M metagenome (GOLD analysis project Ga0075163, IMG submission 71478) | Wastewater effluent complex algal communities from Wisconsin, to seasonally profile nutrient transformation and Carbon sequestration -... | ecosystem: Engineered > WWTP > Effluent > Algae... | reverse complement strand
TGATCTACTCCTCCTTCCAGCGAATAATTCAGCAAATACTCTCCATCATTTTTAAGCCAGAAACCACCGGAGGCACTATCGCCGCAAGCTTGCATATACAATACCGAATCTGAATTATTAAATGCAATATGCGCAGGCAAAACACCGCGGCCATAAATGCATTGTCGCTGAGTACCGATATTAGTCTCCAGAATAAGTGAATCATAAAAAAGACCAACACTATCCGGTTGAAAAACCACTTTGTAAGGTATATATCCTCCTGGTGGAATTCGAAGTGTATCAGGCTCAACATTGAAGTAAATGGTACTAGTCGATACGTTTGTAATTATCAATGTATCACAACCAGCATTTCTGATATTGATATATGAGGAATCAATATAGTTTCGCACCACGTTATCTACAACACTGCAAGGCTGATCAAATCCAATCTTAGCAGGACCTGAAATATTCACTTTCAAATGGACTATAGATACACTATCAGGAGCATTGTTAATGGAAAATCTTATATCCGATTCATAGGTGCCGGGAATCAGAGAAGATGGATTGATCATAAAATTCAATACTACTGAATCACCAGGGTTTAAAGTATCTACGGGTTGAGTAAATGACAAAAAAGATGGCCATCTGTATCTACCAATATCTGTTGAGTTCCTGATAATACTATTATAAAAATCTACTACTAAGGGGACAGCCAGACTAGCGGGAGAGACTGAAATCATAGAAACACTTCCCCTGCCTTTTTTAAGGTTTGAGAAAAGCTCAAATTCTCCGGCAGTAATTATATTGTGTTTATGTTTATTGAGCACATTCGTTAATGTTCCCCGAAATGTACCAGTTAATCCAAAATTACTAAGGTTACGACCGAGTGGTGGCAATGTATCCTGTGTATTGTATGAATAGTAAGTTGCATAACTAGTTTCATGCTTTGCATTCATTAAACCCAGATCACGAAGTTGTACATTGATATCGGTAGAACTGGAACTCGTATAATAAACTGTTACATGACCACCGCGTTCAACAAAGTCATTTACTACAGGAGCTAATCGCTTATAAACCGAATCTTCATACAAAAAAGTAAGTGGAGGGAATACCAGTAATTGTTTATCAACCAGAGCTGCACGGAAAGCAGTGGTATCTGCTCCATAAAACTTTTCGTAACGAAATGGTTGTGACTGGCTGGTTGCTACATCCAATATATGTTTTGCATTTGTAACTGAATCAGCAAAAGAATAATGCACCAGTGTATTTATCGTATCCCGCATATTGCAGATCGTCCGGACATCATATAACATTTGCCCTGAACCCGAATTAAGCAAGGTAATTGGAAATGAAACAGAATCGCCGCAAGTAACTGTAAATTCCAGAGAATCTTCACTCAATTGCAATTGCGGTGGAGGCTGAACATTTACAAATTTTGTAATAGTATCAATATTCACACAGCCTTCTGCACGATAAAATACCGGGAACGATCCCGAAGCATCAAATTCATGCTGAGGCGAAAACTGCTCTGAACTACCACCATCACCGAACTCCCAATAATTTAGCTTCAAAGGTCCTATTGTTGTATTGATAAACTGTGTACCCGCATTAATCGGCGGCGTATATGTTACAGGGTAGAACGATGCAATAATCGGTGTTGAATCCTTTAATGTAGTGGTCCAGTTCAACGCAAATCCTGAAGACATTGAGTATTCTTTTTTCAGTATTCTAATCCTAACCTTTCCGTGAGTTGCAACTAACTGACCAGGCAAAAGAAAACCGTTTCCATTAAACAAAGTATAGCTATTTCCATTTTTATCACTATCAAAAACTTTCAAATAAGTATTGTCACCTAGCCCGATTTGAAACTCTGTGAAGTTAATAATAATAGAATCCGCACACTCCGGTTCTATTACAAAATCACATGGACTTGATTGGTAACTAAAAATACCATTGGGTCCACCCGGATCGTAGAGTGCTCCCGTAAGTTCATTCACAGTACTAACTGTCGAGCACATATTGTACGAACTAATAGCATGAATGTAGTTCGTTTTAGTAATCGTATCTGCTCCAAATGCGTTAGTAGCAATTAATGTTACCTGATAATAACCGTCGATCGGATATGTAACAACAGGGTTGTAAGCAGTACTTGAAGTAGGAATGCCTCCCGGAAACAACCAAAGTACATTTTGAGTTTGTTTGGTCAAATTAGTAAAAGTGATAGCCTTATTCGTAATCGCTATCGTATCACTTACTGTAAAATCGGCAGTTGGTGCGCTATCGACGGTCGAAACAATAATAGAATAATCTTCTACCTGCCCATATTGTATATTAGTACAGTTTTGGACCCAGTTGTTCGAAGATGTAACTCTCATACGCAATGGGGTATTCAATACCGAAGGACTAGTGTAGAAAATCTTTGACTTAAAAGGAGCACTAGCATTATAATAGAAAAACTGCTCATTCGATACATATGAACCATTGTTATTGTAATCAATAAAAACTGAAACTAATTCAGTAAACTGGACTCCGCTTAAAACATTTATAATAAAGTTATCATTCTCATAAACTTTGAATGCCCTTTTGCAGGTAAAATCCATATAGTTCTCCTCTAATGAACTCCCGGATTGGTGAGTAAGATTATTGATACTTACCTCATAAATACCACGAGTATCTCCGACTCCTGTCCGGGTTACTATACATGATGGAGGAGTAATATTCGAATAATCTTCAATATGCATTGACAAAGTCAGCGTATCATCAGTATTACAAATTGAACTCCCGGTAACAATTAAAGTAATAACATAATCTCCTGGGGCAGTATAAGTATGTGGACTATTTGGAGCAGTGCTAGACTGTCCGTCTCCATAATCCCAGAAGTAAGTAGACGCATTGGTACATAAATTCACAAACGAGATAGTATTACCTAAACATGCTTCGTTTGTTGAAGCATAAGCCTGTGCTGAAACACCATCGGTATAATCTGCACCTACACCAACAGCATACCAGGCTCTGGTCACCTCTTTAACTTCGTCAGAGCAAGCACCAAAAAGATCAGTTGCCGCTTGTATTGTTGCAGTTCGAGACTGGGCAAATCCGGAAGAAGGGCCCAGATAAACAGTAAGTGCCCTGTAAGCAATGGCACTTGCTTTATCAATCCCAATTCCATCAACTTTATAATTTGACAAAAGATCATTAACGCCATAGCCACCTTCACTTAGCAGAAAGAACCAAAAATCCTGAACTGTTGCCCTGCTATAAACATCAATCCCATAATTTTGTCCCGTATATGTATCGGCCAATCCGTTAATTTTTGGATTTTTCAACGACCTGATTGGAATCTGGTATTGGTTAAGTTGTTCACCAATAATATAGTCAACAGGCCCTCCCTTTACATAATGCTCTGCTGCAACAGAAAAAATATCACAAAATGATTCGTTCAAAGCATTTGGTTCGTATGCAGTACTGAATGCGGCGGAATAATTGACAATTCCGTGCACATATTCATGTGCGACAATATCAAATGAAGTATAGGACGGTACGTTTCCTCCGGCCATTCCAAAAGCAAACGAACTTCCAAAATAATAGCTGAATGTTGGGGTACCGAAATTTACAAGACCAGTAAGATGTATACCGGCATTATCAATTGAGTTTCTTCCAAAAACTGTAGAAAAGTAATCGTATGATTTTTCCAGAGCATACATCACATCCAAAGCCCCCGTAGAATATCCTTCCTGGCTCCATGAAGAAGAAGTATCCGTAATATCAGAGGATGGTGAAAGGGAATTGAATCCATTCAGATTTCGAACTTCAATGCCATTCCCCCTGGTAGAATCAACCAAAGTAAAGAGTCCGATCGCAGCACTGTCGCTGGTTATTTCTACCTGACCATTATAGAGGGTATTGACAGTTGATTGTACTGAGATATTTTTTTGCTCTGAAAATCTCTTGATGACATTTCCTGTTATAGCGTCTACATACACTATACCTGATGGCTCCCACTGGTGAATGCCGGGGATAACATATTTATAAGCCAATTTCAACTCAAGACTATCACGAAAGTACAAGAATTTGCCAGGCTCGGAAAGCTCATTAGATTGGAGTGACTCTCTTGCTTTAGATTCTGCAATTACGGACCGGGAAGACCCGTCGGCAATTTTAAAAAACGCTCCATTGACAGAGACTATGCGCTGATTGAATTCATGAACATAAATATAGCTTTCTTCAACCTCAACCCCTCCAATTAATTGCTTATAACGGTAATGCGTATACCCTAAACGATCTGTCTCTTTACGCTCCAGACGCAAGGTATGACCTTGTGGGGCATGAAGGATTTCCTTTAATACATAAGGAATGTGCTTCTTTATAGAAGGTCCGGAATCAGGAAATCGCACAAAGCAGAAATCACTGTTGGTGTTTCTTTCCTCAACAATTTGCACATCAAACTTTTCTTTAAGCCTTTGCGAGTAAGCATTGCCTGAAAGTAATAATGCAGCCGAGAGAGCCAGCAGGTAGAATAACGTTTTTTTCATTTTAAAGCATATTTAATAAACTGCATACTCATCCGATAAGCAGAACGAAAGGATACAGATAAGTAAAATTAAAATTTATTAATATAACACCCAAGTTTAAGGAATATTAAGAAAATGTTTCTGGTTTTGGCTGGCGGAACAGGCTGCAATAATTCTAATTACATAACATTAAGTTCAAAACTCAGCCAATCCCTAAAAGCTCCTTTCAAAAGCTCTATCCGAAGAATGATTAAAATCATATAACTAAAGAGACACTCTCAATCTGCTAGTATCCAATCACTGAAAGCCATATGCAGCTGTCGGAGGCTGGATGCAGTGGCAAGAATAAACTTTGATAGAGAATAACACACACGTCAGAACAGGTCGCCCCGCCGGGGCTTGGTTTTTTTTCGCAACTACGTTGCTAAGAATAGGCCGCTCCAACGGAGCTCGGTTTTATTCAGCCTATCATGTGCAACCCAGAAGCTTGTAGCCTGTAGCGTGTAGCCTGTAGCGTGTAGCCGGAACAGTACATCCAAATCAATACCGCAGTTTTAATCCCAACACCGCATCGGGCTAACGGCATCCCAATCAAAGTCCCTTGTTCGCGAATAACGAGAGGAGTTTTTTAGGATTCCATTCGATACGGTATGCGAATTCAAAATTAATAAAGCTGTAGGAGTCGTTCAGGTTTGGGTTACCTCTGCGTGATGTTTGTGGTCCGACAAATCCATCTGTTCCCCAGCCTGTGGGATCGCTGATGTATTGTGCGAGCTCCTGCTTCACCGGATCATTTGGGAATTGCTGTTCGATCTGTTTGTAGGTTGCATACGCATCGCTGGCATCATCGAGGTAGTCGGTGAAGAATTTATAATAACCAAACTCCAGACTGAGCGTAATATTTTTATTCAATCCATAACGGAATCCCGCTGCAATCGGAACTCCGATATGCCAGGGTGAATACATTTTATCGGTTGGATTGGATTCATCATAACTTCCCTGCCCTTCGGTGCGCCAGTCCAGGAGATCAGTTTCATAGTCGCCGTCTTTTTCGATGACATTTCCACTTCCACTGGTTTGGGCTGCATCGCGAATGGTTCCGTCTGTCCAGTAATGATACCGGTTGCTGATATCGATTGAACCATTGAAGAGATCAGCTTTCGGGCGACCATAGTAAATGCCGATTCCGGTGTAAGCAAACAATGCCAGACTCTGCTTATGCAACGGAAGCCTGCGGTTCGGGTAGTAGGTATAACTGAAGTGTGATGAAAATCCGAAGAGGTCATTCCTGAAATTTAATCCACGTCCGTAATTGCGGAGTTCAATACCGCTTTTATCATTCACGGGCATGGTTTCATCGTACTGAATGCGATGCCAGCTGAGACGTGCTTCCACATTGAAGGGCGCATACTTCATTCCCGTGATTGTTTTCGGGGCGATGATGTTTCTAACGGTGAGGGCTATACCCGGACTCATAGAGCTCTTCTGTAAAAACTCATCATTTCCGAGATCACCAAAATAATTGGTTGTTCCGGCTGCCAAACCAATGTCCAGTGATTGTTGTGCTTCCACAGAAGCAACAGACAGGAATGCAGCAAACAGCAAGTATAGTTTTTTCATACCTCAGGGTTTTGCTCTAAGGTATTGGTTATTTCGAATTCTGCAAGGGCTTGCCTTCATAAATTACTCACATTTCTTGGAACGTTTCAATTCCGTGGGTCAATACTCCCATTTTGATGGTTTATGGTGGCAGATTCATGGCCGGAAACTGGCCGCAAACAGTCTTTTTAAGCGACTGGATGAAGGGTAACCGGGTCATTGACCCACTTTGGCAGCTAACACGCAGGGGCGCTTCAAGACTCTTGTTTCGCCGTCTACGTGGAACAACTCTGCAAGCAATATATATATTCCCGGATTCAATACCTGTCCGTTTGCATCTAAACCATCCCAGTTCCATTTCCCTTCTTGTCCGAGCAATTCCTGCCGACCCATAGTTCTTACAGTATTGCCAAATGCATCGAGCACCCGGAGGTGAACCACATAACCCGGTTTGTCCGGCTTGCAAGCGATCTGCAAAACGTCATGATACCCATCGTTATCGGGTGAAAATAATTCCGGCTCCACTGTCAGCCAGTCATCGGCCAGGGTTCCCGAAAATTCCGCCTGAGAGTTGCGCCGGCATGGACTTGCACCTCCACCCTGCCCTGCTGCACTATGCCAGTTGGTACTATCGTTGGTATTCCGCGAAACGGATATCCGCTCCAGCGAGACACCCTCCGGATCATCTATCAGCAGGAAGTGATGATTCTCGCGATAATGATACCTGTCGATTTCCTGCAACGAAGCATTCAGCAGTACCACAATTCCTTCATCGTCGTTGAAAGATGGGAGATCGTTCTCCATCAGCATCCGGAGATCACCAACTGTATAACGGCTACGTATATCCGCAATATCCGTCGCGATCACTGCATACTGTCCGGGCATCAACAACCGACCGGCGACAGTAAATGGTATAGCATCAGATATCACACCGGTTTCCACATCAGCATGTGCCAATCGCAAGTCCGAGAGATCAATACACGAGGATCCCGCATTATACAACTCCACAAAATCACTTCCTTCGGGATAGGGATTGAATAAAATTTCGTTGAGCAGAATTCGCGTATGATGCAATGAATCCGGCAATCGGAAGTTGATACCGGACCAGCGGGAGAGTTTGTTACCCGCGCAATCGGCGAGACTTGTATCCAGCTCCAGCAAATACTCCGTCGACTGCTGAAAAGCCGCGGCAAATTGCAATTGCAACCCTGAAATACTGTCCAGCCATGTCATCGACACCGGATGCAAACCACCCGGCTGCAATGTATATGCCGAAGTATCATTCAGCATCAGCGTATCCGGCGTCTCACTGAAATTCAACAGCAAGGTCGTGGAATCTACCGGAAACACGGATACCGGATAAGGAGCAACTGTATCAATAAACACCCATGGAATTGTATTCATCTCACCCGGCGATCCACCATCCGGATCATGACTCGCGCCCCAGTTATACTCATCATGACAAGGAAAATCCACATCTCTGCGTTCCAGCGACCAGCCTTCATCATCCCGCAACGGATCGCGATACATGCGGATTGTATAATCCAATACATCTATTCGACGCCCATTATTATCAATTAACTCCAGGTGATCACCATCGTTATTCAGCGAAGGAAAATCCTCCACTCCTTTCCCTGAGATATATCCTTGCAGAAGAAACGAACTTAAAGACGTCTCCTCACAATAATACCGAAACTCCCCGGGCAACAATGTATCCACCGGCAACGAACAAGACGAACTCGCATCGTTGAGTGTCCACCCGGAAAGAAGTAACACCTTCGCACTTCTGTTATACACCTCGAGGTATTCATAGCCCGGCAACGTTGGAGAATTCCCCGGATCAGCCATCACCTCTGTAAAAACAATATCTGAGACCTCCGCCACCCCGAAGCGCAACAGATTTTTACAAACTGTATCTAACATTGTATTGCCGGCGATATCACGAAGTCCACAACAGCAGAGTGATGAAACACTACCGGCCAGCGAAGTCACCGGGAAACGCAATCTCCATTCAAGACCACCCGATTCCGCCCACACAGCAGAAGGCAACACCGAACCATTCAGTAGATAGCGGGAAGGGTCCAGCGTCCAGAGCGAATCCAGACGTTCATTCATCAGCAGCTGCACAGTAGAATCATTCAGCAACGACATCGACTCCACCACCGGCGCAATTGTATCATACACAAAACCGCCCTTATAGAAATCATCGAAATAAAATGCCGCAGCATTACTCGATGTATAAAAACACTTCACACCGAAAAAATCTCCCAGAGGAATTGTCGCATCCATGACAAACCCTTCATATACATACGCACCACTCGCCACCTCCTGCGACCAAAGTTCCCATCGGCCACCCGGAAAACGAATCACCTTAAAACCCATCTCAAACGGAGCAGCCAGCAAGCTATCACGACCACGCAACAGAGGAATTAATTGGTAATTATTCTGACGATACAGCACCCAGGTATCCGCACCACCTGTTTCACCCACCTGCAGGAAATACCCCGACAAAGGACCATCCAGGTTCTGCGCCGAAGCTGCCAGATAGACCCGCACCAGATTCAGCGAAGAAGGCGAAAAGTTCAGCCGAACACGACCCTGCCACTCCACGGTATCCGCCACAAAAGCCATATTCGCCGAAAGGAAGGATGAGTCGCTGCCGGTACTATTCAGCTGCAAGGTTTCATCATCCACCACAAATGCTCCGGAGTCCCCGGACCACCACACACCCTGCGTGAAATCTCCATCACTGAAATCTTCCCACACCTGTGCAAACACCAAACCTGGCCGGAACAGGCTCAACAAACTTAACAACACCCGGCAAGCGATCGATCCCTTCATTACTTTTGTATTGCGCAAAGGAAGGTTGCAGGAAACGGATAGTCGTATGATAAACGCTTATATCCGTATGCAATCGGCTATATCGCCCAACACATTGAATCACAGTTTCAAATTTTAACTCATGAACGTAGCAGTTGTAGGCGCCACCGGACTGGTCGGCACAAGGATGCTGGAAATATTAGAAGAGCGGAATTTTCCCGTCACGAATCTCATTCCGGTTGCCTCTGAGCGATCAGCAGGAAAGAAGATCAGCTTTCGCGGCAAGGAATATAATGTAGTCACCCCGGCCGAAGCGGTAGCAATGAAACCAGAACTCGCCCTCTTCTCCGCCGGCGGACAAACCTCCCTCGAATGGGCCCCACGATTTGCAGAAGTTGGAACAACGGTCATCGACAACTCCTCCGCCTGGAGAATGGACCCGGCCAAGAAACTCGTCGTACCGGAAGTCAATGCGCATGTGCTCACTGCAGCAGATAAAATCATCGCCAATCCCAACTGCTCCACCATTCAGCTCGTCATGGTATTAAAACCACTACACGATAAATACAAAATACGACGTGTAGTAGTCAGCACCTATCAATCAGTAAGTGGCACAGGAGCCAAAGCCGTAGAACAACTCCTTGCCGAACGCAACCAGCAACCGGTAAACAGGGTATATCCACATCCGATAGACCTCAACATACTTCCACAAATTGATGTATTCACCGACAACGGATACACCAAGGAAGAGATGAAGATGGTAAAAGAAACCTGCAAGATCATGGGCGATGATTCGGTACGTTTAACAGCCACAACAGTACGTGTCCCGGTAATGGGCGGACATTCAGAGAGCGTCAACATCGAATTTGAAAACGAATACACACTCACCGATATACGCGCCCTCCTCAACGCTACTGACGGCATAGTAGTACAAGACGACCCCACGACATCGTTTTATCCCATGCCCCTCTACGCCGAAGGCAATGATGAAGTATTCGTTGGCCGACTCCGTCGAGATGAAACACAGGACCGAACTCTCAACTGCTGGATCGTCGCTGATAACCTACGTAAGGGCGCTGCTACTAATGCGATTCAAATTGCGGAGTATCTAGTGAAGGCGGGGATGTTGTAGATAGGGCTGGATGCGGCTACATACGGTTGCATACGGCCGCTGCGCGGGATACGGCTACATACGGTTGCATACGGCCGCTACGCGGGATACGGTTACATACGGCCGCTGCGCGGGATACGGCTACATACGGTTGCATACGGCCGCTACGCGGGATACGGTTACATACGGCCGCTGCGCGGGATACGGTTGCATACGGCCGCTGCGCGGGATACGGTTGCATACGGTTACATACGGCTTTAGTCGGATTGATACGGATTGATAAGGATTGATACGGATTGATACTGATTCAGCGGATAATTACAGATTGATACGGATTGATGCGGATTGATACTGATTGATACTGATTCAGCGGATAATTACAGATTGATACGGATTGATGCGGATAGATACGGATTCAGCAGATGCAAACGATTAATTGCGGTTTGTTTGGGCTTTTTCGGGATTTAACAAGAGATGAACCATCTGTAATCCCGGCATCTGTAATCAGTAACATCCGTAATCCACTATCTGTATTTCCGTAATCTGCACATCATAAAAAGTCCCACAATCTGTAATCTGTATATCGGCATCATCCGTACCCTGAAGTAGAGCGAAGCACACTTCAGGATCTGTACTCTGTAAATCCGTAAAATCTGTACCATCCTAATCACTCCGTGCCAATCTGTAATCTGCAACCCTCCTCCGTAAATCAATAATTCCGTAGATCTGCAATTCCGTACATCTGTAAAATTTGTACATCTGTAAAATTCGTATAATCTGTAAAAGATCGGGGGCTAGTTGCGAACCACATGGTGTGATTCGAGACTAGCCCCCGATTGTATCAGAATATATCAGTTATTTTTTACTCACGAGTGCAAGAGGATTTGCCAAACCTTTATACGATGTGATATCCATCTTCACCGAGCCTACCAGAATTTCAGCCTGTGCACGAACGGGAATTTTATTCTTATCATCCGTCACCCATACTGTCATTCCTTCTTTCTCTTTAAACACACGACCTTCGAGGAGATAAGGTTTAAAGACAATACAACGGAAGGTACCTAACTTGGTTTTAATCTTCTCCTTTCCTGTGTATTTAATCACCATCGGGAATGTTTCATCATCGAGGTAACAATTAATAAGGAAAGTATCACCTACTGCGGCATGTTCGAAGTCGAGGGTGCGGGCATAGTAGAATGCGGAGATCAAATCCTGAACTTGTCCGGGTGTCTTGATTGTTTTCTTTTCGCTGGTAGCAGTAGATTTAAAATGATTGAAGCTCACATTCTGGTTTTTCTTATAGCTTCCTTCTTCAATCTTACGAATGAACAACCAGGGAACCATAGCTTCGGCATCGATATAACTCTCGTAGTGATCGCGCACTTTGAAGAACCAATCGAAAGCACCTACTGAACGTCCGGTACCTAATACGCGGTAGCAAGTTCGTCCGCCGAGATTTTTAACGATCGGATCTACTTCCAGACGCGCTGTACCGGCATCCATGAATCCATAGTGAACACGGTATTCAAGAACTTCACTT
>Ga0075163_10011445_pt1 | contig 11561 bp, 5 predicted proteins | sample JI1023141ADNA_FD_71478 | JGI IMG/M metagenome (GOLD analysis project Ga0075163, IMG submission 71478) | Wastewater effluent complex algal communities from Wisconsin, to seasonally profile nutrient transformation and Carbon sequestration -... | ecosystem: Engineered > WWTP > Effluent > Algae... | reverse complement strand
CATCGGCCGTACCTTCAACGAAGCGCTGCAAAAAGCCTGTCAGAGTCAGGAAAACAGCCGCACCGGCCTTGGCGCCGACAAAAAAGAGTGGCTCAAAACCGACGACATCATGGAACGCCTCGAAAAGGTGTCGGACGACCGCATTTACCGCGTGAAAGACGCGCTCCGGCTGGGCATCCCTTCCAAAACCGTTCAGAAATTCACCGGCATCGATCCCTGGTTTATCGGCCAGATCAAAGACCTGGTAAAAATGGAAGAACGGCTGCTGCGCTACAATGTGCCGGAGGACATCCCGACCGATTTTTTCATGGAACTGAAAAAGAACGGCTACTCCGACGCACAGATCGCGTGGCTGCTCCGCATCGACGAAAAATTCGTGACCATCGAGCGCAAAAAACGCGGCATCCGCCGGGTATATAAAATGGTGGATACCTGTGCCGCCGAATTTGAATCAAAAACCAACTACTTCTACTCCACCTTCGAAAGTGCTGCCGGCGAAGAGCCTGAAAACGGCCTCGAAGAGGGCGCTGCACTTCCGGACTCGATGACCGGGAAAAACGAAAGCATCGTTACCGGCAAGAAAAAGATCGTGGTGCTCGGCTCAGGCCCCAACCGCATCGGTCAGGGCATTGAATTCGACTATTGCTGTGTGCACGGCCTGCTGGCCGCCAAGGAAGTCGGCTACGAAGCCATCATGGTCAACTGCAACCCTGAAACGGTTTCCACGGACTTCGATATGGCCGACAAACTCTACTTCGAGCCGGTGTACTGGGAGCACCTGGAAGAGATACTCGAGCACGAAAAACCCGAAGGCGTCATCGTGCAACTCGGCGGCCAAACAGCCCTCAAACTCGCCGAAGACCTGCACAAAAAAGGCTGGAACATCATCGGCACCTCCTTCGACAGCATGGATATCGCCGAGGACCGCGGCCGCTTCTCCGACCTGCTCAAGGAACTGGAAATCCCCTACCCCAAATACGGCGCTGCACGCGATGTGGACGAGGCGCTCGACATCGCCAAAAAAATACCCTACCCACTATTGGTACGCCCCAGTTATGTACTCGGTGGCCAGCGCATGAAAATTGTGATCAACGACAACGAACTGGAACGCCAGGTGCTCACCATTTTCAAACACATGCCCGACAACCGGGTGCTGATCGACCAGTTCCTCGAACGCGCCAAGGAAGCCGAAATCGACGCCATTTTCGACGGCGACGAACTGCACGTGATGGGCATCATGGAACACATCGAACCGGCTGGCATCCACTCCGGCGACTCCTCGGCGGTGCTGCCACACTACTCTCTCGGCCCGATCGTGATTCAAAGCATGGTGGAATACGCCGAAAAGATCGCCCGGGCGCTGAACATCAAGGGTTTGATCAACATCCAGTTTGCCATCAAGAACGACGAAGTGTACGTGATCGAGGCCAATCCGCGGGCCTCGCGCACCACGCCGTTCATCGCCAAAGCCTACGGAGTGCCCTACCTGAACATCGCCACCAAGGTGATGCTCGGCACGCACAAACTCAAGGACTTTGAGATTACGCAAAAACTGGAAGGTTACGCCATCAAAATCCCGGTGTTCTCCTTCGACAAATTCCCCGGCGTGGACAAACGCCTCGGCCCCGAAATGAAATCGACGGGCGAAGCAATCTACTTCATCAAGGATCTGAAGGACCCGTATTTCCGGGAACTGGAAAGAAACCGGAGCATGTATTTGTACAATTAAACCCCTTTCGTTTCCTGTGTCCAATTCGCTATCTCCCATTGCCTCAAAATTTTTCTTCATTTAGGTTTACTGGAATTGCCAAAAACCCAGCAATTCTCGGCACGTTTTTGAGATGTCATCTTTTGAGGCACGAAAAAGGTGACATCTCGGCACGTTTTTGAGATGTCACCCACTCCTGCGTCGTGGATGACACCTCAAAAACTGGAACGATATTCAAATTTATAATCCCCGATCAATATGCAAATCCTCCTACTCCTCGTCGTAGCCCTTTTGGCCGGCTCGATTCTGCCGTTGCAGGCCGGTTTGAATGCCCGCATGGGCCAAATCGTAGGGCAGCCCGTCGTATCGGCCATCCTTTCTTTTGCCATGGGGCTGGCTGGGCTGCTGGTTTACATGTTTGTGTCGCGAGTGCCGATTTCCACGCTGGCGCTGGCCGCGCAGGCGCCGCGCATCCTGTGGGTGGCCGGCCTGCTGGGCGCTTTTTACGTCACCACGATGATAATGCTGGTGCCCAAACTGGGCATGACCCTGGCGTTCGGCGCCGTCATTGCCGGGCAGATGATCGCTTCCATGGTGATGGACCACTTCGGCTTTTTGGGCATCCCGGTGCATCCCGTGTCGCCACTGCGGGTGCTGGGCGTGGTGTGTATTGTGGCCGGAGTGATTCTGGTGAGGCGGTTTTAGTTCGATTTTATGACACCTGTTTGGCTTTTTTGTGAACACCGACTTTGCCAAAACAACGGGTACCACCGACGGTGCAGCATGGAAACAAACCCAATCTACACATCTTCAATCATGTAATCTCTTCCTGATTACCTGCGCTTTTTCAAAATAGGGATGCCCCGTATCGGCGAGCAATTTTTCAAGCCGGTTGCGAAAACCGGCGGTTTCCGCTTTCCCGTCTGCCAGCAAAGCCAGCAGTACATACCAGTCCGCCTCTTCCGACCAGGGCAGTATCCGGCTGTCCGATATGGTCGAAAAGGTTAGTGCTGCCGGGGCATACCGTTTCAGGTTGAACTGGGCGTGGGCGCGCAGGTTCAGTGCCCGGATCCACTTCGGGTCGCTGGACGGAAAGTTTTGCAATGTCTGAATGACGGCCTCATAATCTTGTTTTTCCCAGGCCGCCAGGGCCTGTTCATAGTCGTCGCCGGCTGCCGGGGCTACGCCGCGGATCGTCTCCATTTCCGGGCGTCGGTACAATTCGACGGCCATAGCCAGTTGCCGCCGGGCAGGGCGGGCATCCGGCGTGTTTTTCGGGTCGGACGCATCGGTATCGTTCCCAGCCTGGGGTCGGGCGGGCGCAAGGGTATCCAGCCGGGTTGGCGGCGTTTGTTCCGGTATGGACAAAGGCGCCGGTTCGTTGCCGGGCGAGGTGTCAGAGGTCTCCGTCTGCCACCAGAAAAGGCCGGCTCCAATCAGGCCGGCCAATGCCAATGATACCCAGATGATGCGACGGCTGCTGGAAGCGGATGGACCGGAAGGGTATGCAGAAGGAGGGTTTGTACGCAGTCCGCGCAGTTGGTCGCGGATATTTTGGGCGATGGCTGCTTCCGACACGTCGAATTCCAGCCGGCGCAATTCCACTTCCCGGGCCAGGCCGGCGTCTTGCCGGATGGCATTTTGCATCGCCTCCTGTTGGGCAGGGTCCAGGCGCCCGGACAGATAGGCTTCTATCTGCCCGTAAAATGTGTCGTTATGGTCCATCGTTCAGCCGGATGTCTAAGTGTTCCAGAATGTCTTTTCGGCCGAGTACGAATGTTTTAAATTTTTCCCGGCATCTGTAGGTGTACTTTTTAGCCATTTCGGGGCTGCTGAGGCCCAGTTCTTGCGCAATTTCTTCGTTGCTCAGCGAGAGTTTGTACAGTCCCAGTACCTTCTTGCAATGGTCGCCCAGGCTGTTCAGTACTTCTTGGATGATATGCTGTTTTTCCTGTTGCAGGGCGAGGTGCTCGGGGTTTTCGGTCACGGGGCGGTCGTATTCCGCGGAAAGCGGCACGGGACGGATATTGCGCTGCCGGTTAAACCAATATTGTTTGGCAATGCCTAAAAAATAGGTTTGCAGGGCGCTTTGTCCCGTAAAGCGGCCTTCACGGATATTCCGGTCGAACAGGATCAGGGTTTCCTGGAATACGTCCTCCCCGGCCGGTTCGTCGCCACCCTCCAGCGAAACATGGCGCACCACCCATTCCTGCCAGCCGGAGGACCGGTACAGGTACGCAAAAATTTGCTCGCGTTGCTGCACGCTGCCCAACAGGGCCTGCATAATTTGTTCGTCGGTAAATCCGGCCGGATTTTTCAAAGTTCGATATGTTAGTTCGGCAAGGGCGGATAAGGTACCCTGCAGGTTTCAGATTTTTTATGTAGCGATAATCACGATAGCAAAAGTAATGTAATATTGCATTACGAGGCGTAAACAGCCTGTTTTCATGCCTGCCCCTGTTACAGGGCAAAAGGAACGCAGAGGCTATGTATAGAAGCGAACTACCCCTACGACATCTACAACCTGCAACTCAACGCCGGCCTGGTTACTGGCCAGGCGGTACACCCGTTTTACTGGCGGGGTTTGTGGGAATCGGAAATACGGAACAAGTGAAGTAAATGCCACCTCATTCCACCAGTATAAACCCGGCCCACATAGTCGGGTCGTCATACCGCCGGCGCATCGTCCGCTGCGCTGCGGCAAAAGCCTCCGGGATGGCCATCTTCTTTTGCAGCCAATTCCGGTAAAAAGTCGACATCAGTTCCTGCGTCTGCCGGTCGGGCACCTGCCACAGCGACATGATGAGGTACCGGACGCCTGCGATCTTGAACGCCCGCTTCAGGCCGTATACACCTTCGTTGTCCTCCACATCGCCCAGGCCCGTCTCGCAGGCCGACAGCACCACCAGTTCGGTACCGCGAAGGTCCATCTGGCTGATCTCGTAAGCGGTCAGGATGCCGTCTTCCCGGCCTTCCGGTGTTTGACCGCCCGCCCAGGCCGGGTTGGCGCCGGCGAGGATCAGGCCGGAGCGGAGCAGGGGGTTGTCGGAGATTTTGAAGACGGGATCATTTTCCTGCCAGTCCCTCCGCCGGGTGGTATCCCGCGGGTCGGCAAAGAAAAAGCCGTGGGTAGCGATGTGCAGCACGGCCGGGGCGTCGCCGTTTTTCCCCAACGCCTTGAAAGCGGCTTCGCTGCCGTCGTGGCCGCCAAGGGCGCGCGCCGGATAACCGGCCTTCCCGAGCGTACGTGAAATGTCTTTCACCTCTTTTTCCGTGCCGGGCAGGTAGTTCCAGGCTTGGTCGCCCCGGCCTCCGAGGGTGTTCCGCAGGGCGGCAACATTATAGTCGGGGCGGTTTTGGCGGGTGGAATCGGGGACTTCGGCTGGTTTTTCGGCCTCGTAACGCAGCCCGCCGAACAGGACGGCAGTACGGCCGGGTGTTTTGGCGGCGCCATCACGCACTGCGAGTTGGCGGGTGCTGCCCACCTGCACGAGGTTGTAGCGATCGGCAAGCGTATTTGGGCCGCCGGGTACCGGTATGGCCCCGAGGTGCAGGCGGTGCAGCAGACCGGAGGGCGCGAAGTACACAGTCGTGGCGTCGTACAGCAGGCTGTCGAGCGGCGCCCAGACAAGTTGGTAGAGGCCGGCGGTCTTTTTCGCGGGGATGACGATGCCTTCCTCCCGGTTGCCACGGCCGGCTTTGCGCAGGCTGGTTTCGGCGCCGCCAGAGCCGTAGAGGTGCCCGGCGGTGGCGGTGTTGTTGGCCGCCGCCAGCAAGGGCTGGATGTCGCGGTGTTCGAAGAGGCTTACCATGCGGGGCTGTGACCAACCGGGGCGGAGCACAAGGGCGCCGTACAGCATGCTGTCGGTTTCCGTTTTGCCGTAAAGCCGGTAGTGGACGAATTCGACGGCGGCTTCGCCGGGTTTCAGGTTTTGTTGCACCTCCTGCCAGCGCACCTGCCGCATGGCGTCTCCGTAGCCGGCGACGCTGCGGGCGAGGTCTTTTTCGAGGTCGAGGGCTTGTTCCTCCAGTTCGGCGACACTGTTTTGTTCGGAAACCGGCCTGGCGTATTCCGCGGCAAGGCGGCGTTCATAGGATTTCAGCAGAATGAGTTTGTAGGCAGTGGCGGAGTCCGCCAGGGCCAGCCGCCTGATCTGGTTGTATGCCTGGAGCAAAAAGCCTTTGTAGAAAAGTGTATTGTTGTAGGCAGTTGGCGAGGCGGCCGGAAAATGGCGGGCAAGTGAAAGCAGGCTGGCCTGATGGCCCGAAAGCAATTGAAGGTATTTGTTTAATTCACGTTCGGAAAGGTGGTGGAGAGCTTTATAAATCAGTGATTCTCTTAAAGTAGCGGCTTCACTGTAATGTGCCAGAGCCTGCGAAAAACGGCCGGTTTTAAAATAGAGGTTCGCTACGCTGGTCAGACTCCAAGCATAACCCGGATGTGATTTGCCCAGTGTTTTTTCCCGAACGTTTTTGGCTTCGAGGAGAAGTGGTTCGGCTTTTTCGAATCTTCCGGTAAGGTCATACAGATAAGCCAGATCATTCAGGCTATACGCATAACTGGAGTGTTCTTTACCAAGGGTCCTGTCAACAATAGATAAAGCTTCGAGAAAAATCGGTTCGGCTTCCGAATATTTTCCCATCCTTTCATAAATAGTCGCCAAATGGGTGATGCTCAAAACATAATGAGGGTGTTCGGTCCCCAGTACTTTTTTCCTGATTGCCAGTGCCTCGCGGCATAATGGTTCGGCCTTGGCCAAATCTCCCGAATTCATATACACCACGGCCAAAGCATCCAGACCTGACGCGTAATCAGGGTGTTCTTTACCGAGTGTTTTTTCCAGGATGGCTTGGGCTTCCAGGCAAAGGATTTTCTCCCGTTCATGATTTCCCATTTCATTGTACAGAATGGACAAATTACCCAGGTTGGCGGCATAAGTGGGATGCTCTTTGCCCAATACTTTTTCCTGGAACGCCATAGCTTCGAGGTAATACCATTCGGCGTGTTCGAAGTCGCCCATTTCAGTTGACAAAGTGGCCAGATTAAGCAGACCTTCGATATAGTCGGGGTGCGCTTTGCCCAAGGCTTTCTCCCGGATCGTTTGGGCTTCAAGGAAAAGCGGTACGGCTTGTTCATACCTGCTCGTCTGTGCATAAAGAATTCCGAGGTTTCCCAAACTTGCCGCATAGTCCTTGTCTTCCTTGCCTACCGTTTTTTCCCGGATAGCCCTGGCTTCGAGGTAATACTGCTCGGCCAGATCAAACTGGCCGGTAGCCATGTACAGGCTGGCCAGGTTATTCAGGCTTTGTGCATACTGAGGGCTTTCCTTGCCTGTCATTTTTTCCCGAATGTCTTTTACATCGAGGTTGAGGCGTTCCGATTGTTCGTATTTGCCCTGGTTAAAATATAAAGTCGCCAGCCGGCCCAGGGTCGCCACGTATTCGGAATTTTCCCTGCCGAGGGCTTTCGCCTGTATTTCTTTCGCTTCGAGGAAATACTGTTCGGCTTCGTCGTAGGTGCCCATTTCATTACACAGCATTCCCAGATTGTAGAGGCTGGCTGCATAGTAAGGGTCTTCTTTACCCAGTACTTTGCTTCTGATCTCCTTTGCTTCGAGGTGGTAGGCTTGGGCCTTGGCAAAATTGCCCATTCTATGGTTCGCCAGTCCCAGGTTGTACAAACTCACCGCATAGTCGGCATGTTCTTTACCCAGTACTTTTTCGCGTATGGCCATTGCTTCCAGGGTCCATTTTTCCATTCCCGGGTAGTCTCTTTTGGCAAAAAGCACCCTGCCGTAATTATTGCATACGCTCCCGTAGGCCGCCGTTTCCCTTCCCAGTTTTTCCAACGCGAGTTTTTCAGCCGCAGCATTTACCTCCAGGGCTTTGTCAAAGTCTTTTTTGTCGGTAAGGGTGCGGGATATCTGGATCAGACTGTCCACCTGTTTGGCTATTGCCATCGAATCGGCCATAGCCTGACTTGTTCCAATAGCAGGTAAAAATGCAGAGAAAAGGAGGAAAAAGCACAATTGTTTCATTATGAGAAAAAGGGTTGGTGATTGGTAATTTATTGGCCAAACAAGGCAAAGCGTAGAAAAATGCGCTGAAGCGGGCGGGATAAACGGCAAAGCGCCGGGAAGATGGAAGCGTTGTTAAACGCTACCGCGCGAAGGTAAACGATTTACAAACAACATGTTACGAACCAGGTATTTACTTCCCCGATGCAATACCTTTGTTTTACGTCCGAATGTCAGAAAACAATACGCCATGAAGAACTATATATGCACCGGCCTGCTGCTCGCCGTCTGCACCCTGCCCTGCCTGCTTTCCGCCCAACCTGCCCGTCGCGCCCTCCTGATCGCCGTCGGGGAATACGCCCCCGCCACCCGCTGGCCGTCCCTCGCTTCGGGGCGCGATGCCGGCCTGCTGCGCGACGTGCTGGTGCGGCAGGGTTTTCCGGAAGCCAACATCCGGATCCTGCGTGACTCGGCGGCCACCCGCGCCGGCATCGACGAGGCCCTGCGAGCGCTCACCGCCCAGGTACAGCCCGGCGACGCGGTGCTGATCCACTTCTCCGGCCATGGCCAGCAGGTGGCTGACGACAACCGTGACGAGGCCGACGGTTACGACGAAGCGCTGGTGCCCTACGACTCGCCCCTCGATTTTCAGAAAGGAAAATACGAAGGCGAACGACTGCTGCGCGACGACGCGCTCGGGCAGCATGTCCGGGCCCTGCGCGCGCGGCTGGGCCCGGACGGTTCGGTGCTGGTCCTGCTCGATGCCTGCCACTCCGGTACCGGGTTGCGCGGCGAGGCCCGGGCGGGATTGCGGGGCACCGACCAACCCATGGCCGATGCGAATTACCGGAAGGCGCACCGGGTTCTCGCAGACGAACGAAACACGCTTTTCGGGAGCGAAGATCCGGAAAAAACGCCGGCTGGGGCGACAGTGACGGCGTTCTTCGCGGCTTCCGCCCACGAGGACAACTACGAGATCCGCGACGAATCGGGACAAAAGGTCGGGTCGCTCTCCTACGCCTTTTGCAAGGCCTTCGCCGCCGCCCAGCCCTCGACCACCTACCGCGGCCTGTTCGACCGGATCAAAACCACCATCAACAGCCGGATCACCCTGCAAAACCCGCAGGCCGAAGGCGCCCTCGACCGGCAGGTGTTCGGTGGCCGGATCGCCGGACGGCCGCCCCACTTCGAGGTAAAATCGGTGGCCGACCCGCGCACCGTATTGCTCGCGGCCGGGCTGCTTTCCGGGTTGAGCGAAGGCGCCGAACTGGCGTTTTATCCCATCGACACCCGGGACACCATACGCGTGAACCCTTTGGCCTTCGGTACCGTGCAGTCGGTCGGCGCTCTGGAGTGTGTAGTAGCCTTGAAACAGGCGGTGGTACCGCGAACATTCAACGGAAGTTGGGCTTTTTTGCGCACTCGCCCCTGGAAAGCGGAGCCATTGCGTGTGCAGGTGGATCTGCCTGAAGGCGTCCTGGCCGACTCGGTAAGAGCCGCACTTCGCCGCTGGCCGCGGGTGGAATTGGTGGAAAAGGAAGGGGGATTTCTGGTTACTGTCTGCGCGGGCGGCCTCAAAAACCTTTGCTTCAACGCCCGGGGCCAGTCCGCCGAACGAATTATCCCCAGTCAGCCCGGGCAGGCTGGCGCCGCAGTGATGGAGGTGCTTTCCGATATGGCGATGGCCGGTTTTCTGCGAGGCCTTGCGCTGGAAGACGATGCGTTGCGGGCCCGCCTCGACCTGATCCCCCGGGGTGCGCCGGCCGATACGGTTTCCGCTACCCTGCAATTCAGGGTCTACCGGGATACGGTAGCGTTGCAGGTCACCAATACCGGGTCGGCAGGCTGCTACTACACTTTAGTAGATATTCAGCCTGACGGGCGCATTAATGTGGCCCTGCCAGAGCCGGGGCGAACGGCGGCCGACTATTTTTTACAGCCGGGCACTACCCACCGGTTCGACTTCAGTTGGTTCGCGCCGCCGGCGGGAACCGAGGTTTTCAAACTGATCGCCAGCCGCCAGCCGCTCGACCTGCGCCCACTGGTGGAAACGCGGGGCGCCCGCGCCCGCGGCCTGCCGCAGCCGAATCTGATGGAGTTTCTGATCGCACAGGGCTACGATACTTCCGGCAGGGATGCGCTTCGCAGCGCGGCCTATCCGGGGCAGGGTGGGTTTTCGGTCACTACGCTGACGGTGCAGATCAGGCCATAGCCTTCATGCCGCCCGCCATTTTCCCGGCCCGCGCCTTCACCTATGCGGTACCAAAAGCATCGCACCCTCGATTGGAGAAATGTCAAATCTGCAATTTAAAATTTCAGGAGTTGCGCAGGGTACTCCGGCCAGGTTGACTGAACAAAGGAATCAAACGCCCCCCATATTCGGGCGACGCGATCTCCAAACGTTCACTAAACTTGGTTTTTATGAAAAACTTCTCTCTACGGTGTGCCATCCTTTTTCTGCTGGTATGGCAAGCCGGTATTGCCCAGGCCCAGGTAAGCGGCAAAATTGTGCTCAACAAAGATTTTTACGAAGCCCTCAAAGCCCGGCACGGCGACAGATTGCTAAAAGACGCTCTGCAACTGGAAGTCTGGTCTGTCCGCTACTTCGACGTAAAAACCGGCCAAAACGGCCAGAAAACACCCGCCACGGCAATTTTTCTCCAGGAAAAGTGGAACGGCGCCGGCATCCCGCTCACCGTTGAAGCGGCTGGCAGCCAGGTCAACCTGAAGTTCACCATCAATAAACTGCCGCTAAGCGGCAAGGGCGCGAAATACGCCCTCGTATACCATTTGAGCGCCTACCCCGACCAGTACAAAACCGTGCGCTTCGACCAAAAAGCCAATGATGGAAGCGGGCGCGCCGGGCTCCGCTACGAAGCCAATTTTTCGGCAACCCTCGGCGAAAAACAAGCCGTGGGCCTGATGAGCCTCGGCACCAACGTTACGCAGAACTATACCATCAATCTGTTTTCCTCGACCCAGGTAGTGGCATTCGGGTTGCTGGATTTTATCGGCGATTTTTTCGAAGATGCCGCCGAACTGGTTTGGGAAGGCGGAAAATCCATCGCAGGCGTTTTTATCGACAAAAAGGGGACGATTTTTACCCAAATATTCGGTTTCGTTCAATCCCTTTTTCTCGACGACGGCGTGATAATTCCCCGCTACCGCGAAATGACCGCCGCGGAATATTCCTTTGTCAACGCCAAAATTTTCGCCAACACCCTGCCGCCGCGTGAGAAGATTATCATCACCAACCTTTTGGGCCTTGGGCGCTCACCTTTCACCTGGCCTACCGGCTCGATCGGCGACAAAATCCTGGTTAACCTGGGTAAACGCGGATACGACAACCCCTTGGGCACCCTCAACCTGTTCGACGATCCCGATATTCCGGGCCAAATCCTGATACACGAGATCGCGCATGTCTGGCAAATTCACCACAGCGACGACATCGATTTTACCTTGAACAGCATTATAAATCAGATCGAAAATGGCATCGAAGGCGACGACAGCGATGTATACCACTTTGTCTGCGGCGGCGCCTGGAACGATTACAACCTCGAACAGCAGGCTCGTTGCGTGGAATGGTGCTACGTAAAACGCGAGAACCCTGCCGCATACACCGAAAACTGTGAAGAAGATTACGTGAAGAACTATATCCGGGGTGGCCTGGCCTTCCGTTCCGCCGCCTGTCAGCAACTGGTCGACGCGGTCCGTCTCAAACGCAAAGCCGTCCAGGACCGCATCAACGCACTCAAAATAGCCTGGCTCACCGAACAAGGCGAAACCGTAGTCCAAAATGCCGACGGCACCATCAAAGTGGGCGCCGACAAAGGCAT
>Ga0075163_10011444_pt1 | contig 11562 bp, 13 predicted proteins | sample JI1023141ADNA_FD_71478 | JGI IMG/M metagenome (GOLD analysis project Ga0075163, IMG submission 71478) | Wastewater effluent complex algal communities from Wisconsin, to seasonally profile nutrient transformation and Carbon sequestration -... | ecosystem: Engineered > WWTP > Effluent > Algae... | reverse complement strand
GCAGCGACGACATGCTGATCATCCGCGGCGTGAACCTGTTTCCCACGCAGGTAGAAGAGCTGATCCTGAAGCAGGGCCAGTTGGCGGGGCAGTACCAGTTGGTCGTCACCCGCGAAGCGTTGCTGGACGAGGTGACCGTGGTGTGCGAGCTGACGCCAGAGCACCGCGACGCCGCGCCCGAGCCCATTGCCCGCGACCTGCAGCACCGCATCAAGACCTTGATCGGCGTCAGCACGCGGGTCCAGGTGGGGCTGCCAGACTCCGTCGAACGCACGCTGGTGGGCAAGGCGCGGCGCGTCGTCGACAAGCGACGCAAGTAAAGGAGCACGCATGTACACCCAAGCCATGGACACGGCGCCCAAGGAAGAGCGCAAGGCCGTCCGTACCGCGGAAGAGGCGCAGCTGGAAGCACGCTTCGAAGCGCGCATCGACGACGGTGCCTTCATCGAGGCCAAGGACTGGATGCCCGAGCACTACCGCAAGACGCTGGTGCGGCAGATCAGCCAGCATGCGCATTCGGAGATCGTGGGCATGCTGCCCGAAGGCAACTGGGTCACGCGCGCACCCACGCTCAAGCGCAAGGCCATCCTGCTGGCGAAGATCCAGGACGAAGGCGGCCATGGCCTGTACCTGTATGCCGCCGCCGAGACGCTGGGCGTCAGCCGCGACCAGTTGCTGGACGCGCTGCATACCGGCCGTGCCAAGTACAGCAGCATCTTCAACTACCCCACGCTGACCTGGGCGGACATTGGCGTGATCGGCTGGCTGGTGGACGGTGCGGCCATCATGAACCAGGTGCCGCTCACGCGCTGCAGCTACGCGCCTTACGCACGCGCCATGGTGCGCATCTGCCGCGAGGAGAGCTTCCACCAGCGCCAGGGCTATGACGCGCTGATGGTGATGATGCGGGACGGCACCGACGCGCAGCGCGCCCTGGTGCAGGACGCCGTGAACCGCTGGTGGTGGCCCAGCCTGATGATGTTCGGCCCGCCCGACAGTGAAAGCACGCACAGTGCGCAAAGCGCTCGCTGGGGCATCAAGCGCATCAGCAACGACGACCTGCGGCAGAAGTTCGTGGACGCCACGGTGGAGCAGGCCAAGGTGCTGGGTGTGACCATGCCGGACCCGCTGCTGAAGTGGAACGACGAGCGCCAGCGCCACGACTTTGGCCCCATCGATTGGGACGAGTTCTGGCGCGTGGTGGGCGGCCACGGCCCCTGCAACAAGGAACGACTGGCCGCGCGCGTGAAGGCCTGGGATGACGGCGCCTGGGTGCGTGAAGCCGCCATGGCACATGCCGACAAACAGGCCCGCAAGCAAGCTGTGAAGGAGAAAGCCGCATGAGTGACGTGAAAGCTGAATGGCCGCTGTGGGAAGTGTTTGTGCGCCCCAAGGCCGGCCTGGACCACAAGCACTGCGGCAGCCTGCACGCGGCCGATGCGGCCATGGCGGTGCAGATGGCACGCGAGGTCTACACCCGCCGCCAGGAAGGCACCAGCGTGTGGGTGGTGAAGAGCAGCGACATCACGGCCAGCGACCCGGGCGACAAGGACATGTACTTCGACCCCATGGAAGACAAGGTGTACCGCCACCCCACCTTCTACGAATTGCCCGAAGCTGTGAACCACATGTGACGCGCCATGGCAGCCACCGCTGAATCCGTTCGACTGAAGCTCACGCCGCCTGTGCAGTACGTGCTGCGCATCGCGGACACCTGCCTCATCCACGCCCAGCGCCTGAGCGAGTGGTGCGGCCACGGCCCGGTGCTGGAAGAGGACATCGCGCTCACCAACATGGCGCTGGACCTCATCGGCCAGGCCCGCGCACTGTTGACGCACGCCGGGCAACTGGAAGGCCAGGGGATGGACGAAGACCAGTTGGCCTTCCTGCGGGACGAGCGGCAGTTCTTCAACCTCACCCTGGTCGAACTGCCCATGCGCCGCAGCAGCGCGCATGCGCCGGGCGGCGATTTCGCTGACACCACGCTGCGCAACTTCCTGCTGGCGACGTGGCTGAAGCAGCTGTGGCAGGGGCTGCTGTCCTCGTCGGATGCGCAACTGGCCGCCATCGCCGCCAAGGCGCTGAAGGAGGTGCGCTACCACCAGCAGCACGCCGGCGACTGGGTGGTGCGGCTGGGTGACGGCACAGAAGAGTCTGCGTCCCGCATGGCCGCGGCGCTGGAACGCGCCTGGCCCTATACCGCCGAGATGTTTGTGGCCGATGCCGTGGACGGCACCGCCGCCGAACAGGGCCTGGGCCCAGCCCGAAGCGCGCTGCGCAGTGCGTGGCTGGACGAAGTGGGCGCCGTGCTGGAAGAAGCCGGCCTGAAGCCGCCCGCCGACACGCCCTTCCTGAGCACCGGTACCAAGGGTGTCCACAGCGAGCACCTGGGGTTCATTCTGGCCGAGATGCAGAGCCTGCAGCGCCAGCACCCAGGTGGCCAGTGGTGACAGACTTGAGCGAGGTCGCCACAGCCACCCGCACCGAAGCGGCCTGGACCGTGCTGAGCGGCGTGCCGGACCCGGAGATCCCGGTGCTGTCGCTGCGCGACCTGGGCATCGTGCGCGAGGTGCTGGACCTCGGCCACGAACTGGAGGTGGTGCTGACGCCCACCTACAGTGGCTGCCCCGCCACCGAAGTCATCGCCCAGAGCGTGCAGGACGCGGTCGAAGCCGCCGGCCTGGGGCCGGTGCGTGTGACGCAGCGCCTGGCGCCGGCATGGAGCACCGACTGGATCAGCGCCGACGGCCTGCGCAAGTTGCGCGAGTACGGCATCGCGCCGCCAGGGCAGGGGGCTGGTCAGCAGCCACTGCGGTTCAGGCCGCGATCGGTGGCCTGCCCGCGCTGCAACAGCCTCGACACCGAACGCCTGTCGGCGTTCGGCAGCACGGCCTGCAAGGCCCTGTACCGCTGCTTGGCCTGCCGCGAGCCTTTCGAACACTTCAAACCCTTGTAGAGATCGTGAGTCGCCCATGAGCGGAGCCCAGTTCCACAGCCTGCGCGTGGCCCAGATCCGGCCCGAAGCCGACGACGCCTGCGTGGTGACCTTCGACGTGCCCGATGCGCTGCGCGAACGCTTCGCCTTCCGCCCCGGCCAGTACCTGACGCTGCGTGCGCAGGTGGCAGGGCAGGATCTGCGGCGCTCGTATTCCATCTGTGCTGCGCCAGGCGAAGCGCCGCGTGTGGGCGTCCGCCGCGTGCCGGGCGGCGCCTTTTCGTCCTGGTTGCACGCATCCGTGAAAGCGGGCGATGCCATCGAGGTCATGGAGCCCGAAGGCCGCTTCGGCGCGGCCCTGTCTCAAGCGCCGCGGCATGTGTTGGCGGTGGCGGGGGGCAGCGGCGTCACGCCCATCCTGTCCATCCTGAAAGCTGTGCTGGGTGCCGACCCGCACACGCGCTGCACGCTGCTGTACGGCAACCGCGGCAGCGCCAGCACCATGTTCAAGGAAGAGCTTGAAGACCTGAAGAACCGCTACCTCACGCGGCTGGCCATCCACACCGTGTTCTCGCGCGAACAGGTGGACTCGCCCCTGCAGTCCGGCCGGCTGGACCAGGACAAGGTGGCCACGCTGCTGCGCTTGTCCGGCGCCGTGGACCAGGCCTTTGTCTGCGGCCCGCATGCCATGAACGACGAGGTGGAGGCCGCTTTGCTGGCGGCGGGTCTGCCGGCCGAAAACATCCACGTGGAACGCTTCGGTGTGCCGCCTGAGCTGGCCGCCAGCATCAACCATGCGCCGCAGGCGGGCGACGCGGCCACGGCCGTGGTCACCATCGTGCGCGACGGCCTCACGCGAGAAATTCCCTTCGGCAGCGGTGACGAGTCCATCCTGGCCGCGGCGGCGCGCGCCGGGCTGGATGTGCCGTATTCCTGCAAGAGTGGCGTCTGCGCCACCTGCCGTGCCAAGTTGGTGACAGGCCAGGTGCGCATGGACCGCAACTTTGCATTGGAAAGGGCTGACCTGGACGCCGGCTTCGTATTGACCTGCCAGGCCCACCCGCTGACGCCTCAGGTCACGGTGTCCTTCGACGAACGCTGAGGCGAACAGACCCCATGGCGCGGCCGCGCTCGGCGGGTTTTGAACTGCAGCGCGAGCAGATGCTCGCGGCCGCCGCGCAGCTGTTTGCCACACGCGGCTACACCGCCGCCACCATGCAGGACCTCGCGTCGGCCTGCGGCGTGAGCAAGGCGACGCTCTACCACTACGTGCGCGACAAGCAGGAACTGCTGCTGCAGATCACGCAAGGCCACGTGCAGCGCCTGGAGGCCGTGGTCAACGACGTGGTGAGCGCCGAGCCCGACCCGCACCGGCGCCTGTCAGCCCTGGTGCTGCGCTTCATGCAGGTCTACGCCAGCGCCCAGCACGAGCACCGTGTGCTGACCGAAGACGTGAAATTCCTGGACCTGCTGGAACGCGACGAGGTGCTGGCCTGCCAGCGGCGCGTGGTGCAGGCTTTCGCTGACAGCATGGGTGCCTTGCGGCCGGACCTGCAGCGGCAGGCCTTGCACGTGCCACTGGCCATGCTGCTGTTCGGCATGATGAACTGGACCTTCACCTGGCTGCGCCCCGGCGGCGCGCTCACGCACGAATCGCTGGCGCCTGTGGTGCTGCAACTGCTGCTGGGCGGGCTGCCCGCCGTGCGGGCGCCGCTGGCAGAGGTGTCCCTGCCGGGCTGAGCCGGCGGCGCAGCAGCGCTGTGGTGGGCGCGGGCACACCCCAGCCCTCCACGGCCTGTGCCGGCGGGTGGTTCAGCACGCGGCGGCTGCTCAGCGACAGGCGCGCGGCACGCTCCAGCAGGGCTTCGACCGCGCTTTCGCCCAGGCTCAGCACCAGGTGCTGCCAGCGGCGCTGCACACGTTCCTGCAGCCAGGCGTCTTCCAGCGCGCGGCGGCGCGGGGCACCAACGGCGCCGGCTTCCAACACGCGCGGTGCCATGGCGCCCACAAAGAGGATGAAGTCGTGGCGCAGCGTGTGTTCCGGCAGCAGTTGAGCCAGGTCGCGGCAGCGCGCGCTCCAGCCGTCCGTGGCGAAAAGTTCGGTGACCAGTGCCTGCAGGCCTTGCACCGCATTGAGCAGGCGCACGCGGTTGGGGGGCAGCACGGCCAGCGGCAGGCGTGCTGCTTCGGCAAACGGCAGGGCCGTGGCAAAGCCGGCCAGTGTGGCCACGCGCCACCACTCGGCAGCGTTCAAGCCTTCTACGCTGTCGCCGGTCAGCTCGCACTGGCGGGCGTGGCGCACGGCCTGCGTGGCGCTGACGCCGCTACGGGCCTGTGCCGCCGCCTGGCTCATCTGCACCAGATTCCCGGCGGCGAAGTGGGCGTCCAGGTTCAGGCGGGTGATGACGGCGGCGTCGGCTTCGCCCTCGGCACCGCCCAGCGCCACGCGCCGAACGGGGCAATGCGCGGTGTGGACCTGCGCCAGGAAGTTGGGGGTGACGGACAGCGTCTCGAAAGGCACGCCGCAGCGCCAGGCCTGCAAGCGCAAGGCCAGCCACTGGCGCACCTGCCGGCTGCTGGCCAGCGTGCGGCGCCCGAACACGGCGCGCGCGGCCATCCAACCCTGGCACACCGGCGTGCCCGGCAGCAGCAGCTGCGCGGGCGGTACCAGGCCGTGGTGGGCGTGGTCCCAGCCGATGTCGAAGCCGGTGCGGTCTACGCTGCTGGCGTCGGTGGTGTCGAGTTCAAGTGCGACCTGGTCCATGTGCTGCTCCTGCTGCCCGGTGGCGGAATCGCCTGGGGTTGAGAGGCAGTGTCGGGGACTGGTGGCTCATGACGTGAGCCTGTGGTGGCGAGCCTCGAAAGGTCTCAGTTGGGGTCCTGCTGCAGTTGGGTCAGCCGCTGCGCCGGCTGGCGCTCCGTGTGGGCGAGGCCGGCCGTTGAGGCGCCTCATGGGATGTCTGTGACTTTGTGCTGGTGTTGAAGGGCAAGTCTGGCGGGTGGTGTTGCCGCTGCTATACTCGTGGGCTGTCGCCGGTGTAGCTCAGTTGGTAGAGCAGCGCATTCGTAATGCGAAGGTCAACAGTTCGATTCCGTTCACCGGCACCAAGAACATCAAGCGGGCAATAGACGCAGACTTGCACTCAAGGGCTTGGCCACCGCCAAGCCCTTTTTCTTTGCTGTTTGGCAGCCCGCAGCTTCGCAAAGCCTGCTCCCTACAATGCCGCGATGCGCATCCTCATCGCGAACGACGACGGTTACCTGGCGCCTGGCATCGCCGCCCTTGTGAAAGCCTGTGAAGGCCTGGGTCACATCGACGTGATCGCGCCGGAGCAGAACGCCAGCGGCACTTCCAATGCGTTGACGCTGAACCGGCCTTTGAACATCTTCGAGGCGCGCGGCGAGCAGGTGCACGGCTTCCGTGTCGTCAACGGCACGCCTTCGGACTGCGTGCATGTGGCGCTCACCGGTGTGCTGGAACAGCGCCCGGACCTGGTGCTGTCCGGCATCAACAACGGTGCCAACATGGGCGACGACACCCTTTACTCAGGCACCGTGGCGGCGGCCATGGAGGGCTTCCTGTTTGGCATCCCGGCCATTGCTTTCTCGCAGGCGGAAAAGGGCTGGGGCGAACTGGATGCGGCGGCCGCGGCAGCCCGCAGCGTCATTGATCAAGTCCTGGCCAGCGGCGCGCTGGCGGCAGGTCCCTGGCTGCTGAACGTGAACATTCCCAACCGGCCGGACGCTGCCCGCCTGCCGCGCAAGATCACCCGGCTGGGCCGCCGGCATGCCAGCGAGCCCGTGATCCGCCAGACCAACCCCCGCGGAGAAACCATCTACTGGATAGGCCCTGCTGGCCATGCGCGCGAGGCCGGCGAGGGCACGGACTTCCACGCAGTGGCTCACGGTGCCGTGTCCGTCACCCCGTTGCAGGTCGACCTGACCGACCATGCCGCGCGCCCGGACTGGGCCGCACGCCTGGCCGGTTTGTGAACAAGCCGCCGCGCTTTCCCCTGGGCCTGGACAAGCTGGGCACTGCAAGCAGCGTGAGCCGACCCCGCGGCGAGGTGCTCAGGCCGCAGCGCCCGCTGGCCCAGGCGGCGCAAGACCAGGCGCGGCGCGAGGTGCCGCGTGGCTTGGGCATGGACTCTGAGGCCGTGCGCCGGCGCATGGTGGACAAACTGCGCGCCGCAGGCCTTCGCTGCGAGCCGGTGCTGGCCGCCCTGAGCGCCGTGGAGCGACACCGCTTCGTGGACTCTGCCTTGGCCACGCAGGCCTACGAGGACACCAGCCTTCCCATCGGCCTGTCGCAGACCATCTCCAAGCCTTCCGTGGTGGGGCACATGCTGGCCCTGTTGTTCGAGGGCGCCCATGCCCGCGAGCATGGCCACCTGGGGCAGGTGCTGGAAATCGGCACCGGCTGCGGCTACCAGGCGGCCTTGCTGTCGATGCTGTCACGCGGCTTGGTGTCTGTAGAGCGTCTTCAGGGCCTGCACGACAAGGCGCGCGACAACCTCGCCGGCCTTCGTCAAGGCTCCAACCTGCGCCTGGTGTTTGACGATGGTCGCCTGGGCCATGCGCCGCGGGCGCCGTACCACAGCATCATCGCCGCGGCCGGCGGTGAGGATCTTCCCTTGGCCTGGCTGGACCAACTGGCGTTGGGCGGCCGGCTGGTGGCACCCATGCAGGCTGCTGGCGGCGGGCAGCGGCTGGTCATCGTGGACCGCACCGCGCAAGGCCTTGTCACGCAGGAGCAGGATGCCGTCCATTTCGTCCCTCTAAAATCCGGCACTGCATGAAGCTGCCGCACCCCACGCCACACGCCTTGACGCACCGCATCCATTTCGTCGCTGGATCACTGGCCCTGGCCCTGGTGGCGGGCTGCACCAGCCCTACCCACCGCGCGCCCGTCGAAGACCGCAAGCCCGCAGCCCGACCCACGGCAACGCCAGCCGCATCCATGGCCGCGCCCACACCTTCTTCGGCCGCGACCGCATCGGCACCCGAGGTCGCTCCTGCCAAGCCGTTGCCGGGCGCGGAAAACGCGGGCAAGCCGGGGTACCACACGGTGAGGCCCGGCGACACGCTGATCCGCATCGGCCTGGACAACGGGCAGAACTGGCGCGACGTGGCGCGTTGGAATGGCCTGGACAACCCCAACGTCATCGAAGTGGGCCAGGTGTTGCGCGTGGTACCGCCTGCTGCCGACCCCAACGGTGTGGTGGTGCGTCCCGTGGCCACCCAGGGCCGGGTGGAGGCCAAGCCGCTGGATGGCAGCAAGCCCTCAGCACCGGCTGCGTCGGCTGCGGCATCGGCCGCTGCCTTGGCAGCGCCCGTTGCCGTCGCTCCTGCGCGCGAGGGTGACGAAGAGATCAGTTGGGCCTGGCCTGCCTCTGGCCCCGTCACAGCGGGCTTTGACGAGGTCAAGAGCAAGGGCCTGGCCATCACGGGCAGGGCGGGTGACCCCGTGCTGGCGGCGGCCGACGGGCGCGTGGTTTACGCCGGTTCCGGACTGCGCGGCTACGGCAACCTCGTCATCGTCAAGCACAACGCCACCTTCCTGACCGCCTACGCCCACAACCAGACGCTGCTGGTGAAGGAAGATCAGGCTGTGCGGCGCGGCCAGAAGATCGCCGAAATGGGCGCCAGCGACAGCGACCGGGTGCAGTTGCACTTCGAGATCCGCCGCCAGGGCAAGCCGGTGGATCCGGCGAAGTTGCTGCCTGCGCGTTAGATTCGCGCGCCAAGCCCGGGATAATCCCGGCCATGGCAAATGGCATGGATTGGCTGCAGGTCGAGTCGCTGGACCTGGAAGCCCAGGGCGTGGCCCACCGCGAGGACGGCAAGGTCGTCTTCATCGAAGGCGCGCTGCCCACGGAACGTGTGCAGGTCAACGTCTCGCGCAAGAAGAACAACTGGGAGCAGGGGCCGATGTCGGCCTTGTCGCGGGAGAGCGCGCAACGCGTGCGCCCGGGCTGCCCGCACTTCGGCATGCACGCAGGCGCCTGCGGCGGCTGCAAGATGCAGCACCTGCACCCCGCCGCCCAGGTGGCCGTGAAGCAGCGCGTGCTGGAAGACAACCTGTGGCACCTGGCCAAGGTGAAGCCGGAGCGCATCCTGCGGCCCATCGAGGGCCCGGCCTGGGGCTACCGCGACCGCGCGCGGCTGTCGGTGCGCTTCGTGGCCAAGAAGAACACGGTGCTGATCGGCTTCCATGAGCGCAAGTCGCGCTACGTGGCGGACATGAGCGTGTGCCCGGTGCTGCCCGCCCATGTGAGCGGCATGCTGCTGCCGCTGCGTGAACTGATCGGCAGCATGGATCAGCGCGACCGGCTGCCGCAGATCGAACTGGCGGCAGGGGACGGCGTCACGGCCCTGGTTCTGCGCCACCTGGAGCCGCTGACCGACAAGGACCTGGGTCTGCTGCGTGCGTTTGCCACCCAGCATGTCGTGCAGTGGTGGCTGCAGCCCAAGGGCCCGGACACGGTGAAGCTGCTGGACGAAGGCGGCCCGGTGCTGAGCTACCGGCTGCCGGAGTTCGGCATCACCATGCCCTTCAAGCCGACCGACTTCACACAAGTCAACCCGCACATCAACCGCGTGCTGGTAGAGCGGGCGATCCGTCTGCTGGACCCGCAGGCGGGCGAACGTGTGATCGACTGGTTCTGCGGTCTGGGCAACTTCACGCTGCCGCTGGCCACGCGTGCACGCGAGGTGCTTGGCGTGGAAGGCAGCGACACCCTGGTGGCGCGGGCGCGTGACAACGCGCGTGCCAATGGCCTCGCAGCGCGCACGGCCTTCGAAGCGCGCAACCTGTTCGAGATGGACGCTGCCGTGCTGCGTGCTGCAGGCCAGGCCAGCCGCTGGCTGGTGGACCCGCCGCGCGAAGGCGCGTTTGCGTTGTCCAAGGCGCTGGCTGACGCGGTGGTGGAGCCGGTCGAAGGCTGGGCGCCGCCCCAGCGCATCGTCTACGTCAGTTGCAACCCTTCGACCCTGGCGCGGGACGCGGGCCTGCTGGTGCACCAGGCGGGCTACCGTTGCACGATGGCGGGCGTGGTGAACATGTTCCCGCACACGGCGCATGTGGAGAGCATGGCGGTGTTCGACAGGCCCTAGTGGCCGCCAAAAGGAAACGGGGCCCGAGGGCCCCGCTTTCATTCAGGCATCAACGCTCAGTCGCGTTCACCGCCGAAGATGCCCAGCAGCGCCAGCAGGTTGCTGAACACGTTGTACAGGCTCAAGTACACGCCCAGCGTGGCGGTGATGTAGTTGGTCTCTTCGCCGTCCTGCACGCGCTTCAGGTCATACAGGATGAAGGCCGAGAAGATGCCGATGGCCAGCACCGACAGCGTGATCATCAGCGCGCTGCTCTGGATGAAGACATTGGCGATGCCCGCCACCAACAGCAGGATGGCGCCGATGAAGAGGAACTTGCCCATGGAGGACAGATCCTTCTTGATGACGCTGCTGAGCATGGCCATGCCCAGAAAGATGGCGCCCGTGCCAGCGAAGGCGGTCATGATGAGGCCGCCGCCGTTTTTCAGGCCCAGAACCGCACCCACCAAGCGGGCCAGCATCAAGCCCATGAAGAAGGTGAAGCCCAGCAGGAGGGGCACGCCGGCCGCCGAGTTCTTGAACTTCTCGATGGCGAACATGAAGCCGAATGCGCCCACCAGGAAGACGATCAGGCCGGTCCCGCCCGTGAGCGCCTTGGTCAGCCCCATTTCAACGCCTATCCACGCACCCAGCACCGTGGGCACCATGGACAAGGCCAGCAGCCAGTAGGTGTTGCGCAGCACACGGTTGCGTTCCGCGGCCGACAGCGCGCCGTCACCGGCGTAGCCAGGGAAGTTTTGCACGCTCTGATTCATTCAACCTCCAACAAGGGACAAGCGGCCAAGCAGCCGCGGTGCGGATTCTAGGTACCTGGCGGGAAAGAGAAATGACCTTTTGAATCCCGTGCAAATACCGACGCTCTTGCTATCGTCCGCCCCATGAAAACCCAAGCCATCCTCACCCTGGACGACGTAAAGGCCATTGCCGCCGCGTCCGAAGCTGAAGCCACCACCAACAACTGGGCAGTGGCCATCGCCATCGTCGACGCGGGCGGTCACCTGCTGTGGCTGCAGCGGCTGGACGGCGCCGCACCCATCTCTTCGGAAATCGCCCCGGCCAAGGCCCGCACGGCGGCGCTGGGCCGCCGCGAGAGCAAGGTCTACGAGGACATGATCAACGGCGGTCGCGTGTCGTTCCTGAGTGCGCCCTCCCTGCAAGGCCTGCTGGAAGGCGGCGTTCCCGTCATGGTGGACGGCGCCTGCATCGGCGCCGTGGGTGTCAGCGGGGTGAAGTCGTCGGAAGACGCGCAAATTGCCCGTGCCGGCATTGCGGCGTTGCAGCAGGGCTGATCGCGCAAACCCGGGAAGACCCGGGGCAGGGCGGCTATACTTCACAGGTTTACCCGCCCACACCCCAGCGCTCAAGAAACTCCGTCGTCGGTTTCCTCTCGGACCCAGTCGCCACGCAAGGCCGGCGGCGGTGATGAGCGCGAGAACCCCGGAGCTTTCCGCTTGCTTCCCAAGCTTTCCCCCGCGCTGCTCGCCCTTGCAGACGGCACCACGTTTCACGGC
>Ga0075163_10011442_pt1 | contig 11563 bp, 22 predicted proteins | sample JI1023141ADNA_FD_71478 | JGI IMG/M metagenome (GOLD analysis project Ga0075163, IMG submission 71478) | Wastewater effluent complex algal communities from Wisconsin, to seasonally profile nutrient transformation and Carbon sequestration -... | ecosystem: Engineered > WWTP > Effluent > Algae... | reverse complement strand
CAATCGCCCCATTGTCAGCATCGAGCCCGCACCGATGCCTGATGACTTCATCAATCAGCACATGAACCCCCTGGTGCGCCTGTATGCGCTGCAGGTGCTGAACCGCTTTCCAGGCCGAACCAGCGAGCTACAGCTGCTGTCCGATGCCCTGTTCTACCTTGGCATGCGGACATCCACTGACGCGCTTCGGCAACAACTGCGATGGCTGGCCACTGCCGATCTGGTCGACCTGCAGGAAATCGATTCCTGGTGGGTCGTGACGCTGACTCCCAAAGGTGAGGACGTCGCGACGAGTCGGATGCGCAAGGAAGGGGTGTCTTACCTTCCCGGCCTGATGGGGCACGGCGTATGAAAAAGCAGCAAATCCACGCCCGCCTGATCGAGCGCGACACCAACTTCCGCCAGTGGGCAATCGCCCATCGCTACGAGCCGCGCACGGTGACACAAGTCGTCAACCGCTGGTGTGGCCGCAAGGACTTGCCGCGCGGGCGACTCAGCTACCGAATCCTCCGCGACCTGTCGCGTGAGATCGGCAGAGAAGTCATCCCTGGCATTTTGGCGGAGGTCGCATGAGTCGCCTCAATGCCTGGCGCTTGGCTATTGCGTGGTGGCTGTTGCGGCCGCTGCTGCGTCAAGCGCATGCCGAAGCGCGCTCAGCAGTGATTCTGCCGTCTGCCGAGACATCGCGATCGGTGCGTCAAGCACCTTGTCTGGCGACGGCCCAAGGCGGACGAACGCCACTATGGATTCTCCCAGCGCATCAGGCAGAGCCCCTTCTACGCCTTGCAGGTAAAACAGGGGGACCATCCGTTCGTATTCCGTCATGGGGTGCTGAGCCTTCGCCGGGGAATGACGCGTCGCGTGCTGCCGCCCAGCTTAGCCAACCCGCTCCGCGCCGTCGCGCCTCCGACCACCCCGGTCGCCAAGACAACTGCTGCGGCCTGACCGTTGCCCTGATCGTCGCCTGCTGGCTGCTGATCGGCGCTGCCGTGGAGCTGCTGCCATGAGCCGCCCCCGCTACTTCACCTGCGGCGCGTTTGTGTGCAGCGACGACGGCGACATGCACGAGCGGGTGACGTGCGTCTTCGACAGCAGAAAGACCAGCCGACGGCTGGCCCGCATGCAGGTCAAGGGCATGCACTACGAGCGCCATGGGGAGGCCGCCTCGATCTACCTGTTCAACGGCATTCCTCTCATGGCCATTGTGGCTGCCGAAGCGTTCCCCGACGCGCTGCTCGGCATCGGCAGCGCGGGCGCGGAGCTGGTGACGGGGCCGACGCCATGAGCGCGCCAGCCAATCTCACCCGCGTGTTTGCGGTGATCGAAGCGCTGGCCGGTAACAGTCGCCACGGCCTGCGCCTGGCACAGATTGCTGAGGCAGTTCGGCAGTCCTCGCCGACCACGTTGCGCGATCTGCAGGCGTTGGAGGCACTGGGCTACGCGGGCCGCATCCCCGGCAAGGACGAGCGCTGGCACCTGAAACCGAGGCTTGTACAGATCGCCATCGCACATCAGCAAGAAGTCGGCAGAGAAGAACAGCAGCTCGACGACTTCCGCAACCGCTACTCACGCACCCCCAACTGAGGATCAACCACATGAGCAAACGCGGCGCAAAACCCATCCCTGCGGCAGAGCCTGTCGCACCGGCCCTCGACGGCGAGCTGCTGGCACAACGCGACCAGCAGTTGGCTGTGATGAATCAGCATCAGCAGTCTGTCATCGAGCAATACGGCGATGGATTGCCCTGGTCGCCAGAGCACTACGAAGTGGAAATCCGGCGCGAGCTGCGCGCGGGGTTCGAGTCACTGTTGAGGGCTGGCAGATATCTCTGCGTCGCCCGCGAATTCGCGGTGCATGGCGAGTGGAACGCAATGCTCGGCAGGCTGGGCATCAGCACGAGCCAAGCCCAGCGAATGATGGAGGCTGCGCGGCGAACGCCAAATGTCCCAGCGCTGGGACATTTGGGCGAGCGCCTTGGGAGCACGAAGTTTTTTGATCTGTTAGCGCTTCCAGATGACGAGCTGCAGGCGCTGACAGGCGGCGGCAGCATCGATGGATTGGGCGATGTTGACGACCTGGTAGGGATGACTAGCCGCGATCTGAAAGCCGCGCTACGCGAATTGCGCACCGACATCGAGACAAAAGAATCCCGCGCCGCCGACCGAGAGCGCGAGATTGATCGGCTACAGAGCGAGGTCTCGCGCCTGAAGCGCGAGCGCGCAAAGGCCACGCCGAATGATGTCGCGAAAGCACTGCGCGAGGCGGCAATGGTGGCGGCGATGCAGGTGCGCGCGGACATTGCCGCCGATGGCTATGGCGTGATGAGTCTGCACGCCGCGATCAAAGAGCTGCGACAAGACGCGGCGGCGGGCGAGGAAGGCGAGCACGATCAGTTCCTCGGCGGCCTCATCGGCGATGTGATGGCCGAGCTGCGCCGGGTGCGGGACATGTACGACCTGCCCATCGTCAACGACCACGGCGCTTGATCATGGCCGCCGTCCTCTCACCCGCAATGTACGAGGAGCTGGCCAGCATTGCCCGCGCTGCACAGGCGGCAGGGCATGGCGGCAAGACGGCGATTTATGTCGACGCTGCTAAGCGCCTCGGCTTGTCGGTTCCAACTCTGATCAATCGCCTCAAGGCAGTACGTGTTGGCAAGCCGCGCAAGCGCCGCGCTGATGCGGGCGCGTGCGCCCTCACGCGGGAAGAGGCGCTGCTGATTGCCGCCACCATTGAAGAAACCCGTCGATTGACTGGCACAGGCGAGCTGTCGATTGGCAATGCCGTGTCCATCCTGCGCGCTAACGGGCGGATCTCGGCAGGGCGGGTTGACGAGTCCACTGGCGAGTTCTTGCCGCTGTCGGAATCCGCGATCAGTCGCGCGATGGTCGGATACCACTGTCATCCGGGCCAACTCGCCGTGCCGACGGCAGCGGTGTCGGTAGCCAGCGAGCATCCCAACCATTTTTGGCAGATCGATGCATCGGTCAGTCGGCAGTTCTATCTCGCCGAGGGCGGCACCGAGCAGATGCCACGCGCGATGTACTACCGGGGCAAGCCACGAAATTTCGAGGCGATCAAGGATAAGCGATTGATCCGCTATGACATCGTGGATCACTGCACCGGCTACGTGCGACTGTTCTACGCGCTGCGCGCAGAGTCGGCACTCAACGTGATCTCAGCGCTGATTCATGCGATGACCCCCACGCAGGGCATTGCGATGCATGGGCTGCCGCGCTTGCTCGGGATGGACAAGGGCACTGAGTCGCAGGCGGTGTTGGCATTTTGCGCGGCGCTGGACATTCGGACATGGGCGCACGCTGCGGGCAATCCGCGCGCCATTGGCTCTGGCGAACGCAGCCAGGGCTTGATCGAAACGGACTTCGAGGCATTCCTGAAGCTGCGCGACCCCGTGGTTTCACTGGCTGAAATACAGCGACTCGCTGACGATTGGTGTGCAGGCTACAACGCGACCCGCACACACAACCGCACAGGCATGACGCGGCGTGACGGCTGGCTGCGCATCACCCCAGCGCAGTTGCGACTAGCACCGTCGGTAGAGGTTCTGCGCGAGCTGGCAACCGCGCATCCTGTGGAGTGCACCGTCCGCAATTTGGAGATCCGATTCAAGGGTTCGCGCTGGGATGTGCGTGACATGCCTGGCGTGCTGAACAACAGCAAAGTGCGCGTCGCGATCAACGTTTTTGATGTCGATTCGGTCCGCGTGTTGATGACAGGGGAGGACGGCAAGCCATCGCATTATCTCGCCCCACGCATCCAGCTTGATGCGTGGAACTTCCCCGTCGGATCGGCGCGTGCGGGCGAAGAGTTCAAGCGCATGCCGGACACGCCTGCGGATGCGGTGCGCAAAGAGATTTCGCGCCTGGCAATGCAAGTGCAAACCGATGCTGAAGCGGCGGCGGCGCGCAAGTCCAAGCGCACGCCGTTCAGCAGCGAGATCGATCCAACAAAGCCATGGCGCGAGGCGGAGGTTCCCGAAGCACTGCCCCGCGCGGGTGTGGCCCCCTCGGTGCGCGCCCCCGCCATCATCGGGCCGCAATTGCACAGGCCGGTTGCCACACCGCGTGCGGCGGCTGTGCCGCTGTCGCACTTTGAGATGGCTCGCCAACTCAAGTCGCGCGTGGAAGCGCGCGGCGGCTCGTGGTCTGCCGAGCTATATCAGCGTATGGCGTCGACGTGGCCTGGCGGGGTTGTTGAGGACTCCCTGGATGACTGCGCGGTGCAGCTGCTGCGAGGTGGTCTGCGCGCCGTTGCCGGGGGTGCCGCATGACGCTGGTCCTGAAGTCGCTATTGGCCGATGCAGGGATTGGCCTGCGCGTGGCGGCCAACGCGGTAGGCAGTAGCAAGTCCACGTTGGCCCGTCTGTGCGAGGGGCAATGGCCGCGTCACCCGGCCCAGCAGCAACGCCTGCGCGACGGCATTCAGCAGTTTCTGGCAGAGCACGGCATCCACGCTGCCAACCCGTTTGCAAACAAGAAGGCCCCAAAGCGCAGCAACGCTTTGGAGCCAGTTGCCCACCCCACCACAAATGAAGAGGACGAGACCATGGTAATCAACAAGCCGCGACTGCACCACACCACCCGCCAGCACTTTGGTCTGCGTGCGGACCCCTTTGGCTACCCAAACCAGATTGACGACATCTACCTGAGTCGCGACATGCGCGGCGTTCTGGAGGTGATGCGCGAGACCGCCATGCACCCCGGACAGTACGTTGCCGTCGTCGGAGAAAGCGGCGCAGGCAAGACCACATTGACCGACGTGCTGTTGGACAAGCTGGAAAAGTCCGATGCGCCGGTCACTGTGATCCGACCCGAAGTGCAGTGGTCCACCGACAAACTGGAGGTCGACAGAAAGCCCGCCGGTAAAGCCATCACGCCGCAGTTCATTGGCGAGTCCATCTTGTCGGCGTTAAGCCCTGGTCAGCCGATGCGGGTCAGCGCCGTGGCGCGACAAGAGCAGATCAGCCGCACGCTGATTGAAAGCGCGCGCACCGGGCAGCGGCATTTGCTGCTGCTGGAAGAAGGCCACGACATCACCAGGACGATGCTCAAACAATTCAAGCGCCTGCTGGAAATCAGAGATGGACTGGCGCGCGTGATGTCCGTGTTGCTGATCGCACAGCCCGAGCTGTTGCACAAGCTGAACCCCTCCGACCCCAAGATGCGCGAGGTGACCGCGCGGTGTGAAATCGTGCATTTGCCACCGCTCGACAATGACATGGTGCCCTATCTGGCACACCGCTTTCAGCGCGCGGGCATGGCGCTGGATGCCGTGATCGAGTCGGCGGCGCTGGACAAGCTGCGCGAGAAGCTGCAATCGCAGGATCGCAGCAAGCGCGGCCTGTCGTCGATCTACCCGCTGGCCCTGCAAAACGCCCTGGCATTGCTGATGAATGCAGCGGCGGACATCGGTGCCCCGAAGATCACCGCGGACATGATTCGGAGTGCGCCATGACCCGCGCCATCGCCGCCGTCCACCTCAAGAAGCTGAAGACCATCAGCGAGAGCCTCGCGGCAATGCGGGCCGACTGGGACGAGGTTGACACGTGCATGGTTAGCGACCTGGAACAGATCGAAGACGCCGTCATCAAGATGCGGGACGCCCTGGACGAGGTCTACCCAGGTCGATCACAGAAGCGTGCCGGGGGTCGGCCATGAGCGCTCTCTCCCCCGGCAACGCCGCCCTCAACTCAGGTCTAACCGCTGCGATGGCGGTGCTGCACCGGCTGGATGACATGGGTCTGACGGCGAAGGGCATCGACGTGCGCGGCGGACGTCCGGTCGTACAGATCGAACCGCCGCCCATTCACTCGTTTGTGCGCGGCGCGATGCGCCGCCGTGAGCGGCGCGGCAACGCGCTGCACGTCGTGATCGCCGCCCCGTTCCATGGGGTGCAAATCGAGTGGGACGCCGTGCGGCCCATCGGGGAGCCCGAGCCCGCATGAGCACGCCCGCCACCGACGATTTTGACGATCTGCCGCCGTGCGTTGGCGAGCGCATGCGCGACGTATTCCACAGCATTTTTGCCCATCAACACGCCGCCGATATCGACCAGTCGACGGCTCAGGAGAAAGACCATGTCCATGCAAGAGATTGAGGCCAAGGCCAAGGCGTTTGCCGCCGCCCGTGACGAACTCGCCGAGCGCATGCAGCGGCTGCGCGATGAGCAGGAAGCAGTGAAGCGGAAGCTGCTGGCGGGCATCCGCAACAGCGTGTCGCGATTCAAGGCCGAGCACGAAGTGCTGCTGGCCCTGGTCGAAGCCAACCCGCAGCTATTCGAGCGCCCCAAGTCGCGCACCCTGCACAACATCAAGCTGGGCTGGCTGAAACAGCGCGGTCGCATCGAGATTGAAGACGTTGCCCGCACAGTTGAACTGATCGAAAAGCATCTGTCTGACCAGGCCGACGCGCTGATCAGAACCACCAAAGCGCCGGACAAAAAGGCGCTCGCGGAGCTGCCCGGAAAAGACCTCAAACGCATCGGCGTCGCCGTCACCGAAGACATCGACATGCCGTTCGTGCGGAACGCCGACGACGCTATCGCGAAGATGATCGATGCGCTGCTCGGATCTGACGAACTTGAGGAGTTGGTGTCATGAGCGACCAGACCGAAGCAAGCAACACCACCGTTGAACTGAACCTCGAACAGGCGCGGCATCTGGTGATGAATGGGAAAAATCCCCAAGTCCAAGCGCTCGGCGCACTCACGGCGGCGGCGCTGTTGATCAGCGACCTCGACTTTTCCGCGTTCCGCAACGATGCCTCTTGCCAACAATACACGGCACTGTATCTGCGACTGCTGGACAACATCAGCAATGCGATTGAAGACGGAGTTCGCCGCAGCGACTTTGATGACTTGTTCGGCGGTGATGCCGACGAAGGAGGTGCGCTATGAACACAGTCAACGCAAGTGGACCAACCTACCGCGTCATCGCGCTGACCGCAGGCACGGACGAAACCCCGTGCGAAGCAGTGTTTAATGATGCGAACGCTGTGCTCGCGCTTGCCAAAGTCGGCCAGATCTTTTGCGGTCAGTTAACGCCTGGCACCGGGTTCGCGCTGTACCGCCCGATCAGTGGCGACGGGACGCTGTTCGGCATCGCCCAGACTCAAGGCTTGACTCGCGCCGCGTCGGATGTCCTCGCGGAGCGCCAGAGACAGATTGATGTCAAGGGCTGGACCCCGGAGCACGACGATGAACATGTCGACGGATCGCTATCCGTCGCTGCACTGGCATTTTTAGATTGGATACATGGCGTGTATCCAGAGGGCTTTGCGCCGTTCAGCTGGCCATGGAATCCATCTGCGTTCAAGCCGGAAGATCGCCGGACAGCCCTCTGCAAAGCGGCGGCATTGCTGCTTGCCGAAATCGAACGTCTGGACCGCGCAGAACTCAACGGCGAGGTGCAGTCATGAGCGCCGATTGCCCCTTCTGCAGCGGCAACAAGCCAACCGCCGTGCGTGCGATCACCGTGAACGTTGATGAAGCCGATCCGATTGCCACGGCGGCAGCGCTCTTCAACGGGCTGTCGCCAGCGCTGTCGGGATTGGCGGCGATCTACGACGGTCGCGAGCGCATGGTGTTCTGGGACAGCGCTCTCGGACACGTCGCCGCACTGATTGTCACCAGCGTCGGACCGCAGTTTGCCGACAGCCTGATGACGCACGCAGCGGTGATGGTCAAAGCCCACGCCGCCAGCGAATCACACGGGAGGCCGAACTGATGTGCCGACCAGATGCGACGAATCCCAAGCTCACACGCAAAGACCAGGTGCTGGCAGCCGTGGCGGCGGGCGCTCGGATAAAGCCGCTCCCAGACCGCCCAGGAATGCTCAGACTCATGACCGGAGACACGCCTATTGACGCATGGCAGACCGCGCTGCAGTCGGCTAAGCGCGCGGTGGAGGATACCCAATGAACCGCGACGATCTGTTGCGCAAAATCCGCGCCTGCCTGCGGCTCTCAAAGTCAGCCAATGAGCACGAGGCCGCCGCTGCACTACGACAGGCGCAGGCGCTGATGCGGGAGCATGGAATCAGCCCACGCGAAGCGGCGCTGGAGGATACCCAATGAACCGCGACGATCTGTTGCGAAAAATCCGCGCCTGCCTGCAGCTGTCAAAGTCGGCAAACGAGCACGAAGCCGCCGCTGCACTGAGACAGGCGCAGGCGCTGATGCGGATGCATGGCGTCAGCTGTGCGGAAGCGCTCGCCGGAGATGTCCAGGAGCGATCCGCAAAGACTGGGCGCAGGGGCGCTGACGTGCATCAGTCGATGCATCTGCTGATTCAATTGGTCGGGACACTGTTCCGTTGCCAAAGCGTCCTTTCGTGCGGCGTCGGATCGCCAGTCGTGTGCGTCTTCTATGGTGTCGGCGCAGACCCAGAGATCGCCGCGTACGCGCTCGCCGCGTTGCGCGTGCAGATGGATCGCGCGTGTAAAGCCCGCATCGCTCGCGTGCGTAAGCGGGAGAACCGCGAGGCGCGGGGTGAGGTATTCCGCCGCGGCTGGGTTGCTGCCGTGCATAGGATGATGCTGTCCGAACTGGCTCCCTCGACATTAGACGAGATCATTAAGGCCAAGCTAGTCGCATACAAAGCAGCTCGATTCGAGCGCATCGAGCCTGCAACAGGAAAATCGATCACCGCAAAAGCGATCAAAGCTAGCGACTTCGTGGCAGGCATCGCAGCAGGCAAAAACGCACGGCTCAACAGCGGCATCGGCGGGACGAAGCAAGGCGCGCTGGAGCACACGTCATGAGCCACGCCCACCCCGAAAAACGCCGCCGCCACCTTGCGGCAATTCATGCCGCAAAGAAGACGCTGGATCTCGACAACGAGACGTACCGTGATCTGCTGGAGCGCGTCTCTGCAACCAAGGGATCTCCGGTGCGCAGCGCGGCGCAGCTCAGCGAGGCGCAGCTGCATGCAGTGCTGGATGAGTTCAAGCGCCTCGGTGGGCTGAAGCCATCACCGAAGACGAAGGGCAAGCCGCACAACTTCAACAGCCCGTCAATGCCGGAGATGATCACGAAGATCGAAGCGCTGCTTACCGATATGCAATTGCCCTGGTCGTATGCCGACGCCATCGCGATGCAGCAGTTCAGAATCGCGAAGGTGGCCTGGTGTCGCAAGCAAGACCAGCTGCGCTCGCTGATCGCCGCGTTGCACGTTGAGCAAGAGAAGCGGCAGTTGCTGGCGGCGGTCGATGAGCTGTGCGTGCGGGCTGGCACAACGCGGGTTGAGATCGAGGCGCGCTACGGGCTGGATGGACGCGCGGGCTGGATGCGCAATAGGACAACGCTGAAGCGCGTGATCGACGCGATCATGGCGGACTATCCGCAGGCAATTGGAGCGGCGCAATGAGCATGCGTCTGACATGCCCAGCCTGCGGTTGCGTCGGTGATGTAGAGGCGTTCCTGGTCGAAGACGAGGCCAAGCGTCTGGCGGTTTCATTCGCGGCAATGGACCCGGCGCTGGGGCGTGCGGTGCTGAGCTATCTACGCCTGTTCAAACCGCATAGCCAAGCGCTCAGGCTTGGGCGCGCGGTCAAAATCGTGTCCGAGCTGATGGCGCTGGTCGAGTCCGGCACGGTGTGCCGCGATGAGCGCAGCGACGTGCGGCGTGCTGCGACACCCAGCATGTGGGCCGCAGGTATCGAACAGATGCTCGCGAGCCCGCCGAGCGGTTTGCCGCTGGCGAATCACCACTACCTGCGAGCGGTCGTGTTTGGCATTGCCGACACAACGGAAGCCAAGGCCGAAGCGCGCGTCGAAGAGCAGCGGCGTGCTGGCCAGCATCGCCCTGGTGAGAGCGTCGTCATCAAGGAAGACAAGCTCACTAATGCGCGCCGGTTTGCCGCGCAGATGGTTTCGCTAGACAAGTGGACTGAGGCCGAGGCGGATGACTACATCGCGAAGGCCAAAGGAGGGCGTCATGCCGAATCTTGAGCTGTTCAACCCACTCAGCTGTGACCCGATGGATCTGATCGAACGCGCCGGGGATGCGCTGACAGATCGCTCTCGCTGGCCAGCGCGATTGCAAGAGCTGTTCGACATTGAATACCGCTACTCGCTACGCAGCTTGGGGGCGGATGCAGCGGCACAGGATGCGGGCGCGCGCACCTTCCTGATCGCTGACTATGTAGGCGGCTCGGCACTGTATGTGCCGCGCGGTGAATCACTGCGCCTGGCTGTTCGTAATGCAGAGATCTACGCGCGCTACCGAGGCCCTGCCAATCACGCCGCACTGGCGCGCGAGTATGGGGTTACCGAGCCACATTTGTATGAGATCGTCGCCGCCGAAAAGAAGCGACAGGTGAGCAAGCGTCAGGGGCGATTGTTCCAGGAATAATCCACTGCTACAGTGATGCCATAGCCCGCCAAGCGGGCTTTTTTGTTTCAGGCTCCTGAAACGCGATACCCCTCGCGACGCCTGCAACCTACCCCTACCAACGCGGTAGGTGGTTTAGGACCAGGAGCGCTCATGTACCAGAAACTCAAAGACCTGCTGGCACGCTGGAAAGTGCAGCCAGTTCTCGTCGTCGCCGTGATCACGTTCGGCGTGGTCGCATTCCTGAACCCGGCGAAAGTCGGGCTCGCGCTGTACGGCATCAGCAAGCTGACGCTGTTCGCGTTCGCTGGAAAGTGGATCGACGACCGGATTTTCCGCAATGCGCAGCCCGAGCAGCTGGAAGGCGTGGCGCAGGGCACGGCGTGGAAGCGCAAAGGGTTGATTGTCGCTGCGTCGATTGTTGCGGGCGCATTGGTGCCCTGATGCGCAGAGCGACGGACCATCCACCGAACGAGGATCTGCGCACTGCGCGTGGCGTGCTTGCCGTTGGGCTGGCCAGCGCGGCGTTGTGGCTGCTCGTGATGAGCGTCGCAGGGCTGGCCATGGCGGGTCGCGCGCAGGCCGCCAGTGCAGCGACAGTGCGCGTGCCGACCGCATCGGCGACGTACCGGCTGCAAGTCGAGCGTGCAGCGGCGGAGTACTTCGGGCTGTCCGCCAGCCCGGCGCGGCTCGCGGCACAACTGCACCAGGAATCCGGCTGGCGCGATGACGCGCAGAGTGCGTATGCGATTGGACTCGCCCAGTTCACGCCCGCGACCGCTCGTTGGCTGCCCGAGGTTTGCCCTGAGATTGGCGAGTTCGATCCATGGGATGCCGCGCAATCGATCCGCGCAGCGGCGTGCTATGACGCGTGGCTGGCGCTACAGATGGAAGCTGGGGCAAGTGAGTGTGATCGCTGGGCATTCACGCTATCCGCCTATAACGGCGGCGCGCGATGGGTCTACAAGGATCGTCGACGGGCCTCCGCGTTGGGAGCGGATCAGCACCGTTGGTTCGGCCATGTGGAGGCCCACAGCACGCGAGCGCCGTGGGCCTTCGCCGAAAACCGGGCGTATGTCCGCCGAATCCTGTTGCTCATTGAGCCCGCGTACATCAACGCAGGCTGGCCCGGTGAGGCGGTGTGCCCATGAGCATCAAAGCATTCGCAGGGCTGGGCGCAGCGCAGATTGGCTACGCCCTTGCGGCCGTCGCC
>Ga0075163_10011441_pt1 | contig 11563 bp, 7 predicted proteins | sample JI1023141ADNA_FD_71478 | JGI IMG/M metagenome (GOLD analysis project Ga0075163, IMG submission 71478) | Wastewater effluent complex algal communities from Wisconsin, to seasonally profile nutrient transformation and Carbon sequestration -... | ecosystem: Engineered > WWTP > Effluent > Algae... | reverse complement strand
GTCATGGGCACCGTAAACGCGTTTCGCTCCAGGTTTGGGCCGGCCGAAGGCATACATCGCTCGAGCCCCGGACCGCAGCCGCATTCGTGGGCGAGGGTCACGGAAGTACCACTCAAACAATCAATCGGCTCGTTCGGATGCGCCTTCGCATAGTCCGTATCGTAAGGAAGCGGGCTTAATCTACCAAAAGGTAGGGGAGAGCCAAAGGGCAGAGCGTTTCTCCCCGTAATAAAAATCTTCCCTGAAAGCGCGCTTTGCGCCTCTTCCTTGCAGACACGGACTTGCTGGACGGGTGTCACGCCGTCCGGCTCAAAAAGCAGCTCATCCGCAGGTACAAAATTCGGATGCAGCTTGGCCCAACTTGCGGGCTCGTAGTGGTCCTGGGGCGAGGCATCTCGGTAATCACGGTAGAGCCAATAGGGCTTCACCAAAACCGTGTTTTTGTCGAGGACCTGCTGCGTTACGGGCGTGGCTGTACCAATGGCGGGTGCGTACCGCGGAAATTGCAGCCCCGTTTCTGCCTTCGTGAAGCAAAAATCACCGTCTGTCTCCTCGCGGTCGCGTCTTTGGAGGAGACGAAAATAAACAAACAAGTTCTTGCCGTTTGGACCCTTAATCGTGTGGCGCCGCAAGAGCGCTGGCTTTGGCACAAATTGAAAAGAGGGGCCGACGTCGAAGCGCAGCAAATCCATATACACACGCCGCACTCGCTCGGCATACGCTGGGCCTTGCAGATGAGCGTCGATCCACGTATCGACGCTAAAACCGGGGCTCTCGAGTTGACTCAGCTCGTCTCTTGTCGGGATTCGGCCTTGTAGATCGATGGACAAGGCGCGAAAATACCGATAATCATGAAGGCTTGGCTCGGCCTGCGCTGCGGCGCTGGTCAATAATGTGCCGAATGTGCCGAGAAGGAGAGCTACGGCTCCCCTTCGATTGCGTCTTCTGATCATGACAACCCCACCCCTATCGATTGGATGCGCAACACAGCGCAAATCGCCGTGTATCTACGTCATCCAATACCCCTCGGAGCAGCCCCTTCGAACGGCGCCGCAGATAGCGGCGTCCTCGTTCTGTCTACCCAATGTGCGGCCGTTCCGTTGGTATGTCAATCGTTCATGTAGAACGTTTTGTCGTCAGATGCCGTCAAAAGCGCAACGTTTGTCTTGTTAAGCTCTGTCGACCTGATTCAAAAACGCCAATAAAGTAGCATTGGCCCCCCCCGCCATCTCCTGCCATCAACTCGGCACGCAGGTCCCCGGCATATCCGGCGTATTGCAATCAAAGCTGCACGGACAAACAACTGCGCCGCTGCATTTCATGTTCGCGCCGCATTCCGTGTCCGACCAGCATGCGCCCATCACGGGTGGTTTGCAGACGTTGTTGACGCAAGGGACAAACGTCTCATCGCCGCAATCAATATCCTTATTGCAGCAGCCTGGAGCGAGCGCACACCCGTATTGACCGCCTGTGCTATCGCAGGCGCACGTGCATGCCCCGATTTGCAGCGTCCCGGCAGGCGCGCCGTTGCATGTTGCGCAAAGCAGGGATTCGCAGCTGCCGGCACAGGCGATATTGGGTGCGCAGGACCATCCGTTGTTGCAAACCTCGCAGGGTAACGGAGGGCCGGAGCATGTGCCGGCGGGGCAATCGTCCACAGGGACGGTGCCAGGCGGACAGACCCAAACGCCGTCTTGGCAGATGGACGAATCAAACGCGTCGGAGCCGCAGCCGTAGACACAAGCGCCTATCGCCGGGAAGCCGGCGCAGCCGCCAGAACCCCCGCCGGACCCGCCGCTGCCAGCCACGGTAACGCTGCCGCCGCACGCGCCACCCGTCGCCGTGAGAAGAACCCCCGCGAAAAGCGAGACCCAAAAACAAGCGAATCTTGAGGCCATATCGCCAAGGTATCATTGTTTGACCCCACGGTGCCAGCCACTTGCTATCGACCAAAACAACAGGGCGCCTCGCCAAAAAAACCGTTCCTTCCCGATCCGCTTTGCGGTAAGGTCGCGTTTGGAGCGGTTATCTCTCGCAGACCATGAGCTACTTGTTCGAGCCAGAGGCCGTCGTGAGCGCCCCGATTGTCGGGACGTTTTCGCGTTTTCCTGTGCGTCGTATTTATGGTTTGGTTCGCAATCACGCCGACCATGCTGTGGAGACGGGTCATTCGGGCCTTGAGGATCCGTTTTTCTTTCTCAAGGCGTCGGATAGGGAAGCGTTGGTCGCGGCGGAGGCCTTGGAGACCACGAAGATTCGTTACCCGGCGCTAACGCAGAGGCTCCATCACGAGGTCGAGCTGGTTGTTGCCATTGGCGTTGGGGGTAAAAATATCCAACTCGCCGATGCGGCAAAGCATATTTATGGTTATGCTGTCGGGCTCGACATGACGCGCGCTGATTTGCTCGCTGATTTGGAGACCCGAGGGCGACCTTGGTGCGTCGGGAAATCGTTTGAGGATGCCGGGGTTTTGGGACCCATTACGCCGGCCGAGCAGGTGAAGGATATAAAGGACGCGGAGATCTATTTGCTGAACAACGGGCTTCCTCGCCAGCGGAGCCATGTTTCGCGGCTTATCTGGGGCGTCGCGAAGCTCATTGAGCAGCTATCGATCGTCTGGGATCTACGTCCTGGGGATCTGATTTTTACGGGAACGCCTCGGGGCGTAGCGCCTGTTGTTCCCGGTGATGTTCTAGAGGCGGGCATCACGGGGCTCTCGACGTTGCGGGTTCAGGTATTGCCACGGCCAACTTGAAAGGAACTACGATGTCAGCTGATCCGGTTCAGAGGCGAGAGATCAAGCGATATGTATGCAATGAGCTAACAAAACCATTGCCCATTTATTCTCACGCGACGATTTATGCGGGCGTGGCACATATATCCGCTGTACAGGGGTTTGTGCCTGGCACCTTCGGTTTTCCCGAGGGAGGCGCGGCTGGCCAGGCTGACCAAATGATGCAGAACCTCAGTAAGATCCTAAAAGGGATCGGAAGCGATTTCGACAGGATCTTGAAGATGACGTTGTATTTCACGAATTTGGACCGTGATTTTCCGGCCGTCAACGAGGTTGTCAATCGATACATCCCGGAGCTTAGCCCAGCCCGAAGCTCCCTTGGTGTCGCTGCATTGCCGAGAGCGGCCCTTGTCGTTGTGGATTGTACCGTTGTTGTTGACGAAGCTTCCTGATGAACGATGGATCCGTACCGAGAAGAGACCCATGACGACATACAAAGCTGAGTATATCAACGACCTTGATGACGCGGCGCTCGAAACGAAGCTCTCCAGGTTGTCCGCGTCGAAGACCTGGCTGGTGGAGATGAAAAAACGCCGTCCTTTCGCCTCGGCAGAGGCGGTTCTTGATGCCGCTGCCGATATCTGGTGGAACGTGTGCACCAAGGAGGACTGGATCGAGAGCTTTAATGGTCGCCCGATCATCGGTGACCAAGAAAGCTTCGTCAAAGACAAATGGTGCATGATCGAGGATGAACACACCATCAAAGCGAGCAAGGAGATCGCCGACGAGCTGATTCGCTGCAATGCTCCCTATAGCCAGAAGTTTGGTTATGTCTGGATCCTTCTCTGCGAAGGGTTGACGCCGGAGCAGCAGCTCGCAAATTACAAAAGGCGCATCGACAACGATCGGCAGACGGAGCTGATGGAGAATAGCGTGGAGGATTTTAAGGTCACGCTGCGCCGGTTGCGTTTGTGCCTTTTGAACATGGATCCTTACGATACCTGAAGGTTAACGCTCTGTGAGGGGTGGTTCCCTGGTTCTTCTGTACGTGCCATGAACAACGAGGCTCCTCTCTCTCGCCCTTCAGATGATGGGATCATCGTCACGGAAACGGCTGCTCCCGCAAGCGGCGTACCCGGCCTCGACGAGTCAAACGGCGCCGATCCGCCCACGGGTCCACTCCCCGGCACGTACTTCAAGCATTACGAGATTCTCCGTCCGCTTGGCGCGGGTGGAATGGGCAGTGTCTTTCTCGCTCGCGACACCAAGCTCGGCCGACTGGTCGCTATCAAGCTCCTTCACGACCGCGGTGAGGGGGCTCGACGCCTTCTCGCGGAAGCGCAAGCCACAGCCCTCGCCAGACACGACAACATCGTTATTGTCTACGAAGTCGGCAGTCTTGAAGGACGCCCCTATATGGTGCTCGAGTATGTCGAAGGACGTACCCTTCGCCAGGCACTCTTGGACAGCAGTAGCGTTGATGGGCCAGCGCTTCCCCGAGGATTTGCAATCGACATCATCACCTCCGTCGTTCGTGCGCTTATGGCTGCGCATAAAGTCGGAATCGTTCACCGCGACCTAAAGCCCGAGAACATCATGTTGCTCGAAGCCGGGGGCGTCAAAATCCTTGATTTTGGCCTCGCACAAGAGGTCAACACGAAGACGAGGGAACGGTTCGCAGGGACCCTCGCCTATATGTCTCCAGAACAATGGAACGGTACCGGCGTCGATGAGCGCAGCGATATCTGGGCTCTTGGCGTGGTTTTTTTTGAGCTTGTCGCAGGCGTTCATCCACTCGCGCCTCTTACGCGAGACCGACTCAACACCGTCGCAGATCTTCATACACCCATGCCGCGTCTCTGCGACCTTCAGCCAGAACTCCCGGGTCTCTCCGATATCATCGAGTTATGCTTACACAAGCGCCCGGAAGAACGTTTTGGCTCGGCGATTGCCCTGCTCGCGGCACTTGAGCCCTTTGTCGCTCGGTCCAAACCTCTAGCGCAAGCCAGTGTCGAGCGCCCATTTGCTGGGCTCGCTGCGTTTCAAGAAGCCGACGCGGGTCTTTTTTGGGGACGTGAACGGGAGGTTTCGACCCTGCTCGGCATGCTTGGTCGCCAGGCGTTGGTGGCGGTGGCGGGCATCTCGGGTGCGGGTAAATCTTCTTTGGTTCGTGCAGGCTTGGTTCCTGCGCTGAAGCGGAGCGGCGAGGCTTGGGATGTGCGGGACCTTCGACCCGGGCGTGCACCCCTCAGCGCCGTGATAGAGACCCTCGCATTGGAAACCCAAGTGCAGGATCTCCAAGCGCAGCCCGCCCTTTTCGGCGCCTTGCTGCGTGCTCGGTGCCGGGCAAAAGGCGCGGCGAGGCGTTTGCTCTTGCTCGTGGACCAAGCCGAAGAGCTTTTCACGCTCAGCTCGGAGTCGGCTGAACGAGCGGCTTTTCTGGCTTGTTTGCTGAGTGCCGCGGACGATGCGTCGTCGCCTGTGCGCGTGGTGCTCTGCATCCGCTCTGACTATGTGGATCGACTCGCGGAGTATCGCTTGTTTATGGCGCACGTCCGGCCCGGGCTCTTCTTTTTGCCGCCTGTCGACAAGGATGGGCTCGCCGATGCATTGACGCAGCCCGTGTTTTCCGCCGGGTATCGCTTCGAAAGCGACGCGATGCTGGAGGGAATGTTGGAGGAGTTGTCCCGCGCCAAAAACCCATTGCCGCTTTTGCAGTTTGCAGCCTCAAAACTATGGGAAGCACGGGATCCAACACGGAAGCTACTCACGCGGCAGGCGTATGAAACCATGGGCGGTGTGGGCGGCGCCCTTGCGCAGCATGCAGATGCTGTCGTGGCTGCGCTCTCGAACGCAGAGCAGCGGCTTTGTAGAGCCATTTTTTTGCGCCTCGTCACGCCGGAGCGCACGCGCGCGCTCACATACCTACGTGACCTTGTCAGCCTCGACGGAAGCCCAGATGCGGTGGATGCCATTGTTCATCAGCTCGTGGCGGCGAGGCTTCTCTGTATCGACTCGGATGTCGGCGCTTCTGACGCAAAGGTCGAGCTGGTGCATGAATCACTCATCGAGCGCTGGCCGACCCTCCTACGCTGGCTGGACGAAAATGTGGGGGATACGCATCTGCTCTATCGGCTTCGTTTTGCGGCGTCCCAATGGGAGGCAGGCGGAGAGCCCGACGGGTTGCTTTGGCGGGATCGAGAGGCCGAAGAGGCCGCCGCTTTTTTTGAACGATACCGACACGACGCACAGGGCCCGGACGCGGCTTCCCTGGGGGCGAAAGAGGAGCGATACCTACGCGCCGTTATCTCCTTTGCCGAGCGCAGCCGACGACGACGAAACCAGCAAATTGCTGCGGCATTTTTTGTAAGTTTTGCCTTTACGATCGTTGTGTTTGTCCTCGCCCTTGGCGCGCGCAAAGAGGCGGCGCGGGCGGATGAAGAGGCGGCCCGTGTGCGCAAGCAAAACGTGGAACTCGCTTACCAGGCGCTCCGAGGACGCAACGCGACGCGCATCATGGCTGCCCGAAAAGCAGAGGACGATCCTACGACGGCCCTCGCGATCCTGCGCGAAATCGAAGAACCCGATATCCCCAAGGATTGGCCCGAGCTTGTCAGCTCCGTATTGACCCAAGGCGTTGCGCGGGACGTATGGCGCACTTCCCCCACCCGCTGCGCTTATGCAGCCGTGATGAGCCCCGATGGGACGCGTATCGCCGTGGCTATGGACGACCAAACCACCCGCATCCTGGGCGACGATCTCGTGGAGCGAGCTGTTTTGCGCGGGCATCAGAAGCTTGTTTGGTCCGTCGGTTGGAGCCCCGATGGCAAGCGTGTCGTTACGGCTTCTTTTGATGGCACAGCGGCCGTCTTTGCGGCCGACGGATCCGGCGCTCCGCTTGTGCTTCCAGGGCACCGGGATATGGTGAACACTGCTGTGTTTAGTCCCGACGGAGAGCGCATCGTGACTGCCTGCGACGACAAGTTGGCCCGCATCTTTCTTGCAAACGACGGACGCGAAATCGTGAGCTTATCGCATGATGCAGAAGTGCAAGCCGCTTCTTTTAGCCCCGATGGCAAACGTATCGTGACGGCCTCTGCGGATGGGATTGCGCGGGTGTGGAATGCTGATGGACAAGGCCAGCCGCTGCGGCTCCGCGGGCATGATGGAATGGTCATGTCGGCGAGTTTTAACCCACAAGGCACGCGTATCGCCACGGCGGGCCGAGATCGAACTGTGCGGGTATGGGAAGCCCAAACAGGAGCCGAGCTTCTGGTGTTGAAGGGGCATGAGGAAAAGGTCATGAGCGTTGCTTGGAGCCCCGATGGAAAGCGCCTCGTTTCCGCCTCCAAGGACAAGACGGCGCGTGTATGGTTCGCCGACGGTCGTGGTGCTCCGATTGTGCTGCGTGGACACGGCCATTGGGTGTATACAGCGACGTGGAGTCCTGACGGCAAAAGCATCCTCACGACCTCTCTCGACGGCACCCAGCGCCGTTATTTTTTGGATGATATCGTCGCGCCTACGCTGCTGCGGGGTCATGAAGACACCATCCGCGGGCTTGTTTTTAGCCCGGATGGCAACCGCGTCGCGACAGCCTCGTTTGATAGGAGTGCCCGTATTTGGAACGCGGACGGCTCTGGCGATGTCGTCGTTTTGCGGGGTCATGCGGGCGTGGTCGGGTTTGTCCGCTTTAGCCCCGATGGCATGTTTCTCGCGACCCTCGCCGAGGACAAAACTGGCCGCATTTGGACGCTTGATGGCTCAGCTGCGCCCGTCGTTCTCCACGATCCAGACAGCCAGTTCCAGCTACTTGATTGGAGCCCCAAAAGCGATCGCCTCACCACGACATCGCTCGATGGGACAATTCGGTTATGGGGCGTGGATGGTGTGTTGCTCTCCAAGATCAAAAAACCGACATCCAACGAATACAAGTGGATTCTTGCGTTATTTGATTCTTCTGGCCAACGCGTCCTCGTCATGGACACGACCGATAACACCGCATATCTTTGGAACCTCGAAAAACGGCCGGAGCTTGTCCCGCTCGGAGAGCACGAATCCACGCTTCGTTTCGCGAAATGGAGCCGCGATGGCGCGTCGATCCTCACAATCACGAACGGCGGCGTGGCGCGAGTGTTGGATCCCCGTGGTGGTACGGCGCCTGTTGAGATTCGCGGGCCAACGCCGATACGCAACGGCCTTTTTGATCCTTTGGGACGGCGCGTGTTTTTGGCGCTCGAGGATGGATCCTTGCGGGTATGGAGCAACGGCGTTTTGAGCGAGCCGCTCCTCGTCGGTGCCATTTCAGAAGGCGCCGTCGGCATGGAATTGAGCGTTGACGGCCGTCGCCTTTTGACGTCGTCCTCAGACGGCAAGGTGCGTGTCAGGAATACCGACGGCAAGGGCGCGCCTTTTTTGCTCACCAGCACTGCGGTGGCCCAGAGCCATGCTTCTTGGAGCCCTCTCGGTGACCATATCGCGGTCCATTACGAAGATAAATTCGCCTGGGTATGGCCTGATGTCTTGCCTCTTTCCGGCACGCAAGACCCACGGCTGTGGACTTCGACCTCGTATTGTGTCCCGCCCACACAGAGAGTCGCGATGCTCGGAGTCTCGGAGGGTGAGGCGCAAGAAACAGAGCAAGCCTGCCAGCGCCGCGTTGGAGAAATGGGTAAAATCGGAGCCAAATGAGCGATATATTCAACACAACCGAGGATGTACCGGCGGAGAGACGCGCGCAGCGGGAGCTTCTGCACCCGTATCTCTTTGTGGTGCTTCATTGCGACAAACCTACACTCGGAGGCGGTCGCTACGACCTTACTGATCTCGACGAGATTCTCATCGGGCGCGGTGCCAAACGCGAGGTCCTGAGAACAAGCGAAGGCAACGTCCGCACGCTTGTTTTGTCGTTACCTTCGGCCACGGTCTCAAAAAATCACGCGCGGCTCTTTCGGCGCCATGAACAGTGGTTTCTTGAGGACCTCGACTCCAAAAACGGCTGCTGCGTCAATGGCGAGCGCGTGGCGAACGCATTTATTAGGGACGGTGATTTTATCGAAATCGGCGTGGTGATACTACGCTATCGGGCGGGCTTGCCGACTTTGCCTTCCGCACCGCTTGACGTAGACAGCGCCTTCCTCACACCGGAGATCCCGGGATACACCACGCTTGATCCTGCTGCCACCGCTGATCTTGACGCGCTCAGCCGTGTCGCACGTTTGCCGATCACGACCTTGTTGTTTGGCGAGACAGGCACAGGCAAGGAAGTGCTCGCGAAAGGCATGCACCTGCTTGCAGGCCGGAAGGGGCCATTTGTCGCGGTGAATTGCGGAGCGCTTTCTTCGACCCTTTTGGAGAGCCAACTGTTTGGTCATGTGAAAGGCTCGTTCACGGGGGCGCAACGGGATGCGCCAGGCTATATCCGCAGCGCAGATGGCGGGACGCTCTTTCTCGACGAGATCGGGGATCTGCCTCTACCGGCGCAGGCAGCGTTTCTTCGCGTGCTCCAGGAGCGTGAAGTTGTCCCCGTCGGCGCGACACGTCCGACAAGCGTGGATGTCCGCGTCATCGCAGCCACCCACAAAGCGCTGGACACGTTATGCTTGGAAGGGGAGTTTCGCACCGATCTGCTCGCCCGCATCGCAAGTTATCAGCACGTGCTGCCGCCGCTTCGGCAACGGATTGAGGATATGGGGGTGTTGATCGGTGACATCGCACGGCGCGAAGGTATCCCCGGCGCGAAGGAATTCCGAATAAGCGTGACGGCGGCGCGGCGCCTGTTTTCGTATTCGTGGCCTCTCAATGTGCGTGAGCTAGGCAATGTGCTCACAGTCGCATTGGCGCTCGCGACAGAGGGCGTGGTGGAGGTATTTCATCTCCCTGAGGCTGTGATAGAAACGCCGGGCCTCAACCCCAAAACCGACCCACCCGCAAACCCAGCGGAGCTTCGCGAGCAGCTTGAATCGCTTTTGCGGCAGCATCGGGGCAATGTGACCTCTGTGTCGCGTAGCCTTGGAAAATCAAGAACACAGGTGCATCGGTGGATGCAGCGGTTTGGGATTGATCCGGACGCGTACCGGGATTGAGCCCTCGCTTCGCCAAGGAGCGACGGTCAACGAGCACGTGCTTTCACGGCCTGATCGGGAAAGTCGGAAAACACACCGTCAATGCCAAGATCGTAGAACACCTTGTATTCAGCGGCGGGGATCTCCGCATAATCGGAGGCGAGGAAGATCGGCTCGGATCGAAACGTCCATGAATGCACGAACAACCCGTGTTTGTGGGCGCGTGTGATGAGATCCGTCGGCGCGAGGACAGACCGATCGGCGTCGTTCACGCTGCCGTCTCCATTCGTGTCATCGGCTTTCCCGTCCCCATCTTTGTCCACGCCTTGGGTGGAAACGATATAACGTTTCCAAGGCGAGATCCCGTCGGCATACGTCGAAACGAAGGTGAGGCCTTCTTCGGTCAAAAGATCGGGGAACGTGCGTGGGTCCTGTTTCTTCGCAAAATCGTATGGTTTATCAAAAGGCGGCGCGAGCGTGATTTTGCCGTCAAGGGCCACATCGTCCGCATCAACAAGCTGGACGAGGGGCAATGCTGTTTTGGTGTGCAGGTATTGGAGGTTGCTCACCTCAAACGATTGAATGAACACCTTTGCATCGGCGCCATCGAGCCCCGCAGCGGAAAGCGCTTCAAGCAATCGATCTTCCAGCGGGAGTCCTAGCTCAGTGTGGTATGTGGGGTGTTTCGTTTCGGGATACACGCCAATGACCCGCCCCGTTTCCTTCGACTTTAGTTTGGCGAGTTCGAGGATTTCCTCAAACGTGGGGATTTCGTATTTGCCGTTAAACTCTTGAGGTCGGTAGCTACGCGGCTGCACGGCGCGTAGCTGTTTGATCTCTGCCAGCGTAAAATCGCTCGCGAAAAAACCTTCTACAGAGACACCATCCAACATCTTGGTTGTTTTGCGGTCAGCAAACTCAGGCCTCGTTGCGACATCTGTTGTTTGCGTAATATCGGGTTCGTGCCTGGCGACAAGGTGGCCGTCTTTGGTGGCGACGAGATCGGGCTCGATGTAATCGGCGCCTTGCTCGATGGCGAGCGAATATGCTTCGAGTGTGTGTTCGGGGAGGTAGCCGCTCGCGCCGCGATGGCCTGTGACAAGGGGAGCCTCGCCGCTGAGAGTCTTCCACGAGGCAGGCGTGGTGCCTGTTGGCGTACCGGAGGCATTGCCATCGCCGCAACCCAAAAGGGTCGCGGAGAGCAGGATCGAGGAGAGCAAAACAAAGGAAACGTTCGTCTTCAACACGGCGGGTTCTCCCAGGGCATGGTTCGATGGGCTGTTTTCAGCCGCGGGAGCGTTCGTCACACGGGCAGACCGTTCAAGGGATGCCACACAGGGTTTGCGACAACGTCATGCAACCGCAAGCACGCCGTCACCATCGCGCCCGTCATGAGCGAGACACGTATTGACAGCAGGCAATGCGCATGATTCTCTGTCGCGATGCGCTGCGCCTCGCTCTTGCTTGGATTCGCACTATCCACTTTGTTTCTCACAGCATGTACCGATAAAGGCGAAACGCTGCCAGGCTTCACGACGCCGGGAAGCGAAGCGGGGAGCGGGAGCGCAAGCGGGAGCGGGAGCGGGAGCGGAACCGGGAGCGCAAGCGCAAGCGGGAGCGGAACCGGGAGCGGAGGCGGTGGCGCTGGCGGAAGCGGTGGCGCTGGCGGAAGCGGTGGCGCTGGCGGAGGCGGTGGCGCTGGCGGAATGGGCGGAGGCGCTGGCGGAATGGGCGGAGGCGCTGGCGGAATGGGCGGAGGCGCTGG
>Ga0075163_10011440_pt1 | contig 11565 bp, 5 predicted proteins | sample JI1023141ADNA_FD_71478 | JGI IMG/M metagenome (GOLD analysis project Ga0075163, IMG submission 71478) | Wastewater effluent complex algal communities from Wisconsin, to seasonally profile nutrient transformation and Carbon sequestration -... | ecosystem: Engineered > WWTP > Effluent > Algae... | reverse complement strand
AGATTGAATCCGCCAAGTATCTTTACTACATTCAGTTCATGCCACATCGCCACCTTGCCGCCTGCCTGATCGCCTGCGCCTTCGCCGGGCACCTGCAGGCTCAGCCACTGGACACCCGCCCGGTTCCCGCGCGGATCATGCCCAGCAGCCTGCCCGCCTACTGGGACCGCGGCGCGTTCATGGAGATCTTCGTCCGCGCCTACCAGGACAGCAACGGTGATGGCATCGGCGACCTGCGCGGGCTGACCTCGCGCTTGGATTACCTCAAGGACCTGGGCATCACTGGCCTGTGGCTGATGCCGATCCAGCGCAGCGGCGACGGCGATCATGGCTATGCCACCGCCGACTACCGTGACATCGAGCCAGCCTACGGCACGCTGGAAGATTTCGACGAGTTGATCAAACAGGCCCATGCGCGCGGCATCGGCGTGGTGATGGACTACGTGATCAACCACGCCGCCGCCCAGCACCCTGCCTTCGTCGACGCCCGCCAGAACCCGGCGAGCCCATACCGCGACTGGTTCGTCTGGAGCGAGCAGGCACCAGCCGGCTGGGGCATCTGGGACAAGTACCCCTGGTACCACACGGCCTCGCAGCCCTGGCTGTTCCTGGGCGAGCCCAAGGACCTCCCGAAGCCACCGCCCGGCGCGACGGGTTACTACTTCGGCACCTTCGGCCCGCACATGCCGGATTTCAACCTGCGCCACCCGCCGGCGCTGGCCTACCACCTCGACAGCCTGCGCTTCTGGCTCAACCGCGGGCTGGACGGCTATCGGCTCGACGCGGTACCGCACATGATCGAGAACAGCGCCACGGCCTGGAACGACCAACCCGAAAGCCGCCAACTCACCAAACAGTTGCAGGACCTGATCAAATCCTACCCTCAAAGATATGTGGTGTGCGAGGCCACGGCCGAGCCGCGGGCCTACGGAGACCCCGCCGTCTGCGGCGGCGCCTTTGCCTTCGGTCACGTGCAGCACCACGTCGGAGCCGCGCTCGGCCAGCCTGAGTCGGTGAAGGCGTTGGCCGAGTACTTCAAGACAGCGCCGCCCGGCATGGCCACCTTTGTCTCCAACCATGACATTTTTGCAGGCAAGCGCCTGTGGGATCAGGTGAGGGGCGAGGCCACAGCCTACCGCCTGGCGGCCGCCGGCTACCTGCTGCAACCAGGCACGCCGTTCGTCTATTACGGCGAGGAGATCGGCCAGGCCGGGGTTGACCTGCCCAGCGACCTGTCCCTGCGTTCGCCGATGAGTTGGACCGCCGACTCAGCCCGCGCCGGCTTCACCACCGGCACACCATTCCGCCCGGTGGCACCCAACCTGGCCACCCACAACGCCGCGGCACAACAGGCCGATGCAACTTCGATCCGCGCCTTCTACCAGGCAATGCTGGGCCTTCGCAACCGGCGGCCGAGCATTGCTCGCGGCAGCTTTGAAAATTCCTTTGCCGATGGACTGGTGCTGGGTTTCGAGCGACGGCTGGGGAGCGAACGGAGCCTGGTGCTGATCAACTACGGCCAACAGGCCACCAACGTCCGCGTGCCAGGGCAGACCGTACCCGGCCAGGCGCAGGTGCTCTACCCAGCCGGCGCCACGGCCTTCAGCCTGCCAGCCCGATCGGTACAAGTGATCGATTTGCCGTGACAACCGTATCGCCCGAAGCAAACAACATGACCCGAACGACGCTTCTCGCGCTCGGCGCGCTCGGCCTGCTGCTCGGCAGCGCATCGGCTGCCGCTCAACAGATCGAGCGCGTCGAGCCGCCTTTCTGGTGGGTGGGCATGAAGCACAAGCCGCTGCAGTTGATGGTGCACGGCGAGCGCATCGGCGAACTGAGTGTGCGCGTGAGGGGCCCGGGCGCCTCGCTGCGGCGCAGTGCGCCCGCGCCGAACCCGAATTACCTGTTCCTGGATCTCGACATCGCCCCCTCGGCCAAACCTGGCACCGTCACGATCGACTTCCTGCGCGGCAGCCAGGCCGTATTGACCCACCGCTACGAGTTGCGTGCGCGCGCGCCGGGATCAGCCCAGCGCCAGGGCTTCAGCACAGCCGACGCGGTGTACCTGATCGTGCCCGACCGCTTCGCCAACGGCGATGCCAGCAACGACAACATGCCAGGCTACGGCGACCCGGCCAACCGCAACGAGCCTGGAGGCCGCCACGGCGGCGATCTGGCCGGCATGGCGGCTCACCTGGACTACATCGCCGGGATGGGATTCACGCAGATCTGGCCGACGCCCCTGACGGAAAACCGCCAACCGGCCTACTCGTACCACGGCTACGCCGCCACCGATCTGTACCGCATCGACCCCCGTTTTGGCAGCAACGAGGACTACCGCCGCTTTGTCGAACAGGCCCGCGCAACTGGCATCGGTGTGATTCAGGATCTCGTGCCCAACCACATCGGCTCGGGCCACTGGTGGATGGCCGATCTGCCGGCCCCGGACTGGCTGAACCAGCACCCGGTCTACACCGAAACCAACCACCGCCTCACCACCAGCATCGACGCGCATGCCTCGAAGGAAGACGCCCGCCTGGCCACGGATGGCTGGTTCGTGCAGACCATGCCGGACCTGAACCAGCGCAACCCGCAACTCGCCACCTACCTGACCCAGAACGCGATCTGGTGGATCGAGTACGCCGGCCTCTCCGGCCTTCGGGTGGACACCTACCCCTACTCTGACAAGGCCTTCCTGGCCCGCTGGTCCGCCGCCATCCTGGCCGAGTACCCCAGGCTCAACCTGGTCGGCGAGACCATGACCCAGCAGCCGGCCCTGGTGGCCTACTGGCAGCGCGGCCAGCGCAACCGCGACGGCTACGTCTCCCACATGCCCAGCATGATGGACTTCCCCCTGTACGGCGCCATGCACCAGGGTTTGCGGGAGCCCGAGGGGCGGGGGTTCAGCGAGGGCTTCGGCCGGCTCTACGAGGCACTGGCCGTGGACATGCTCTACGCCGCTCCGAACGACCTGATGCTGTTCGAGGGCAACCACGACACGGCACGCATCTTCTCGCTGCTGGGCGAGGATCCGGCGCTGAACCGGATGGCGCTGACCTTGGTGGCCACACTGCCACGCGTGCCGCATTTCTTCTACGGCAGCGAAATCCAGATGACCAGCCCCACCGAGCGCGACGACGGCAAGGTGCGTGCCGACTTCCCCGGCGGCTGGAACGGCGACGGTGTGAACGCCTTCACCGGGCAGGGCCTGACTGAGGCGCAACGCGGTGCCCAACATCACCTGCGCCGGCTGCTCAACTTCCGCAAGACCAGCGCCGCCCTGCAACGCGGCAAGTTGACCCAGTTCGCACCCGACCGCGGCACCTATGTCTACTTCCGGCACCAGCCCGGCAGCCAGGCGCAGGTGATGGTGGTGTTGAACAAGAGCCCGGCCGAGGTGCGGCTGGACCTGCGCCGCTTCGCCGAGCGGCTGCCGCAGGGGGCTCAAGGGAAGGACGTCATCTCGGGCGACCGGATCGACCTGTCCCGCGAGTTCGTGGCCCCGCCGCGCTCCAGCACCGTGATCGACATCGGGCGCTGACGCGGCTTCGGCAGGCCAGGTCGATGTCGGTCACCGGTGGTTGTCGATCTGCCAGGTCCAGGGGGCCAGCACCCGCGTTCCCAGGGTGGCATGGTTGGCAACCGTCTGGTTCCGGCCGGACAGGTTGACCACCACGGTCAGGCGCTGGCCGGCCTTGACGCGCCGAAATGCGAACACCGACGGGTGCCCGGTCTCGACGATCTCCAACGCCCCACCCTCGCTGCCGTTGGCCAGCACGGGGTGCTGGTGCTTGAGCTGGAACAGGCCGGTGTAGAAGTCCGCCAGCGGCCGGTCGTTCCAGTCGATGGGGTCCTTCTCGAAGAAGGCCAGCCGCTTGCCGAGCCCGGCCTCCTGGCCGCCGTAGACCAGCGGCATGCCGGGCAAGGTCGCGGCCAGGACCGCCATGGCCTTGAAGGCCGGCCCATACAACTCGGTATCGCTGCCTGCCCAGGCGTTCCAGTCGTGGTTGGAGGTGAAGGTCATGCGGTACGCATCCACCGGATAGGCCTTCTTCGGCTCGCGCAGGTGCCGCGCCAGGTCGGCTGCCGTCGCCTTGCCCTGCGCCACCTGGCGCAACAGGTTGCCAAGCGCCCAGTCGTAGGTCATGTCGAAGGCCCAGACATGCAGGTCCGGGTCGTCGGACTCGGCCAGCATGAAGACCGGCTTGACCCGGTCGAGCGCCGCGCGCGCCTCGTCCCAGAATGCGGTGGGCACCAGGCTGGCCACATCGCAGCGGAAGCCGTCGATGCCGACCTCGCGCACCCAGAACAACATGGCCTCGATCATGGCCTGGCGCAAGCCGGGGCGGCTGTAGTCGAGCGCCGTCACGTCGGTCCATTCTTCCTTGGTGTCACCCTCACCGTAGGTGACCGGGAAGATCTCGCCCTTCGCGTTCCTCTTGTACCAGTCAGGGTGCTGGGTGATCCAGGGATGGTCCCATGCGGTGTGGTTGGCCACCCAGTCGATGATGACCTTCATGCCCTGGTTGTGGGCTGCGTCGACCAGCCGCTTCATGTCCTCCCGGGTGCCGTACTCCGGGCTGACGCCGACATGGTCCCGCACGGCGTAGGGGCTGCCGAGCGTGCCCTTGCGGTTCTTCTCCCCGACGGGGTTGACCGGCATCAGCCAGAGGATGTCGACGCCCATCGCCTTCAGGCGCGGCAGTTGTGCTGCAAAGGCGTTGATGGTGCCCTCGGGCGTGTACTGCCGCAGGTTGACCTCGTAGATCGTGGCCTGGCGCGACCAGGGCACATGGGCCACCGAGTCGGCGGCCCGGGCGACGTGCGGTGCGGCAGCCAGCAGGCAGGTGGCAACCAGGGACAAACTGCAGAGCAACGAGCGGGTCAGCGCGCCTCGCATGGCGGTCGCCTCAGCTCGGCAGAGCCAGCAGTTCCAGGGGCCCGCGGCCGCTGGCGGCGGTGATGACACCGAGCACGCGGGACGGCTCGGTCCCGACCATGCCCCAACTGAAGCGCCAGCCCCAGTTGCCACCCAGGATGCCGGGGATGTTCATGCGGTGGCTGCTCGGCAGGCCCAGCACGTCCTGCAGCGGGAACACCGCGATGTTCGCGACCGAGTTGCAGCAGGCGCGGATCATCGCCCAGTGCACGTCGTGCTCGCCACAGGCCAGGTAGCTGCCGGCGTAGGCGCGCTCTCGCGGGCTGGCGTTGTCCCACCAGCCCCGTACGGTGTCGTTGTCGTGGGTCCCGGTGTAGGCCACGCAGTTGGGCGCCCACATGTGCGGCAGAAACTCGTGGCTGCCATCGCCGGCGAAGCCGAACTGCAGGATCTTCATGCCCGGGAAACCGCAGCCGTCGCGCAGCTCATGCACATCGGGTGTGATGAAGCCCAGGTCTTCGGCGACGATGGGCAGTTGGCCCAGCGCTTTTTCGATGGCGTCGAACAAGGATTTGCCGGGGCCGGCGAGCCAACGGCCCTGCTTGGCATCCGGGCTGGAGGCCGGGATCTCGTAGTAGCCGGCGAAGCCGCGGAAGTGATCGATGCGGAACACATCGGCGCTGGAGAGCGCGCGCTTCACCCGCGCTGTCCACCAAGCATAACCTTCGTCGGCCATGCGGTCCCAGCGGTACAGCGGGTTGCCCCAGCGCTGGCCCAGGGGCCCCAGGTCGTCGGGTGGCACGCCGGCCACGACGGTGGTCTGGAAGTTCTCGTCCAACAGGTACAGGTCGGGGCGTGACCAGCAGTCGGCGCTGTCGTGGGCGACGAAGATCGGCAGGTCGCCCATCAGCGACACACCGTGCGCGTTGGCGTAGGCCTTGAGCGCCGCGCACTGGGTGTCGAAGCACCACTGCACGAACTTCCAGAAGCCGACCTCGCTGGCGTATTCGATGCGCGCGGCCGCCAAGGCCGCCGGCTCGCGGCGCGCCAGCGGGGCGGGCCATTCCCACCAGGGCTGGCCGTTCAGCGGCGAGCGGATGGCCATGAACAGCGCGTAATCGTCCAGCCAATCGGCCTGCGCGGCGCACCACGCTGAGTGGGCCTCGCGGTCGGCCGGCGTGGCGCTCTTGGCGAAGCCGGCGGCGGCAGCGCGCAACTGCGCCTCGCGCCAGGGCAGCACGCGGCCGTAGTCCACGTGGCGGGCGTCGAAACCACCTTCGGGCAGCTCCGGGCGGCTGAGCCAGCCCCGCTCGACCAGCGGCTCCAGGGCCACCATCCATTGGCTGCCGGCAAACGCGCTGACCCCCTGGTACGGCGAATCGCCCGGGCCGATCGGCGTGCTCGGCAGCCACTGCCAAAGGCCCTGGCCGGCCGAGGCCAGCCAGTCGACGAATCGGTAGGCGTCGGGGCCGAAATCGCCCATGCCGTGCGGCCCAGGCAGCGAAGTGATGTGCAGCAGCACGCCAGCGGTACGTCTTGTCAGATCCATGGGGGAATTGCTCTCTTGTCGAAGGGTCAGGCGTCGCGAAGCACGATCAGGCTGCGGGCCGGGGCACTCATGGGGTTGGAGACGGGCGCCACGGCATGTGTGCCGCTGCTGTCCAGCAGCAGGCGCCAGTGGCCCGTCGGCAGCGTGAAGGTCTGTGGCGCGGCGTCCGGGTTGAACAGCAGCAGCAGCGCGTGGCCGTGACCGTCGCTCGCCCGGATGCGGCAGGCAAACGCCAGGCAGCCAGCCTCATGCCAGTCGTGCACATGCATGTCGGTGCCCACTGGCGTCAGCCAGGTGATGTGGGCATCACGTGGCCCACCGGGCGGCGCGGTGAACCAGCGGCCGTGGTGCAGAAGCGGCTCACTGCGGCGCAGGGCCGTAAGCTCGCCGACGAAGCGCATCAGGGCCATGTCGGCCTGGCCCCAGGCCAACCAGCCGGTAGGGTTGTCCTGGCAGTAGGCGTTGTTGTTGCCGCCCTGGCTGTTGGCGATCTCGTCGCCCGCACACAGCATGGGGGTGCCTTGGGCCAGCACCAGGCTGGCCAGCATCGCGCGGCGGACGCGCTCTCGGGTGGCGCGGATGGCCTTGTCGTCGGTCGGGCCCTCGATGCCAAAGTTGGCACTCAACTCGCCGTCGCGGCCGTCGCGGTTGTTCTCGCCGTTGCCCTCGTTGTGCTTGTGGCCGAAACTGACCACGTCGTTGAGGGTATAGCCGTCGTGCGCAGCGATGAAGTTCACCGACGCCGTGGGGCGGCGCTGGCCGTGGTGGAACACATCGCTAGAGGCTGTGAAGCGGCGTGCGAACTCGCCCCGGCTGACGCCCCGGCCGAGCCAGTAGCCGCGCACGGCGTCGCGGAACTTGTCGTTCCATTCCAGGAAGCGCCCCGGGAATCGACCGACCTGGTAGCCCCCGTGGCCCGCATCCCACGGCTCGGCGATCAGATGCACGGCTGCCAGTACCGGATCCTGCCGCAACGCGGCGAAGAACGAAGCGCCTGGCTCAAAGCCATGCCCGGTGCGGCCCAGCACTGGCGCCAGGTCGAAGCGGAAGCCATCGACGCCCATCACCTGCACCCAGTAGCGCAGCGAATCCAGCACGAACTGGGTCACGCGGGGGTGCGCCACCTGCACCGTGTTACCGCAGCCGGTGAGGTTCTCGCAGTGGCTGGGATCATCGTGCAGCAGCCGGTACCAGCTCTTGTTGTCCAAGCCGCGGAAGCTCAGCGTGGGGCCGAACTCGTTGCCTTCCGGCGTGTGGTTGTAGACCACGTCCAGCACGACCTCCAGGCCCTGCTCGTGCAGAGCATGCACCATGGCACGGAACTCCTCGGCCGCAGCCGCGGTGTCGTCGCGCTGGCGGGCCCAGCGAGGATCCGGGCAGAAGAACCCGAGGGTGTTGTAGCCCCAGTAATTGGTCAGGCCGCGCTCGCCGAGGTGCGGCTCATCCACCGCATACTGCACCGGCAGCAACGACAAGGTGGTCACGCCCAAGGCCTTGAAGTGAGCCACGGCCGCCGGGTGCGCCAGGCCGGCATAGCTGCCACGCAGGTGCTCCGGGATGGCCGGGTTCGCCTTCGAGAACCCCTTCACGTGGACCTCGTAGAGCACCACGTCGGCAGGGGCGTGACGGGGGGCATTGCGCCGGGCCGCGGCCTCGATCGGCGGCTCGGCGACGATGCCCTTCAGCGCCTGGGTGGCGTTGTCGCGCGTGTCGAAGCTGCGCGGTCCCTCCGGGTGGCCCAGCTCATAGCCATGGTGCTCGGCGCGCCAGGCAAACCGGCCGAGGATCTCGCGCGCATACGGGTCCAGCAGCAACTTGTGCGGGTTGAAGCGGTGGCCCTGTTCAGGAGCGTAGGGCCCGTGGGCGCGAAAGCCATAGACCAGGCCCGGCCCCACCGTGGGCAGAAAGCCGTGGAACACACCGTCGTGCGGCCCCACCAGCGCGTAGCGCCGCAACTCCCGCGAACCCGAGCTGTCGAAGACGCAGAGCTCGATGCGCTCGGCATGGTCGGAAAAGACGGCGAAGTTCACCCCGCCATCGCGCGCAAACGCGCCCATGGGCTCATGGCGGCCCTCTTGAATCTGGGTCGGCAAGGCGTGGTGAGTCATGCGGCTTCAGCTCGCTCTCGTCTTGGTTGCACTGCCGTACTTGGCGAAAATATGGACGATTGCATTCGGCCATGTGCTGTCGCTTGAAATCGCATGCCTGCATGGTGGCGGCAGGGCGGCGGCGGCACCTGCGCTCTCCGGCCCACGCTCGCGGTCGGCCATCGAGCAAGGCGGGCCGTTGCCGCATCAACACCGCTTCGCCATGCCATCGCCTGGGCGACCGCGAATGGGGCCTGCGATCGCAGGCGCCACCACCACCCTGCGGGCACCGTGGGTGGCATTCCTGAAGGCGCGCCCCGGTGGTGCCTTGGTTGGGGGTTCGGGCATGCGGGCGCAGGCCCCATTCGCGGTCGCCCAGGCTTTGGCGCGAGAACACGGTGTTGACGTGGCCATGGTGCCGGTCTACAGGCGGTGGCCCGCGAGCGTGGGCCGGAGAACGCATGCCCGGGCCCCCGGCCACGCGCCGACCTCCGCATGCGTGAGCCGGACACCCGAGACCAGGCTCCCATCGGCTGCAACGGTCCAATAGCCGTATCACCCAAGGCCAGTGAGTCAGGCGATTCCCGGTACATGTCAGGCCGGCACCAGAAACACGGTGGCCAGCGGCGGGATGGTCAGGGTGATGGACTGACCGCGGCCTTGGGAAGCCACCGGCTCGGTCACCAGGGCCTGCGCGCCGTTGCCCAGGTTGCTGCCACCGTAGTGTTCCGAATCTGTGTTCAGCGCCTCGCGCCAGGCGCCAAACCCCTCGGGTACGCCGATTCGGTAGCCGGGCCGCGGCACCGGCGTGAAGTTGGAGACCATCAGCACGGCCTGGCCGGCCTCGTCGCGGCGGGCCCAGGCAAACACGGACTGGTCCGCATCGTCGCCGACGATCCATTCGAAGCCTTGTGGCATGCAGTCCAGCCGGTGCAGCGCGGGGCGCTCGCGGTACAGATGGTTGAGGTCGCGCACCAAGCGTTGTACGCCGGCATGGCGCGGGTCTTCGAGCGTTGCCCAGGGCAACTCGACATCGTGGTTCCATTCGCCTCGCTGGGCGAACTCCTGGCCCATGAAGAGCAGTTTCTTGCCGGGGTGGCCCCACATGAAACCGTAGTACGCGCGCAGGTTGGCGAACCGTTGCCAGTCGTCGCCAGGCATCTTCTCCAGCAGCGAGCCCTTGCCGTGCACCACCTCGTCGTGCGAGAGGGGCAGCACGTAGTTCTCGCTGAAGGCGTAGATGAGGCCGAAGCTCATCTGGTTGTGGTGCCATCGGCGGTGCACCGGATCCTGGTGCATGTACTGCAGGGTGTCGTTCATCCAGCCCATGTTCCACTTGTAATGGAACCCCAGGCCACCGGTGTCGGTGGGGGCGGAGACGCCCGGGAAGGCGGTGGATTCTTCTGCCAGCGTGATGGCGCCCGGCGTGTCGGCGCCGACGCTGATGTTCACCCGCTGCAGCAGCGAGATGGCCTCGAGGTTCTCGCGCCCGCCGTGCTGGTTGGGCACCCACTCGCCGTTGGGGCGCGAATAGTCGCGGTACAGCATGCTGGCGACCGCGTCGACGCGCAGGCCGTCGACCGCGTGGCGCTCCAGCCAGTACAGCGCGCTGCCGGCGAGAAAATCGCGCACCTCGTGGCGGCCGAAATTCGGGATCAGCGTGTTCCAGTCGCGGTGGAAGCCCTCGCGTGGGTCGGCATACTCGTACAGCGCAGTGCCGTCGAACTGGGCCAACCCGTGTGCGTCCGACGGGAAGTGTGCAGGCACCCAATCCAGCAGCAAGCCGACGCCATGGGCGTGGCAGGCGTCGACAAAACGCGCGAAGGCTTCGGGCGGGCCGAAACGGGCACTCGCCGAATACAGGCCCAGGGTCTGGTAGCCCCAGGAGCCATCGAACGGGTGCTCGGTGATGGGCATCAGTTCGAGGTGGGTGAAGCCAAGGTCCGCAGCGTAGGCGGGCAGGCGCTCGGCCAGGTCGTCCCAGGTCGGGAAGCCGCCGTCGATCTTGCGCCAGGAACCTGCATGCACCTCGTAGATGCTGATCGGCGCGTCGCGTCGGTTGGCGGCCGCCCGACCCTCAGGCAACCGGCGCACCGCCGGCAACTCGGTCACGCGGCTGGCGGTCTCAGGCCGCAACTGCGAGGCGCGGGCGTACGGGTCGGCCTTCAGCGGCAGCAGTTCGCCTTGCGGGCTGACCAGTTCGAACTTGTAGTGGTCACCCACCGTCGCATGCGGGACAAAAGTCTCCCAAACACCCGCGTCATGCCGCAGGCGCATCGGGTGGCGCCGGCCGTCCCATTGGTTGAAATCTCCCACCACGCTGACCCGGCGAGCGTTCGGGGCCCAGACTGCAAAGCGCACGCCGGGCACCTCTCCGTGCCAGACCGGCAGCGCGCCAAGCACGGTGTAGGGCCGGGTGTGGCGGCCATCGCGCAAGGCATGGAGGTCGGCATCGGCGATCTGCGGGCCGTAGGCGAACGCGTCGGCCCACTCGCCGATCGGATCTCCGTCGGCATCCAGCGGCCTCAAGCGATAGTCGAAGCGGTTCTTGCGGCGGGCGATAGGGCCCTCGAAGAAGCCAGCGGGGTCACGGCACTCCAGCTTGGCCACCTGGCGGCCGGTCTTCGCATCCGCCACCACCATGCCGGCCACGCCAGGCCATAAAACCCTCAGCCAGAGCTTGCCGTCCTCGACCGTGTGCAGCCCCAGCACCGAGAACGGGTCGGCGTGGCGCGCAGCGAGCAGCGCATGGATCTCTTGGTCGCCCAACATCATGGCCTCTCGTGCACCGAGCGACGGCTACACACCCTCCGGGGTGGCCCAGACGCGCTCGACGTAGTCCCGGATGGTACGGTCCGCCGAGAACCAGCCCATGCCGGCGACGTTCAACAGCGCACGCTCGGCCCACGATGCCGGGTCTCGGTACAGCGCGTCGACGCGGGCCTGGGTGGCGATGTAGTCGGCAAAGTCGGCCAACAGAAGGTAGCGATCGCTGCCGAGCAGGTGGTCGGTCAACGGCCGGTAGCGCCCTTGCTCCTCGGGCGAGAAGT